>ERZ791908.6-NODE-6-length-340264-cov-6.949734_pt1 | contig 340264 bp, 287 predicted proteins | sample MGYA00510144_ERZ791908 | MGnify/ENA primary metagenome ERZ791908 (study PRJEB30046, sample SAMN00792105) | human gut metagenome | study: EMG produced TPA metagenomics assembly of the A metagenome-wide association study of gut microbiota in type 2...
TTTCCGGAGATGGAACGTATCGATATGTTAAGTTTACTTCTGAATAGAACAAGTAATATGAAACTTCCGCACTTTAGTCATTTCATTCTGCCACAAATGAGCTGACCATCGTTGTAATAGCGAGGACTTGAAAGTCCTCGCTATTAGCATACATCGTCCCTTGTAACCTGGTAATCTGTACCATTATCATAATAACTCAAACTTCGCACATTAAAATGTGCCTATAATAACTGGCATAAAAATAGTATGAAACCAATAGTTTTGATATAATTGAGTTGCCAAAAAACAATTACAAACCGGAAGCTCATGCTATGAATAAAAATATAATACAAGCGACTCAAAATGATAAGCATATTTCTAAATCTATCAAACGATTTTTTACAAGGTTTCATATTTCCTCAGCCTTGAAAACTGCCAATGCCTATAAAATAAAAGGCACTCCTGTAACGGAGATTTTTCAATACATGTTTCTGCTGATTTTCTCCAACAGAAGTATGTATATGAGTCTGCTTACAGGAAAAGATGCGTTTTACTACAATCCTTGCATCCAGAATCATAAACAACGCTATTCTTCCACTGGATTCGGAAGACCGTGCCAATGTTCTTATTATAGACGGTTCCATGTTTGAACGTAACCGTTCTAAAAAGGTAGAGCTTCTTGCAAAGGTCTATGACCATGCAAAACATAAATATCGCTTCGGATTTAGAATGCTTACTCTTGGATGGTCAGATGGGAGTACATTTTTGCCGGTAAACAGCATTCTTCTTTCTACAGAAAACAAAAAGAATCGTATCAATGAAGCGGCTGAGGTAGACAAAAGAGACTCAAATCGTGGGGTTCAGGATATTCTCATTCTCTGCTCCAGCGTATTTTTTTCAATCCCGACTGACACGCTCCTGATAGTGTTCCTGAAATACTCTCAGGAGCTGCGTGACTTCTGTGGCTTTGATATTGTACCGGATGGCTCAAAATACGCTCGCCTTAAACAGGATTTCTTATCGGACTTGTTTCACTTTTCTCCCCCGCTTTCATTCCTTCCTCAATCATCTTTGTTATTTCACTGCAAAAATCAGAATAATCCCTGTAACCTAACAACAGCATATTATTCTTCAGCTTATCCAGTGCCTCTTCAAATCGTGCTGTATCCTTTTTTCCCACTTTACAAAAAATGATACGGTATGGCGAGTCTTCTTTTGCATATTCCCTCTTGTATTTTATTCTTACCTTATCTTGCACGAATAACCGGTCAGCCGGATAGGAACTATGGTCTATATATGTATAAAACACGGAAAATATCGAAAAATTGCTCATTCTCCAGTAGTTTTTCATCCTTTTCTCCTTCTGCATGTTATGTCCTTGGCAACTGGTATCAGCTTACTGCCTTGCATACAATTTGTCATTGAACCAGTAGTTTAAAATATATTCCCTTTAAAAGAACAATATCCCCGTCAATAACGAGGATATCTTCCATACTTGTATGTAGTAACCTGCTTAAGATTACAAAATTGTCCAGGCTCGGTAATGACCTGCCGGAAAGCCATTTGTAAATGGCCTGCGGATTTTCAAATCCCATGGCATTCTGCCATCCTTCGTTTTCCACGTTTGTGGTCCGCTCACACTGTATGTCATCTGTCAGTGTGTGACATTTGAATATGATTTCTTCCTCTTCCCCATAGGTGGGTCTATTATCGTTATTTTCACTTTTTTCTCCCTATTTTTTCCGGATTCATTCGTCCATTTTCAAATCCATCGTAAAATAAACTGTCCAAGAAACAATCCCGCTAAAAAAGAAGTCAGATTTGCTGCAAGTGAATATACTGTTGCTTCATAAGTCCCAATTGGCGGATCATTTGTTTTTTTAAGTGCAATAGAATATACAAAAGCTTCCGCTACAGAAATGATTATCTCAGTTAAAAGATACAGAAGGGTAGTATAAAGTCCCATACCATATAAACTGATATTCCATAAAAGACTGATATTCAGAAATAACTGCGTAACGACATTTGTTACAATCAATACGCATATTGATTTTTTTCCTTTGATTTGAAAAAGAAATGCTACACCAATCTCTATGATAATAGTCAGTACAGCCCGTACTGTAACCAGCAGCGCTGCCCCCATCCAGTCATACGAATCATTTTCCAACAGAAGTCTTCCATCTTCTGATATTTTATTGATATCTACTATATACACTTCCTCAAATTTTTGTCTTGTATAAAAATCACTTTCCAACATTTTATCTTCATCCGGAAGATATACCACCAGCTTATATTTTTCAGGCGGCATATAACCGCAGGCCATTCTCGGATTTTCTTCATTGATAATCCAGATATCCTCAACAAACCTTGCCTCTTCTTTCTCGGAATAATTTAGAAAAGTCTGCTTGATTTCTTCAGGAACCTGCCTCCAATTGCCGGATGATACCGGTGATGGTCCGCCTTCCAGTGCATAAAGGCTGGCATAGATTGTCCTATCGCCAATATTTTCAAACGCAAAATAGATACAGGGCTTAGGTCCCATATCTGCATATACTGTCATTGGTTGCAAAAATATAAATATAAAGAAAGTTAATATTACTATATACTTTTTCTTCATCCTTAAACCTCTCACTTTTGGGGTTCGATTGTTTCAGGTGATGTCACACCAATCCACCGGATAAAAGCTGTTTTATCTGAACTATTATAGCCGGTGCTTTCATAAAACCTTAAAAACGCAGATATAATCTCCCTATTTTCCCACAGAGAAGTCAGCCACAGATAAAGGACTCCCAGAAGCACTATGCTTCCTACCATGACCATGATCATCTGCTCCATGCTTACCACGTGCCTGCGAAACTGCGGATTGCAGTCCAGGGTATCCTTGACGGCCGCAATCATTTCCTCCGGCAGATTTTGTTTCTCCATCTCTTCAATAATACCACGCAGCATGTGATTCTTCAATAAACAAGTTCCGTAAGTGCTCGGCAGATAAGACAATACCTTCTGCAATCCAGTGCCAAAATTGGATATTGGCATATAAGCTCCGCACAAAAAGCCGTAGCCGGCGCTGACGATGGTTCCCACGGCCGAAAGCTGTCCCTGTGTCGTCAGCGTAAGGCCGATAATGCCGGAAAGTGTGCTGCCAAAAGCACAATCAGTATCTCATCCCCCATAATCCACAGTACATCAGCCGCACTCAAATACCATCCCATTTTGTACATATAGCACAGGCACAGAATAAGTGCCAGGTCGTTTACTGCTTTTACATCCCCAAAGCTTTTGCTTAAGTGACTGATTTTAATAATTTCCGGTTCCACTGCATCATCCTCCTTACACATGACTCTCATGTCTTTTATCACCTATGCTTTTTATAGCGGATTTTCGAAGATGTGTCTATGGGATCCAACGTAGGATGCCTTATTTTACATGTAAGCTGCAGATATTTGCGTTTTCCTACGTAGAAAGGCGAAGTACCTTGCAGGGTACTCCGCCTTTTCATTCGTTGCCTGGATGTTAAATCATCCAAATCGGTACAATATAATTGTCTCTGTCAATCGCTCCCAGCCCCGGTTTCATACAGATAATGGCTCCCTTGGAACGTGGTGTGGAAGACTTGTCTAAAAGTTCAAATACCTTTGTCAGCTCGGTTCCCGGATTTGATGTTTTTTTGATTTCAATGGGATTTAAAACGCCGTCGTGTTCCAGAACAATATCAATCTCTTTGGCGTCCTTATCCCGGTAGTAATACATATATGGCTCCATACCGCAGTTCCAATAAGTTTTGGCTATCTCCGCAACCACATAATTTTCAAGAATTGCTCCGTTCATGGCTCCGCTTTCCAGTGTATCCGCACTGCTCCACTTTGTCAGGTAACATACCAGTCCTGTATCGTAAAAATACAGCTTCGGTGTTTTTACCAGTCGCTTCAACAGATTATTGGAATACGGATGAAGATAGAAAATGATTCCCAGTGTTTCCAAAATGCCCAGCCAGTTTTTTGCCTGTGTCTGGTTAATGTCCGCATCCTGCGCTATATCCGCCACATTTACCATTTGTCCGCATCTTGCTGCTGCCGCCGTCATGAACTTCAGAAACTTAAGCGAATCAATCGCATCGGACAAATCCCGAATATCCCTTTCTATATAAGTAGATAAATAACTGCTGTAAAAAATCTGGCTGTTACTGTTTGCTCCGCTTACTATGGCCGGCATGGAGCCCCTGTATATCCTCTCAAAAATCCCTCTCGCATCGGTCTTATCTCTTTCTTTTTCCCGTTCAGACAGTTTCTCCAGTTCTATGGTAAAGGGTTTCATTTCTCCGCCGGATATTTCTGCCTGTGACAACGATGTAAGAGAAAGCACGGCAACTCTCCCTGCCAGAGACTCCTGCACGCCCCGCATGAGCTTAAACACCTGCGACCCTGTCAGCCAGAATGCTCCAGGCTCATGATTTTTATCGGCATACTTTTTAATATACGTAAACAGTTCCGGTGCATACTGAACCTCATCGATCAGTACCGGTGGTTTATGCAATTGCAGGAACAATTCCGGATCGTTCTTTGCAAGACTTCTGTCATTCAAATCATCCAGTGTCACATATCCTCTGTCCGTTCCTTCCATCAATTTCTGAAGCATGGTGGTTTTGCCAACCTGTCTCGGTCCCGTAACCAGAACTACCGGATATTCTTTTGTGACCTGTGCTACTACCTTCTCCAGGTTTCTTTTAATATAATGCATATCCGCAACCTTCTTTCGGCTGATTTATAATATGATTATATTTTAGCCGAAAATCTAAAAAAAAACAAGATAACAACTGCATTTTTCGGACGAATAAATGTGTTTCACCTGCGTTTTCGGGAGGAACAATAGGCTGCTTTCCTAAACTATGCCGCATATTCTTTTATGGCCTCCCCAACAGCCCGGTACCGGGGAGAATCCAGTACGGCCAGCAGGGCTTCATAGGGATCTTTCTTCCTTGGGTCCGCTGCCACTTTCATGGCATTCTGAGAGAAACCGGATAAGAGACACAGACCTTCTTCATTGTCCACCTTGGGAATGGTGTCCGTTCTGCCGCACACATTCCAGAAGATGAGACGCGGCATCCGGTAGCCGTTTTCTTCGTATTCTGCGGCAATCCTGTCAAACAGAGTGTCATTTACGGTATTCCGTCTTCCGGAATACCAGTCGCAGTTTCCGACAGCCCAGTCAAATTCCATGTCGGAAATGATGAGCACCTGTTTGGGCAGTTCTTCCCGGGGTACATCCTTACTTTTTGCCATGTCAAGGATCAGGTTAAACACAGCTTCAATGTTGGTGTTTGCCACCTCGTCATGGGCAAACATGATTTCCATTTTGTCCTTCAGGCTGGTGTTGTCCTTCAGGTCGATGAACTGCGGATGTTCACTGAAGGTAATTGCCTTGTTGTGAAATACCCCTTTTAACTGCTCTGCAAAGTAAATAGCAAGGGAGTTGCAGACCTCAATGGCACTGACAGAGCTGCTGCCGGAAGCAAAGGAAAACATGCTGCCGGAGCCGTCCGCCACCACAATGGCATCCTCCAGGCCCCAGTCATTGGCAAACCCGTCGGCCAGGATTTTCTTCCACATTAATTCTGCCAGAAGGTCATCCTTCAGCCCTGCTCCGCTGGGAGCGTTTTTCATAAATCGATGTACGATTTCATAGGGCATCAGACCGCCTGCATTCAGTTTACCCTCGCCTGAAAGAACGCTTTCCAGGTATTCCGTCCTTCTTTCTAAGTCATGCCTTGCAAATGCCCTGTCATAGTTTAGATTTGCCTTGGCGGGCACCTGTTCATAAGCAATCCCCTCCCAGTCGGAGGCGGACATTTTCGTTTCGACTACGTTTCCGTAGGCTCTTAACCGGGACAACGACTTGCGGTATTCCTTCTGCGACATTTTAAAATGGTGGCAGAGTTTTCCCGCATATTCCCTTATTTTTGCAGAAGAAGTGTTGATGCTGGGCAGCCACTTTGCAAGTAAAGAAATAGGTTCGCCGCATTTCATGGCTTCCAAATCTCTATCCAGTTGCTCCTTATAAAAAGCTGCCACGTCGGCGGCAAGGGGCGTATCCAGCATTACGAGTGCGTCATCAAAGCGTCCGTATTGTGGAATAAAGGGTAGAATTGCCTGCGCAATCTTTGGTTGGGATATGGCAAGATATTTTAGACCGACGCGGAAAGTTCTTCTTTCTCCCATTCCTTCCAAGATATCCCTTAAAAAGAACAGCCACTTTACGGCATACTTGGGAGATTCATGAAATGCTTTTATGTACCCTTCTATGATTTCGCTCTCGCTTCGGTTTCTCAAGGAAGAGACCCTGAAATTCAAATCTAACAGTGCTTTTGTCGTGGTTCGGTAGCCCACCGCACCGTTTTCGGTTACGGATGTATTTCCGTAATTTTTAGCGAAACGGACAACATGAGCTTCTGTGGTATCCACTTCTGCAATCTGCTGATCCATATGTGTTTCATCGTACCAAAATGCTCTTTTCATAGTTACCTCCTCGTGTTGTCCGTATTTTTCTACCAGACGCAGATAAAATGAAATTTCCCAAAGGAAAAATTTTTCTTCATAATTTGCTGTAATATGTTTTGATTGCTGTATGCGTCTGTCTGTTGTTTATTTCCTTGTGATACCCTGTTTCTTCACGCCAGTATGTCCTGCAGTCCATCTTTTTCGGTCATGTGCATGAACTTCTGTAAGTCCACCACACTCCGGTTAAATAACATCAGCATTTGTCTGCCGTCCTTCCACGGATAGAGTCTGTGGGCATGAAAATGTCCGAACACCCATCGTTTATAAGGAAGCCCTTCCTCTATTTCACCCAGATATTGCTCCATCCGCTTATCCACCGTCTCCTGGCTGATATAAGGCAGAAACAAATCCCGCGGTTCATAGGATATCGGACAGGTATGGGATATCACCAGGTCAATTTCCGGTTCTACCTCCTTTATCTTTCTTCCTGTGTTCATTTCTTCCTCCGACAACTGTTCATCCTCAAACCATGCCCATCCATGGTTTAACCGGTACCATTTGTCCACACTGTAAGCTCCCGGAAGTGAAAATGTTTTGTAACCGTCAAATTCATATACAGCAGGTCCGTCGGATAAATATTCTATCCGCGGGAATTTCTTTTCCACATAAATTTCGCCGCCGTATTTCTTTTTTGCCTCCCATTTTTCCGGGTGCATCTCCATTACCTTCTGCACTCTTGCCTCATGGTTCCCTCTAAGGCAGACATAGGTAAACGGGTACTTAGAAAGTGCCTTCTTAAACCTTGTGTCCTGCTGGCCTTGCAGCGCATAATTTGCCCCCACATCCCCCAGCAGAATGATATGGTTGTTTCCGGTATCCAGTTGCAAATGCTCTTTATTCTTTTCGTAAAAATTCCGGATTACCTCCGGCTTGCCGTGAATATCGCCTAACAGGAACCATCTTTCCTTTTCCATGGCTGCCTCCGTTTTCTAAAATGTCTTCTTTTGTGGTTCTGATATCATTGTAAACGAGAATAACCGGTTTGTCATTGAACGCATAGTTTAATTTTCTCTGTCAAAAATGGAGGCTGAAATAAAATACCGCCTGCAAATCAAATTACATGCCGATAGACGGTACATAGCAAAAAACGCAGAGCTTTCTTACAAAGCCCTGCGTTCGCATTACCAGTATAAAATTTTACTTTCCGAGCGGCTTACCGGTCAGTTTTTCGTAGCCTTCGAGGTAGATGTCGATGGTCTTCTGCGCCACATCTTCGGGAAGCTTCCAGCCCTTTTCGGGATTGGCTTTCAGCCAGTCGCGGGCGAACTGCTTGTCGAAGGAAGGCTGTCCGTGGCCGGGTTCGTAAACATCGGCAGGCCAGAAACGGGAGCTGTCGGGGGTCAGCATTTCATCGCCCAGTACCACATTGCCGTTTTCATCCAGACCGAATTCAAACTTGGTGTCTGCGATAATGATGCCTCTTGTCAGGGCATATTCCGCACACTTCTTGTAAAGGGCAATGGTATAGTCCTTAAGCTTGGTTGCGTATTCCTCACCCTTGCCGGGGAAGTACTTTTCCAGATGGGCAATGCTCTGCTCGTAGGATATATTTTCATCATGGTCGCCAATCTCGGCTTTGGTAGAAGGGGTGTAAATGGGTTCAGGCAGTTTGTCGGACTCCTTTAAGCCCTCGGGAAGCTTGATGCCGCAAACGGTTCCGTTCTCCTTGTAGCTTGCCCAGCCGCTGCCGGTGATGTAACCGCGGACGATGCATTCGATGGGAAGCATCTGCAGTTTTCTGCACATCATGCTGTTTCCGTCAAATTTCTCCTGCTGGAAAAATTCCGGCATATCCTTTACATCCACAGAAATCATATGGTTGGGAATAATGTCCTCGGTCATATCAAACCAGAACTTGGACATCTGTGTCAGCACGGTTCCCTTTTTAGAAATGATATTGTCCAGAATTACGTCGAAACAGCTGATACGGTCGGTTGCTACCATAATCAGACTGTCCCCATTGTCATAAATCTCGCGTACTTTACCTTCTTTGATTGGCTTTAATTCCTGCATGTTTTTTCTCCTTATATTTGAGTGATATTATAATAAACACTTCCATATATGTGTGTATCACTTTTTATGGTCGGTTGTCAAGGTGTAGACGGAATTCCTTTTCTTTTTACTCTGCATGTAACAGGATGGGAAAGCAGTTCTTTACAGAAGCTATGAGGTTTACCCGTCGTGAAAACATACAACTCGGATTTTGCCCGGGTCGCCCCCACATAAAACAGACGCCGCTCCTCTTCGTATGTTTTACGCTCTTCTGCGGATATTTTTCCATCCCCATACATATTCAGTGAACTGCTTATCATCTGTGCCGGCAGAATGCCGTCCGTCACATCCATCAGATACACCGTATCATACTCGAGTCCCTTGCTGGCATGTATGGTGGACAAAATAAAATTGCAGCTATAGCCCGTTTCTTTCCGGGTAAGAATATCCTGCAACTCCCGCAGTCTTTGCAGAAGCCCCGCCATGGAGTCCTCCCGGCTTCCCAGGATCTGCAGAATTTCTATCTTATCGGCTTTCAGCCCGCATCGTTCTAAATATTCCTGATACCCCATATAATACAGAATGCGCTTCACGGCTTTGTCGCCCCGTTCCGTCAGAAGCTGCTGCATATGCATGCGCATATTCTGCACACTGCTCATGGTATAATCACTCAGCCCATGGTAGCGCACTGCCGCATTCCACACGGAAATGTCCTGCGTTTCGCTGATTCTGGCTATCTGCAGGGCGTCCTCTTTCCGGATGTAGGTATTGATTTTATAATAAACCTGCAAAAAGGTTTCGGCGTCCTTCGGATGCATGGCAAGCTTCATGATATTCAGCACATCCAGCACCGTGCGGTGGGTAAAAAAGGAGATTTCCGCGTTCCGCATACGGTAAGGAATTTCCTTCCGCTCCAGCAAATCAATCAAAGGAAGGGCGCACTCGTGGTCCCGGTAAAGCACCGCCACAGTGTGGGAGGCGTCCGCTGTCCCGTTGTCTGACCTGCCGCCCACTCTGTCTGCCCGGGCGGCGGCGCAGTTTTCCGCCACGGCTGCCAGGTAGCGGTACTGGTCGTCCCTTGTTTTCACCGCAATCTCTTTTACTACTTCCTCTCCGTCCTTTGTCGCCCGCATGTGCTTTTTGTGGCGGAGCGTGTTTTTCTGGATAAAGGTATCGGCAGCCTTTACGATGCCGGCGCCGGAGCGGAAGTTTTCTTCCATTAAAAGCACCTTGGCACCGGGGTGGTTTTTCTCAAAGGAAAGCAGCGCCTCCGGGTACGCCGCACGGAAGCCGTAAATGCTTTGGTCCTCATCTCCCACCATAAACAGGTTTTCCGTTTTGGATGCAAGCAGGGCTATAATGGCATGCTGGATTTTGGATGTGTCCTGCGCCTCGTCCACGCACAAGTACGGAAATTTATCCTGATACAGTCTAAGCAGCTCCGGAAACCGTTGCAGCATGGTATAGGCATACACCATCTGGTCGTCGTAGTCCATCAGCTTCTGCTCCCTTAGCCAGGTGTTGTATTCTTTATAAATAGCAGAAATTTTCATATCGGCGGTTTTGTCCATTTCCCGGATTTCCGCATCCGTGAGCATGCTGTTTTTGATGTAGGTAATAAGCGTCCGTACCGTCTGCAAATCACTTTCCGTGGCGTATGTCCGCTCCGTCTTCTGGTAGATTTTCGCCAGTGTGTCTGCAATGACTTTTTCATCGTTCAGAAGGGCAAAGGGCGTCCGGCCGGTTTTCCTGCCGTAAGTATGTATGATGCCGGCGCAGATGCCGTTAATGGTTTTAAAGGTCAGTCTGTCTGCCATATCCGTTCCGAACTGGGAGGCAAAGCGGGCTGCCATATCCTCGGTCGCCGCCACCGTATAGGTCACCGTCAGAATTTTCTCCGGAGCAATGCCCTTTGTGTAAATCATATAGCCGAGGCGGGTCACCAGCACCGTAGTCTTGCCGGAGCCGGGCACAGCAAGAAGCAGTACCGGGCCTTCCACACTCTGTACTGCTTCCTTCTGCTGTTCATTTAATTTTTGCGGAAATTTTCTTTCAAATTCCTGCCATTCCATGTATCATTTCCTTTACTGTCTGCTGATTTCCGCTGCGATTTCGTCCTCGGCAGCACCTGCAGTTTTTTCCACACCGCATCCGCCAGCGCCCGGTGGCCTTTCTCATCCATATGCTCTCTGTCAGCCGAGGAAGGCTCCGCCACGTCCGATGCCGCCAGAAATTCATAGCCGTACAGCTTTGCCAGTCTGCCGTACTCCGTTTTCAGTTCCCTGGAAACCTCTACGGATGCCCTGTTAAATTCCGGGTCGTATTCCTTTTCCCACACGCCCTCGCCCAGATAGATCGGGGACAAAAGCAGCACGGGAAGTGACGCATCATAATTTTTAACCTGCTTCAACAATACTTCCATTCCCTTCCCTATCACATGGGAAGAGGCATTGTACACCGTTTTGCAGTCGTTGGTTCCCAGCATCAGCACCACCGCATCCACCGGGTAATGGGTTTCCAAAAGCGGCAGGAGAAAATTGCTTCCCTTTCTGCCCATGCGGACACTGTCCTCAAAAATCGTGGTTCTTCCCACCAGACCTTCTTCAATAATGCGGTATCCGCCGCCTTTTGCTTTTTCCTGCAAAAGCCCCGTCCACCGTACATCCTCAGGAAAACGGCTGCCGTCCGCCGGATTGTATCCATATGTATTTGAATCGCCGAAACAAAGTATATTTTTCATGGAGTATGCCCTCTCTGCATTTTTTGTTAAGAGAAATCATACACTCCATATCCTACTATGTCAATAGGCATTGTCTGATTATGCACCGTTTGCCTTATTGTTTCTTTCTATCATCCGTTATAGGTATTTCCTAATTCCCTTATAAAAACTTTGCAAACACGGAGGAAAACAACACCGTCAGAATACCGGAAACCGCAATGGCAAGGCTGCTCATGGCGCCCTCTATCTCACCGATTTCCATGGCTTTTGCCGTACCAATCGCGTGGGCGGCGCTACCGAAGGCAAGTCCCTTGGAAATGGGTTCTTTGATGCGGAAAATCTTACAAATCATTTCACCCATCATATTGCCCAGTACACCCGTAACGATAATCACCGCCACCGTAATGGTCACATAGCCGCCAAGTTCTTCCGACACGCCCATGCCGATTGCCGTGGTAATGGATTTGGGAAGCAGTGTCACGTATTCTTCATGGGAAAGTCCCAGAAGCAGAGACAACGCCAGCACCGTCACCAGACTTGTCAGCACACCGGACAGAAGTCCTATCACGACCGCCTTGCAGTTTTTCCGCAAAAGCTCCCACTGTTCGTACAGAGGAATGGCAAGACAGACAGTTGCCGGTGTCAGCAGATATCCTAAGAACTGCGCACTTTCGTTGTAGGTTTCATAATCCACTTTTCCCACAACCAGCACCACGATGGACACCAGAATGGAAATGAGAAGCGGGTTAAAAATCCCTAACTTGAATTTTTTCTTTAAAAACATACCGAGCAGGTATGCCAGCAGGCTTAACGTAACGCCCGCAAACATGGAATTTTCAAAAAAACTATTCATGGTTCTCCCCCTTCTTTCTGTCCCTGCGGATAACCCACTGTGACAAAAGTCCCGTTACCGCCATAACCGTAACAATTGTTACCACCGTAATAATGCAGACCGGAACAAGCACCGGCTTCAAAATCCCCCAGCTTTCCACAAGACCCACGCCCGCCGGAATAAACATCACCGGCATGATTTCGATTAAGAACTTGCCCGCATCCTTCACATCCTCCAATTTTACCAGACCTGTTTTCAGGCAGATAAACAAAATGACCATGCCGTAAATGCTTGCCGGAATGGGCAGCGGCAGCACATATTTGAGCAGTTCCCCGATAAGGGAAATCGCCAGAATAATCAGAAACTGTTTCACATATTTCATTTTCTTTCCATGTCTTTTTTGTGTGAAAAAAAGACCGCTCCTTTGCATCTTAAATCTTTGGCATCCAAGTGCCATTCCCTATTTTAGTCACTTTCCCTCTTTTGTCAATTCTGATTTTCCGTATGTCCGTTATTCTGTATGTCAAACCTGCCGCCCGTTTCCGCCATCTGCTTCCGGTAGGCTTTCGGAGATACTCCCGTCATTTTTTTGAACTGCCGGTTAAAATTGGACAGATTGTTGTAACCGCATCCGGTTGCGATTTCGGCGATGTTTTCCGTGGTATCCGTAAGCGCCGCACAGGCTGCCTGGATGCGCAGGTGAATGAGATATTCAATGGCGCTGCAGCCTACCACCTTCTGAAAAGTATTCATGAAATGGCTGACGCTGATGGCGCATATGCCCGCAAGGTAGTCCACACTGATGGTTTCTTCGTAATGAAATGTCATGTATTCCAGTGCCGGACGAATCAGCTCCGAGCTGCCGCTCTGTTGCCCTCTTTCCGATATATTTTCCTTTTTTTCAAAAAAATAAAGCAGCGCAAACAACCGGCTTTTCAAAAATAAATCATGGTAGGCATCGTTACATTCCGCCAGGGCAATCAAATCCTCCGCCAGTTCTTTCACCTTCGGATAATCGGCATCTTCCCTTCCGTACTTCGGCTTCACCTGCAGCTGCCCGTTTCTGAGCGGTTTTATATAGGAAAGACTGCTTCGGTCGTTCTGTTCCGCTCCCACCATATTCGCATGAAAAACGAAAGCGCGGTACTTCAGTCCTTCCTCTTTATCATGGTACGCCGCATGCAGCATGTTGGGTGGAATAAGCACCACATCCCCGCTTTCCACCAAAAAATGCATATCGCCGCAGATAAATTCGCCCTTTCCCTCCGTCACCACATCCAGCTCCAGTTCGCTGTGCCAGTGCATGGGCACCGTGGGAAACGCCTCAGGAAGCCGGCAGTTATACAAACTGTAAGGCACAGTTACCGAGCTGTGATGCCGCTGTTCCATCAATTCTTTTTGTTCCGTCAGCTTATTTCTTCCCATTGGTTACCCCCTTATCCTGCTGCCTGCCACTCCGTTTCTTTGCTGCCCGCTGCTCCGTTTCTTTGCCGTCTGCGTTTCAAATTGCTTTAGTCGTGCGCACATTCGTAGAATAGTATCAGTTATCTGTAATATAGGAATTGAATTTCCTTATTTTCTAAAGTATGATACCATTATAAGATATAAAACACAATCATGCAAGGAGGGTTACACCATGAGATTTGTAAACGAAGACAATGCACTTGTCTGCTACCACAACGGCGAGATGCTTCGTATCGAAGCATGGGGCAGGGATGCTCTGCGTGTCCGTTCCACCATGCAGCATAAACTGCAGAACACAGACTGGGCGTTAAGCGAAGCACCGTCTGTAAAAGAGGCTGTTGTTACCATTGAAGAGGAAGACCACTGGGTAGGCGACGGCACCATTGACAAGCGCCAATTTGCCACCATTACCAACGGCAAAATCAAGGCTGCGGTAAACTTTGTCGGCATTATCAGTTTTTATAAGGACGGCGAACTTATTTTACGTGAATATTTCCGTATGTATGACGGCACCATTTCCAGGGAAAGCCGCTGCTTAAAGGTAATCAACCGTGAATGGAAGGGCGTTACCTGCGGCACCGAATACACTCTGAACGTGAAATTTGAAAGCAACAAGATGGAAAAGATTTTCGGTATGGGTCAGTATCAGCAGCAGGACATGGACTTAAAGGGTTGTGTTTTAGAGCTGGCACAGCGCAACTCCCAGATTTCCGTACCTTTTGCCGTTTCTTCCTTAGGCTATGGTTTCCTTTGGAACAACCCGGCAGTCGGCCGCGTTACTTTCGGTAAAAACTACACCGAATGGATTGCCAATTCCACAAAGGAAATGGATTACTGGATTACCGCTGCCGACACCCCGAAGCAGATTTTGGCGAACTATACTGATGTGACCGGGCATGCCGACATGTTCCCGGAAGACCTGATGGGCTTATGGCAGTGCAAACTGCGTTACCGTACCCAGGACGAGGTACTGACCGTAGCACGCCAGTATCAGAAAGAAGGCATCCATATCGACCAGATTGTCATCGACTTCTTCCACTGGACCGTACAGGGCGACTGGAAATTCGACAAAACCTACTGGCCCGACCCCAAGGCAATGGTAGACGAACTACATTCCATGGGCATCAAGGTTATCGTTTCCGTATGGCCTTCCGTTGACAGAAGAAGTGAAAACTTCTGGCCTATGCTGGAAAAGGGTCTGTTAATCCGCACCGAAAGAGGCGCTCTTCAGACCTACGATTACGAAGGCGACTGCGTGGAAATCGACGTATTCAACCCGGAAACCCGCAAATATGTATGGGAAGTATGCAAGAGAAATTATTACGACTTCGGCATCGACGCTTTCTGGCTGGACAACTCCGAACCGGACTACGGCGTATACGATTTCGACCACTACCGCTACTGCGACGGTCCTGCCATGTCCTTGAGCAATATATACCCTCAGCTTTACAGCCGTGTTTTCTATGATGAAATGAGCAAAGAAGGAAAGCCTGTTGTCAACTTGCTCCGTTGTGCATGGGCAGGCTCCCAGAAATACGGTAACGTGGTGTGGTCCGGCGATGTGCCCAGTACCTTTGAAGCTTTTGAAGACCAGCTTCAGTGTGGCTTAAACATGGGACTTGCCGGTATTCCCTGGTGGACTACCGACGTAGGCGGTTTCATGACCGATGATGTAAATGACCCTGATTTCCGTCAGCTTCTTATCCGCTGGTACCAGTTTGCCGTATACTCAGCAGTTCTTCGTATGCACGGCGACAGAGGCCCCTACAACATTCCGCCTCTTGACACCAGAGATTTCGGCGGCGGCTATCTGCACACCGGTCAGCCCAATGAGCTTTGGAGCTACGGCGAAGACAATTACAAGATTATGAAGAGCTACTACGATATCCGTATTGCTATGCATGACTATATCAAGCATCTTTACGAAGAAGCACACACCAACGGTTCTCCTTTAATCCGTACCATGTTCTATGAGTTCCCCGCAGATGAAAAATGCTGGAACTTACAGGATCAGTACATGTTTGGTGAGAAGTATCTGGTAGCGCCCATTCTCCACTTAAATCAGTTTGAACGCGAGGTTTACCTCCCCGAAGGCGACTGGAAGCTGACTTCCACCGGCGAAACCTACAAGGGCGGTCAGACCGTTACCGTGGATGCCCCCATCGAGTACATGCCGGTATTTGAAAGACTGTAAGAGGGTTTGCCCGGTTGTATAATAGCCATCGGCAAATAAAATACTCATCTTGAATGTGTGATTACGCGGATTTGGACTAAGAGCCTATTTTACACGTAAATATTTTCGTTGATTTACGTGGATTTGGCTTCATATACTCATTTTCCGCGTAATCTTTTTTTCTGCTTTACGCGGATTTGGCTTTATTTATCCATTTTCCGCGTAATCTTTTTTTCTGCCTTACGCGGATTTGGCTTCATATACTCATTTTCCGCGTAATCTTTTTTTCTGCCTTACGCGGATTTGGCTTCATATACTCACTTTCCGCGTAATCTTTTTTTCTGCCTTACGCGGATTTGGCTTTATATACTCATTTTCCGCGTAAGGCCATATGTCATATATAATTTTTGCAAAACTCAGCACATAAAAAGAGCCCTGCCGGGTAATGTCAATTAGGATTGCCCGGACAAGGCTCTTTTTTTCCTGCGATTAGCGCAGCTTATTCTTTATTTCATTGTCAATCTTTTCCACGAATTCGTCCAGAGGAAGTACGGTGGTATCGGCTTCGCCGTGCAGTCTGTAGGCAACAGTCTTGCTTTCCTGTTCCTTGAAGCCAAGTACGATTAAGTAAGGCACTTTTTCAACCTGACCTTCACGTATACGATAGCCAAGCTTCTCGGCTCTGTCATCCAGTTCTACTCTCACGTTTCTGTCTTCCAATGCCTTGACAACTTCCTGTGCGTAGGCATTCAGGGTGTCGTCATCGGACTTAACCGGCATAACTCTTACCTGAACGGGTGCTAACCAGGTAGGCAGGTTGCCCTTGGTTTCCTCCAGGATATATGCCATAAATCTGTCAAGGGAGCCTAAGATTGCTCTGTGCAGAACAACGGGAGTCTTCTTTTCGCCGTCCTTGTCAATGTAGGTCAGTTCAAATTTAGCAGGCAGACAGAAGTCAAGCTGGCAGGTGGAAAGGGTGTATTCATTACCAACGGCAGGCTTTACGTTTACGTCTAACTTCGGACCGTAGAAAGCAGCTTCGCCGATTTCTTCAGTGTAAGGAATGCCTAAATCGTTCATAACCTTACGAAGTGCGTTTTCTGCCTTCTCCCACATCTCATCGTCATCATGATATTTTTCTTTGTTTGCCGGGTCTCTTAAGGAAAGAACGCAGCGGTAATCGGTAATGCCGAAATCCTTGTAAGTGCTGAAAATCAAATCCACAACCTTGGTAAATTCATCCTCAATCTGCTCCGGTGTTACAAACAGGTGGGCATCGTTCTGGCAGAAATGTCTGCCTCTTTCAATACCCTTCAAGGTACCGCTGGACTCATAACGGAAGTCATGGGCAATTTCACCGATACGGATGGGCAGGTCTTTATAGGAATGCATTCTATGTGCATAAATCATCATATGATGAGGGCAGTTCATGGGTCTTAATACAAAGGACTCGCCGTCTACTTCCATAGCCGGGAACATGTTTTCCTTGTAGTGGTCCCAGTGACCGGAGGTCTTGTAGAGATTTACGGTACCGACGCAGGGAGTCATAACATGAAGGTAGCCTAACTTTCTTTCCTTGTCACGGATGTAGGTTTCCAGCTCCTGCCAGATGGTGTAGCCCTTCGGTAAAAACATGGGAAGACCGCGGCCTACCAGGTCGTCTACCATAAACAGGTTCATGTCCTTGCCAATCTTTCTGTGGTCTCTTTCCTTAGCTTCTTCGAGGAGTTTAATGTGCGCTTCCAGCTCTTCTGCGGTGGGGAAGCAGACACCGTAAATTCTCTGCAGCACTTTGTTCTTGGCATCGCCTTTCCAGTAAGCACCGGAATGTCTGATGAGCTTGAAGTTGCGGCAAAGCTTTACATTATCTACATGAGGTCCGCGGCAGAGATCGGTAAAATCGCCCTGCTCATAGCAGGTGATATGACCGTCTTCCAGACCGTCGATTAAGTCCAGCTTGTACTCGTCATCCTTAAACATTTCCTTCGCTTCTTCCTTGGAAATCTCCTTGCGGATAATCTTTTTGCCGGTCTTGGCAACCTTCTTCATTTCCTGCTCAATTCTGGGAATGTCTTCGTCATGGATAACGTCATCGCCCAGGTCTACATCATAGTAGAAGCCTTCTGCTACAACGGGGCCTACCCAGAATTTTGCCTGAGGATACAGATGCTTGATTGCCTGTGCCATTAAGTGGGCGCAGGAATGGTTTAAGGTTGCAAGCTGTTCGTCTTCTTTAAAGTTTACCATTGTTTTTTCTCCTTTTTTTCGGGAAGCCGGTGACATACTTCAAAAACTATACAGAATAAAATTATGTCGGATAATTTTCAAAATAAAAAGCACCCCTGGGTATTGCTACCTAAGGGTGCATTATGCACGGTTCCACCTTGATTTTCACTCTTTGCCTGTAACGCGGCTATACGGTAACGCTTACGACTGCTCTCCTGATGCATACTGCTCACGGTATGCAGCTCTCACGTACAGCTTCGGAATGGTTTTCCTGTATCTTCTCCAAAGCCGCTTCCACCTTTGCGGCTCTCTCTGTGTGGCATCGGGTACAGTACTCTTTCCTTCATTGCTTTTCTCATATGGCTTATTGTACCACGCACTTATTTTTTTAACAACTGCTTTTACAGAATTTTTGCTTCTATTTTTTATTTCTTTTCCAAAATCTTCATGAACTCGTCGCCGGTAATGGTTTCTTTTTCATAAAGGTACTGGGCAAGCTCGTCCAGCTTCCTGCGGTTTGCCTTTAAGATGCCGATGGCTTTTTCATGCTGCTGCTTTACCAGCTCCACAACCTTCTTGTCAATTTCCTTCTGGGTATCGGCGGAGCAGGAAAGGGAAGTATCGCCGCCAAGGTACTGGTTCGTCACAGTTTCCATGGCTACCATGTCAAAGTCTTCGCACATGCCGTAACGGGTAATCATGGCGCGGGCTAACTTGGTTGCCTGCTCAATATCGTTGGAAGCGCCGGTGGTAATCTCGTTAAAAATAACTTCCTCCGCGGCACGTCCGCCGGTAAGGGTGGCAATCTTATTTTCCAGTTCTGCCTTGGTCATCAGGTTCTTGTCCTGCTGCTCCACCTGCATGGTGTAGCCGAGGGCGCCGGAGGTACGGGGAATAATGGTAATCTTCTGCACCGGAGCGGAATGGGTCTGCAGGGCAGCCACCAGGGCATGTCCGATTTCATGGTAGGAAACCACCAGTTTTTCATGGTTAGACAGTACGGCATTCCGCTTCTGGTAACCGGCAATAACCACCTCGATGCTTTCTTCCAAATCGGCTTCGTTCACAATGGTGCGTCCGTTTCTCACGGCACGGAGGGCTGCTTCGTTAATAATATTGGCAAGCTCTGCACCGGAGGCGCCGGATGCCATTCTGGCAATGGTGTGGAAATCCACATCTTCGCCCACTTTAATCTTTCTGGCATGAACCTTCAGAATGGCTTCCCTGCCCGCTAAATCGGGCAGTTCCACAGGCACTCGTCTGTCGAAACGTCCGGGACGGGTCAGCGCCGGGTCAAGGGACTCGGGACGGTTGGTTGCAGCTAAGATAATAACGCCGTTGTTGCCTTCAAAGCCATCCATTTCGGTAAGAAGCTGGTTTAAGGTCTGCTCTCTTTCGTCGTTGCCGCCAATCTGGCCGTCACGCTTTTTACCGATGGCATCGATTTCATCAATGAATACGATACAGGGAGCTTTTTCCTTTGCCTGGCTGAACAGATCACGTACCTTGGCAGCGCCCATGCCGACGAACATTTCCACAAATTCCGAACCGGACATGGAGAAGAACGGGACGCCCGCTTCACCGGCTACGGCCTTTGCCAGCATGGTTTTACCGGTTCCGGGAGGGCCTACAAGCAGAATGCCTTTCGGCATGGAAGCACCGGCCTCCGTATATTTCTTCGTGTTGTGCAGATAATCTACGATTTCTTTTAAGTTGTCCTTGGCTTCGTCCTCGCCGGCTACATCGTCAAAGTGGATACCTTCCGTGGACTGCACATAAACCTTAGCGTTGCTCTTTCCCATGCCGAAGGACATGGCATTTTTGCCGCCCGCATGCTCGATAAGCTTTCGTCCCATAATCTGTCCGATGATAATAAACACAATAATGGGCAGGAATACAGTCAATAAGCCGCTTAAAAGGGGCGAAGTTTTCTTTTCAATGTTTTTTGAGAAAGTAGCTCCCGCCTCATAGAGCCTTTCCGTCAGGTTCGGATCGTCCATGGTGCCCGTCTTGTAAATCTGGGTTTCCGCCTTGTCCGTAAACAAAATCTGGGAATCGGAAATTTCCACTTCCCCGATGTTTTTATCCTCCGTCATGCTCATGAAGGTGCCGTAATCGACTTCCTTTACACGGTTTTCCATAATCATGGGGGTGACAAACATATTGAACAGGAAAAGTATCAGTAAAACAATTCCGTAATAATAAAGTAACGGTTTCTTGGGTGATTTGACTTCTTTCATGTCATTTCCTCTCTTTTTGCCTGCTTTATGCATACATTCTTTTTATGTATTATGAAACATGCAAAATTTGTTATTCATGCTTTATTTCCTATACTATAACACACACCATACGGAATAACGATTAAAAAAGTATAAAATAAATTTAAAAGTTTGCAAAAAAACAGGGCTGAGGAAACTCAACCCTGCTTATATTTGCAGCCATTATTACTTAGACTTCGGTTTCACAATAACCTTATAAGTTGCCTTTGCGGAGCTGCCGTCGATACAGGAAACGGTTACCGTATAGGTACCCACCTTATTTCCGGCAAAGGTGATGTACGGATATCCGTTGGAAACCGTATATCCGACTGTAAGTCCCTCTTTGTTACTCTTGACATCTACCGCATAGCTGCAGGTACCATAGGATGTACCTGTTTCATAAAGCCGCTGACTGCCACCTCCTCCTACTTCCAGTGAATAGGCTCTGGCATACCCTATTCTAATCTTTTTTACCTTATCACAGGACACCACCACATAGGTTGCCAACAGATTACTTCCGTCGGTGGTTTTTGCTGTAATGGTAACTTTATAACTTCTGTCCGACATACCCGTCACACGTCCCTGATTATCTACCTTTACTGCACTGGGATTGCTGGAAGTCCAGGTAAGCTTCTTAGCATCTGCATTGACCTTGCCGCTTGCGGTTTCAAAGGTCGGAATTAACTTCAGGGTAGTTCCCTTGGCCACGTAAGCGCTTCTGCCTCCCTGAGGTGAAATCATCAGATTGGTAACAGGATTCTTTACCGTTACCTTAATTGTGGCTTTCTTGTTCGTGCCGTCCGTAGTTGCTACCGTAACGGTTGCCGTACCGGTGCCTTTGCCGGTAGCCTTTATGGTAAGCCTGCTGCCGCTTCCTGTGACCGAAACCAGTCCGGGAGCGCTGCTGGTTGCACTCCAGTAAGGAGAACTGCAGTTTACCGTTACGGTTGCAGAAGTTGCTGCACTCTTATTATTGCTGGTACGGAAAATGTCCACACTCTTTTTATCCACGGTCAGCGTTGTGTTCTTTTCCTCTTCTATAATCGAAATAACATAGTTTGCGGAGGCACCGCTGCCGTCCGCGGCGGTTGCCGTAACGGTAATATTGCACGGTTTTGCATTCTTTGCTGCTTTCACCACACCGTTTACCACGGTGATACCTTCACTGGCGGGAGAATAACTCCAGTTCACCTTCTTATTGGCTGCCGTAGACGGGAACACATTGGCAGTCAGCTTGACAGACTTGCCCTGTCTTACACACATGGCGGTTCCGCTGTTTGCAATGGTCACGGAAGTCACTGCCTGCTTTACGGTTACGGGAATCGTAACCATCTTGCCGCTGCCATCGGTAGCTACACCGACTAACTTGGTTTTTCCTGCCTTATTACCGGTTATGACAACATTTCCGTTGCTTTTTGTCATGGATGCAATGCTGCTGTCCTCGATAGTCCAGCTAAGAGAGGAGCCATTATATGTTGTTTTATTCTTTCTGGTTACCGTTACATCCGTTGCTGCAAGAGTAAAGGCAGCGCCGGTATTCACGGTAACACTTTTGGTCTTTGTGGTAATACTTGTTACCGGATTTGAGGAAACCGCACATACCTTGATAGTAAAAGTTTTTTTGACACCGGTGTTATTTGCCATTTTGGCGGTTACCAGATAGGTGCCTGTAAGTGCTGTTTTGCTTGCGGTAACCTTGCCGGATGCATTGATGGAAACACCGGTTACCTTCGGGTCATTGTCGCTTGCTGTGTTGTTGCTGTACCGTTCCAGGCTCCATGTTACTTTCTTATCCGGTGCATAATCCGGTGCACAGGTGGCTTTGAGGGTAAGACTGGTACCCTGCGCCAGCGTGCTTATACCATTGAGCGATGTAACTGTAAGAGAAGATACCTTGGGCTTAAACGTAAACCTGCCGCACACTACCGGGCTTACCAGTCTGTTGGATCTTTTCATTGCAATGGCATACACGGTGACATTTGCCTTATTTCCAATTGCAATACCGCCGTTAGTATCGGAGTACTCCAAAGCATTGTCTGACAGCACACCGTTTTTATAGGTTACGGGCTTACCGTCTGTGGAGTAGTAAATGATACAGCCGGGATCCGGACTCTTTATGGCTACTCTGATAGATGTACTGGTATAGGTTCCCGGCTTTGTTACGAATTCCGGCTTTTTCGGTGCAGCTTCGTTGTTTGTCAGCCCCAGTGCCTTGGCTAAGTCAATGCAGCCTTTTCCGAGTCCCTTTCCCGTTACCTTGCTGCAGCTGCTGTCCATCTTCTTGAGCAGGGCATCTACCTTTGCCTTACCGGAAAGATTGGACGGGAGAGTTGCCCAGATTACGGCTGCCGCACCGGCTGTTACCGGGGTAGCCTGGGAAGTACCGCTCATGCTTTTGTAAGAGGAAGCACTGTCCTTGTAGGTGGAATAAATATCCACACCGGGTGCGCTGTAACGGACACCGGAATCATAGTTGGAAAAATAAGCCTTACCCATGCTCTTATCGAGTGCCGCTATGGAAATGGTACTCTTATAAGCCGCGGGGTAATGTGCAGAGTTACTGAACTCGTTTCCTGCTGCACAGAATACGGCAATACCGGCTTCATAAGCCCTCTGATAAGCATCTGCTTCTACCTTGCTGTATAAGGCACCCCCTAAGCTCATATTAATAATATCTACTCTATTGTTTACCGCCTGATTGACACCTTTAATAATGGTAGAAGAAGCGCCGCTTCCGGTATCCTTCAAAACCTTAATGGAATAAATGTAGCATTCCGGTGCTACACCGGCACCGCCTGTTCCGTTGTTCAGTTTTGCACCGATAATACCGCTGACATGGGTGCCGTGTCCGTGACCGTCCGCCGTACCGTAACCGACATCAATGGTTTTTACTGCCGATACGTCGTTATGACCCGCTAAAATACCGGTATCCAGAACCGCTACCTTAACACCTTTTCCACGGTATCCTGCTGCCCAGGCAAGCTGGGAGTTCAGCACACTGTGCTGCCACTGATAGCCTCCGTTGGTCGTGGTCAGAAACGGATCATTGTAACCGTCTGTTCCCAGGAATCCCTCTTCTTCCTGACCGCCGGATTCCTCTTCCTCCGCAGCCGCAAAATCGTAGGTCTGTTCTTCCACGATTTCCTCTGCGTCCACATCCTCTATGTAACGGTAATAGTTGGGCCATGCGGCAGGCAATGCCATTTCTTCCAGGGAAGAAGCATAGACCGCATCCTTTACGCTTGCCTCAGGCAGGGAGTCATCTGCATTCAGGGTGATGACTGCCACACCAAAGAAATAATCAGTCAGTGTACCGTTAAAAGCCTGCGCATAGGCATTCGCCTCTTCCTCGGTTTCCGCTTCCACCAGAATTTCCGATTCTGCATAGTCAACGCCTTCTTCTGCGCCTCCCCACTCCTGCGCGTAATTTCCGAGAATTGTCTTATCCTCCATTCCCGCTGCAGTCAGGGCATACTCTTCCGTAAGTCCCGGGAACATCTCCTCTAACTCACCGGAGGTCTCCGGTACATTACCCGATACATCGCCTGCGGAAACATCTTCATTCTCGCCGGGCTTATCAGCGTCTTCTCCGGGTACTTCCGTACCGTCTCCGCCGGATACGTCAGCCGGTGCTCCCGGCTCCCCGGCATCCCCGTCAGATATGTCAAACTCTACGGTCTGCGCGGGTTCCTCCGCCAGCACGTAACCGGTTTCGCCAAAGGCAATGGTAAATGCCAGTGCCAGTGCAAGACTTCTTTTTACAAATTTCTTTCTCATTTCTTCCTCTCCTAATTGATGGTTAATGTATTGTTGGTGGAAAGGGTGGGATAATTGTTTTTCTCACCCAGTGCAATCAGTTCCTGCGGATCCTTTGTGGTCTCATACTCTGCCACTCCATAAGAAAAATTCACTAATTCTATTCCGTACAGCTCCGCAATTTTTTTGGCTTCCTCTTTCGTATCCGCCAGAGCAATCATGGAAACCTTTTCCCCCATGATTACCTCTTCTGTCGAGGAATGGTTTCTGCCGGCAGCTCCGTCGTCCTCTGCCGAGGAATGGTTTCTTCCGGTATCTCCTTTTTCCTCTGCCGGTTCCATGGCTTCCTCAGTTTCTTTCGGTTTGCTTTCTTCCTGTACGTCAGTGTCCGCTTCCGGCTCCCCGTCCGGTTTCTCCGGCTCTGCAAGATATCCGGGGTCTGTTTCTTCCATACCGGAATTCCAATCATTGACATCCGGACTTTCCGTCGTTCCCTGCCCGGTATCCCGGCTGCCGCGGCCAAGCAAAATGATAACGGCAATTACCAGAAAAACGGCAATTACGCCTATCACCGCATACATGACTTTTTTATTCACCCTCGCTGCTCCTCCCTCCTGAAAGCAATTTTTCACACTTGATTTTATTGTATAAAAGTTGGAGAAATATGTAAATAGATATTTTTTGCACTTTACCAGCCTTTTTCATATAAAATAACAAAAAAACAGAGCGAAGTCTCCTTCACTCTGCCTCTTTTTTCATTATTCTACAGTGATAGTATATACGCATTTTGCGGTACTGCCATCCAGACAGGAAATCGTAACAACATAGACTCCCTCTTTATTGCCGCTGAATTTAATCTTGTGGGTACTGCGGTCGTACTCTGCTGTAAGTCCGGGTTTATTTACCTTCACATCAATCATATAACTGCAGTCACCGCCGTTTGCCGCTACTTCCTTTACTTCCTTTTCAAAGGTATCGCCCACATTTACCGTCAGGATGTCATCGTCATCAATAGAAATGGATTTTACCATGTCACAGGCATATACGGTATAGGTTGCCTGAACATTGCTGCCGTCCGCTGATACTGCGGTAATGGTAACGGGGCCTTCCAGACCGCTGTTACCGGTTACCCGTCCGTAGGAGTCAACATCTACTGCTGCCGCATTGGACGTTCTCCAGTAGAATCCCTGATTGTTCTTTGTTGCACTTCCGTGATTATTGGTAACCGTTGTGAGCATCTGCATGGAGGTATCACAGGCAATGTATGCGCATCTTCCGCTTTCGGGCGAAATTCTCAGGCTTGATGACGGGTTCTTCACCGTTACCCGGATGGGGATGTTTTTATTGGTGCCGTCCAGTGTACCGACGGTAACGGTCGCCGTTCCGACTGCCCTTCCGGTTGCCTCCAGATAAACATAATCTCCCCGTTTTTCCGCCTTTACAATGCCGGGTGCACTGTTGCCTGTAATGTTCCAGAGATCGGCAGAATCGCTTAGGACCTGAATGGACCTTGTGGTGGAAGAACCGTAGCCGTTATTGATACGATAGAGGTCTACCCGGGTATCCTGCGTACGGATATTGGTTTTGTTATAGTTTTTCACTTCCACCGTAAAGCTTGCTTCTGCTCCGTTTTCATCCAGAGCTTTTGCTGTGATGGTATAGGTACCGGGTTTTGCCTTTCTGTCCGCCTTTACTACACCGTTCTTTACGGTAACGCCGTTACCGGCAGGATTTACCGACCATTTGACCGCCTTGTTGGAAGCATTGGCAGGCTCCACTACCAGATTTAATTTAATGGATTTATTGCAGGCTAAAGTATAGCCTGTCTCCGTTGTCTTACTATTGGTTACATACAGTTTTTTTACGGGCTGCTTTACCGTGATATTTAATACCACCGTCCTGCCGCTGCCGTCCGATGCAATACCGGTAATCTTGGTCTTGCCGAATGCAACGCCCTGCACATAAACGGAGCCGTTTGCCTTGCTGCTTACAACGGCAATGCTCTTATCGGCTGAGTACCAGTTAATATCTGAGGCTGCTGCGCTTTCCGCTACGCGCATGCCTTTTTTCTTGATGGTAATGTTGTTTACCAGGGCAAGCTGTCCTGCCCAGACGGTGATGTTTTTATTCTTCACCATAATGGCTGTGGTAAGGTCCTGGGCTGCTGCCTTTATTTCCACCTCCATGGATGTGGAAAGTCCGTTTTTAAGCGTTGCCGTTATCCGGTAAGTTCCGGGAACTGCTTTCTTTGTAGCCGAAATTCTGCCGGAGCCGCTGACGGAAACGCCGGTGAACTTGGACACATTGGCAACCCATTCCTCTGCTCCGCTCTCTTCATTCGTCTGCTTTACCTGCAGCGTCCATTTTACGGATTGTTTCACCCCGTAATCCGGTGTCTGTACGGCACGGAACGCAAGTCCCGTTCCCTGGGTCAGATATTTTGCTCCGGTAACGGATTCCACACGGACGCCAAACACTTCCGGCCGGAAGGTATATCTTGCCGATGCCACCGGGCTGGCAAGCTGATTGCTGTTTTTGATAACCATGGCATAAACCTGCACATAGTTCTTTCCACCTATTTCAATGGGACCGGTATATTCTATCGCGTTGTCGGAAAGTACACCGTTCTTAAAGGTAATGGTCTTGCCGTCGATGGAATAATATGCCGTACAGCCCACTTCCACGCCGGTCAGTTCCAGCGTAATGGTGTTGTCTTTATAGGTGCCGGCTTTCTTGGAAAATCCGGGCTTCTTGGGTGCTGCATTGACATTGGTAAGCGCCAGTGCCTTTACCAGATCCACATAGCCTTTTCCCAAATTGGTGCCCTGCGCTTTGATACAACTGCTGTCCATTTTCTTAAGAAGGGCGTCTACCTTTGCCTTGCCGGTTCCTTTAATGGTGGGCCAGATTAAGGCTGCCGTGCCTGCCATGATGGCGGATGCCTGGGAAGTACCGCTCATGGATACATAGGAAGAAGGACCTTCGTTGCTGGCGGAATAAATACCGACGCCGGGTACGCTGTAACGCACGTTTTTATCGTAATTGGAGAACGGCGCCTTGGTCATGCCGGTGTCCAGTGCCGCTACGGCAATGGTTGTCTTGTAAGCTGCGGGATAGGTACAGACATTGGAGTAACCGTTGCCCGCCGGGCAGAATACGGCAATACCGCTTTCATACGCCTGCTTGTAAAGGCTCTCCTCCATGGCACTGTATTCCGTGCCGGCAAAGCCTACGTTTACAATATCTACATTTTCTTCCATTGCTTTATAAAGTGCACTGATAATGCTGGCGCTGTCGGTTCTGCCGGCTTCCCTGCTCACCTTGATGGAGTACAGGGTACATTCCGGTGCGATACCGGCGCCGCCCTTTCCGTTGTCAAGCGTACCGCCGATTAAGGCTGCAATGTGGGTGCCGTGACCGTTGTTGTCCTCTGTGCCGAGGGCATTGTCCGCGGTGCTGATATCGCAGGTAATCACATTCGTCAGTTCTTCGTGGGTGGTATTGATACCGGTATCCAGAATGGCGACCTTTACGCCCTGTCCGCGGTAACCGGCATTCCATGCCTGTGTGGTATTCAGTACTTCATGATACCACTGGCTGTTGTCCGCACGGATATTTAAATACGGGTCGCTGTAATCTGCCGACTGGGTATATCTGTAATAGTTGGGCCATGCGGCGGGAAGTCTGGTACCTTCTGCTGCGGAAGCCTGTACGGCATCGTACACGCTGGCTTCGGGAAGGCTTTCATCCGCATTCAGTTCCACGAGGGCAACCGTACCGAAGTAGGAAACCAGTGTGCCGTTAAATGCCTCTGCGTACTGCTCCGCTTCTTCCTTCGTTGCCGCTTCTATTAAAACCTGGCCGGGAACATAATCTTTCCCTGCGTCTGCTTTTGTCCACTCTGTCCGGTGACTGCTTAAGAGGTCTTTTTCCGCATAAGCTTCTGCGGAAAGTGTGTACTCATCGGAGAGTCCCGGGAACTTGTCCTCCGTATCTTCCGAAGCAGGCGCATCACTGCCGGACACATCTTTCGCCGGTGCATCGTTTCCGGTAATATCTGCCGGATTCTCTGCGTCATTGCCGGTTACATCCGTCTCTCCTCCTGCCGTTTCTTCTGTTTCTGCATATTGGGAAATCTCCGTTTCATAAGCCTGCAGAGGCTCTGCTGCCAGTGCGCTGCTGCTTTCTCCAAGCGCCAGCGTCAGTGCCAGCATCCATGCGATTCCTCTTTTGCCGAATTTCTTCATTTCTACGCCCACTTTCTTTTTGGTAAAACTTTTCTGTGTTTTTTTTCTTTTCCGAGACTTCCGTTTGGGAAGCTCTTCTTTCATTGTAGGGACAACAATAAATTATGTAAATAGCTTACGCTGCCCAAAATTCTTAATTTTTTGTGTAGATGCCCTACAGTGCGGACTCTTCCTGCACAATGTCTTTTTTCTTAATCAGACGGCTCTTGTACTCTTCTTTTACTTCGTACTTGCTGACGCCCTGTAAAATCCGGATTTTCTCGCCGGTGGCATCGTCCTGCAGATAAAAATCAAAGGTCTTTTTGTCCGCATAGCTTACCATGTGCGGTGTAAAATGCACGTTGGAAGGCGCCTGTGCCAGAAGCTGTTTAATTTCCTTCTTCTGCTCCTTGTCTGCCTTGAGGCCGTTCATGCAGACCGGGCATACGGAATAATAGTCCGTTCCCATGGGAATTAAGGGGATGTAGTCAAAATGACCCCATTTGGAATCCCTGATAATTTCTCTCGGATAGGTGTGTCCGCAGTTGCAGGCTACCGGCTGACCGTAACAACCCTTGTTTTTTCTGAAATGCTGTACTCCATAATAAAAAATCATAGCTTCTCTCCTTTTCTCCCTCCCGGGAATACTTTAACCTATACAGAAAAAATGTACCATATTTTGGCACGCTTTACAACTCCTACGGCCTTGCTTTATAATAAAGAATATCCGAATACCCGCAAGGAGGACATTTTATGAGTAACTGTATAAAAGAACCCAAGTGGCTTGACAATGCTGTTTTTTATGAAATTTATCCCCAGTCGTTTAATGATACCAATGCCGACGGTATCGGCGATATTCCCGGCATCATTGAAAAGCTGGATTACATTAAGGATTTAGGCTGTACCGCTCTCTGGCTCAACCCCTGTTTCCTTTCTCCCTTCGGCGACGCCGGTTATGACGTGGAGGATTATTATACGGTAGCGCCCCGTTACGGCACAAATGCCGACCTGGTGCGTCTGTTTAAAGAAGCGCATGCAAGGGATATGCATGTGATTCTGGACCTGGTACCCGGTCATACCGCCGTTACCTGCAAGTGGTTCAGGGAGTCCATGAAAGCGGAGAAAAATGCTTATACCGACCGTTATGTCTGGACGGACAACATCTGGGAAACGCCGGAAAACATGGGCTGCATCCGCGGTATTTCCGACCGTGACGGATCCTGCGTCGTAAACTTTTTCTCCCACCAGCCGGCCTTAAACTACGGCTTCTACCGTCCCGACCCGGACAAAAAATGGCAGCAGCCCATGGATGCCGAGGGTCCTATGGCTACCCGGGAAGAACTTAAGAATATTATGCGTTTCTGGCTGGGACTCGGCTGTGACGGTTTCCGTGTGGACATGGCAGGTTCCTTAGTTAAAAACGATAAGGACGGCAAGGGCACCATTTCCCTCTGGCAGGACATCCGCGCTTTTCTTGACAAAGAATTTCCGGCTGCCGCCATGGTAAGCGAATGGGGCGAACCGGACAAGAGCCTTATCGGCGGTTTCCATATGGACTTCCTGCTGCATTTCGGTCCTTCCCACTACAACGATTTGTTCCGCTGCGAAGAGCCTTATTTTTCCTCCCGAGGAAAAGGCAGCGCCAAAGAATTTGTGGCAAAATACAAAGAAAATTATGAGAAGACAAACGGCAGAGGGCTTATCTGTATTCCTTCCGGCAACCACGACATGGACCGTCTGGCAAGAAGTCTTTCTCCCGAAGAAATGAAGATAGCGTTTGCTTTCCTGCTTTCCATGCCCGGCGCGCCGTTTATCTATTACGGCGATGAAATCGGTCTGCGTTATGTGGAAGGCCTTACTTCCGTGGAAGGCGGCTACGGCAGAACCGGTTCCCGTTCTCCCATGCAGTGGGACAAAACGCCCAATGCCGGTTTTTCCTACGCTCCCGCCGAAAAGCTTTATGTAAGGCAGGATGATGCCCCGGACAGACCCGATGCGGCAAGCCAATGTGCGGATGAAGCGTCCCTGCGCAGCGAGGTAAAACGGCTCATCGCCCTGCGTATGGCGCATCCCGCCCTGCAGAGCAAGGGAACCGTTTCCTTCCTTTCCGACAATTATCCCCTTGCTTACGTACGAAGCAGCGCAGAGGAAAGCATTTTAGTGATTATCAATCCCTCTGCAGCACCTGCGGTTCTGTCCGCAGAGGAGCTGTGCGCCCTTAATAAAGAATTACTTTATACCGTCGGCGGCACGGTAAAAGAAAACGCCGACCATGCTTTACAGGTAGACGGCGGTACCGCAGCTTTTATTTCTCTTACAAAATAAGTCAGAAGAAAAGGCGTATGAAAATTTTCGTTTCATACGCCTTTCGCAATGTTACTTATTTGTAATGTTTCTTTTTACACGGAAGCCTTCAGGATTGCCAGAATATCCTCTTCCTTCAGCGGTGCCCAGGCATTTTCCAGGCCCTCGTTTTCGGCAATGTGATGTGCCATTTCGGAAAGTCTTGACTCATCGATACCCACTTCCTTTAAGTGCATGGGAATGCCCATGGTCTCAAACAGACTGTAGGTTTTATCAATGGTCTTTTCCGCAATTTCAAAATCGGGCAGGGATGCATCAATACCGAAAATATGCTCGCCGAAGCTGACAAAACGTTCTACGGTCTTTTCGTTTAAGATGTATTTCATCCATCTCGGAGTGAGAATTGCCAGCCCCTCGCCGTGGGTGATGTCATAATATGCACTCAGAGCATGCTCCATACCGTGAAGCGGCCAGCCGGAAGGGCTGTTGCCGATTGCCAGGATGCCGTTGCAGGCAAGGGAACAGTCCGCCATCAGCTCTGCTCTGGCATCGTAATTGTCCGGCTCTTCCAGCGCAACTTTTACATTTTCTATAAGGCTTTTGATAACGGTTTCACACATGCCGTCGGAAAGGGTGGTATGCACGCCGCAGAAATACTGCTCCATCACATGATTGATGGCATCGGCGGTACCTGCTGCCGTCTGCTTTTTCGATACGGAGAAGGTGTATCCCGGGTCTAAAATGGAAACTCTGGGATAAAGCAATTCATCCAGATAGCCGACCTTGTCGTTGGTTTCCGTGCGGGAGATTACACAACCGGAGTCATATTCGGATCCGGTCGCCGCCAGTGTAAGAATGTCCACAAGAGGGAGAGCTTCCTTTGCTTTCACCCTATAGGTAATCAGATCCCAGGGTTCTCCTTCATAGCACGCGCCCGCGCAGATTGCCTTGGAGCAGTCCAGTACGCTGCCGCCGCCCACAGCCAGCACTACATCAATTTTATGTTCTTTGCAAAGTCTGACGCCTTCCAGCACACTGGGATTATATTTGGGGTTGGGGGCAATGCCGGACAGTTCGTATACTTCAAAGCCTTCCAGCAGTTTTTTCACCTCGTCATACAGTCCCATTTTCTTAATGCTGCCGCCACCGTAAGTCAGAAGCACCCTGGTGCCGTAGGGTTTTAATGCCTTCGGAAGTTTTTTTACCGCGTCTTTTCCGAAAATCAGTTTCGTTGGTGTACAGTACGTGAAATTTTCCATAGTTTTTCCTCTCTTTCTTTAGATATTCTTTTTTTATTGTAAACCTTGGAGCCCACTCCAAGTCAAGATTTTTTTGCCGTCCTCAAAGAAATGTAAAAGTAACTTCCGCATGCCCTGTTTATCTTTTACCGCGGACGAGAAAAAGCTCCCGCACAACAGGCTCTCCCTGCGTACAGAAGCTTTTTCTCCTTTTGTCTGTAGAATTCCCTTTCCTACACATAATGTCTCATTGTTTACACTTTCAACAAGACTCGGTGCCGTAATCACTGTTTTGAAATACAAAAGTCATTCCCGTAAATTTTGATTTCCCGATTAGCGGCCTCCCCCGGTATAGAATTAGCCGAAAGGTGCTAAGTAGTTGTCTTTTGAGTCCGATCCGTCATGGCCGCTTCCAATCCCGCTTCCGCTTCCTTTACCGTTTCCACGATAATCTGCTCGGCAATGGGCTTGAGGTCCATATGTAATACAAACTCCGTAAGCTGCTCTCTTGTTTCATCCGGTACTTTGTACAACAGACAATTACAATACAGAAAGCGCCAGATTTTCTGCTCCATGGTGAAATACAAATCACACTTTTTTGCCATAAAGCCCCGCATCATACCCGCGGATGCGATTTCCATTTCATAGAAATCCTTGAGTCCGCATTCCGGCACATACCTCTGGAAAATCTGTCTCCATTTCTCTGCGGTTTCCCTATAGATAAACTCCATGGTGGACGGCAGCGAATATGCCATGGTATACACTTCCCGGATAGGCTCGGACAGCTCCGCAATATAAAGCTGCAGCACCGTCTGCACCACATAAATATGAAGTGGATCCTCGTCCTTTTTTAAAATCTTTGCCGTAGTTTCAAACTGACAGGTAAACATTCTCCTGGTCAGTGCCAAAAGCAGCGCCTCCTTATTTTCAAAGGCTGCAAAAAAAGAAGAGGGGGCCATGCCGGCTTTTCTGGCGATGGCCGCTGTCGTAGTCTTTTCATATCCGTTCTCAAGGAATAACTTCACAGCAGCCAGGAGCATCTTGTTTCTTCTTGTCAATCCTTTTTGCTGTAATCCCCTTGGCATGATATTCCCCCGTAAGTGTGTTTATAAGTCTACTATTGACTATGGTCAATAATAACACACTTCTTTATGCTCAGCAATGATATATTTTATTTTTTGATACCAAAAGTATTGATTATTTATCATTTTTACCACCCAGCGCCAGAGTTTCATTCCTGATTAACCCGGCATGATGGAGAGAATGTTAACGCATGACCACCAAGTTTCAATATATTTGCAGGAAGAAAACAGGAGCAGTCATTTCTGACTGCTCCCGCGTACTCTTCCTAAATATTTATTCCTAAAAATCCGTACTTTCTTCCTTACGTTCTTCCGTACTTTCTTCTTTACGTTCTTCCTTGCTTTCCTCTTTTCTGCTGCGTCCGTAGATGACTGTCAGGCGTTTCATCTGTCCGGCGAGCTCCTCCGTAAAGGCGCCTTTTTCCATGCGCCAGGTCCAGTTGCCGCCCAGTGTGGAAGGGGTGTTGATACGCGCCTCCTTGTCCAGACACAGGTAGTCCTGCATAGGTATCATACAGAGATTTGCCACACTGCTCATGGCAAGGGCAATGAAATTCCACGAAAGCGTATCCTCGTCCAGTGCCGGGATGCGCATATACTCTCTGGCAAAGGCCCGGCTCTCTGCGCTGATTTCATGATACCAGCCGCGGGTCGTGGTGTTGTCGTGGGTTCCCGTGTATACTACCGAATTCGGAGTATAGGTATGAGGCAGGTAATTGCTCGGCTCCCTGGGGTCAAAGGCAAACTGCAATACCTTCATGCCGGGATAGCCGGAGTCTTTTAAAAGCTCCTTTACGGACTCCGTTAAAAATCCCAGGTCTTCTGCGATAATGGGTAAATCCCCTAACCTTTCTTTTACGGTACGGAACAAATCCATGCCCGGTCCCGGCATCCACTTGCCGAATTCCGCCGTCTTATCCCCATAGGGTATCGCATAATACTCATCAAATCCACGGAAGTGGTCAATCCGGACCACATCATATAAGGAAAAACAATGGGCAATGCGTTTCAGCCACCATTCGTATCCGGTCTTTTTATGGTAATCCCAGTTAAACAGCGGATTGCCCCAGAGCTGCCCGGTTGCGGAAAAGGCATCGGGCGGACAGCCTGCCACACCGGTGGGAAGGTTGTCCTCTCCTATCTGGAATAATTTCGGATTTGCCCAGGTATCGGCGCTGTCAAATGCCACATAAATGGGAATGTCACCGATGATTTCAATGCCCTGTGCGTTGGCATAGGCATGCAGCTTATCCCACTGTTTCCGGAATTCATACTGCTGGAAACGGTAAAAATCCATTTCCGTTTTTAAGGCTGCTTTCGCTTCTTCCAGGGCTTCCGGTTCCCTGTTCCGGTAAGCATCCGGCCACTCTGCGAAGCTGATGCCGCCCTGTTTGTCCTTGATTGCCATAAAGAGGCAGTAATCGGTCAGCCAGTCCTCATTTTCCGTTAAAAATTTTTCATAAGCGGTGTCCGGCTTAAAACGGGAAAATGCCTTACGGAGAAGCGGGAATCGATGAAAATACAGCCACTCATAATCTATCGAGGACATGGCTTGCTCACCCTTGGCGGCGGGCATGCTCTCTTCACACTCTTTTTTTGTGAGCAGCCCTTCCTTTATCAGGGTTTCCGGGTCAATAAAATAAGGATTTCCCGCAAAGGTGGAGAAGGACTGGTACGGGGAGTCCCCATAACCGGTCGGACCAAGAGGCAGAATCTGCCACCTGGTCTGTCCGGACTTTTTTAACATATCTGCAAATTCATAGGCTTCCTTGGAGAAGCAGCCGATTCCGTATGCTGACGGCAAGGAAAAAACCGGCATCAAAACACCACATTCTCTCATGGTACTCATCCTTTCACACCTTCCAGATGTCCCTGTTGTATTCGGCAATGGTTCTGTCGGAGGAGAAATAGCCCGCCTTGGCGATGTTTACAATCATCATTTCCGCAAAGGCGCTTCTGTCCTCGTATGCCTTGTAGGCCTTCTCCTTGGCTTCCACATAGGAACGGAAGTCAAGCAGGGTCATGAACCAGTCTTTGTTTAAGATTTCCTTCTGAAGCCGTACTAAGTTTTCCTCATGTCCGATAGTGAGGAGCTCCTTAGATGTGATAAAATCCACGGCTTCTTTTACCATGGCGTCTTTTTCGTAAATATCCTTTGCCACGTAGTCCGCCTTCTCATAATGGGCAATGACTTCTTCGCTCTTTGCGCCGAAGATAAAGATGTTGTCATCCCCCACCAGCTCATGGATTTCCACGTTGGCGCCGTCCTCCGTACCTAAGGTCACGGCTCCGTTTAACATGAACTTCATGTTGCCGGTACCGGAGGCTTCCTTGGAGGCTAAGGAAATCTGCTCGGAAATATCCGTAGCGGGAATGAGTTTTTCCGCCTTGGTCACATTGTAATTTTCCACCATTACCACCTTAAGGTAAGGGCTGACTTCGGGGTCATTGTTTACCAGTTCCTGCAGACATAACAACAGATGAATGATGTCCTTGGCAATCACATAAGCGGGCGCCGCCTTTGCACCGAAAATCACAGTAATGGGCGTTGTGGGAATTTTGCCTGCTTTGATTTCCAGATACTTGTGAATGACATACAAGGCGTTCATCTGCTGACGCTTGTATTCATGCAGACGCTTGATCTGGGTATCGAAAATGCTGTCGGGATTTAATGTGATACCCTGTGTTTCCTTCAGGTATCCGCACAGCTCCTTCTTGTTTTCCATTTTCACCGCAAGCAGTTTTTCCTTCATTGCGGCATCCTTTTTATACGCAAGTAAATGGGACAGTTCCTGTGCATCCTTCCGGTAACCGTTGCCGATGCTTGCATCAAGCAATGCCGACAGGCGGGGATTGCAGTGCAGAAGCCATCTGCGGAAGGTAATGCCATTGGTCTTGTTGTTGAATTTTTCCGGATAAAGCTCGTAGAAAGCATGCAGCTCGGTCTGCTTTAAGATTTCCGTATGCAGGGAGGCTACACCGTTTACCGAAAAGCCGTAGTGGATATCGATATGTGCCATATGGACCACATCGTTTTTGTCAATGATAACCACTTTTTCGTCCGCATACTTTCTTCTTACCTTATCATCAAGAATTTCTATGATCGGTACCAGCTGGGGTACTACCTTCTGTAAGTAAGTAATCGGCCATTTTTCCAGTGCTTCCGCTAAAATGGTATGGTTGGTGTAGGCACAGGTCTTTGATACGATTTCAATGGCTTCGTCCATACCAATGCCTTTTTTCACCAGCAGACGGATAAGTTCCGGAATGATCATGGTCGGATGGGTATCGTTAATCTGGATGACCGCATATTCATACAGATCGTGGAGGTTGGATCCCTTTTTCACACATTCGTCCAGGATAAGCTGGGCGCCGCTGCTTACCATGAAATACTGCTGGTAAATACGGAGCAGTCTGCCCTCTTCGTCGGAGTCATCCGGATAAAGGAACAGAGTCAGATTTTTTGCAATGTCGGTTTTATCAAAGGAAATGCCGTCCTTCACAATGGACTCATCCACGGTATCCACATCAAATAAATGCAGTTTATTGGTCCGGTTTTCATAACCGGTTACGGCAATGTCATACATTTTTGCCTGCAAAGTCAGGTTTCCGAAGGTAACCGGATAGGAAACACCGGTGTCACTCAGCCAGTTTTTCTTTTCTATCCAGGGATTGGGAGTTTCCTTCTGCAGTCCGTCCGCGAATTCCTGTTTGAAAAGACCCAGATGATAATTTAAGCCGATGCCGTCGCCGGGAAGTCCTAAGGTAGCCATGGAGTCAAGGAAGCAGGCTGCCAGTCTGCCAAGTCCCCCGTTGCCCAGAGAGGGCTCCGGTTCGATTTCTTCAATGGCGGATAAGTCCTTTCCGTTTTCCGCAAGCAGCTCTTTCACTTCGTCATAGATGCCGAGGTTAATCATGTTGTTGGAAAGCAGCTTGCCGATTAAGAATTCGGCGGATACATAGTAAATTTTCTTTTTCTCTGCGTTTTCAGAACTGCTCTCTTTTGCCGTGCAGTTTTCTCTTTCCTCCGCCAGCTCTTTTACCACGGTGAGCAGGGCCTCGTAAATTTCTCTGTCCGATGCGTCTTTTACGGATTTACCGAGTTTCGTCTGTAATAATGCATGAATTGCCATGGGAAATTCTCCTTATAAATATAAAATCAACCTTTTACCGCGCCGGCAGCCACACCCTTGATGATGTACTTCTGTCCTGCCAGATATACGATAATGATGGGAATAATGGTCAGCATGATACTTGCCATCATAGGACCCATTTCTACTTTTCCGTAGCTGCCGCGGAAATACTGGATCAGCATGGGAATGGTTTTGTATTTCTTGATGTCCAGTACCAGGGTAGGAAGCAGATAATCGTTCCACACCCACATGGCTTCCAGAATACCTACGGAAATCATGGTGGGAGCCAGCATATGCATATCAATCATAAAGAAGGTCTGTACCGGGTTGCAGCCGTCAATGAGCGCTGCCTCTTCGATTTCCACCGGAATGGATTTTACGAAGCCGCAGAACATGAATACCGCAAGCCCCGCACCGAAACCAAGATAAATAATCCAGATGGTCCAGGGGGTATTTAATTTCAATCTGTCCGCTGTCTGGGACAGGGTGAACATTACCATCTGGAACGGCACTACCATGGAAAACGCAAACAGTAAGTACATTATTTTACTGAATGCACTCTTCACGCGGGTGATATACCATGCACACATGGAGCAGAAAAGTAAAATTGCCGCAACTGAGGTAATGGTAATAAACAGGCTGTAGAAAAGACTGCTTAAAAAGCCTTTGGATGCAATGGCATCAATGAAGTTGTCAAGTCCGGCAAAGGTTTCCGCTGTGGGAAGCTTAAACACCGAGCCGGTACTGATTGCGGATTCCTTTTTTAAGGAATTCATTAAAATCATGAAGGCGGGATAAATCCAAAGTAAAGAAAGAATGGAAAGAATTACCGTAATAATGTAATTGCCTATATTTCTCTTTTGTTTCATTACTGCTGCACCTCCTTAGAACGGGTTGCCTTTAACTGGAACAGGGCAATAGAAATAACCAGAATACAGAAGATAACGGCTTTTGCCTGTCCGTAGCCCTTCCAGAGTGCGCCTGCACGGGCATAGAAGGTCTGGTAGATATTGAGCGCCATCATTTCAGTGGAGTGATTGGGGTCACCGCCGGTTAATGCTAAGTTCTGATCAAAAAACTTAAAGGAATTGGTCAATGTCAGGAATACACATACGGTAATGGATGACATAACCATGGGAATTTTAACCCTTAACAACGCCTGCCATTTGTTTGCTCCGTCAATTTCCGCTGCTTCAATCAGGGAATCGGGAACGTTCTGCAGTCCTGCAATGTAAATAATCATCATATAACCGATCTGCTGCCAGCACATCAGAATGATAAGGCCCCAGTATCCTGCGCTGGAATTCAGCGCTAAAAGCGGTTTTTCCACTAAGGTTAATACACAGTTAATCAGAATCTGCCAGATATAACCAAGTACGATACCGCCAATCAGGTTCGGCATAAAGAATACGGTTCGGAAAATATTGGTTCCTTTGATTTTCTGGGTCAGTAAAACCGCCAGGCCAAAGGCGATAACGTTGATGGTCAGAATGGAAACTACCGCAAACAATACGGTGAATACAAAGGAACGTCCGAACGAAGCATCCGTCAGCGCTGCTTTGTAATTGGTAAATCCAACCCACTCTGCATTGTTTACCGTTGTAAACTTACAAAAAGATAAATACAACCCCTGACCAAACGGAACGATAAATCCGATAATAAATGCAATCAATGTGGGAAGAACAAAAATCGGTGCACTTTTCTTCAATGCCTTCTCCATAAGCTACCTCCAAAAAACGGGCAGGCTTTTTTAGGTCCCTGCCCGTTAAATATAATCTAAATTACTGCTGGTTTGCTAACTGATATTCGGTTGCCCATCCGTCTACGAATGCGCTTACGACTGCATCCCAGTTAGCATCGGTTTCGTCTGCTGCGTATGCGGTCAGAGCGGAGCCTACACCGTTCTTCCATTCTTCGGAAGGCATTGTGGGGAAGTTCCATGAAACAGGAGTCTTTCCTTCTGCGGTGTACTCTCTGTCCTGCTGAACAAACAGGTTAGTAGATTCCTTGGCATTCTTGAAAGGAATTACAAAGCCCATATCGTCTGCCATGCTGGAAGTACCTTCTTCAGAAGTTACACACCAGTAAAGGAAGTCTAAGGTTGCCTGGATATCTGCGGGATCTGCATCCTTGTTTACACACCAGTAGTTCTCGGTACCGGTGCAGAGACCCTGATTTGCTTCGTCACCTACGCCGATGTAGATGGGAATCATAGCTAAATCGTCATCGGTGAATTTGTTTTCGCCAACTAAGTTAGCATATTCCCAGGAACCATTCTGGAAGAAGACAGCCTGCTTGTTTAAGAATTCGTTACGGGAGTCATCACCGGTCTTTGCTGCAAGATCTTTACCTGCGCAGGTGCTGTTGTTTACATATAAATCCCAGATTGCACGGTAATTATCCAGATAGGTGCCCTTGATGGCATCGGTGGAGCCGATTCCGTCTTCTTTGTATTCAAAGTAAATGGGAAGGTTTGCTAAGTGTGTCTTAAATCTCCAGTCGGAAGAACCGTCCATACCTGCGGAGGTAAATGCTGAGAAACCGAGTTCGGAGGAACGTGCGGTAATGTCTTCCGCTACCTTCTTTAAGTCTGCAAAGGACTTGATGTCATCCACGGTGTAGCCTGCTTCTTTCAGTAAGGTCTTGTTGCAGATCAGACCGTAAGACTCGATTACATATGCGATACCTGCAACGGAATCTCCGTCCTTTAAGGCGTAATCCTCGCTGGTCAGTTCGTTGAATACTGCGGTACCGGAGAGATCATAACAGTAATCCTTCCAGTTTGCCAGACCTACGGGGCCGTTTACCTGGAATAAGGTAGGAGCACCGCTCTTGCCCATTTCACTCATCAGAGTGGTTTCATAGTTGCCGCTTGCTGCGGTAACAACAGTTACCTTTGTACCTGTCTGTTCGGTATAGGTCTTTGCCAGTGCCTGCCACTGCTCATCCTGTTCCGGTTTGAAGTTCAGGTAATATACGGAGCCGCCTGCTGCGGTGTTTTCATTTTCTTTGTTGTCCGCTGCGGTGCTTTCGCTGCCGTTTCCTGCATTGTTTGTGTTGTTTGTGTTGTTATTGCCGCATCCGGTAAGGGTACCTACTGCCAGCGCCGTTGCCATTCCAAGGGCAAATAAACGTTTTACATTTTTCATACTTTTTCTCCCTTTCTTTTTAGAATGTGCTGCCGTGCAGCACGTTTCTTTGTTATGCACTTATCATAGCAGTAAACTTCCCATAACCATTATCAAATATTCAACCTTGAATGCAAAAAATTAAACCTGACGGTTATTGCTCCGCCTCATATTCCTTTATACTTTCATCCGCCATTTTCACAAAGCCTTCCGTATCAATTTTTCCTTCCTTCAGAAGGGGCAGCGCCTCTCCTATCGTTTCCTCCTGCAGAATGGAATTCCATTTTACCTGATAATTGGGAACAATCTGCGCAGCTTTGGTGAATGCTTCCATATAATCGGAAAGCACCTTGGGGGCTTCCTCAAAATCCTGTGTAAAAAAGGCTTCTTTTTCCTGTTTGTTGTAATGGGTGCGGAATTTCAAGAATTCCACTGCCGCCTCCTTTACCTCGTCGCTGTAGGTAGACACCACTGCCCAGCCGAAGGTCTCCGGAGAGGCTACCATGGTCCTTTGCGGAAAGGCCGCAAAACGCACCTTATCCTCCCAGCCGTCCGGAATCTGGTCAATCAGCCAGTAACCGTTGGCGAGCATGGCTGCCTTGCCCGAAAAAAAGTTGCTGTACGCCACATCATAATCCACATGCAGAGCATCCTCCGTGGTGTAGGTGAAAAGCTTCTGCAGGGTTGCCGCCAGCTTGTAACCGCTTGGGTTGTCATAGCTTTCCGGCAGCATCCGGCGCATAAAATCCGCTCCCTCCGGATCCTCCGCCACTGCCGCCGTGGCAATCAGCATGGGGGACCAGCCGGTACCCTCCGTATGCAGGGCCAGCGGCGTAATCCCCTTCTCCTTCAGCTTATCACAGCAGGCATAAAATTCCTCCCATGTGGCAGGAAAGCTGTCTACCCCCGCCTGTGTGAACAGTTCTTCGTTATAAAACATACCGGCACAGGTAAAAGCTGCCGTGCTGATGGGACCTAAATACACCTTTCCGTCCTCATAGGTGCATCCCTTTAAGACCGCCGGTTCGATTTCCTCCATCCATTTCTCATCTTCCTCTAAATAAGGTGTCAGATCGGTGAGCCTTCCCTCTTCCACCATCATCTGGTAAAAGGACGGTACCGTGCACACATCATAGATTATGGCGGGCAGGGTCCCGGTCACATTCATACGCTTTAAGTTCTGCCGGTATTCCTCTTCCGTTTCCAGCACCCACTGCACATCCAGATAGTATTTTCCTTCGTATGCCCTGTTGAAGGCATCCGCCAGCTCCTGATTGTTTTTCTTTCCCGTGGTAGGATCCACTGTGAAAATAATGGGAATACGCACCTCTTCCGTGCTTTCCGCCTCGGTTTTATTTTTTTCCTCGCTGCCGCACCCGACAAGAAGACCGCCTGCCATTGCCACGGCAAGAAGCAGTGCCAGTGTTCTTTTTCCTTTTTTATTCTTCATTCTGCACACCTCCTCCGGGAATACGGATGATACATGTTGTACCGTCCTCCTCCGCCCGGTACCGGTAGCGGACGTTGTCCCCGTATTTCAAACGCAGTCTGGTAAGTACATTCACAACCCCATAACCGTTTTTCTGATTGGGAAAGCTTTTCTTTGCCTCGGAAAGCGGTTTTTCGTTCAGGGCATTGATTTTTTCCGCCATATCCTCCTCAATGGGCGTACCGTTATTGTAAACCACAAGCAGTAAATCCCCCCCCTCCCGGTATATGCGGATGGCAATGATACCGCCCTCGTATATTTCCCGGAACCCGTATTTAATGGCATTTTCCACGAGCGGCTGTAAAATCAACTTAAGAACATAGGTTTTCTCCGGCTCCACCTCGCAGTCCACCGTGTAAGTAAACAGGTTTTCGTTTCGGATTTCCTGAATCTGAAGGTAACTTCTGACATTCTCCAATTCATCCGCCACCGTCACAATATCATTTCCTTTACTTAAGGAAAGCCGCAGATATTTGGAAAGTGCCTGAATCATTTTCATGGTTGTTTCTTCTTTATTAATACGTGCCAGCATGTATATGGTGTCCAGCGTGTTATACAGAAAATGTGGGTTGATCTGGCTGATCAGCATATTCAGTTCGCTGGTACGCAGCTCCTTCTGCTGGTCCTTGATTTCCGTCAGAAGGTTTTCGATGTTAATAAGCATTTTATTGTAGGAATTTCCAATCCGGTCCAGCTCCGTATTAGTATGCAGATGCACCTGGTGGGAAAAATCGTTGCCGTCGAACTCCGTCATTGCCCTGCTAAGCACCTTAATGGGCCTGGTAATTTTGTTGGAAAAATACACGCTCAAGACTACCGCAATGGCAATAACCAGAAAATAGATACTAAACAATACCATCATAATTCTGCCGGTGCCTTTCGTTAACACCCGCTCCGGTATTATGGTAAAGACTGAAAAGCCGCTCTGCTTCTGCTTATACAGGAAAAGCATTCCCTCCGCCACTCTTTCGCCCTGCAGCACAACGCCGTTTTTTTCTTCTACGGCATAGTCCGCCAGCAGTCTTTTTGTGCTTTCCGTCAGGGAAAAGGAAGCAGGGAACCAGGAGTCACAGATGTTGCCGCCGCCATCCATTACACCCATGGCGGCTTCCCCGGTAAAGGAATCGCTGCCCTCTTTTATACTGTCCAGAAATTCACTGTCCATTTTCAGAAACAGATACCCCGGTTCATGGGCATAGTCTAAGCTGTGTACCTTTCTGCCGATAAAAAGTGCTTCCTCCCCGGTGCCGAATAAGGTATCCTCCGCCACAAACCAGACCGTATCCGCATAGGAGTCCCCCAGCCTGGTCAAGAGACCGCTTTCTGAAAAATCCGCATAGGGAATTTTGGAATAAGAACGTGTATACAGATTCTGCTTGTTATCTACATAACAGTATTCGGAAACATGCTCCAGATTGATGTAGGCAAAATATTTGCTTAAGGAATTCTTTTCCACTTCCTCAAGCGGCTTTGCTTTCAGGCTCTGCTGCACCTGGTCGTTTAAGATACATTCCTCCGTAACCTTATCCGCTTTCTGGAATAAAGTATCTAAGGAAATCCCCATCTTTTCATTCAGGAAGGCATACTGGTTCGTCACAATGCCCAGCATATTGCCGCGCATATAAAACCAGACTCCTACGCTGGACAGCAAAAGTGCCAGCAGTAAAAGTCCGATTGTATACCTTAAATATTTTTTCTGAAATCCCGATACACTTTTTTTCTTTCTCATGCGTCAAATTCCTTTTTGTATTCGCTGGGCAGTTTTCCGGTGTATTCCTTAAACAGATGGGCAAAGTAGGAAGGATTGCTGATTCCTATCTGGTCGCAGATGCTGCCGATGCTCTCTGCATTGTTCTGCAGAAGCTTCTTTGCTTTTTCCATGCGGCACTGCAGCAGGTACTTTTTAAAAGACATGTGAAAGGTTTCCTTAAACACCCTGCCGAAGTAAACCGGGTTTAAGTAAATATGGGTGGCAACGGAAACAATGGACAAATCCTCTTCCTGTAAATGCTCCTCCACGTAAGCCACCGCTGCGTTCATATATTCCTTGCCGCCCTTGATGTCGTGGGCTTCCGCGTATTCCTTCCGAAGCTCTACTGCCCGGCACAGGATTTTGTAGCAGACGTCCACTTCCTTGGAGGCATGCAGGCTCTGCATATTGGAATAATAATTCTGAAACTGTTTCTTTAACTCCTCCGTCATACCATAAGAGTCCTCAACCGCCATTTCCGCTTCCAGCATCACGCCGTGCATTTTCTGACGCTGCAGATCCTCATCATCCGGCAGAGCATAAAGAAAGCGGATAAAGGCTTCCTTTAAGCCCTTTTCGTCATTCTTACGGATAGCGCCGAGAATGGGCAGGGTTTCCTCCGTATTTTCTCCCTTTGCCGCCTTTCCGCCGAATTCTTCCTTGACGGCAAAGGTGCTTCCCCCGGAAGCCGTCGCCAGTTCAAACAGCTTTCCTGCTTCTTCGTAGCTTTTCCGTATACCCGTAATTCCCTTGTAGGGCTTGGATATGGATGCTACCACGGGACTCTTTAATTCTTCCCTTGCGTTCTCCAAAAAAGCCTTCAGCTCATGCACCGTTGTATTTTCTTTGGTTTTGACAACAAAAATTTCCGCACCAGTTTCGGAAGGAAAATGCCAGAAAAAATACCGGCTTCCGATTTTTTCCTGCAGTAATTTTTCCAGGGCAAAACGGGAAGCTTCGTACTCCAGCGCATTGGTGATTTTGTAGGCAATATCAATACCCGCTTCCACAGTGATAAACCGTTCTTCTTTTTCCGGCATCTGACCGACAGTTTCCAGTACCTCCGTCAGTTTTTCAAAGGGAATCTGTCCCTGCAGATATTTCTGCACCACCACCTGCAAGAAACTCACAGAGTCCTTTTTCACCATCCGTTCCCAGTTTTCAAACTTTTCCGCATTCTTTTTCTGCTCCATGCAGGTTTTATACGCACTTTCCATGGTTTCCTGCAGTTTTTCGTCCTCAATGGGCTTCAAAAGATACGCAAACGCTCCTAATTCACATGCCTGCTGGGCATAGGAGAAATCTCTGTAAGCGCTTAATACAATAAACAGACATTCCTGTCCTGTTTTTTTGATTTCCTCCATGACCTGCAGACCGGTGACCTGTTTCATACGGATGTCCGTAAGCACCACATCCGGCTGCTTTTCCCTTATAATGCGGATGGCCTGCTCCCCGCTCTGGGCAGTGCCCACCACCTGAAAGCCCATCCTGTCCCACTCATAGGTATTGACCAGTCCTTTTAACAGAATCGGTTCATCATCTACAATTACAAGTTTTAACAATTCCATACATTTATCCTGCATTCGTGTGATTACGTTATATTTTGTGACATCTTCAGTTTACTTCTAAAATGCAAAAAATCATACTAATTACCATACCTGAAATATAAAAAGTCATACTTTTTACATCCTTTGTACGGTTTTCTTATAAACAATGCCAAAATAAATACCTTCCGCAATGGCAGTAATCGTCCATGAAAAGATATAGAGAAGGTACAGGGACGGAATGGTGTGGAAATACGCAAATATAGTGTAAATCCAGATGACGCGGAACACGCAGGAGCCCATTACCACGATAATGGTGGGAACCACGCTTTTTCCCAGACCTCTGGATGCCGCGATGGTGCAGTCCATGAACGGCGCCATCACAAAGGAAAAGCCCATAATGCGCAGTCTCTGCATGCCGGCATCTATAACCTCGGTGTTGTTGGCAAACAAAGATAAAAACTGTCTGCCTGACAAAAGCAGTACACCGCCCGCAAGGGCAGCCACTCCGGCACCGTAAAACAGACTGATGAAATAGCTCTTCTTCATGCGTTCCTTTTTTCCCGCTCCCCTGTTCTGTCCGATGAAGCTGGCGCATGCCGTGTAGAACGCATTCAGGATATTGAAAATAACCGTATCCGCATTGGCCGCCGCCGAGTTGCCGGATACCATAACCGTGTCAAAGGAATTGACGCCCATCTGCACAAACAGATTTGCGATGGCAAAAATGGCGTTCTGGATGCCGGTGGGCAGTCCGATTAACAGCACGGATTTTGCGGCGTCCTTATGCAGCCGTATTTTTCTTACGGACAGATTGCATTCATCCTCCCTGCGCAGCAGATTGGCAATGATAAGCACTGCCGATACATACTGGGCAATCACACTGGCAATCGCGACGCCCGCTGCCGCCAGATGCATCACAATGACAAAAAACAAATTCAGCAGGACATTCAGAATACCCGCAATGCTTAAGTAAACCAACGGATGCCTGGTATCCCCACCGGCACTCATGACGCCGTTGCCGAAATTGTAAACCGCCATACCGGGCAGACCCAGCGCATAAATCCGCAGATACAGCACTGCCTGCTCCAGCAGATCTTCTTTGGTTTTCATGAGGGTAAGCACCGGTCTTGCCAGTACAAAGCACAGGATGCAGGCAGCCATACCCACAATAAAGCATAAAATCAGGGAAGTGTGGATGGTCTGTTCCACATTTCTTTTATCCCTGGCTCCCAGGCCCAGCGCCACCTGTACGTTGACACCGCTCCCCATACCGATTAAAAATCCCACAAATAACGAAACGAGAAGGGTTGTGGAGCCGACGGCTCCCAGCGCCTTGTAGTCGGCAAACTTACCGACTACCGCCACATCGCTTAAATTGAACATGACCTCTAAAAGCTGGGAGAGCATCAACGGAACACTGAATAAAAAGATGTTCTTCCACAAAGACCCTTCTACCATATTAATCGTTGTTTTCTTTTTGTTTTTTGTTTCTCCGCACATGACGATGTCTGCACAACAGTACTATCCCCACGATAACAGCCACCGCTGCCACGGCAATGCCGGTAATAAGCAGCGTACTGTTTTTACTGTTTTCTCCTATCTTAAATGTTCCTTCCGCATCTGCCGTAAATTCTATGTAGCTGCCGATGACGCGGGAGTCCGTTTTTTCAAAGTTTCCGTTCTTTTCCACTAAAATGTGGCAGTTGTCGCTGTCCTCACAGTATACACGCAGGGTGACTTCTCCCTGATACAGGGCGCCTTTCTCGGTATCCTCCTTCGGATTTTCCACCCGGTAACGGTACACGCCGTCCTCCTGTGTGACACTTAAGCATGCGCCCGGATAAAATTCTCCGGCTGCCATTAAAACCGCCTTGCCGCCCTCCACCGTATCCTCGGAGGCAACGGAGGCAATCCATTCCTTGTATTCCGCGTTGAGAACGGTATTGCTGCGGATGCCTGCCTCGTCGATTTCGGGCCAGCTTCCGTAATAGCCTTCTTTTTCCGGTACTTCCGGAAGGTCCAAATCGGAAAGCCTGCTGCCGTAGGTGCAGTTTATCTTTGCCACCTCTTTGTCATCCGCCATAAATGTAACCGTGAAATAGGTAAAGGCATCCGGCACATTTTCCATATTGCTCAGTTCTTCGTAGCTGATGGGGCAGGCGCCGTTTTCATAGCCGATGCCGTCCACACCGTCCAGGCCGCCTTCCACATAATAATTGCCGTACATGGTGCCGTTATCCTTCAGGGAACCGGCAATGCCGCCACCCGCTTCTCCGCTCATGGAAACGGTATTGCATGCATAGCTGTAGAAAATATCACAGCCTCTGCCGGTGATACCGCCCACATAATTTTTACCGGTGATATTGCCCATGCTGTAGCAGCTCCGGATGGCATAATCCGCAGAACCGGCAATTCCGCCTACATTGCTGCCGCCGGTACTTTCAACGTCCGCATAGGACTCGCAGGAAATAATGGCGCCGTAATCCGCTTTTCCCGCAATACCGCCTACGCAGTCTTTTTTACCGGTCACCTTGCCGGTGTTGCGGCTGTCGCGCACGACAGCCTTCACCGTCTGCTCCACATCAAAGCTTTCCGCACCAGAAAGAGTGATATCCTCCTCCGGGTCAAAATCGTATTCCGTGGCAATCTGTCCCACGATACCGCCCACGTTGGTGTCGGCTTCTATGGTTCCCCGGTTGATACAGAGAGTAATCTTCCCCTTCTGGAAACCGGATGTATCGTAAAGTGCTTCATCCGCCACCTCTTTTTCCGTACCGGGAGCCCCCGGTGTCACATCCCCGTCCGTTGCCGGTTCATCGGAGGTGTCTTCTATAGAGATGCCTTCATAACGGAATAAATCGTCCCTGATTTCGCTGGTAAGCTTCCGCAGAACCCTTGCCTGTTCTGTCAGGGCATCCATATTCTCACTGTTTGTATCCGCGGATTTTTCCAACAGATCCGCCAGAGCCTCCAGGCTGTTCGTGGCGTCATCCAGATTCTTGTTGAGTAATTCCAGATTGTTCTTTATAACGCTTTCCCTGCTCTCTGTGGCATCCGTCATGGTGTCTATATGACCGGAAGCGCTTTCTCCGAACTTCTTCAGGGCTGTTTTATAGCTTTCCCAGTCATCATTGCCGGAAATATCCGGCCAGGAATCATTGCCTGATATATCAAACCAAGGATTGTTTCCTGAAATATCGTCCCACGGGTTGTTGCCGGAAATATCATCGAGGGGACTGTCCGCCGTAACATTGCCTGCCTCAGAGCCAGCCATGCCTTCCACCTCCCGGGGTGGATCATCGGGGTCGGGCTTCATGCCGTTGTTGCCGGACACGTCGGCAAGGTCATCATTCAGTTTCCGTATATCGTTGCTGACACCGCCAAGCTCCTGATTGTAAATATACCAGAGATCCACTGCTGCCGTGGAAAGCTCTTTCCCGGCGGCATTTGCTCCCTTTAAGCTGCCTGATATCTGCCTGGCTATCTGTGTGGCATCCCCGCTCGTCTTACTGATTTCATCATAAGTGGCATCCAACAGGTCAAGGAATTTGTCCGTTTCCCGGTCCAGCTCCTGCAGCTTGTCGCTTAAATACTGGATTTCCAGAAAAGGCTCCATCTGGCCGGCCATACCGCCCACATCCTTACGTCCCAGTACATGTCCGTTATTGGTGCAGCTCTGTATGTACCCCTGATGCAGTCTACCCACGATGCCGCCGATGTTGTAACCCACATGCTCATAACCGATGTCGCCGGTATTGACGCAGAAATAAATCTTGCCGCCGGAAATACCCGCAATACCGCCGGTATCCGTATGGGCAGCCACATTGGAGGTGCTGTTTAGCTTCTCTAAATTGTCCACGGAAAAATCATCCAGATCATAGGTTACTTCCGTACTGTAGGTATTGATTTTACCGCTGTTACCGCAGTTGTTCAGAATACCGTCGTTGCTGCCGGCAATACCTCCCGCGGAATGGTCTCCCAAGATCACACCGGCATTCTTGCAACGGCGGATTTCACCGGTTTCCGCGTTGCTTCCGGCAATGCCGCCCACGTTGGTATCACCGATGACCGTACCGGTAAAACTGCAGTTTTCCACAAGTCCGTAGTTCACACCTACAATGCCGCCTACCTGCTTTGCCGTTCCGTCCGGGGCTACATGTCCTTCCACGGTCAGTCCCTTCACAATACCGCCGTCCTGCACATAGCGGAACAAGCCCTTGTCGGAGCCTGCGGATGTAATTTCTAAATTGCTGATATGGTGTCCCGCACCGTCAAAATAACCGCCGAAGACCGGAATGCAGAGCTCATCCGCACCGGTCAGGCTGATGTTGTCCGTAAGAATGACCAGCTTGTCCACGGACCATTCGTCCACGCTGCAATCTGCCGCGAATTTGCGCAGCTCCTCTTCCGTGCCGATTTCTATCTTGGTATATACTTTATCCGCCTGCTGTGTACGGTAGCTGCCGCCCCTGTACTGCTCGTAAGTGGGAACCTCTGCCGCCAGTGCCGGAAATGTGGTCTGTAAAAGAATGAGCGCCGCGCAGACACCTGCCAAAACCTTCTTACTCTTCATGGTCTGCCACCTCACTTTCTGTTCCTTCCGTAGCTGTTTCTTCTGCCGAAGGTCCTTCATCCTCATCTCTTATAGTGCTTTCCCCTTCCATCCGTACTAAATCCCTGGGGCGCACCACCGCACCCATTTCACCGTCAATGATACCCTGGAATTCGCCGTCCAGCACACCGTTTACATAGCCTCTGATGTGACCGTTCATGAAGACACGGCCCTTGGCAGGTAGCGCTCTCGTCACATCCCGTTTTAAGGTAAATGCCGTCTTCTGGATGATAATATCACCCACAAGCAGGGTCTGGGGCAGTGCTAAAAGCACCAGTAAAATAGAAGTCAGGGTACCGCGTCCCAGCGCCAGACCGATTGCCGCTACCGCTGCATTGGAGGAAACACCGCTGATGATAAATCCCGCTGCTACCAGCATGGAACCGCTGGTTACGATGGTGGGGAATGCCTGGTTTAAGGATTCAATAGCTGCTTCCCTGATATCCATGTAATTCTTCAGATCCATATACCGGCTGGTAATGACAATCGCATAGTCGATGGTCGCACCCATCTGGATAGCCGATACCACCAGGTAACCTAAGAAGTAAACCGGCTCGTTTAAGAGATACGGCAGGGAGAAGTTCATCCAGATACTTCCCTGGATGGTCACAACCAGCAATACGGGAAGACCTGCCGACTGGAAGGTAAACAGCAGAATAATCATAACAAATACCGCCGTCAGCACGGTAATGATGGTATTGTCCGTTGCAAAGGAGTCGCCCAAATCCTTATCACTGGTAGAGTTTCCGACCAGCAGTATCGAATCTACGTCATAGTATTGTGCCACGGTATTGCGGATTTCCTCCAGCGCCGCTTCCGTTTCGTCGCCTTCCACCGGGACGGAAAGCTCCAGTACAAAGCGGGTGTCGTCTTCACCAATGAGCTGGTCCTTAGCGATTTTTATCTGGGAGTATGCATCCGTCAGCGTTTCCTCCAGATCACCGGAAAGAGTGATATTTCCCTTTTCCTTCTGGTCGTAAATAAACAGGAACATATCAATAAACGGTACCTTGTAGTTGCTGACACCGTCAATCAGAGCACCGTAATTATCGTCGTTCAAAGCGTATGCGGAGTACAGGGTATTGGCAATTTCCACATCCATATCCAGCATTTCCGCAAACTGTCTCGGAGAAAGCTGCTCCGTCAGGGTATAGCCGTCCATGGCTTCGATGTTGGCAAGTCCCTGACAGGATTTGACATACGGAAGTCTGGACAGGGCATTTAAGGCTCTTGCCTCTTTTTCGTAGTCACCGTTCGGCACCAGAACCGCAAGCTGGTTGACTTCGCCGAATTCCTTGTTTACCATGCTCACTGAGAATTTATTGTCGCTCATGCGGCTGGCGCTTAAGGAGTTTACATCAAATGCATACTGCGCCTTATTGGAAAGGAAAAATGCCACAATAACCGCCACGATAAGCAGGGGCGGTACAATGTAACGGGTTGCCACACAGAACCTGCCGACTGCCGTAATCTTCGGCACGAAGCTTTTGTGGTGGGTATTGTCAATAGCCTTGGAAAACGTAAGCAGAAGTCCGGGCATCAGGAAGAATACCGCCACCATACTGAAGATAATGGATTTGGCAAGAATAATACCCATATCGTAACCTATCCTGAACTGCATGAACATCATGGCTACCATACCGGAAACCGTGGTTAAGGAGCTGGAGGAAATCTCCGGGATTGCCTTGCTAAGTGCCACGATAACCGCTTCCCGGGCATCCTTGCTTTCATGCTCCTCCATGAAACGGTGGGCTAAAATGATGGCATAGTCCACCGCAAGACCAAGCTGCAGCACCACGGCAATGGAGTTTGTAACAAAGCTGATGGTGCCGAACCAGAAGTTGGTTCCCTTGTTCAGAATTGCCGCTACTATAAAGGTCATCAGGTAAACCGGGATTTCCGCATAGGTGGTGGAGGTAAACAGAAGCACTGCCACGATAACCACCGCCGCCAGACATAAGATTAAAATCATGTCGTTGTTCAGGTCGGAGGCATCTCTTTCCTCCTGTCCGATATCGGAAGAATAATACACATCATATCCGGAAAGCCCGGAAAGCAGGTTTTCCAGATTTTCCTTGGTGTTTTCCGAATCCGCATCCTCATCAAACGTCACGGAGTAAAGCGCCTCCATATCGTGATAGTGATCCTTCGTATCGTCAAAATCAAGCATGCTGACGCCGGGCAGCTCCTTGATTTTCTCTGAAAGCTTTTCCGCTTCATCGTAGGTGATGTTGCAGACTAAAATCCGGGCGCTGCCGTAGGTAATAAACTGCTCATCCATCCGGGTAAGACCACGCCTTGTCTCGGTGGTATCCGGCAGATAGGTCGTCAGGTCGTTGTTGACCTTTACCTTATTCATACATAGCACACTAAATACACAAAGTACGATAAATACAAGATAAAATCCCTTCCTTTTATCCACAATCAATGTGGCAAGCTTAACCATAAAGGATTCGTCTTTTTTCTCTTTCGCCATATTAATCCTCCTTGTTTTGCGCAGCAAAATGCGACTGCCTCTGCAGGAGCAGAGGATTTCGTCTCCTTGTTTCTGCCAACATTTTATCTTAGAACCATTTGTTTGTCCATATAAGAAATGCCAAAAAGCTGTCCACGCAAGAAGAGCTTTTTGGCATTTTTCATTGTTTTATTTTTCCGCTGCCGAATTCTCCTTTGTATTGTATAAATCGGGAAGCTCGTCCAGGGTAATCACATAATCGTCGTTGTAAATTTCGTTTAAGGTATCGGTATCATTGTGGTCGGTAATGTACTCCGTATGCCAGGTCATGAACCATACCCAGCCCGCATGTGTTGTAGTAAGCTGATCCACGGTAGGAATGCGTCCGCATTCATGGAAGCAGATGGGCCTTTCTTCTCCCACCACATCCTTTACTTTATTATACAATGCCGCATTGGAGCCGTCATTGTAGGAATCCGCACCGGCAATGTCCACATAGGCATCTCCGGGATACCAGTCGGCGTAGCCGTTGCCGTTGCCGGAATAACCCAGTACCCAGATTAAATTGTCCAGTCCCCAGTAATTGGTGTAACGGTCGTACATCATGACCCAGAGCTTTTTAAAGTTTTCCGAGCCGCCCTTGCCCCACCAGAACCAGGCGCCGTCAAATTCATGGAACGGACGCCAGAGCACGGGAATGTTTTCTTCCTTAAGCTCCTGCAGTGCTTCGGCTGCCTTGTCCATTCCTTTGATAAGGGTTTCGTATTCCGGAGTGCCCTCGGTAAGTGCTTTGTCCCAGTCGGTGATCGTGGTGTTCATGCACTCGCTCCAGCTTCCCGAGAAATCAGAACCGCAGTGCCAGCAGATGGTCACGATACCGCCTCTGTCATACCATTCCTTTGCCCTTCTGTTCACGCCGTCGAAGTCATCATTCATGTAGTCCAGACCCCGGATGGCGGGATATTTTCCGGTGTTGTCGTAAATGTAGTCGAATTCGTACTGTTCGCTGCCCATCCAGGTTGACTCCTGCTGCCCGGATAAAATAGCATTTCCGTAAGTATCGCAGATGTAGGCAAACAGATCCTGCGCCGCCTCGCTGGCGTCAGGGTTTGACAGGACGCCCGGCGTGTAGACTGCGTTTTCCACTGCATCGCCGGCATCGGTGCTGCCGGCAGCATTCTCCGTCTGCTGTGTGTTGCCGGTGTTGTTATTGTCCTCCGTCTGCTGCGCATTGGTTTCGTTTTCTCCGCTGCCGGACGCAGCGCAGGCTGCCGTGCCCACTGCAAGCATCAGGGCACACAATAAAGCAAGTAATCTTTTTTTCATAATCATCAGTATTCCTTTCCTGCTGTTTTTCATTTGAAGTCACAAGTTACCTACAGTATATACCGAACAGACATGAAAAAGCAAAACTCTTTTTTATCTCCGCACATATTCTTCTATGGCGTCCGCCGCGCAAGCCACACCGTTTTCTCTCTGCATCTTTGTGGAAATCTCCCTTGCTGCTTCGTCGTACTGTCCGCTCACCAGGTCAAGCAGGGCACTTTCAATCTGTTCCGTGGTGCAGAGTTTTTTCCGGATATATAAGGGTTCCGGCCCGGCTCCCAGCCTGTTGTCCATTCTGCCGTAAAAATACTGGTCTAATGCCAGAGGAATAACAAGTGTGGGACAGCCATACAGAAGGCTTAAACCGTTTGTGGTGCAGCCTCCGTGATGAACCACGCCTCTTACATAGGGGAAAATGTAGCTGTAAGGAACCGTATCGATAAAATACAACTTCTCCGTATTGACCTTTTCCACCTCTTTTATCTGGTCTGCCTGGATAATGGCGCGGATGCCCGCCATTTTAGCTGCCGTAAGCGTCCGCTCCTGCAACTCCGCCAATTCTTCTGACTCCGCTTTTCCGAAGGCAATAAAGATGGGCTTTTCGCCTTTTGCAAGAAACGCACGTAAAGAGTCCGGCATCTCGTACTGCGCCGCATCCTCCGCAGGATGATACCAGTACCCCGTCACATACGTGTCCTTGTCCCAGGAAGTATCGGGCGGCATTAACTGCGGGCTTACCGGGTAAAACGTAAGCAGGTGCCTGCCGTCCATCACCGGATACCGGTCACTCATTTTCCACTTGGGCAGTCCCACCGATTTCCGCCATTTGTTCATCATGATTTTGGTCAGCATGCTCATGCCGCTGTAAAGGCTGTTATAGGTCTTTCCCACCTTGGGGCTGTCGTATTCCTCACTGTATAAAGAATACTTATCCGTTTTATCCATGGGGCTGTAAAAATAACGGGCGCAGGGAATGTGGTAATATTCCGCCGCATGTCGGGCAAATGCCCCACAGGTGCCGTACATGATTAAATCGGAATCTTTGACCGCTTCCATGGTCTGCTCCATGAAGGCAGGGCTTTCTTTTTTCAGCTTCATAAGCCCCTTCATAAAATCCGCCGAAGTCTTGTAATCCGTCACCATGTACTGCATCACATGGTCGGCATCTCCGTCCAGATGCAGATAGGTCACGCCCTTTCCTTCTATCAGGGGGCGGAACTTTTCATGAGTTAAAATCCGGAATTCATGCCCTCTCTTTTTCATTTCCATTCCCAATTCCACCAGAGGGTTTACATCCCCTCTGGTGCCGACTGCTACTGCCGTGACACGCATACTACCGTCTCCTTTCTCTTACGCGATTGTCCAGTTCTGGCTTTCCATCTGCAATGCAGCCATATGGCAATAAATGCCGTTTGCCGCAGAAAGCTCTTCTGCCGTGCCCTCTTCTGCCACAACGCCGTCCTTCAGCACCACAATCTTGTCGGCACCGGCAATGGTGCGCATACGGTGGGCAATTACCATAACGGTCTTATTTTTAATCAGACGGGATAGCGCCGTCTGGATAGCACTTTCGTTTTCCACATCCAGTGAAGCGGTGGCTTCGTCTAAAAGAATGACGGGCGCATCCTTTAAGAAAGCTCTGGCAATGGAGATACGCTGTCTTTCTCCTCCGGAAAGCTCACATCCGTTTTCTCCGATCATGGAGTGGTAGCCTTCGGGAAGTTTTAATGCAAATTCATCGCAGTTAGCCATTTTGGCCGCCGCCAGGACTTCTTCGTCCGTAGCGCCCTTGCGTCCCAAGCGGATATTTTCCAAAATACTGTTGTTAAACAGGGTAACATCCTGGAACACGATGGAATACAAGGACATCAGGGTTTCCGGCTCCACCTTGGAAACATCCATGCCGCCTACGGTTATCTTACCGTGGCTGCAGTCATAGAAGCGGGCTGCCAGACGGGAAATCGTGGTTTTACCGCCGCCGGAGGGTCCTACCAGTGCCGTTACCTGACCCTGCTTTGCCGTAAAGGAAACATCCTTTAAGACCACCTCTTTGTCCTGATAGGAAAATCCCACATGGTCGAAGCAGATGTCGCAGCCCTTGTTGCTTAAGGTGTTTGCACCTGTCTGCACAGGGTGGTCTAAAATTTCATTCATCCGGTTTACATTGGTACGGGTGCTGATAATGGCTGCCAGATTCTGCAGTACCGACTGCATGGGGTCGTACAGTCTGGAAACCACCAGTAAAAACATAAAAAAGGTCAGTACATCCAGAGACCCCTGTAACAGAAGGGAAGCGCCTACCACTGCTGTGGTTCCGATACCTAATTTTAAGATAAGTTGTGCGCAGGTTATGTAGACGGCGGTTATAAGTTCGCAGTTTGTGACTTCCTTTTCCACATTGTCCACCTTTTTGTCCAGCCCCTTTATGTAGGCGGCTTCCGCATTGTTGGACTTTAAATCCTGCATGGTTTCGATGCATTCCTGAATGCCGTCCGCACATGCCATTTTGGCATTCATGGCTTTCTGCTGCATACGGTCCGCCAGTCTGGCGGAAGAAAACACAATGCCGAAGGAAACGGGCAGTACCCAGAGGGAAGCCAGTGCCATTCTCCAGTCAAAGAAAAACAGACTGACAGCGATTAACACAGTGGAAAGAATGGCTCCCGCAAACGGCGGTATAAAATGGGAAAATGCTGTTTCAAGGAAGGTACAATCCGCCATGATGGTGCTGGTAAGGTCTGCCAGATCCTTCTTTCCGAAGTAGGAAAGGGGAAGCTTCCGAAGCTTTTCGGCCAGTGTCAGTCTGCGGGTTCCGGTTTCCACATACGTAGCGAGGAAGGTGGCATTGTACTGCCAGTAGGTAATTCCAAATATCAGTGCCAGTGCAAGCAGGCTGCCCACTATGTAAAAAACAGCTCTTTCGTGTGTAATTTCTCCCTTTAACAAATCGCCTGTGAAAAAGTAAAGTAGGGAAACGGGCACCATAAAGGAAACATTCTGTACGGCGCAGGCAACGACACCCTTTACCAAATCCTTCGCGCCTCTTTCCGATAACGCAAATCTATGCTGTAATTTCTCTATCATCACGCACTCTCCTTTCCCACTTTCCAGTTTACGGAGGAAATGTAATTCTTCATCATTTCAGCATAAATGCCGCCTTTGTTCTTCAGTTCACTGTCCGTACCGTGTTCGGCAATGCTGCCGTCCTTTAAGACATAGATGCAGTCGGCGGAGGTTACGGTGGACAGACGGTGTGCAATCATGATAACCGTCCTATCCTTTGCCAGCTCCTTAAAAGCTGCCTGTACTCTGACTTCGTTATCCGGATCGGCAAATGCTGTCGCCTCGTCTAAAATAATGATGGGTGCGTTCTTTAAGAGGGCTCTGGCAATGGCAATCCGCTGGCCTTCGCCGCCGGACAAATAAACGCCGTTTGTTCCGATGACTGTATGTACACCGTCCGGCATTTTTTCCACAATGTCCATGCACTGTGCCTGCCGCAGGGCTGTCATGACTTCCTCTTCCGTAGCGTCCGGCTTTCCTAATTTGACATTATCTAAAATGGTTCCTTTTATCAGACGGCTGTTCTGGAATACAAAAGAAACGGTTTCCATCAATTTTTCCTTGCCGATATCCTTCACATTGACGCCGCCGATTAACACCTCTCCTTCCTTCACGTCGAAGAAACGGCTGATAACATTGGCAAGTGTGGTCTTACCGCCGCCGGAGGGTCCCACAAAGGCTACGGTCTGACCGCCCTTGATGGAAAGGGAAATATCCTTAAGCGCCTGAGTTCTCTCATCGTAGCTATAGGATACATGACGAAGCTCCACGGAGTTTTCTTTGGGATTTTTCGCATTTTGTGTTTCTTTCAGAGGCTCTAAACTTAAGATATTGTCCATACGCTTCATGGCATCCTCTAAAAGCATGTTGTTTTCACTCTGGAACATAATTTTTGTCATGGTTACCGTAAGAATGGGCGTCAGGATAATATAGAACAAAATATTCAGAACCAGCGTTGTGCTGATGCCGCCCTTCGTAAACCAGATACCAGCTGCCAGAATAAACGCGAATATACCGTTAATCAGAATGGTGAGCAGACACATTGGAATACGCATGCTCTTGGTATAGGAAATCGCCCATTCACTGTAACGGTCGATGGATTTTTTGAACTTTTCAAAGGAATAAACGGTCTGTCCGAAAGTCTTTACCACCGGCACGCCGCGCACATATTCCACGGCTTCGTTGGACATGTCTTCCAGTGCATTCTGGTATTCCTGCATCTTTACCTTTAAGGTCGGACCGGTCATGAACACCATCATTACCACAAAGGAAAGCACAATGGGTATCAGGCAGATAAGTCCGAAACGCCAGTCAAACGCAAACAGAAGAACCACCAGTCCCAGCGGGGTCACATAAGCGCCCACCATATCCGGAAGCTGATGCGCCAGAAAGGTTTCCGTTGCGCCGGAACATTCCTGAATGGTCTTTCTGACCTTGCCGCTGCCTTCCTTTTCCAATGTGCCAAGGGGCAGGGTGATGACATGATGCAGCATGGCTTTCCGCAGATTTGCCTGCACACGAAACGCCGCTAAATGGGAGCACATCAGGGCGCAGATATAAATAACAAGGGACAGTGCCGCAAACAGCACCGCCATCCAGCCGTTATGGATAAGCCCGGCTGCCTTTGAAAAGTCAGGCATAACGGTGAGCACCTCTTTGATGATGCGCCATAAAAAATAGAAGGGAATCAAAGCGAAAGCCGCGCTGACTCCCGATAAAATCCATGAGGCATATGTGAGGAAACGGAAATTTCCCGCATAGCCCATGAGCTTTGACAGGTTAGATTGTTTTTTCATAAGAAACCTCCTTTTCAATTAGTTTATGCTAATTAGTCTATGCTAACTGCAAATTAAAAAGCAATGGGACATCACTGTCCCATAATTTTGGCCCAGCCCGCTTCAAAAAACAGATGAAGCTCTCTTAAATAGCTCTCCGCTTCTTTGGGCGGCATATTGTGAATAATCATTTCAAAAAAACCGTTAAACATCGCCGTCACAATAATGTGCTTTAGGTGCGGGGATATTTCCGGTGCCGGTCTGCCCAGTTTTGCCAGTGTTTCCAGATAATCATCCGTGGACTTGATTTCCGCTTCGATAAATTCATCCCGCATACCGGAGAAACGGGTGCCCTCCGACTTGCATAAAATCAGATAGAATTCCTTTTGGTGCGCCAGTCCGTACTGCAGCATTTCCTTCATGCAGTTCTGGGATATTTCTCCCATATGCTCCGGCTTTTTCTCCTCCGGAAGTTTGTAAAATTCCGCGAGCGCATTCTTAAACTTCTCCGTCAGGTACCTGTAATGGGTACCCACAATGGCTTCAAACAGACCTTCCTTATCCCCGAACCGGGTATAAATGGAGCCCGTGGTGGTACCTGCCTTGGTGGCAATGTCCCGCAGCGAAGCATCCGTATAGCCCTTTTCCAGAAACTCTGTCATGGCGCAGGATAAAATCTGTTCATATACGCCTTCAATCTGTTTTGCCAGTGCATCCACCTCCCTTATATAAACCTTGCACACATTTTGTCCATAGCACTTTTGCTTTGGAAGTTTCATTATCCATAACGCCGTTATGAATATATCACCGGAAGATTTATCTGTCAAGAGGTCTTGTCTTTGTTTTTCAGAATGTTATAATAGACATGCACAAACTGAAAAGAGCGGCACATCCTGTTTTACCGAAATAATGTGTCCTCGGAAAGGCTGAACTATGTGGGCATACGAAAGTGTATTTTATCAGATTTATCCCCTGGGCTTCTGCGGCGCACCCTTTGAAAACGACGGTGTGCTGACACACAAAATCAAAAAGGTGGAGGACTGGATTCCCCATATGAAAAAATTAGGCATCAATGCCGTCTATTTTTCTCCGGTATTTGAGTCCGACACCCATGGCTACAACACCCGGGATTACAAGAAAATAGATGTCCGTCTGGGCACCAACGAAGATTTTAAGGAAGTCTGCGAAAAGCTGCACGAAAACGGCATCAAGGTTGTTTTAGACGGCGTTTTCAACCATGTGGGCAGGGGCTTTTACCAGTTCCGGGATGTCTTAAAAAACAGGGAGCATTCTCCTTATTTGAATTGGTTCCATATCAATCTCTCCGGCAACGACGCTTACAATGACGGTCTCTGGTACGAAGGCTGGGAGGGCAACTACGACTTAGTCAAATTGAATTTACAGAACAATGATGTGGTGGAGCATATTTTAGATGCCGTAAACTACTGGATTGATTATTTTGACATCGACGGTCTGCGTCTGGATGTGGCTTACTGTCTGGATGAAAATTTTGTCAGACGCCTGCGCAGCTTCACCGACAGCAAAAAGCAGGATTTCTTCCTGCTCGGCGAAATGCTGCACGGCGATTACAACCGCATGATGAACGATTCCATGCTGCATTCCGTTACCAATTATGAATGCTACAAGGGTCTGCACTCCAGCTTCAATAGCATGAACCTGTTTGAAATCGTCCATTCCCTGCTCCGTCAGTTCGGACCGGAAAACTGGACGCTTTATAAAGGAAAGCATCTGCTCTCCTTCGTGGACAACCACGATGTGACCAGAGTGGCAAGCATTCTGCAGAACGAAAAGCATCTGCCTCTTATTTATGCCCTCTGCTTCGGCATGCCCGGCATCCCCTGCGTATATTACGGCAGCGAATGGGGCGAAAAGGCAAATAAAAGTGAGGGCGACCCGGCTCTGCGTAAGTGCTTTGATGCTCCCGTTTTCAATGAACTTTCCGAATGGATTTCCAAGCTGGCGGAAGCCAAGAAGAACTCCCATGCCTTAAATTACGGAGACTTCCGTTCCGTTGTTCTGACAAACAGACAATGCATTTTTGAAAGAAAAACAGACGGCGAGCGCGTGCTGGTTGCCATCAATGCGGATGCTGCCCCCTATACCGCACACTTTGATGCCGGCTGCGGCACCGCCGTGGATTTAATTACCGGAGAGCCCCACGATTTCGGAGGCGGCAGCGAGCTTCCCCCTTACAGCGCTTATTTCTGGAAGATGGAGCGGTAGACTGCTGACCGGTTCCCTTCCGTTTCTAAGGAGGATTTATGTCCCAGATTACCAAACGTGCCCTGGAGGCATCCCTTAAGAATCTGCTTTTGCAGAAGCCCTTGAATAAAATCACCATCAACGATATTACCGAGGACTGCGGCATCAACCGCATGACCTTTTACTACCACTTTAAGGATATTTACGATCTGGTGGAGTGGGCTTGTCTGGAGGATGCCACCAAGGCGCTTGAGGGCAAGAAAACGGCGGAAACCTGGCAACAGGGATTTTTACAGATTTTCTATGCAGTCCGGGAAAACAAGCCATTTATTATGAATGTTTACCACTGCGTGAGCAGGGAACAGGTGGAAAAATACCTGACACCGCTGACCGACAACCTTCTTTTAGGTGTGATTGCCGAGTTTTCCGAAGGCATGGTCGTCCGGGAAGAGGATAAGGAATTTATCGCCCAGGTCTACTCCTATTCTTTCATCGGCGTTATGATTGACTGGATTAAAGACGGCATGAAGCAGGACCCGGAAACCCTGGTGGAACGGTTTACTCTTGTTATACAGGACGACATCCGAATGGCGCTGAACCGTTTCCGCAAAGACAAACCGTTATAAAACCGTGTTTTTTATCAAAACATGCAGAATGATAAAAATTTTGACAGCTTTTTCCCCATGATTATTTTTTAGTCATGGGGATTTTTCTGTCTATGGTTCTTTTTCCCGAATACAGGTATAGTAAAGCCATCGAAAGGAAAAAATAAATTGATTTTCCTATTCACATGAAACAAAAACCAACAAACATCAACAGGAGGTAATGATTATGTATTACGGAGCAGGAACTTATGAAGCATTTGCACATCCGGAGAAACCGGAAGGCGTTGACAGAAAATCAGCTTATATTATCGGTACCGGTCTTGCCGGACTATCGGCAGCATTTTATCTCGTAAGAGACGGCCAGATGAAGGGTGAACGCATTCACCTGTTAGAAAAATTAGACTTAGCAGGCGGCAGCTGCGACGGCCGCAAGGATATCACAAAGGGCTTCTACATGAGAGGCGGACGTGAAATGGACAACCATTTTGAATGTATGTGGGATATGTTCCGCGACGTTCCTTCCATCGAAACCCCGGAGGTTTCCGTGCTGGATGAATATTACTGGTTAAACAAGCATGACCCTAACTATTCTCTTTGCCGTGCTTCCGTCAACTGCGGCGAGGATGCCCACACCGACAAGAAGTTCTGTCTGGACAAGGCTTCCGCACTGGCACTTTCCAAATTATTCATGACACCGGAAAAGGATCTGGAAGACAAGAAGATTTCCGATGTTCTGCCGGACTCCTTCTGGGACACCAACTTCTGGCTTTACTGGCAGACCATGTTCGCTTTCCAGCGTTGGTCAAGCGCTCTCGAAATGAAGCGTTACCTTTGCAGATATGTGCACCATATTGACGGACTGCCCGACTTCAGTGCTCTCCGTTTCACCAAATACAACCAGTTTGAAAGCATGATTCTTCCTCTGGTAAAATATCTGGAAGCACACGGTGTTCGCATCGAATACGGAATGGATGTGAAAAACGTCATCATTAAAAACGTGGGTGACAAGAAAATTGCCGAGAAGATTGTTTACCTCAAGGATGGTAAAGAAGAAGAAATCGGCCTGACCGAGGATGACCTGGTATTCATTACCAACGGCTGCTGCACCGATACTTCCTGCTACGGCGACCAGACCCATAAACCCGACCTTTCCGGTGTAAAGAACGGTGCCGGCGAGTCCTGGGATCTTTGGAAGAACATTGCAAAGCAGGCAGTAAACGGCGAATACGGCGATCCCGACAACTTCTGCGATGACTTTGAAGCAACGAACTGGATGAGTGCGACCGTGGAAACCTCCAACGAAGAGATTATTCAGCACATTATCAAGATTTGTAAGAGAGACCCGAGAGCGGGCAAAGTTACCACCGGCGGTATCGTTACCGTAAAGGACAGCACCGACAACTGGTATCTTTCCTGGACCATTAACCGTCAGCCCCAGTTCAAGGCACAGAATAAGGACTCCGTTTTAATCTGGGTATACTCTCTTTCCACCAACAAGGAAGGCAACTATGTAAAGAAAGCGATGCGCGACTGTACCGGTGAAGAAGTCTGCAAGGAATGGCTCTACCACATCGGTATTCCCACTTCCGAAATCGACGACCTGGCTAAGAATGCCTGCAACACCACGACCTGCTTCATGCCGTTCATCAATGCATTCTTCCAGCCCAGAAAGAAATCCGACCGTCCTCTGGTCGTACCCGAGGGCTCTGTAAACTTCGCTTTCTTAGGCCAGTTTGCCGAAACACCGAGAGACACCATCTTCACCACCGAGTACTCTATCCGTACCGGTATGGAAGCGGTTTACACCCTGCTTAATGTAGACCGTGCCGTTCCCGAAGTATGGGGCAGCCAGTACGATGTGCGTGAACTGCTTCGTGCCTGCTACTATGCTATCGACAAGAAGCCCATTTCCGAAGCCAAGCTTTCCTTCAAGGAAAAGGAAATGTTAAAGGTTGTCTTAAAGAAAGTAAAAGACACCGACATCGAGCTTCTGTTAAAGGACAGCGGACTGATTGAGTAAGCATTCTTCTCTCTATAGATCACATGATTACCACAAGCAGAACTCCCCCGGACTTTTGTCCGGGGGAGTTCTGCTATATGCTAACTATACCTGTTTTTTATTTTAAGGTTACGGTAAATACTATCGCTATCAGCAGGGTAATAACACCCGCTGCCATTGCCAGCAGAATTTTCTGGTAAGGTCTTTTTCCTTCCTCCTTCGCCCTGGCAATCTCATCCAGTCCTTTTCCTTCTGTAAAAGCAATGATTTCCCGGTAGGTCTGAATGTCGAATTTTCTTTTCTTCTTCTCCACTAAAATTGCGACATACATCCCTGCTGCCAGCAGCAGTACCCATATGCCAATCCCCACGAACCCGAAAAAATGGGCTAACGGAATCGGTGTAATCATCACCGCCAGAAGTAAAACGGTAAATACTGCACTCAGTTTTTCAAATTCTTTCTTGTCTTCCTGCTTCACCTGCTGTTTCATAATTTCTACGTCTCCTTTGATTAAAGTATCGAGAGAGGTATGAAATACTTCACTTAAAAGCAGCAGACTTTTTACGTCCGGATAGCTTTTATCGTTTTCCCAATTGGAAACGGTCTGTCTGGAAACATACACCTTTTCCGCCAGAGCTTCCTGGGACAGGTTTCCTTCATTCCGGTAATGTTTAATCTGATTTCCAAGTTCCATATCATGCCCTCCTTTCCCTCTTACTTTATCCAAAGCAGAGTTTTAAATCTATCAAACCTCTTTGACACAGGTCTTTTTCCTGCCTTTTTTATCTGTCAAAAGCTTTTGACATGCGCCTTTTGTTCTTTTTTCGGCAAAATTATGCCCTTGCCGGCTCCCTGCCCGCAAGAATGGCTTCCACGCCTATGCCGGCTCCCTACCCGCAAGAATGGCTTCCACGTCTTTGATGTCCATGTCCGTTGCCGCCGCTATCTGCTCCGCCGTGAAGCCGTTTTTGTGCATATTCCCTACGAGTCTGGCTTCTGTTTTTGCCACACCCCTTGCTTCGCCTCTGGCCTCTCCTTTTGCTTCACCTCTGGCTTCGCCAATCGCGATGGCCTTTTCCTCAATTCCTTCTCCCAAATTGCACATAACATTCACATCCTTCCTCAAATTTTCTTCTACCGGTATATGATACTCCGTTTCCATGATTGTTAATTTTTCTTCTACCGTAAGTTTCTGTGACAACAGTGCACCCAGCAAACGATGCAGCTCATACCCCTCTTCGGGTCCGGGCAATTCTTCCGACAGACCAATCATAATGATATTCATTAAATTAAGATTGCCCTTCCATTGATTTTTACCGACCAAATCCTCTTGTGTCAGATGAATATGACTCAGACTGTTCTCTTCCATATTCATACATACCCAGATGGAATATACACTCCGGATGTCATCATAATGTGAATTCACGAAATCACGCTCTTTCTGTGAAGAAATCAGCCTTCCTACATAAAAAACTGCCCTGTTTATGATTTTGTATTCCGTGGGATTGTTTTTCTGTGCCTCCACATTTAGGATAATTTTGTTCAGGGCACCTTTGTTTTTCTCTGCAGGGGCTTCCTCCGATGCAGCCGGGTCTGTTTTAACCGGTTCCCATGCATAAAAAATAATGTCAAACTTTATGAGTCCTTCGTGAATTTCCTGATTTTCCGTATTGAGTCCTATAACCCTCTGCCCGTTTTCTTCCCGGGCTGCATTGGTCAGCCCCGGCTCCACCGGCACCATACTGATATAGGGCTCTCCTTCAATATACGGCACCACATCCTCCGGGACCATCCCTTTGTATACATCCACTGCATTTACAAGGATGTTGGCAATAATGTTTTTTTCCGCCAGCAAACGCTTGACACACATATCATACTGTGGAATGGCATCCGCCGCTTTTACTGCGTTTTTTAGTTCTGTACTCACAGTCTTCCTCCTTCTGTCCGGAATAACGATAGATACGTTATCCGCAAAGGCATCCAACTGTATCTATATTATACCTTGGTTTGTTTTTTGATACAACAAAATCTTTTATTTCGTGTATCTGTTTCTACTGTTGCAAAAATGGAATAATAAGCAGGATGTTCCGAATGTTTCAGATACCGGTATGAACCGGCTTAGAATATAGAATAGTTAGAATTATCTGCTTTGAAAGCATTATAACGTAAATTTACAAACTATGCAAGGACAACTCTTTGATTTTTCTGCCAAAAAGTAGTATACTAATAACGCAATTTTGAAACAAAAAGGAAAGGACCGACTCTATGAATGTAAAGATTGTGGCAGACTCCACCTGTGATTTGTCTGCGGATTTGATTGAAAAGTATGACATTACCATTATTCCCCTTTGTATTGTAATGGGAGAAAACAGCTACTTTGACGGCATTGAAACCACACCGGAAGAAATATACAAATGGGCGGATGCCAACAAGACCACTCCCAAGACGGCTGCCGTCACCATCGACAATGCCACTTCCCTTTTGAAACCTTTCATGGACGAAGGCAGGGAAATTGTCTTCTTCGGCATTTCCACCCAGATGAGCACTACCTGCAACGTGGTCCGTCTGATTGGGGAAGATGCCGGTTATGACAAGCTGCATGTCATCGACTCTCAAAGCCTTTCCACCGGTATCGGTCTGCAGGTTCTTTATGCCGCCAGACTCTCCATGGCGGGGGAAAGCGCTGCCTCCATTGTGGAAAAAGTAGAAAAAAGAAGATCTGCCGTCAGTGCCAGCTTTGTCATTGATACCCTGACCTATCTGTCCCGCGGCGGGCGCTGCAATTCCGTTACCGCCCTGCTTGCCAATACATTAAAGTTGAAACCAGAAATCGTGGTAAAGGACGGCGCCATGATTGTGGCAAAAAAATACCGCGGTCAGCTCGGCTCCGTGCTTTTGAAATATGCCAAAGACCAGGAAGAAGCGCTGCTTGTTGCCGATAAAAACTGCGTATTCATCACCCATTCCGGCTGCAGCGATGACATTGTAATGCCCGTAAAGGAATACTTAGAGAGCCTGTCCCATTTTGAAAATATCTATGTTACCAGAGCCGGCGGTGTGGTCAGCAGCCACTGCGGTCCCGGCACCTTAGGCGTCCTGTATTATACGGACGGCGAATAAAGTGAGACCCTATTTTCTCTTCTTTAGGTCAAATTTGAAGAAAATAAAAGGTGCAGACGAAGTTAAAGTCTGCACCTTTTGTTTTCTATGTATTTTGCGAAAGGATATTATGCGAAAGGATTTTCGGTCGGGTATCTTACGCCTACGGGCTGGTTGTAGTCAAGGTCTTCGATGGGAACGCCGATGTACTTGAATACTTCGTACAGAGCTTTACCGAAGTGACCGAATGCCACTGCTCCGTGGTGAGGGAAGTTCTTTTCAATCAGAACGTGACGGTAAAATCTGCCCATTTCCGGAATAGCAAATACGCCGATGCTGCCGAAGGACTTAGTGGCAACCGGAAGTACCTCGCCCTGTGCAATGTATGCGCGGAGCTTGCAGTCTGCAGTACTCTGCAGACGGTAGAAGGTAATGTCGCCGGGCATGATGTCACCTTCGAGTGTACCGTTGGTAACTTCTTCGGGCAGGCTTCTTGCCATAATCATCTGGTTCTTCATGTTGCAGAATGCCAGCTTCTTGGAGCAGGTATTGCCGCAGTGGAAGCCCATGAAGGTATCCTTGTGTGTATAAGGGAACTTGCCTTCGATAGACTCTTTGTACATATCAGCGGGAACGCTGTTGTTGATGTCAAGCAGGGTAACAGCATCCTCACTGACGCAGGCACCGATAAACTCGCTTAAGCAGCCGTAAATATCCACCTCACAGGATACGGGGATGCCCATACCGGTCAGACGGCTGTTTACATAGCAGGGAACAAAACCGAACTGTGTCTGGAAGGCAGGCCAGCACTTTCCGGCAATCGCTACATACTTTCTGTAACCTCTGTGCTGTTCTACCCAGTCAAGAAGGGTCAGTTCATACTGTGCCAGCTTAGGCAGGATTTCCGGCTTTAAGTTGCCCTTGCCCAGTTCTTCTTCCATTTCCTTAACCTTTGCGGGAATACGCTCGTCACCTGCATGCTTGTTGAATGCTTCAAACAGGTCAAGTTCGGAGTTTTCTTCGATTTCCACGCCTAAATTGTAAAGCTGCTTGATGGGTGCGTTGCAGGCTAAGAAGTTAAGCGGTCTGGGACCGAAGCTGATAATCTTTAAATCGGAAAGACCGATGATGGCTCTTGCAATGGGTAAGAAGTCGTGCAGCATGTCTGCACATTCTTCTGCAGTGCCAACGGGATATTCGGGAATATAAGCCTTTACGTTGCGGAGTTTTAGGTTGTAGCTGGCATTTAACATACCGCAGTAAGCATCGCCTCTGCCGCCAACTAAGTCATTCTGGCTTTCTTCTGCTGCCGCGATGAACATAGCCGGTCCGTCAAAATGCTTTGCCAGTAAGGTCTCGCTGATTTCGGGACCAAAGTTTCCGAGATATACGCACAGAGCATTGCAGCCTGCTTTTTTGATGTCTTCGAGCGCCTGTACCATATGAATTTCGCTTTCTACGATACAAACCGGGCACTCATACACATTACCGGTGCCGAACTTTGCGGTATAGGCCTCCATCAGGGCCTTTCTTCTGTTGACTGATAAGCTTTCGGGGAAACAGTCACGGCTGACTGCAACCACACCTACTTTTACTTCGGGAAAATTACTCATAATATTATCCTCCTTGTTTTCTTTTACTATTCTCTCATTTTTGTTATTACTTACAGGCTTAAATTTTCGCCCTTAAGACCTAAGAAAGAGCCTTCGGGAAGTCCGCCTTCCGCATGGCCGATCAACCACTTGTTGACTGCCGCAAGTAGGGCATCTTCGTTGGGAGCCTTGCCGTTTTCTACCTTGGCATGGGTTGTTTTTAACTCATAATTGGTGCCCCTCGGAAGAACAACCGCTACCTGGAAGCCACCGTCCTCTACATGGCAAGGTGCATAGTGCAGGGTGGTTGCATAGATTTCCACTGCAGTGCCTGCGGGTACCAAGAACGCCTCTACCTTGGAAGTATCATAGGTAAAATCTGCTTCCACATCCTGCAGGGAACCGAGCATCAGTACCGCATCCTCTGCAGCAATGTTAATTTCGGAATCTCTGTGATATTCCAGGGCGTTTAATTTCTTGTTATGACCGTTGCAATAACCGATCTGAATAGGCATTTCTCCGTAAATAACACTGGACAGTTCTTCCTTTACAGGCAGTTTTTCCAGACTTTCCACAGAGGGTTCATAAACCACATCTGCGGGAATGGGAGTTTCTTTTAATGCTGCAACAAGCTCTGCCACATCCACATGGCTGATAACGCGGCCGTATTTTTTGAATGCCGCATCCGTAACTTTTTTAATTTCCATCTTTCCACCAAATCCTTTCTTTTTGCGGTGCTGTTCTTATTCCGTCTGTGCCGGAACCTTACGCGGTGCCGTCCTTATTTCATCCGTTCCGGAGCCTTACGCGCCACCGTCCTTATTTCATCCGTTCCGGAACCTTACGCGCCGCCGTCCTTATTTCATCCGTTCCGGAACCTTACGCGCCGCCTTATTTTATCACATCAAATACCGGTTTCAGCGCCGGATAAATCTGTTTGAACTGTGCGTATTTTTCATCATATTTTGCGGCAATGGAAGGATCCGGCTCAATGGTATCCACTACCTTCACCATCTTCTCGGCAATTTCTTCCACGCTGCCGTAAACACCGCAGCCTACCGCTGCCAGCATGGCCGCTCCCAGTGCAGGACCCTCTTCGCTCTCGATTTTGTCCACCTTCAAATTCAAAATATTGGCAATCATCTTACACCACAGCGGACTCTTGGCACCACCGCCGCAGATTTTGGTGCGGGTAATGGGAATGCCCAGGCTCTTTGCCACTTCCAGGGAGTCCCTCAGTGCAAAGGCTACGCCCTCGAGCACCGCCTGTGTCATATCTTCTCTTGTGGTATCCATGGTAATGCCGGTAAATGTACCTCTGGCATTGGGATTGTTGTGTGGAGACCGTTCTCCCATGAGATATGGCAGGAAAAATACGTGGTTTTCTCCCAGTTTGTCAATACCTTCCTGTTCCTTGGCATATTCCTTGGTTTTCAGGATTTCATCCATCCACCATTTGTTGCAGGATGCCGCGGATAACATACAGCCCATCAGATGATAGGTGCCGTCCGCATGGTCAAAGGAATGCAGGGCATTGTTTTTGTCCACGCCGAACTTCCGGGAGGAAATAAAAATTGTACCGCTGGTTCCTAAGGAAATATTGCATCTGCCGTCTCCTACGGTGCCGGTGCCCACAGCTGCCGCCGCATTGTCACCCGCTCCGGCAATCACCTTTGCCGCAGCCGGAATGCCCAATTCCTCCGCTACCTCTTTTTTCAGGGTGCCGACCACTTCATAGCTTTCGTAAACCTTCGCAAGCCACTCCGGCTTCACACTGCAGATTTCGCACATCTCTTTGGACCAGGTCCGGTTCTTTACATCAAAGAGGAGCATACCGGATGCGTCGGAAACATCGGTACAGTGCACACCGGACAGCCTGTATGCCAGATAATCCTTCGGCAGCATGATTTTCTTAATTCTTGCAAAATTTTCCGGTTCTTTATTTTTTACCCACAAAATCTTGGGCGCCGTAAATCCGGTAAAGGAAATGTTTGCCGTATATTCGGAAAGCTTATCCTTACCGATTACATTGTTCAGATAATCGCATTCTTCATAGGTCCTGCCGTCATTCCACAAAAGAGCGGGACGGATAACTTCATCGTTTTCGTCCAAAAGCACCAGACCGTGCATCTGTCCGCCGAAGCTGATGCCGGCAACCTCTTCCTTTTTTTCATCCCTAAGCAATTCCTTCAGTCCGTCCATCGACTGTATGTACCAGTCCTCCGGCTTCTGCTCAGACCAGCCGGGATGCGGGAAATACAGGGGGTATTCCCGGGAAACCGTCTTTTTTATTTTACCATTTTCGTCCATCAGTAAAAGCTTTACTGCGGAGGTTCCTAAATCCACACCAATAAACAGCATATTCGTATCCTTTCCGGTTTTCATTTGTCTGCTGTATCTGTTTGCAGACTTTCACATTTAAAAAAATTATACCGTATCCGGGGGATAAAAAACAACCGACTTTTTCTATATGAAATACCTATAAAATTAGTTACAATTTTGAGAAATCATGATACACTGAACAAAGATTTAATCTTTGGAAGGAATGAAGATTTTATGATAAGTATTTCCGAATATCCCGTACCTGTCCTGACAGGCGATTTTTCCCATAAAACCATACATGTAAAGGTTCCCGGCTCCAAGAGCATCACCAACCGTGCCCTGCTGCTTGCCATGCTTTCCGACGGAAAAAGCCATCTCACCGGCGCCCAGTTCTCCGAGGATTCTTCCCATTTTTTGCAGTGTCTTTCGGATTTGTCCTTTGATGTGGCATCCAGGCCCGAAACCGGTGAAGTTTCCGTGCACGGACTTTCCGGCAGACTGCCCGTAAAAAAAGCCTCCCTGTATGTGGGAAGCGCCGGCACCGCCGCACGCTTTCTGTCTGCCGTACTTGGTGTGTCGGAAGGAGAGTTCTTTTTAGATGCTTCCGAACAGATGAAAAAACGCCCCATGGCACCGTTGCTTTCCGCCTTACAGTCCGTCGGCTGTGACATTTCCTTTGCGGAAAAAGAGGGATTTTTCCCCTTTACCCTGCATGCCCGCGGATTTCAGAACACGGACCTTACCATTGATATTGACAAAAGCAGCCAGTTTTTAAGCGCTCTTTTAATCGCCGCTCCCCTGGCAAAAGAGGATGTGAAAATCAAAGTGGCCGGTACACACGGCATGGCATATATCGAAATGACCTGCCGTATGATGGAACAGTTCGGCGTTTTGACCGAACATCCTTCCCCGGACACTTTCCTTATAAAAGCCGGGCAGACTTACCGGGCACAGGATTATGCCATTGAACCGGATGTTTCCGCCGCCTGCTATTTTTATGCCCTGGCTGCCCTGTCCGGCTGCAGTGTCATTGTGGATGGCGTACCCGAACATTCCCTGCAGGGCGATACCGAATTTTTAAACATCCTTGAAAAAATGGGCTGCCGGGTTACCCGGACAAATGAGGGCATCTGCATAACCGGACCTGCTGCCTGTGCAGAGTCTGCCGGTGTAAAGTCTGCTGATGCAGGCTCCGAAACTGCTTCCGGCTCTGCTTCCCATGCTTCCTGCAGGCTGCACGGACTCACCGTGGACATGTCCTCCTGCTCCGACCAGGCGATTACTCTTGCCGCCATCGCTCCGTTTGCCGACAGCCCCGTTACCATTACCGGCATCGGTCATATCCGTGGACAGGAAAGTGACCGTTTAAGTGCCATCACCGAGAATCTCACTGCCATGGGTATCCGTTGTGATGAGAGAGCCGACTCCATAACCATCTATCCCGGAGTACCGAAACCTGCCCATATAAAAACCCATGACGATCATCGACTCGCCATGGGCTTTGCCGTTACCGGCTTGTTTGCAGAGGGCATTGTCATTGAAAACCCTTCCTGCTGTAAGAAGACCTTTGCGGAATTCTTTGAATGCCTGGAAGAGGCTGTGGAAAATCTGCAGAAGTAGTACGCATTTTTTGACTCATTTCTGCTTTTTTCGCTTTCAGGTCAAACCAAAATTACGGGCTCCGCGTACTTCTTTGACTCATTTTCCACTTTCCACATATAGAGTCAAATTAAATTTCTGTCCGGCACTTCTTTCTTTGACCCTGTAACACTTTTCCTCTCTCAGAATCAAACCAGGTTTCTGTCCGGCGCTTTTTTCTTTGACCCTGTAACACTTTTCTTCTCTCAAGGTCAAATTCAGGGGCTTTTCACCTATGGAGTTAAATAATGCGCAAAAAAACAGGGCTGCCGCTCAGCAAAATTGCTAATGCGGCAGCCCTTCCTTGTTTTTATGATTTTTATGCCGTAATCACGGTTCCGTTCTTTCCCTTCAGGGCATCCTTTACATGCTCCATGGAGGTGATAAGAACACTGCCGCCGGGTACTTTTTCCAGATAGGAAACGGCTGCTTCAATCTTCGGCAGCATGGTGCCTGCCTCAAATTCGCCGGCTTCCATCATGGCCTTTGCTTCCGCTACGGTCATCTTTTCAATCGGTTCCTGATTGTCCTTGCCGAAATTCCTGTAAACCTTATCCACACCGGTCAGAATAACCAGCGTATCCGCCTGTAAATCGGATGCTAACTTTCCTGCAATGCTGTCCTTCTCGATAACTGCGGACGCCCCCTTTAAGATGTGCTTCTGGGGAATCACGGGAATACCGCCACCACCGCATGCAATGACAATCTGGTCGGCATCAGAAAGCGCCCTTATAGCATCAATTTCTACAATATCAATGGGGGAAGGCGCCGCTACCACACGTCTGTAGCCCTTACCCTCTTCCTCTGCCACATAATTGCCTTTTTTGATTTCAATTTCCGCATCATCCTTGGACATATAGCGGCCGATCTTCTTGGTCGGCTCATAAAAAGCTTCGTCATAGGGGTCCACGGTTACCTGGGTTAAAACAGTGCTGACGGTTTTCACAATACCACGGTCCAAAAGCTCGGCACGAAGGGAATTCTGGATATCGTAGCCTACATAACCCTGGCTCATGGCAGAACATACGCACATAGGTGTAGGGGTATAATCAATGTAAACACGGCGCAGCTCGGTCATTGCTTTGTGAATCATGCTGACCTGCGGGCCGTTGCTGTGGGTAATGGTGAGCTGGTAGCCGTCCTCTACTAAATCTGCCAGTGCCTTTGCGGTCTTTTTAACGGCATCCAACTGCTCTAAGGTAGTGGAACCGAGTGCTTCGTGTCCCAGGGAAACAACTGCTTTCTTTTTACTCATGAGAAAAATCTCCTTTTCTATCGTTTTATTTTATTCTGCGTCACGCTGCTTTTCCAGCTCCGCTCTTTTCTTTCTCTCCTCGGTAATGTCATAGTATTTGTCCGTAATAATGCCGCGGGTTACCAGACTGTCATAGGTTGCCCTCTGTGCCTCCGTCATTTTCATTCCCACGGAGGAATTCAAATCCGTGATAACACAGCCGGTATAGGCAATCAGCCAGAAAAGCGGAGAATCGTCCTTGGGAATCATCTCCCAAAGCTTCGCTTCTGGTATGCCGGTTACATTCATCAGTGTATGCAAATGTCCTTCCTTCATGGGAAGATAGCCCCCGTCGGGAAGAATTACGCCTTCCTTAAAATCCGCACTTTCCATGCGTCACCTCTTTCTCATAAAAACATATTCGGGCATGACCTGCCCACCCTTTCCAAAACACGGAAAAATATGTATTTATCATAGCATATTTTTGCGTTTTCGGCAATAAAAACAGGGCATCCGTTTCCGGACACCCCGTATTATCTTAACTGCATGCAAAAATGGGTAAATCTTATTTTATTTTGTTTCCTTCTTTTCCTTTTTAGCCAGAAATACCAGAACACAGGCACTTCCTACTGCAAGCAGCACGTAAGGAAGTACATGGGTGGTATCGCCGGTGGAAGGATTGCCGTTCGTAAGCATGGAAGCATCGGAGGTAACGGTAATGGTGGTGCTGACGCTGCCTTCTACGAAATCCATGACAACCGTGTGGCTGCCGTCGGACAGGGTATCCAGATAGGATGCCGGAAGACCGATGGTAGCATAATAGGTCTCTGCATTGGCTTCTGCAGGTGCTGCCAGCTTTACCAGTGCCTCAATTGCATTGCTCTGGGAAGGTAATTCTGAAACAGCACTTTTAGCTCCTGTGGAAACACTCAAACCGGATGTAGGTGCCGGTGCATAGCTGGGTGCAGGTGACTCGCTGGGTGTAGGCGCTTCACTGGGTGTAGGCGCTTCACTGGGTGTAGGCGGTACATAGGTGGTTGCTGCCGGTTCTTCCGTTGTCGGGGTCTTGGTAGACGAAGGCGCCTGTGTTTCCGGAGCCGGAGTAACAACAGGTGCGGTTCCGCCAACTTCAATATCTATCTGTACAGGAGCTTTCTCTCCCATAAGATATACCCCATCCACGCGGATTGCCACAAAATGGTTCTTGGGAACGTCTACCTGAAATGTATACTCCTGGCCGGAGTTACGCAGGTAAATACCGTCCGCACCGGAGGTCAATGACACCGCTGCAGATGCCCATGTACCGCAAAGCAGGGTAAGGGCTGCTACGGATGCCACCGTCCATGAAAATAACTTGGTTTTCTTTTTCTTCATTGTTTTCCCTTTCTGAAAGTATATTTCTATACTTCCTCACACAATAAATATATTTGCATGCATGTAAGACCTTAGTTTTATCCATACATCAGACAGGAACTTATGGCAAAGCCGATGCTCCAAAGCCCGGCCAGCCGTTGTACCGCCTCCGTATGTCCATTATGAAATGCTTCCCACCGGCCGAACAGCACGGCAACCGGAACCGGCAGAAACAGCATATAGCGGAAATCCATGCTGCATCCGAAAGGATACCGCAGGTAAAAAAACACCGTGCCCATCCAGAGAATTCCCGCCGCCAGAAGGCAGAAATTTCTTTCCCTGTCTTTTTCTTTCCATTTTATGTAATGCACCATGGCACAGATACTCAAAAGCGCCTGTACGACGTTAAAAAACAACAGCATTGCGGGTATCCAGCCATAGCAGGTAAACTGAAATTCTCCGAACAGGGAAGACTTCAGGACATACACGGGAAGATTGTAATCTGTCCATACATTGGCATAGGGAGTTGTAAACAGGTTCCTGATATCCCAAAGAAACAATCTCTGCCAAACCGACCGGTCCCCCGTATACAACGCACTGTCCCTGGACATTTCCAACACATACGTGAGCGGTTGTCTGAAAAGAAGATAATTCCGCAGACTGTACCAGAGTCCCAACGGCAGACTGATTGCGCCAAAGACCGCATATTTTAGTAAAAGTCCCTTCCATGTTCCGGTTTTGCATGCCATAAAGAAACTCCTCGCAAAAACCACCGCCGTAAACACTGCCAGTGTTGCCATGGATATCTTGGTCATCATGCCAAGTCCGTAGATAACCGCCAGAAGCAACGTATTTTTCCAGCTCTTTTCCTTTTCCCATTTCAGGGTAAAAAGAAATGCCAGAAGCATAAACATTCCGCAAAGAGCATCCGGTCCCAGTCTTCCTCCGCTCAGAAAATAAACCGGCAAAAAGGAGACAAGGAGCACAGCCCGGTACAGACCCTTTCCCGAAAGTCCGCATTCCCTGAAAATGGCACAGGCAATCAGCAGACTGAAGCAGGACGCGGTACAGGAAACCGTCCTGGCCGCATCCACCAGATAATACGCTTCCGAACAGCTGAGAAGTCCGTTTTGCAGCTTTGAAAAAAAGGCTCCCGCAAAATAGTACAAGGGCTGCTGGTAAAACTGCAGATAATTATCCGGGGGAAGCATCCCCTGCATGGCAAGGAGCAGATAAGAAGCATGCCCTCCCGACGACAGGTCAATTCCCCACAAATCATGGGAGCGGACGGTAAGCGGTGTATAAAGCAGGTAAACCACGCGCATGAAAATTCCCATGGAAAGAATAAGACCTGTAATCTGTTCTTCCGTGTAGGTATTCTTTTCTTTTTTCCGCAAGCAGTCCCGCAGCAGAATAACCACACCCGAAATTTGAAACAAAAGATTGGCATACCGCACATACCGGACGTTTCCTTGTTCCAACCGTAAAACCCTGCTTATAAGATAAGAAAACAGGACAAAAAGCAGGACACCTGTATAAAGCAAAGCTTTTTTGAAAGATGTTTTCATAGCGTCCTCCCTCCTAAGCAATATTCCAGTCAGCCAGCACTTCCAGTACCTGATTTACAAAATCCACACGGATTCTCTGCCCCGTAAGCACCGGATAATACAGAACATACAGTGCAATGCCGATGCCCGAAAGAACCAGTATGTTTCTTTTTCTATGCCTGCTTACGGATACGGAGTTTCCAATCATCGGTACTAAAATAAGCGAACTGATAAAATACTGGTAAACAAAAACCGTCCGGTGTACGAAAAGCCATGGCAGAAGCATGGACGCATAGGCAATGATTAAAAACAGCGCCCTGCGGCAGTGTTTTCTTTTCCACAGATAAAACTGGTGAAGCAGTGCGATAAGCCCGCCTACGGCAAGCAGCGGATTTAAGAAGGTCATTACCACGCTGACGGTGCCGTCCGCAAAATACACCCTGCTGTCGGCAAGCGGTTTGCTTCCGTAGAGCCACTGATACCATTCCGAGGAATACGGATGGTCAAACACGCAGCTGCTGTGATAACTAAGCATCAGCCCGGCATTGGCAATCATATGCCCGAAAAGTCCCTTGTCCGGATAAGCCTTTACAAAGGGCAGGTAGGAAAGTGTGTAAATGCCAAAAGGTATGACGATAAAACAAAGCACACACCACAGACCTGTTTTCACAAGGAAACTCCTGTGTTCCTTTATTCCCTTTATCCCTCCGATGTGTTCAAGCAGAAACCAGAAAAACAAAACAGCAATACCTGCTGCCGCATACACTCCCGTCCACTTGATGGCAACGGCAAGTCCCATGGAAATGCCTCCGGAAAGAAGCCAGAGTCTCTGCTGCCACATCGGTTTGTTTTCTGAAAGTGCCTGTATGTAGCCGTACATGCAAAAAAACATGAGCATCGAAAAGAACGCAACCAGAATATCAATGGTGGCAATCCGAGACAATGTCGTATTCATAAATGCTGTCCCTGAAAGTACCGCCGAAAGACAGGCGATGTCCGTCCTGCAAAATATTTTCCGGGCAAACAGGTACATAAGCGGGATTAACAGTGTTCCAAACAGGGCACACATAAAACGCCAGCCGAAGGGATTCATGCCAAACAGGGCAATTCCTATGGAAATAATGCTTTTCCCCAGAGGCGGGTGCGTGTTTTCATAGATGGAAAGCCCGTGCAGGAATTCATAAGCCGTCCTGCCGTGGTATACTTCATCAAACATGGTTTCATCATAATAAGTCGGTTCCCTGATAAACAATTCCTGTTCATCAAAAAGCTGCGGATAATCCGCCGCATTGGCGGGAAGAACCGGCTCTCCCGCATCATCCAGACAGACGATTTCCATAATCTGTGCCTTATCCTCCATGAGAACCATTCCCAGGGAAGATACCGTCCGGTCAATCTCTACGTCATTCCAGCAAAATGCACTCTCCACCGAGTACCGGCTCTTTACAATTTCCCAGGTATCGGTACTCCTGTCATATACCGAAAACGAAATTTCCCGCTTTCCCTTATAGCCCAGATAAACGGAAATTCCGGAAATCGGCTGTTCTCCGTCAAATTGCAGGACAATTTCATTTTCTCCCACTTCCCCCACCTTTATGGTTTCAAAGGTTTCCGGGGTATGCAGGCTGCCCAGCCGGTAAAAGATACAGATGCCGAAAATCAGGGTAAACGCCGCCATGCAGAAAAAATCCCTTGCCGTAAGGCGGCTGTTTGCAGCTGCATATGTCTGTGTAAGCGCTGCCGCCGATTGTTCCCGCCCGCCGTCACTGACATCCTGGATTGCAGGTTCCACTGCTGCGGCAGGCAGTGTCACTGCCGTATCGGGTTGTCCCGCTGCCGCAGCAGTCTGTGTGGTTGCCGCAGCGGGCTGCTCCTCCGCATCCGGGGCGCCAAGCGCCCGCACCAGCGCCGTCACAACCGCCATTCCCATAAGACATACTGAAAAAATATATGCCACCGGGATATTTTCCACATTTCCCACATCCCTGCCGTGCTGCAAAAAAATCTGCGTGGCAATATTCCAGAGGAAGAGTCCGGCACCGCCGTATAGATACTCCGGCAAAAAAACCTCCCTTCCGATGTTCTTTTTCTGAAGCAGTCTGTCCGCCATGCAAAGCACCGTCAGTACAAACATGGTCAGGTACATGGCTTTCAGATTGCCGGAAAGAATAAAGCAGGAAATTCCCGGCTGAAACAGATAAAACGCAAGCGCCCTTTTCTGTGCAGACGCTGTCCGTCTGCGGCTGATATAAAAATACAGGAGTCCTAAAATCATCCATTCCGTTGACAGACAAAGCAGGTTCCGGCTGCTTCTTGTCTGTAACATAAAAAGCGGAACTATCCGGGTAGCTATGTAAAACAGCAGAATTTCTCCCCGGGAAAATTCCACCGGTCCTTTTTTCTTGCAAGTCAGGTAAGTAACCCAGAACAGGATGCAAAATACAATTACCGCAATAAAACATGAAAGCATATTCCTACTTCCCCTCACCCTTCTTCATGGTATTCCTTCTCTGTATTGACCTGCCATATGGCCTTTCTGTCCTTCTTTTCATCGAACAGACAATCCACCGCCGTCATGGCCGTCAGCATGGAATGGTCCATATTGTTGTACCGGTGCTGTCCGTTTCTGCCGATGCAGTAAAGATTTCCGATGCCGTCCAGCCACCGGCGCAGCTTAGGCATTTCCGCATACGTGTCAAAATATGCGGGATATGCCTTTTTCACCTTTTCACAATGGAACAGACGAACCTTTGCACCGGAAGAAAGAATGCCCATCTGTATCAGTTCTTTTCTGCCGAAATTCCGCCATTCTTCCGGGGACATGTTCCACATAGCGTCCCCTTCTTGGCAGAAATACTCCAGCCCCAGAAAGACGGTGTTCTCCGCATCCTTTACCAGATAGGGCGACCAGTTGTTAAATATCTGTATGCGGCCCATTTTTACCGCCCGCTCCTGCACGTAAATCCAACAGTCCGGAAGCAATGCCGTTTTCCTCTTTTTACCGGAATTCTTTTTCCCATAAGATACCTTTTTTACGGATGCCTTATCCACCAAAAGCCCGACCGTCACAAAATCCCGGTAAGGCAGCCCGGAAGCAATTTTTCCAATCCTTTCGGGCACATCGTTCATGGCTGCCACCAGATCCTTTACCGCCATACCGGAAAAAACTGCATCCGGCTCCAGGTACTTTGTTTCCCCGTTCTGCTCATAGGAAACCCTGCTTATTCTGCCTTCTGCCTGTGTGAGTCCTGTTACTTTGCAGCCGCACCAAATCTCCCCGCCAAGCGATTTGAATGTTTCCGCTGCCGCCTCCCACATCTGTCCGGGACCGTATTTCGGATAATAAAAAGTCTCAATAAGAGAGGTTTCCACATCTCTTTTTCTGCCGTGGAAAACCTTGCCGAGCATATCCTTTATCACCGCCGAAACCGAGAGTCCCTTTACCCGCTGGGCACCCCAATCCGGTGATATCTGCGAGGGATGCCGTCCCCACAGTTTTTCCGTATAGCCTTCAAAGAAAATACTGTACAGCTTTTTCCCGAAACGGTTGATATAAAAATCCTCCAGAGAATTTTCCTTCCGTTTCCGGACGCAGGATTTCAGGTAGCTGAAGCCTGCCTGCAGCATGGTCACAGGGCCTAAATTTTTAATCGTTGTGAAATTCATTTTGACCGGATAGTCAAAGAAATGCTTCCGATAATAGATATGGGACACTCTTTTCCGCACCAGAAAATCGGCGGGCAACATGTCCTTCCACCAGTCCATAACCCTTTTATTTTTGGTAAAAAAGCGGTGACCGCCCATATCCATACGGTTTCCGTCACAATTTACTGTTTTGGAAATACCGCCCATGAACCCGCTTTCTTCCAATATTACGACCTGATACTGAGAATTTTTCCGCAAAATTTCCACACCGGCAGTAAGACCCGCCGGTCCGGCTCCTATAATCACAATCTTTTTCATTTTTCCCTTTCACACAGTGCCAGGGTCCTTACCCCGGGTTGTTTCGGAGGTCTGTTACTCTTCCGTCAGTTTTTTCGCCACCACCACAAATCTTCCCTCATCGGTGTGGTAGCTGCAAGTGGATAACAGCAGGACCTTATCCCCAAACATAAGCTCTTCATCGGTTTTATACAGGGCTGATTTTTCAACCCCTTTCTTAAAGTCTGCAAAGGTCTGTTCATCCGTTAAGCTTTTATACTGATAATAACGGAATCCCGCCTCGCCTTCCTCATAAATCTTGCTGTAGAAGGCAGCCACGATTTCATAGGTCCCCTGCTCGTATAAGGTATCAAAATAAATGTACGGATGCTCTGCCCAGTAGTCCCTCTTCTCGTAATAAGGCAGGGTGCCGAACATGGTGCGGTTCTTCATGCGGTGCCCGTATACCACATACAGATTGCCCTCTTCCGTGCAGGAAGCATCCAAAAAGGGCGTACCGCTCCGGGCATCCGAACCGTCGAATGCTCTCCGCAGATAATATTCCGGATCCGTGGGCGTATACATCACCGGATAATTTACTTTGGTTCCGTCTATGCAGATCCAGCCGTATAAATCCGGATTTTTTTCATAAAAAGCAAGGTACGGTGTCAGTATGCCGGTAGCGGAATCAGTTTCCATCACCGTTCTTTCCTTCAGTTCTGCTTTCACGTATTCCTCAGCTTTGTCACCGGTATCCTCTCCGGCATCTGTACCGGTGCCGTAATTCTCCGTGACGGGAAAATAATCTTCTGTCTCCCCTGCCGGACCGCCTGTGTCCTGCCCGGAAGACCCGGCTGCTTCGGAAAGCTCTGCCGCCATTTTCTCAAAGGCTTCCTCTTCCCGGTACTGTTCGGCTAATGTCCAGATGATTTTCCCGGCAGAAAAGAGAAAAATACCTGCAAATATTATCATTAATATATGAATGCCTGTTTTTTTCTTCATAAAGCGTTCCTTTTTGATACTTTTAGTCGCATTTCTTACTATTATAAGATTTTAACACCGGTTTGACAATATTTTTTTGCAAATCCCAGGCGGTTGTGTTATGTTTAAAAAAGACCGCATTTTACCGTATATGCAGAAATCTACTTACGGAGGGAGACCACCTATGAAAAAAACAGCGAAAATTTTATCCATTATGCTTCTTTTTTCCACTCTGCTTTTCTGTGCCTGCTCAACCTATGCCAATAAGTCATACACTTTTAACGTAAGCACGGGCGAACAGATCGAAGTGACCTTAAATGTGAAAGAAGGCTATGATTTAAGCCAGGAAAACGGACAATTCACCGTTTCCGACAAGGACGGCAACGATATTCTGACCGGCATTTTCCTTTTAGAGGGCTATACCGACTCCTACCGGGAAGTCGTGGATGCCGACCCGGATGCCACGGTTTTAGAGGATAAAAGCACCGGTGGTATTACTTATTTATATTATGAATACGACGGGGAAACCGGCATGGAGCACAACTTTATTGTGGACATTGACGGCGCCAAAACCGGAGTCCTGCTTGCCAGCCAGGCTTCCGAAGAAGCAGCTTCCAAAGCCTTCTCCATGTTAAGCTTTGAAAAGGCGGAGTAAGCTGTGCTGAAAGATGCTGCTGTAAAAGAACATACATAAAGGGCATGTGTGAAAGGAAGTTCCCGAAATTTTGGGAGTTTTCCTTTCTCACATGCCCTCTTTTTTTTACAGATTGGAGTAACCCATCAGGTATTCATCCACCTGTCTGGCAACGGCTCTGCCTTCCGCAATCGCCCATACCACTAAGGACTGTCCTCTGTGCATATCACCGGCACAGAATATCTTGTCCCGGCTGGTCATATAGGAGCCGGGTGCCGTTTTCACATTGGTCCTCTCGTTCACATCCACCTGAAAAGCCTTGGTCACATATTCTTCACTGCCTAAGAAACCGGCGGCAATCAGCACTAAATCTGCCGGGATTTCCTTTTCCGTACCCTCAATGGGCTTCATCAGCATTCTGCCCGTCTTTTTATCCTTCGTGGGTACAAGTTCTACTGTTCTGGCTGCTTTCACATGTCCCTTTTCGTCCTTGATAAATTCCGTTACCGTGGTCTGGTACACTCTCGGGTCCTTGCCGAATACGAAAATGGCTTCTTCCTGACCGTAGTCCGTCTTGCAGACCTTCGGCCATTCGGGCCAGGGGTTGCTTTCCGCTCTGGTAAGCGGTGCCTGGGGCATCATCTCTAACTGGGTAACGCCTGCCGCCTTCAGACGGATTGCCGTTCCCACGCAGTCGTTGCCGGTGTCGCCACCACCGATAACCAGAACCTGTTTTCCCTTTGCCAGTTCGTAAGGCACCTTGGAAAAGTCGCTGTCCAGTAAGGTTTTCGTTACTTTGCCTAAGAAGTCCACAGCAAAGTAAATGCCTTCCGCATCCCTGCCGGTTACGGAAATGTCACGGGGATGGGATGCACCGCAGGCTAAAATCACGCTGTCATACTGCTGCGTCAGTTCCTCCGCCGTCACATCCACGCCCACATTTATACCGCAGCGAAATTCCACACCGGCTTTAGTAAGTAAATCCACTCTCCGGTCAATGACCTTTTTGTCTAACTTCATATTGGGAATGCCGTAGCGGAGCAGTCCGCCCGGTCTGTCGCTTCTTTCAAAAACGGTTACCTTGTGGCCTCTTCTGTTTAAGAGCTGGGCAGCCGCCAGTCCGGAAGGACCGCTTCCTACGATGGCTACCGTCTTGCCGGTACGCACACCCGGTTCTTTTTCTTCCACAAGACCGTTGGCATATGCATATTCAATCAGGGTTCTTTCATTGGCTTTCGTGGATACGGGAGCCGCATGCACGCCGCAGGTGCAGGCTGCTTCGCAGAGCGCCGGGCAGACCCTTCCGGTAAATTCCGGGAAGCTGTGGGTACTTGCCAGTCTCTTGTATGCCTGATCCATTCTGCCGCTGTGGACAAGCTGGTTTACTTCCGGTATCAGATTGTGCAGGGGACAGCCGGACGCCATGCCCGCAATCATCATACCCGCCTGGCAGAAAGGAACGCCGCAGTCCATACATCTGTCTGCCTGTTTTTTTGCCTCTTCCACAGGTGCCACATCATGAAATTCCTCAAAATTCTTTATTCTTTCTTCGATGCTTTCCATTGTTCCTTCCCTCCTTATGCCTTTCCTACGCTTACATAAAAGGCCTCAATCTGTGCCTCTTCCTTGCCCATGCCCTGTTCCTCAAACTGTGCGGAGAGGTGGAGCATGCGCTTGTAATCACCAGGAATAATCTTCTTGAACTTGGGCAGGTATTCTTCAAAATGCTTTAAGATTTCCGCACCCTTTAAAGAACCGGTTGCTTTGGTGTGGTTTTCAATCATATGCAGAAGCTCTTCTTCATCTGCCTTGTTGTCCACCTTTTCCATGAGAACCATTTCCTTGTTCAGATTTTTGTATAAGCAGTTCTGGTCATCAAGTACATAGGCAATACCGCCGCTCATGCCGGCTGCAAAGTTCTTGCCGGTAGGGCCGAGCACTACCACACGTCCTCCGGTCATGTATTCGCAGCCATGCTCACCGACGCCTTCGACTACCGCTACGGCACCGGAGTTACGGACGCAGAAACGTTCGCCCGCCATGCCCGCAATATATGCTTCACCGGAGGTAGCGCCGTAAAGCGCCACGTTACCGATGATGACGTTTTCCTCGGTTTCATAAGCGGCATCCTTGGGCGCATACACAATCAGCTTACCGCCGGATAAGCCCTTGCCGAAGTAGTCATTGGAGTCGCCGCAGAGGTCAAGCGTAAGTCCCTTCGGAATGAAGGCGCCGAAGCTCTGTCCGCCGGCACCGGTACATGCCACGGTAATGGTATCTTCCGGCATGCCTTCCGGATATCTGCGGCACATTTCCGCGCCGAGCAGGGTACCGAAGGTACGGTCGGTATTGGTCAGTTCAATGGAAACTCTGGCGGGAGTGCCGTTTTCCAGGGCTTCCTTTACCTTTTTCTGTTTCAGAAGTACAGTTTCATCCTTTACTTTATTCAAGGCAAAATCATACACCTGCGCCGGATTGAAAGCGGCATTGCCGGACTGCTTTAAGATAGCGCTTAAGTCTAACTTTGCCTCTCTGTCCGTCAGATGTTCTTTTGTCTTTAACAAATCGGTTCTGCCCACCATTTCTTCCACGGTGCGGACACCTAATTTTGCCATATATTCCCGGAGCTGTCTGGCAATGAAGAGCATAAAGTTCTCCACATATTCGGGCTTGCCGGTAAATCTGGCACGAAGCTTGGGATCCTGGGTGGCAACGCCCATGGGGCAGGTATCGAGGTTACATACACGCATCATGACGCAGCCCATGACAACTAAGGGTGCAGTTGCAAAGCCGAATTCCTCTGCGCCAAGCAACGCGGCAATGGCTACGTCCCTGCCGCTCATCAGCTTACCGTCGGTTTCCACGATAACTCTGTGACGCAGACCGTTGGAAATCAGGGTCTGATGTGCTTCCGCAAGACCCAGCTCCCAGGGAAGGCCGGCATTGTGGATGGAGCTTAGGGGTGCCGCACCGGTACCGCCGTCATAACCGGAAATCAGGATAACCTGCGCACCTGCCTTGGCAACACCTGCCGCAACCGTGCCGACACCTGCTTCGGAAACTAATTTTACGGAAATTCTTGCATTTTTATTGGCATTCTTTAAGTCGTAAATAAGCTGTGCCAAATCCTCAATGGAATAAATATCATGATGAGGGGGCGGGGAAATCAGGCTCACACCGGGTGTGGAATGTCTGGTCTTGGCAATCCAGGGGTAAACCTTTCCGGCAGGCAGGTGACCGCCTTCCCCGGGTTTTGCACCCTGCGCCATTTTAATCTGGATTTCCTTGGCACTCAGTAAATAACGTTCGGTAACTCCGAAACGGCCGCTGGCTACCTGCTTGATGGCAGAGCTTCTGTCGTGGTCGGTTCCTGCCGTTGCCAGTCTTTCGTCGCTTTCACCGCCTTCGCCGCTGTTGGACTTGCCGTGCAGATGGTTCATGGCAATGGCAAGTGTGGTATGGGCTTCCTCGGAAATGGAACCGTAGGACATCGCACCGGTCTTGAAACGCTTTACAATGGACTCTTCGCTTTCTACTTCGGAAAGGGGAATGCCTTCCTCCGGGTAGTTAAAGTCAAGCAGGCTTCTTAAATAACCGGTATCCTCTGCATCCACCATTTTGGTATATTCGGTAAATTTGCCGTAGTCCCCTTCTCTTGTGGACTGTTGCAGCATATGGATGGTCGCGGGATTGTAACGGTGCTTTTCGCCGCCGCTTCTCATCTTGTGGCGTCCCACGCTGGCTAAGCTGTAGTCCGTCTGTAAGCCCAGAGGGTCAAATGCCTTGGAATGCTGGGCATCGGTCTGTGCGGCTAAATCTTCCAGTGTGATACCGCCGATACGGCTGACCGTACCGGTGAAATATTTCTCGGTTACTTCCCTGGAAATACCGATGGCTTCAAAAATCTGGCTACCCTGATAGGACTGGATGGTGGAAATGCCCATCTTGGACGCAATCTTTACAATGCCCTGCAGAATGGCGTTGTCGTAGTCTGCAACGGCTGCGTAATAATCCTTGTTCAAAAGTCCCTCTTCAATCAGCTCCCCGATGGTGGCATGTGCTAAATACGGGTTGACTGCGCTGGCGCCGTAGCCAAGCAGGGTCGCAAAATGATGCACCTCTCTCGGTTCTGCGGACTCCAGAATAAGAGACATGGCAGTACATTTCTTGGTCTGTACCAGATGTCTGTGAACGGCTGCCACCGCTAAAAGGGAAGGCAGTGCCACATGGTTTTCGTCCACACCTCTGTCGGAAAGGATGAGCACGTTGGCGCCTTTTCTGTAGGCCTTGTCCACTTCTACGAACAGATGGTCCAGCACTCTCTGGAACGGGGTGCTCTTGTAGAACAGGATGGAAACCTTTTCTACCTGAAAACCGGGCTTGTTCATATTTTCGATTTTCAATAAATCCAAATCTGCCAGAATGGGATTTTCAATCTTGAGTACATGGCAGTTCTCCGGCTTTTCCTCCAACAGATTACCGTTTTTGCCCACATAAATGGTGGTGGATGTTACGATTTTTTCACGTACCGCATCAATGGGCGGGTTCGTTACCTGCGCAAACATCTGCTTAAAGTAACCGAACAGCGGCTGGTATTCCTTGGACAGTACGGCAAGCGGCGTATCCACACCCATGGCGCCGATGTGCTCGGAACCATTCAGTGCCATGCTGCAGATACCGTCATGGTATTCTTCGTAGGTGTAACCGAATGCCTTCTGCAGACGGGCACGCTCCTCCGGTGTGTAGGAAGGTACCATCTTGTTGGGAATCTTTAACTCCCGCAGGGAAATCAGGTTGCTGTCCAGCCATTCACCGTAAGGCTCCTTGTGCGCGTAGGTTTCCTTAATTTCTTCATCCGTGAAAATCTTGCCCTTTACGGTATCGATTAAGAGCATTTTGCCGGGATGAAGACGTTCTTTCTTTAATATATGGCTTTCTTCCAGAGGCAGCACGCCCACTTCGGAAGAAAGGATGAGTCTGCCGTCATCCATGACATAATAACGGGAAGGACGCAGGCCGTTTCTATCCAGTACGGCGCCCATCACATCGCCGTCAGAGTAAAGAATGGAAGCCGGGCCGTCCCAGGGCTCCATCATGGTTGCATAATATTGGTAGAAATCGCGGCATTCCTTGGAAATGGTGTCGTTGTGGGACCAGGGCTCCGGAATTAAAACCATGGCTGCCAGAGGCAGGGGCATACCGCTCATTACCAGAAATTCCAGAGTGGCATCCAGCATGGCGGAGTCGGAACCGTCCTTATGAATAACCGGCAGTACCTTGCTCATGTCGTCCGGGTCAAAGGTATCGGTATGCATGGTTTCTTCCCGGGCAAGCATCTTGTCCACATTGCCCTTAATAGTATTGATTTCACCGTTGTGTACGATAAAGTGGTTCGGATGCGCTCTTTCCCAGCTCGGGTTGGTGTTGGTGGAGAAACGGGAATGCACCATGGCAATGGCGGTGGTATAGGACTCATCCTGTAAATCCTTAAAGAAAGTACGGAGCTGTCCTACCAGAAACATTCCTTTATATACAATCGTTCTGCAGGATAAGGAAGGAACATAGGTGTTGTCGTTGCTCTGCTCAAACACTCTTCTTACCACATACAGCTTTCTGTCGAAGTCAAGGTCACTGCCGATACCTGCGGGTCTTTTGATAAAGCCCTGGTAAATAGCGGGCATGCAGGATCTGGCTTTCTTGCCCAGCACCTCCGGTACGGTCAGCACTTCACGCCAGCCTAAGAATTCCATGCCTTCTTTTTTTACAATGATTTCAAACATCTTCTTCGCCTGGCCGCACTTTAATTCGTTCTGCGGAAAGAAGAACATGCCTACGCCGTATTCTCTTTCTTTTCCTATTGCGATGCCTGCCTCCTTGCAGACCTTCTGAAAGAAATGATGCGGCACCTGGGTCAATATACCGACGCCGTCACCGGTTTCTCCCTCTGCGTCCTTTCCGGCACGATGCTCCAGATGTTCTACAATTTTCAGAGCATCATCCACGATCATGTGGCTTTTCTTACCATGTATATTGACGATAGCGCCAATACCGCAGTTGTCATGCTCAAAATTGCTGTCATACAATCCGGCTTCTTTGTTTTCCATACTGATTTCCTCCTCGCCTTTTTATGAGAATTTTCCCCATTTTTGCAGGTATGGCTTATTGAACTTCAACGAAATTTCCTATTGAAACAAAAAAGGCATCCCGGAACTTCCCGCTTTCGCTCTTTCTATAGAAGAAACGAAAACCCGTTCCAAGACGCCTTTGTCTTTCAAACCTGCGTGTAAAATTTTATAAAGTTGATTGTATAATAGGCTTTCTTTTTTGTAAAGTACTTTTTTTTATTTTTTTTTGCAAAAAAGTTCTTGACATTTCCAGAAGCAGGGTGCATACTACGAAACATAAAAAGCAAAGGCGCTTTGGAGAACTTCTCCGAAGTGCCTTTTTTGTATTTCGAAAGGAGAAAACATTATGGCAAAGAGCATTCCCGAACTCTACGGAAGCCTGGTATTCAACGACAAGATCATGCGTGATAAGCTGCCCAAGGATATCTATAAGGCGCTCCGCAAAACAATTGAAAATGGTACACACTTGGAGTTGGATGTAGCCAACTCGGTTGCAGTAGCAATGAAAGAATGGGCCGTTGAAAACGGTGCTACTCATTTTACCCACTGGTTCCAGCCTATGACAGGATTTACCGCAGAAAAGCATGACAGCTTTATCAGCCCGACAGGGGATGGACAGGTCATCATGGACTTCTCCGGCAAGGAATTAGTAAAGGGCGAGCCCGATGCTTCCAGCTTCCCTTCCGGCGGCTTACGCGCCACCTTTGAGGCAAGAGGTTATACCGCATGGGACCCTACCTCTCCCGCTTTCATTAAAGATACCACCCTTTATATTCCTACCGCTTTCTGTTCCTACAGCGGCGAGGCACTGGACAAGAAAACTCCTCTGCTCCGTTCCATGGAAGCATTAAGCAAAGAGGCCTGCAAGGTTCTTCACTTACTCGGTAAGGCTGATGTAACCGGTGTTTCTACTACCGTAGGTCCCGAACAGGAATACTTCTTAATTGATAAGGAAGATTATAAGAAACGTAAAGACCTGATCTTCACCGGCAGAACCCTGTTAGGTGCCCTTCCTCCCAAGGGACAGGAAATGGAAGACCACTACTTCGGCGCCCTGAAGCCCCGTGTAGCCGCTTACATGCAGGATCTGGACGAAGAGCTTTGGAAATTAGGCATTCCCGCCAAGACCAAGCACAACGAGGTTGCTCCTTCCCAGCATGAATTAGCACCCGTTTTCGATACCGCAAACGTAGCGGTTGACCACAACCAGCTCACCATGGAAATGATGAAGGAGGTTGCAGACCGTCACGGTTATGTCTGCCTCTTACATGAAAAGCCCTTCGACGGCATCAACGGCAGCGGTAAACATAACAACTGGTCCATGATTACCAACACCGGTGCAAACCTTTTGGAGCCCGGCCGTACTCCCGCTGAGAACACCCAGTTCCTTGTGTTCTTAACCGCCGTTATCAAGGCTGTTGATGAGTATGCCGATCTGCTTCGTCTTTCCGTAGCAAGTGCAGGAAACGACCACAGACTCGGTGCAAACGAAGCACCGCCCGCTATCGTTTCCATATTCCTCGGTGATGAACTGACCGAAGTACTGGACGCCATCGAAAAAGGTACCTTCTTCGATTCCAAGCAGCGTATTGCCATGGATACCGGTGCTGCCGTACTTCCTCATTTCTTCAAGGATACCACCGACAGAAACCGTACTTCACCGTTTGCCTTCACCGGTAACAAATTTGAATTCCGTATGTTAGGCTCTTCTATTTCCGTAGCAGGTCCCAACATTGTATTAAATACCGCTGTAGCAGAGGCTCTTTCCCAGTTCTACGAAATCCTGAAGGATGTTCCCGCTGATGAAATGGATGCCGCTGTCCGCAAGTTAGTCAAGGATACCGTTATTGCCCACAAGAGAATTATCTTTAACGGCAACGGCTATACCGATGAATGGGTTGCTGAAGCTGAGAAGCGTGGTCTTTACAACTTAAAGTCCACTCCGGAAGCTCTTCCTGTATTCAAGGCTGAGAAGAATGTAAAGCTCTTTACTTCCCATCACATTTATACAGAAACGGAAATCAGTTCCAGATACGAAATCCTTCTTGAGAACTATGTAAAGACCATACATATTGAAGCAAAGACCCTTTACAGCATGGTTGAGCAGCAGTTCATGCCGGCACTGCTTCATTACACCGACACCTTAAGCAGCTCCATTGCAGATAAGAAAGCTGTTGCCGATTTACCCTGCACCGCTGAAACTGCTCTGCTCAAGGATATGTCCGCTGCTTACGAAAGCCTCTACACCTTATCCGAGAAGCTGGCTGCCGATACCGCAGAAGCAGAAGGTCTTACCGACAACGCAACGGCTTCCTTCTTCTACCATGACACCATCATCAAGGATATGGACGATATCCGTGCCGTAGCCGATAAGGCAGAAGTTAGACTTCCGAAAGAATTTTTACCTTACCCTTCCTACGAGGAGATGCTGTTCTATGTATAGTCTGGCGGATGACGATAAGCTGCATGAAGAATGCGGTGTGTTCGGAATATTTACACCCGATAATAAAGACGCAAAACATTCCCTGTATTACGGCCTCTGTGCTCTCCAGCACAGGGGTCAGGAATCCGCCGGTATGGCTCTGTGCGATACCGACGGTCCTATGGGGAATATTTATCATCATAAGGGAATGGGACTTGTCAGTGAAGTCTTTCACAAAGAGACCCTGGATACCCTTACAGGAAATATCGGTATCGGCCATGTCCGGTACTCCACCACCGGTCAGAGCTGCATTGAAAATGCGCAGCCTCTGATCTTAAATTATCTGAAAGGTACACTTGCCCTTGTTCATAACGGCAATATCAAGAATGCCGCCGAACTTCGGGACAGTCTGCAGAAGGAAGGCGCCATTTTCCGCGGCACCACCGATTCGGAAGTCATTGCCTATCTGATTGCCAAGGAAAGAACCAAGTGCGGTACCATTGAAGAAGCGGTTACCAAAGTAGCCGGTTTCTTAAAGGGCGGTTATGCCCTGATTGTCATGAGCCCCCGGAAGATTATCGGTATCCGCGACCCCCTGGGACTCAAACCTTTGTGTTTAGGCAGCCGCGGAAAGGAATACATTCTTTCCTCGGAAAGCTGTGCCTTAAACGCCATTGATGCGGAATTTGTCCGGGACATTGAACCGGGCGAAATCGTAAGCATCACCAGAGACGGAATTTCTTCTGACAGGAGCCTTTGCCAATGCAAACACGCTCATTGCATTTTTGAATATATTTATTTTGCCAGACTGGATTCCTGTATGGACGGCATCTCCGTTTACAACTCCCGTATCAAAGCCGGCAGGCTGTTGGCGCAGTCTTACCCGGTGGATGCGGATTTAGTCGTAGGTGTCCCCGATTCCGGTCTTACCGCCGCCGTCGGTTATTCCCAGGAGTCAGGCATTCCCTTTGGGCTTGCCTTTTACAAAAACAGTTACGTGGGCAGAACCTTTATCAAGCCAACCCAGAAAGAACGGGAGTCTGCCGTTCACATGAAACTGAGTGTGCTGCCCGAGGTTGTCCGCGGAAAACGTCTGGTACTGATTGATGACTCTATCGTCAGAGGCACCACCATTGCAGGCCTGATTACCCTACTGAAAAAGGCCGGTGCCGTTAGTGTTCATGTGCGGATCAGCTCTCCTCCCTTTTTGTATCCTTGTTATTACGGAACCGACGTTCCGAGTAATAAGGAGCTGATCGCCGCAGACAACAGTCCCGAAGAAATAGCCCGACGCATCGGCGCCGATTCTCTGGGCTATATGAAGTTAGAGGATTTGTCTGCTATGTCCGATAATTTGCCGTTATGCAGGGCTTGTTTTGATAATCAGTACCCCATCTGATTCACTCCCCCTTTTTTCATGCTCTGCCGGCGGCATTTTATACCTCAATCTATATTTGATTACAAGAAAGCAAGGGCCGCCTGTCACATCGTGACAGACAGCCCTGCTTTCGGTTTCTATGGGTATTTCGGCAACGCCGTTTATGTATTCTGCAGAATCGTTTTTACCTCTTCCAGATTCATGTCTGTGGCAGCCGCTATCTGCTCGGCGGTAAAGCCGTTTTTGTGCATGTTACCAATTAACGCTGCCTGTGCTTTGGCCTCTCCGATTGCAATACCGTCCTTACGCCCGATTGCAATACCGTCTTCACGCCCTTTTTCGAGTCCGATTGCAATACCATCTTCTTTAATTCCCTGGCTTAAGTTACACATTTCGCTCACATCCTCTCTCAGATTATCGTCTTCTGTTATATCGTATTCCTCTTTTAAAATCCCTATCTTATCTTTTCTGCCGAGCTCCTTTGAAAACAAGGTTCCCAGCAGCCTGTGAAGTTCATAGATTTCATTATGCTCCGGCAGTTCTTTCCCGATTCCTATCATAATGATATGGAACAAATCCAGGTTGCCGCCCCACTGTTTATTTCCGATGATATCCTCTTTGGTCAGGTGAATATGGCACAAACTGTTTTCCTCCATATTCATGCAGATCCAGATGGAATACACACTCTTAATATCGTCATAATGGGATTTTACAAAATCCCTTTCCTTCTGGGAAGAAATCTGACGGCTCACATAAAAGACTGCCCGGTTTAGGATCTTATATGTATGTGGCTGGTCTTTCTGTATTTCAATGTTGATGATGATCTGGGTCAGCGGACCTATTCTGCCGGATACGGTTGCCCGGCACTTTGCCCTTGCAGCGCGTCCGTTCCCTGCTGCTGCCTTACTCCCTTTCTCCGGCAGACGCACATAGCAGATTACATCAAATCTTACCAGTCCTTCGTTTTCTTCCTGATTTTCTGTATTGAAGCCCACAATCCGCTTCCCGTTTTCGGTATAAGAAGCATTGGTTTGCCCGGGTTCCACCGGTACACTGCCGATGTAAGGTTCGCCCTCTATATAGGGCACGATTTCCCGGGGCTTCATTCCCCGGAAAGCATCCACGGTCTTTGACAGGATACTGGCAATCACGATTTTGGAGCCTGCCACCTTTTTGGCACGCTCATCATACTGTGCTTCCCTGTCGGAAGCATACGTTTCTTTCTTCTGTTGTCTTGTCACGTTTTCCTCCTTAGATTATTTTGTTGTTTCTTGGGTTCTAAGCAGGAATTCTTGAATTTTTAGACACCGGCGGTGCCGGCAAAGAAAGTTAGAAAAAAAGAAGTAACTGCTTATGGACGTATTATACCGTATATTTATAAACCATGCAAGGTTTATTTCTTTTCATGTGCAAATGATAGCAGAAACCATTCCCCATAAACTAAAAATGTCATAGATAAAGGATCTTTACCTCTGACATTTCCTGCTGCCTTACGGAATATATGGTTCCCAAATCTGAGTGATTACTCCATCGTTGTCAATAAAATAATAGAAAGTATTTTTTTCTCTTGCAAAATGTTCTTGAAAACGTTCCCATGTTACAGATGTATTTACAAAATTCCCATCCAGTATAATATACTGTGTATCCTGTGATGTAGCATACTCTGTCTCTTTCTTCTTCTCTCTCTTTCGGAGACTGTAATTCTATTTTTTCCGGCTGCATTGCCATGTTAAAGAAATACTGATATCCATTTACCTCCAAAATTACATTATATCCTTCCTGTTCCCCTGTTATTAGAGAATAATCTGTAAGAGGTTTTCTATTATCCTCAGGTTCTGACATGTCATTTAATATCCCGCTGCTTATCGTTTCCGCATTCCTGTCTTGGTCGTCACTTTCACTTTCTATGGTATTGCTTTCTTCCATGTTTTTCATAGGTTTATCCTTCGGCATTTCACACCGTATGCAACTGTTTGACACACAAGTAACAGGATTCATAATAGCTTCTTCTATCATCCTGACAATTATCCGTAAAACTTACCTTTCATTCAGATACAGCTGCACCCGGTTCCGGAGTTTTTCCGCCGCTTCCCTGGCGGAAATATCTCCTTCAAAATATGGTGTCAGTTCCTCCTCTAAAATATCATACAACGCCGCTGCTTTCACATTGGCCGGATAAGCATTGTCCACTATGTAATAAAATTGCTTTATCTGTTCTTCATCTATCGGCTCTTTTTTATAGAAATTACCGTCTTCATCGGAAATATACAGATTTTTATCCTCTTCCTTCTTTTTTTCTACGATAATATCCAGGGCTTTCCTGTTTACCGGAAACCGGTGCCAGTTTCCGGTATATAACTGTGAAGATGTTCCATCGGACTCTCTCTCCATTTCTGCATAGCGGTCATAGTCGGCATATAAAATCTGTTCCTCTTCCGAGAGCAGATACTTCAAAAATTCCCTTGCACCTTCTTTATGTGCCGAACCTGCATTCAGATAAAGTTCCTTTCCTGCCAGATAATAGCCGTTTCTCTTGCTTCGCGGATAGCCTGTCATATCGGCTTTTCCGTTGAAATTACGGTAAGCATTATCCCAATCGGAAAAATCTTCCATTGTTACGGACATGGCGAATGCCGTTTCCTTTCCCAAAAGTTCTGCCTCATTATTCCCATATTCTCCCGTATCGGCATACTCCTTTGCAAACGCAAGAAGCTCCAGAAACGGTTGTTCCGTAAGATGGCTTTCCCCCTTTTCCCAGTCAACAAACGCAGCATTATCATCATCGTACAATCCATAATAATAAACAATGCCAACTCCGCTAAGTCCCGTTTGCAGAATTTTTGCATCGGATTCTTTTACGGCCTGCATGAGTTCTTCTATTGTAATGCTTTTCTTCCCCTTAAAGGAGTCCTTATGATATGCTGCAAACCTCAGGCTGTATTCATAGGGAATACCGTATGTTTTTCCATTAAAGCAACAGCTTTCAAATGCAGCACGGGTATAGTCATCCTCTGTTGGTACCAGATTATCGACGCACTCTATATACCCGTTTTTTATATAAGGCTCTGCATCCATAACCAGATCGCTTCCCAGAATGTCCGGACCTTTTCCCGTAGATAAGGCTATCTTTATCTTATTCCGATAATCCGCATAATCACCGTACAAAGGATCCTCTATATATGTCGTTTCTATATGATATTTACTGCTTTGTCTGTTAAATCGGGCAATACTTTTTTTCAATGTTCTCTGCTGCAAAAGAAAAGCTATCGTAATCACTTCTTTTTCCCGGTCTACAGGACTGTCCTGTTTTTCAAAGGTAAGCAGCACCGTACTGTTGTCCATATCTGCCAGTATATGTATGTCACCGGCATCAGATATTTCCATTCCGTAGATTTTATAAAAAGGATAATCGTCACCTAACGGATAAAGTAATTGCAGTCCTTCTTCATACAGATAAATTCCATCTTTATCCACTATATACAAAGTTCCATCCGCTGCAAGAGCTGCCGCAAAGGTAGTTCCGTTAAGTGCAAGGTCTTCTGCCAGTGCCTCTCCAGACTGTAAATCCTTCACGCAGAATTTTCCACCCGCACCCGTTCCATACCAGTATACAGGAGTTCCGCTTTCTGCATGCAGGATCCCGTAGATACGCCCCGGTAATAACTGTCTTCTGCCGGATCGGGCAGTGAACTCCAGGCATCCGGGATTGCCGTTTCCTGATAGGTATAATAAACGGAAATATCCGTTGTCAGCTCAGCTGCCTTTTCCACGGAGGTTTCTTCTGCAATATTATCCTGTCCATCTGCATTTTCCGATATTACAGTTCCCTGTCTGCCGCACCCTGTCATCACAAGCATATATGCAAATATCAGATACAGAAAAATAATTCCACCTTTTCTCATACTTCATTCTCCTACTTTTGTGGGCAAGACATATACTTGGTTACTCCATAAACCGGATCTTTCTTAATCATGTTGCATCCACATTTGTATATCTTTTGATATTTATAAAGTCTTACTTCACATTGCTTTGTCGTCATATTGCCACTGCCGTCGTTCGTAAGATATGGATGCTTTCCGGCATTGTCAATCCCCCGGATACCCTCTAATTGTTATATTCTTTCGCTAAAGTATAAAAATGTTCGTCCGCCCCTTCCCCTACTATCATTTTGTTATTCCGTGTCAAACCTACTAAGACAGCATCTGACATTGTAACATCTGTTAATTCCACGTCATTTTGATATATTTTGTTAGTCAACCTCGAATAAAGAATGACGGCTTATGCTTCGATGTATCCGACAAAATTGTAGTAGATGTGAATATCGCGTTCCTCGTGATCGTCCACGGTATAGCGTTCGCTGATCTCAATTTTCTGAATCAGGCGCACCAGCGTGGGATGGTCTAATTCCTCAAGCTGGGCGTAATCCTGCATCATGTCCAGCCATGCGTCCACAGAGGATTCTGTTTCGAGGCGGGCGGCAAGCTGTTCTGTCAGTTCCTTGCGGCGCTCCTGCTTTTCCCGGCGCTCGGCCTCATACTGATTGAGGAGATTAACGCACACGCTTTCCGGGATGCGCCCCAAAACCTTATCTTCATAAGCGGACTGAATCAGCTTATCCAGCTCCGGAAGCCGTTTGCCGATGGCGTTCAGCTCTGCTTGCAATGTTCTGGTGCGCTCCACGCTGGCGCTCTGTTCCCTCGCTAAAAGCTGCGTCCTCAGCGTCTCACGGCTGTTCTGCGCCCACATTGCCTTGCAACGAATGTCTGTCATGACGATCTGCGTCAGCACCTTCTGGTTGATGTAATGGGACGAACAGGCATTTTTGCCGCCCGATGAGTAGCGGTTGCAGACATACGCCTTGTATTCCGGCTCTTTCTCGGAAACCTTTTTGCGATAGTCCCGCATATACCGCATGGACGATCCACAGTCCATACACCGAAGTAGACCGCCAAAGAGGGCAACCGTGCCGCTCTTGAACGTGGACAGCTTCACCGCCTTGATCTTGCTGCTGGTGTCCCGCGCGTAGAGGTCATTCATCACATTTTTCAGAATGACCAGCATCTCATTGTTCTTGCGGAGCGTGTCAACGCCGTCGTTCAAAGCGATGAATCGACAGCCGAGGGACGGAAACACAAAGTCTGTGTACTTGCCCGCTTCGATGTAATCTCTACCGAGGCGCGATAGGTCTTTGCAGAGGACAAGATTGATCTTGTGATCCGTGGCGTCCTGCACCAGTCGGTTCAGTCCCGGACGGTCGAAGGTCGTACCCGAAACGCCGTCATCACAGTAATAATCGTACAGCGTCCAACCCTGTTCCCGCACATAGCGGGAGAGCATTTCCTTTTGATTTTCTATGGACACGGATTCCCCGGCACGCTCATCGTCCCGGCTCAGCCGTGCGTAAATACCAACGATATAATTTTCCTGCATTTTCTTATTTAACCTCCCGAAATGCAGTGCGTGATACAATCAGAAATCTGCAATGATTATACCACAGCACGGCTATAGATTCCACTGGGCAATGTGCCGGGATTCAGTTCTCCCGATTGACTTTTTCGAGGGAGAGGGCATCCAGCACGTCCCCCATCTGCTGCTCTGCGACAAAGAAGCTGCGTACACGATACACAGTCCCATCCTCCATCACCAGCTCCAACTGATCGGGCAGACGCAATTTTTTCTTTGCTTCGGGACGGTTCTCTTTGCAGAAATTGTCTGTTTTCATCTTCGTATGTCCTCCGTAATTTCGAGTCAATGCGATTGTTGGAGGAAGAGCAAACACAGCAAGTGTAGATACACTTGCGAAAAACGGCGTGGGTTGACCGGGATTTACTTGCAGAGTAGCAAGCAAATCCTGTGTGGCCCCACACCGGAAAAACAGAGCGCTCCGGCTGACTGCCGAAACGCTCTGTTTTCATTTTGGGGAAAGTCCCAAGCCCTTATGATCGATTGTTATTTTAGCCGTTTTTATTTCAATAACTGCTACGTCTTTGTCCAGCAATGCGGTCAGTTCATCAGTAGAAAGTCCTTCAATGTGGCTCAGACGCGTATAGCTCCACGAATTGGAGCCGAAGAATATGACAAGCTGATTGCCGGAATATAAAACGATATCTCCCGGCTGCGTCGTTGTCTGGACATCGTTTCTTGAAAAACTCTGCGACAGACTGCCGACCTGCTCAAAGCCGCCATAGCGCGAAGCAAAAACTTCAATCGCACCATTTTGCGCCGCTGTAAGCACCTCGCTGACGGTCTCATTGTCTTCCCATAGAACGGTTAGTCATAGGCTCGTTTGCTTCCGTTTCGGTAAAGGGCAGAGGTTCGCCCTTTGAGAGCAGGGCGGCAATGGAAAGCATTAGCTTGCTTTTTCCATCGCTGGGATTGCCCTGCAACAGCGTAACTTTGCCGAACGGAATATACGGATAGCACAGCCATTGCACTTCTTTCTGCTCAATTTCGCTTGCCTTGAGAACTTCAAGAGGTACACTGACAGTCATTTCATTTAGCTAAGGTTTATTATTGTATCTCACGCTTTTTATAAAAAGTGATAGCCATACGCCAAGAAAGTGCATATACTCCAACGACAGCAAGCATTGCCAACACCAAGTTGGGTTTGATTTCTATCCCAAGCTGACTCCTGAAGAAACTGGTTGCCAAAACACTTGCACCGCATACAAAACCGATCATCACATAGTAAGCAGTCCTTCCTTTTTCCACACCCAGTTTGAATATGAACGGGAGCGGTATGGAGGACGCAAGCATTGATACGACCAGCATCAACAGCATAAGGACAGCAAGCTTTCCAAGAACAAAATCACCGGCAATCATCATTTTTGTTGCTTGTGCAATTCCCGTAACGAGCAACATAGTTAGTTGAACAAGTATCCCGATTAAGTATTTTTCAGAAACGATTTGTTCTTTTGCATAGGGCATTGTCCCGCTGTACTGCATCCACCCACTACGTTCATCATATCCAAGCAGGGTAACAGGGATCATACCACACAACATACAGGGATAGAATGTAAAAAACAAATTCTCACCATTTGCAAGGGATATCCCAATAATAACAGCGGTAATGAGAATGTATGATCTGCAATACTTCTGTATCATATACCAATCTTTCAATAGAAGTCCCTTCATGTTATTTCGCCTCCTTAACCATAAATACAAACAGTTCTTCGATACTGATTGGGCTGATATGAATATCGGAAGGAACAGCATTTCTCAACACCATTGCTTCCACGCCGTAAGCATTTTCTTTTTTATACTTAACGGAGTTGAATGGAATCGCCTGAAATTCATCAATGGAACAATGAACAAGACCATATTCCTCCCGCAATAAATCTTTTTCTTCACACAGCAAAAGCTTCCCTTTATGCAAAAATGCGATATAATCGCAAAGCTTTTCCAAATCATTGACAATGTGAGAAGAAATGAGAACAGAGTGGCTTTCATCTCTTGTGAACTCGCTAAACATCTCAACAACTTCATCACGAACCACTGGGTCAAGCCCTGATGTCGCTTCATCCAGAATCAGTAGCTTACTGTTATGGGACATAGCAATGGCAATTCCCAGCTTCATCTTCATTCCACGAGAAAATTCTTTGAACTGCTTTTTGTCCGGCAGTGCAAGTTTCTGTACCAGTCGAGAATATTCGGCATCGTTCCAGTTTTGAAAGGTATGCTTCATTACCTTTCCGACCTGATTAACGGTCAAACATTCAGGGATACCCACCTCGTCCAGCACAACGCCGATATCCTCTTTTGTAAGTTTAATATTGTCCCCGTTGTCCCTTCCGAGAATGGTAATACTACCACTGTCTTTGTGAATCATATCAAGAATGAGCTTTATGGTGGTGCTCTTACCGGCACCATTCTCGCCAACAAGCCCCATAATACAGCCACTTGGCAGTGTCAGATTTAAGTTGTCGAGCGTAAAGTCGGGGTATGACTTCGTAAGATTCTTAATCTCAAGTGCGTTCATTATTGTTCCTCCAGGCTGAAATTGACCATTTCTATAATTTCATGTTTGCTTAGATTGCAGGAAACAGCGAGTTTGACAATCTCATCAATATACTCTTCAATCTTTTTCAGATTTTCTTCTCGCAGCAGTTCTATGTTTTTAGGAGCTACATAGCACCCCTTAGCAGGCAAAGTGTAAATAAAGCCTTCCCTTTCCAGTTCTTCATATGCACGCTTTGTCGTAATAAAGCTTATACGAAGATCCTTCGCAAGACCTCGTATCGACGGCAGCAATTCGTCCTGCTTTAGTGCGCCGCTGATAATTTGACTTTTAATCTGAGAATATATCTGATCGTAAATCGGTGTTCCACTTTTATTATCAATCAAAATATTCACGCCAGCACCTCTGTTAATTCTGTATATAGCTATTATACACAGTCGAGACTGGGCTGTCAATAGAGTTCATAAAAAAGTTGCAACCGATATGATGAGATAATTTTTCTATCACATCGACTATACTCACGACTTAATGACTTCTTGAATACTTGCCGAAAAAGAAAAACTGCCATCACTTTGACAGCAATTCTTCTTCGGTTGGTATCCGTTAGGAATGGATTGGTGTGTAGAAGGATCGGCCACCTACCCGCAGCGAAAAGCCATGTTTGAGGAACGGAAAGCCCACATGGAAGCGGAGATCGCGCACATGAACCGGGCGCTGAATATGCTGAAATTCAAGTGCTGGTATTATGAGCAGGCAATCAAGGACGGCAGTGAGGACAGACTAAAGGAACTGATTCCCGACCACTTGCCGGAAGAAATCCGAAAAGCATATGAAAATGCGCATTGCTAAAATAGATAGATAATTTACAGAGCCAGTAATTCTTTCTTTTGTAATTACTTAATTGGCGCGTGGATTTTCCCGATAACGGATAACCCAACAACGGCAAACGATGCCTTGCAGAGTGGTTGCTAAACGGCGGCAGAAAAAAGGTAAAAATCGGCCTTTGTTTGCGTTCTGCGCCGTTTTGCCGACTGAACAGGAAAACACACAGCCAGCACTTCAAACGCCGTTTAAAAACGGGAAAACCGCCATATTTCAACTCTTATCACAACAGTCATTTCACCTATCTGTCTATCTCCGGCCTTACAAAAGAAAACCGAAAGCAACTCTGACCGCCTATAAAAAGAGCCACACTCTGATGTGCTGGATTGCCCAGTCATCGGAATGTGGCTTTTTCGATTTCTAATTGTCTGCACCGCTGTTTTTCTTGTCATGCTTTATGTAAGGTTGTCATTATTCTTATATGTAAATGAAGAACTTGCTATTATGGCATTTATTCCATACATCTGCACCTGATTGGATATTCCAACAGGTGCTGGATAAAATGACGCAATCTGTGACTTATCACTCGTGTACGTTAATATGCATGCCAGCTTAACACATTGCTTCCAAACATCAGATGTAACATCTTGTGCAGCTCGTGCATTATTTGTATCACTTAAACGTTTATATGTTGGATTAATTCCTGAGAACTGTTGGCTTTTAGTCATAACGCCTCGGAAATTTCCCTCTGAATATCCGGCATTAATTCTATTTGCAATCAGGTATGCAACAGCTGTCCTATCATCCGCTTTTCCTGCGGAAGTATTCTCTGAATAAATAAGTCTTGCACAAATTTCTGTATCATTTAAGGCATCATACCATCTATTTCCCTTATCCCACTGTGTTTTTGATACCTGACCTCTTTGACCACTAAATGTTGTTGAATTCATACATTGTGTATAAAGTGTTAGCACCTTGCTAACATCACTACAACTATAAGAATAGGGGAGAATTAACTCAACGTCATTCATAATATATTCGTTATTTGACACATTATAGTAAACACCTTCTCCTAAGTAATAGCAATTATTTTCCTTGTCATAGTACCATCCACGATACCTAATAGGATTAATATTACCAATAAACGCATCATTCGAGCACAAAACAGGCACATCATTCTCAAGTATGTATACATTCTGTGTAGGAAAATCGTATTCATATTTACATACAATATTCCCTTGTTCATCTGTAATTGATACTACACTACCTACTTCATCGTAAATGTATTTATATTCTTGATTTTTATAAATAAGGCCCAAGCATGTATGACCATCATATATAAAAGCTATACTCTCACTACCATTATCAGCATATATCAATTGTCCACACTCGCTATATGTAAATTCTACTGAGTTATCTTTACCCGTTTTAGAAATTCGAAAGTTATGATCATATGTATAGTCAATTCTCCCATATCCCTCTATATCAATTATTTCTATAGGCTTTCTTTCTGGGAAATCCCATGTTTGTAAGTCAATTTCCTCTGCTTTCACATTACATATAAACAAATTACTTAGCAAAAATGTGACTATTAATAATATTGTTATTTTTTCATTGCCTTTTTCCTTTCATTTGTATTTTTGAATTTATTGTTTATTGCAAGAAAATGTATGCTTTTCCATCAATTTCTATCTACAATTTTTCTTCTGTTTTTTAACTGGCGATTCACTGGCAAAATAAAAGCAGAAACAATACTGCCAATAAGCGCATAAGCAGCAGATATTTTTATCTTTCATTCAGATACAGCTGTACCCGGTTCTGGAGTTTTTCCGCTGCTTCCTTGGCGGAAATATCTCCTGAAAAGTAAGGCTCCAGTTCCTCGTATACCATTCCACTGATGGCATTTATCCTGGCATTTCCCGGCTCTGCATGGTCGATGATATAATAAATCTGCTCTATCATGGCATCCGTATAAGGAAGCTCTCCCAGATACTTCACGTTATCTTCTTCCTTCTCTTTTGCTGCCTTGATCATCCCGTCATATGCACTCTTTACCACCGGAAACGCACCGTCCTTCGCCCACATGGTTGTAGACATGCCGTCATTCTGTGCCTCGGCAAAGCTGTAGGAAGCATACTTTTCCTGCTCATCCGCAGATATCAGAAACTGCAGGAATTCCTTGGCTCCCTCTTTTACTTCCGAGCCCGCAAACAGATATATGCTGCTTGTGGATACATAAATACCGTTGCCTCCTTCTTTCGGATAACCGAGAAGTACGGCATCCCCATCAAAATGACTGAATATATCTTTGATTCTCCTAAACTCATCAAATCCGTTAAAGGGACAGTAGGCAAATGCTTCCTTTTCTGTGTTTCCGGTATCTGCGTACTTTTTGGCAAACTCCAGTATACGCAGGAATTCCTGTCCGGTCAGATTGCATTTCTTTCCTTTCCAGTCTATGTAAGCAGTGTTTTCTTCATCATTCAGCACATATTGCAGAATAAAACTGCTGCCTCCTACATCTTCCTGTACTATTTCGGTATCCGATTTTTCCACCAGTCCCATGAAATCCTCGATAGAAAGGGAATTCCTGTTCCCTACCGTTTTTTTATCATAGGCTACCAGATCGAAAGAGCATTCATATGGGATGCCGTACAGGAGTCCGTTCACCCGGCAGGTATCCAGTGCCCCGTTGACATAAAGGGATTTCTCTCCCACTATGTCTCCCAGTTCTTCCAGATATCCTTTTCCCACATATCCTTCCACGTCTGTCAGCAGTGCTCCCCCTATTAAATCCGGGCCGTTTCCGGTTCCCATGGCAAGCTGTATTTCCTGCTGAAAGGCTGCATTGTCATCTATGCTCTCAGGTAACTGCAGGGTCACATGGTACTTTTCGCTTCTTCTGTTGAAACGTGCAATGGACTTGGCAAGAGTAGCATTGCCGGTAAGGTCAGCATAAACAATCTCCTGCTTCTCTGGCAGAGAATCCACTTCTGTCAGGATAAGCCTTGTAATGCTGTTATCCATTTCTACCAGAAAATACAGGCTGCCATCTGCAGCACACTTCATGTCATACATACGACTCATGATATAGCCGTTCTTTCCGAACCGGAATGCCTTCTGCAGTGTACCGTCCAAAAAGCAGAACAGGTTCTGGGTGTCTGCCAGAAAAATGGTTCCGTCCTCTGCCATAGTCGCCTTATAGTCGGATGAAAGTTCGTCCAGTCCGTTCTCCGCCGTTATTTCCCCGGTGCTTAAGCTGCCAATCACAGGCCGCAGCTTCAGGTTGGTTCCATACCAGTAAACCTCCGCACCGGCTTCCTTCTGCAGAATGCCGTATACATTTCCGGGAACCTCAACTGTTTTGTCCAGTTTCCCTTCCTTGTCGTAGCAGCGGATATTTCTCTCTTCCTTGGAATACAGATATATTCTTTCATCCTTATCGATATAATAGGATGTGTCACCTTCTATTTCCTGCTCCTCTTTGGGAAATGCACACAAGATTCTGCGGAATCCGTCTTTGTCCGTTTCGCAAAAATATTCTTCCTGTTCCGGGATATAAGCATTGGTATACAGCTTATCTCCGATGGAACTGTATATGTTCTGCATGCCATAATATTCTGTTCCGTCAATTTCCGCATGGTAATTGCCATTGATGGTATCATATGTGATCCAGCCACCGGCATTACTGTCGTATATCTGCGTATAAAAATACCAGTTTTCATAATTTCCGCTGTATCCCCTGTCCAGACAGGCTACCGTATCTCCTGTCAGAACGGCATCATACGTCCAGGTTCTTTCGCCTTCCCGGAGTGTTATGACAGATACCGGATCCGGATATGCTGTTTCCTCCACTGAAAATAAAATATCCGCTTCCGCTGCATGGTTTTCTGCCGGTGTTACTTCCGTACTGTTCTGTGTCTCACGGCTTTCCGCCGCCACGGATGTCGGTTCTTCCGGCCTTTCCTTTGTGGTTTTTAAGCCGGTACATCCTTCCAGAAGAAGAGATACGGCGATTAGGATTCCGGTTGTTTTTGCATACTTTCTCATATACTTTGCTCCTCATCAATAAGCTGCCATACCGGACTGTCGAAGACTAAAATTTATCGCCAGCCCGGCACTTTTATTCATCCATTATGTCTTTTAATGCTGTCCGCAACTGCTATGAATCGTAAACCCATGGGGAGATGTTTTTTGTGCTCCACATCCGCATCTATTTATATCCAAAAACGCATGATAGGTTACTGTACAGGTTCCCATAATTTCCTGTCCCTTATCCACTTTAACTATATATTGATGAGTTCCTGCCGTTTTAATTCCCTAATCTTTACACTCCACCAAAGAATAGTTGCATGTGTGTGACGGCACATCGGCATATGAAATAATTCCTGTTCCCAATACCATTGTAGTTACAGCGAAAACTGCAATAATCTTGTTAATCTTTTTTTTCATAGTGTGTTCTCCTTTTCTACTCTTTCGTTTTCATCCACAGCAGATTTGGGACACAGACTGCTATCAGATACATCCATAAAGTAACAAGTGCACACCCTCCTCTTGTAGATGCATGTTATCCGCCCATACTCCGTGAAAACAAACAGGAAAAAAGAATGAATATAAAAGTCGGTCCTACCTTTTTCAGTATTATACCCAACAGAAGCAAAGCAAAAATGGATATCATTCCATCAACGATAACCTGCATTCCGTACAAAACAATTTCCACATTATGGTCTTCACCTGAATTCAGAATCCATTTTTTTACCAGTTCTTCCATTTTCATTTCTCCCATCATCTCTCTGTTTTCTTCATAACATTTTTTCATAGCACATGCAACTGTTTGGCACAAGTGACATGATTTTGGCAGAATTAGCATAACTTTATGCTTTTAGTGCAGTGCAAAATCATGTAAAATATATGGTATGACGATTTAATGTGTTGTCGGTCAAAACACATAACAGAGCTGTGGATGCTGCAATACCTGGTAGGAGCAAGGAAATGTATAAGATATGCATATGTGATGATGAAAGCATTTTTCTGGATAAAATAAATGAAATTGTGAAGGTCTTTTTTTCCGGCAAGTCCGATATCCATATTCTTACCTTTTCGGACTCTGTAAAGTTTGCAGACAACATTCCACATGCTGATCTTTATCTTCTGGATGTGAAAATGCCGGAAGTTTCCGGTATGGAGCTCGCACAAAAAATTCGCTCCATGGATTTGAAATGTTCTATTATATTTATCAGCAGTTTATATGAACCGGTCTTTGACTCCTTTCGCTATACCCCTCTCCGTTACATCCGAAAGGAATATTTAGAGGAGGAACTGCCGTCTGCTCTTTCCTCCTTCCTGGAAATGAAGCAGCGCACCTGCCGTACTCTCCCGGTAGTTCAGAATGGATTGGAAATTTTCATATCCCTTTCTTCCCTGCGCTTCTGTGAGTCCGATGCACACTATGTGGTGTTTCACTGCCTCCAAAAAGAATACCGGATACGTGGGAAGCTAAGTGACTATTCCGCAGAGCTCCTGCCATACGGCTTTGCCAGACCCAATAAGAGTTTTATCGTAAATCTGTTTTATATATCTGTCCTGACAAATCAAAATATTTTACTGGATAACGGCACCCTTATCTCCGTTTCCAGAGCATACAAAGAAACCTTTAAAACTTCTTTTTTAAGATACCAGAGGAATTTTCATAATGATGATATTGTATAATTTTGCAGAAGCACTCAGTTGTATTTTATATTTTATTTTTTCGGTCTTTGCCTTAGAAACCTTTTTTCCCCGTTCCTCAAAATATAAATTTCTTTACGTGTTGTTTGCGGCATTACTGTACTTCCCGCTTACGTTTTCCCCTGTTTCCGTACTCCCTAATCTTGCAGGTTCTTTTTTGTCCATGACCATTCTCTATGTACTGTCACTGATCTGCTATAACGGAAAATGGATTTACAAATTTCTTGTCATACTTCTTTATAATATTTTTGACATTCTCATCGGAAACATTTTCTTTTACATAGGAACTCTGAGCACCGGTAAAAATTTTTCAGAATTATCCATTCCCGGATCTATTACCCGTATTTACATCCTGCTCCTGATTTATCTTACAGAATTTATGATCTTGTTTGCCATACATCGGAAGCGGAAGTCCTCTGCTGTTTTATCCTTTGAAAGTTATACCATTATCTCTCTGTTTTTACTTTGTTCCTTTTTAGTGGTCCTGATTAACTACTACATCCTGTTTTATCTGTCTCACGGAGATGATACTCTCGAGATTCTCGGACTGGTTTCTACCTGTGTTATGTTGATTATCATCTTCGTAACCTTGTTTCTTTTTCACAGACTGCAGCTAAAAAACCGTCAGCTGCAGGAATATGAACTTCTGTGCCTTACCGTGGAACAACAGGAAAAACAGCTTCGTTATATGGAAGAAAATGAACAGCGGATACGGGAACTCAGGCACGATATGAAAAACTATTTTCTTTCTTATGAAACCCTTTTGAAAGCCGGAAAAGTAAAGGAAGTGATAGAAGACCTAGAAAAAATGATTTCTGTGCGTATGCATACGGAAAATGCCGACTTCTGCCAGAACAAGCTGGTAAATGCCATGCTTCTGCAGAAAAATATGCTCTGCCGCGAAAAAGAAATCACCTTTTCCGTCAGAGTTGCTCTTGCCGGTACTTTTCATGATGTGGAAATGATAGTGGTACTATCCAACATCATAGATAACGCCATCGAGGCAGAGGAAAAACTTCCGAAAGAAATCCGGCGTATTTTCGTGGAAATCATCCCCCGTCCCAATGCAATCAGTATGTTGATTGAAAATACAATTCCGGTGTCTGTTTTAGAAAACAACCCCGAACTCCATACCACAAAGCCTTCCTCGGAATCTCATGGTATCGGATTAAAAAGTGTAAAAAGACTTTTAGAAAAGAGAAATGGACTAATAGATATTTTTGAAGAAAGCGGAAAATTCTGTGTCCATATTTATTTTCCGGTATTATAAAAACAGCGCACTACAAAAATGCGAATGGCCGCCGCAATATCCATTCGCACTTTTGTTTTCTCTTAGATATAGTACACATTCACGGTACCAAAATCCGTATCTCCTATGATATCCAGTGAAATGTCACTGCTGCCCTCGCAGCGTCCTTTTTCTTCCACACTGCCAAAGGAATGGTCCATTCTGACCTGTACTTTCCAGATTTTCGGAACATAAAGGCTGACTTCGCCAAAACTGTTGTCAACGTTTACGGTCGCCTTTCCGGACGGTATCATGGCATTGTCAAAATATACCGTAAGGGAACCAAAGCTATTGTCCAGGTCCGCATAACAGAAGTTTTCGGAATTGATGTACTTAATGGACTCGCCGAAGGAATTTTCGCATTCCACTCTTTCACCGTTGTACTCTCCGGTAGAAGAACCGCCCACATTGATGTTGGCATGCTTCCAGATACGCTTTTTCTTCTTAGGGAAAATCATGGAGAGCCCAATGCTGCCCAGTGCTGCCGCCCCAAGTACCGGCCATGGAGTCAGTGCCGTAATACCAAGCGGCTCCGCATACAGAATACACACAATAGCTATGGAAAACAGAATTTGCCAGAAGCTTATGTTCCGGATACCGTTCACCAAAAGCCAGATGCAGAACACGGTAAAAATCACCGTAAATACACTGACCTTGGGCAGGATGCCCAGCTGACCGATAATGACATAAACGGCAGCCAGAATAAAAAAGATACCCCAGAAAATCTTTCCGCTTTTTTTACTTATGTTCATACGTGAACCCTCTTTTCTTTGATTTTGTTTACCAACGCTTTATAATAATTTCGGGAAACATAGACCTGCTTGTGACTGCCTGCAAATGTCACAAGACTGGAAGCCGTCAGGTTTCTTGTCAGGGAATACACCCGGTCCGTATTCAGAATGGTGGATTTTGACACCCGCATAAAAAAGCCCGGCAGCATATCTTCCCATTCATAGAGCTTATACTTCGTCTGATAAATGTCGTCGACGGTATGTGCACAAATACCCTCTTCGTCCGTTTCAAAAAACAAAATGTCCCGAAGCTCCAAAAAATACTCCGTAGTTCCCTTATAAAAGGTGAACTTCTGGAAGTTATTTACCGTCTGCACAATCGTTTTCTGAATTTCCGCGATTTCATCCGTAAGTCTGCTCGTCCGGATAAGCACTTCATCCTCTTTCAGTTTTTCATCCAGTTCAATCCTGATTTTCATACTGATGCTCCCTGCTGTATCTGTCAGCCGGGGAACCGCTTTGCTTCTCAAGCCTTCCGGGCTTCTGTTCCCTGCTGACAGTTACAGTATAGAAAATATCTTTTCTCTTGTAAACCGTTTCCGGCTAAGAGGTAAATTTCAGGCACTAACAGGTAAAGTAAGTACATCAAAAATACACCCTGTATATTTTCGTTGTTTGTGATACATAATTATGCTATAATTATGTTGATGAAAGGAGTAGAAATTATGCCGCTTATTTTGCCAATTAAAGACTTACGAAATACTACCGAAATTTCCAACCTTGCTCATAAGGAGCAGGAGCCTATCTTCATTACCAAAAACGGATATAGTGACCTGGTTGTAATGAGTAGTGAATTATATGATAAATTTGCACGGATAAACCGCATTGACCAGGCTGTCTTTGAAGCTGAACAGGAAGTTGCGAACGGTGCCGAACCACTTGATGCAGATATTGTTTTTACAGAATTGGAGAAAAAACATTTTGGATAAATACAAAATAAAGATATACCCAAGAGCCGTTCGCGAGTTAGACAGCATTTATGAATATATTGCCGTTGAAAAAATGACACCCGAATATGCAAAAGCTCAGACTGACCGCATTAAACAGGCTATTCTAAACTTAAGTACCTTCCCCCAGTCCCATCAGGAACGTTCTGAGGGAAGATATGCCGGCAAAGGCTATCGCCAGTTGCTGATTGATAATTACCTTGCCGTCTTCCGCATTGATGAGCCTGCAAAAACAGTTTATGTGGTAACCATTCAATATCAGGGGAGAAATCTATAACAGGAGCTACCTCTGTATCTGCGAAAGCATGGTAAAGGTGCCGTCTATGTCCAGCCTGCCATAGCCCCATTCCCGGTTTGGGTAGGTGTAGCTGCTGTTCCGGTTGGCGCCGCGGATTAAATAGTTCTTGATTTCCTGGCTGCCGGCGGACGGACTGTTGAAACGCACCACCGCCCATTCCATAAACTGGGCGACGCCTCCCGCCGTCAGGGCTGCTGCCATGCTGCCGCCGGTCACTTTACCGACGGGCGTGGATACGTTCACCCCCGGTGCGGCAACATCCGGCTTGATAAGGCCGTTGCTTAAGAAGCCTCTGCCGGAGTTTTCATAAAAGCTGTCGTTGGCGTCATTATAAGAAGAAACCGTGACAGCACGAAAGGTCATGGACGGGTCCGTCAGGGTGGTGTAAGGGTCCGGCCGTAAAAAGTAGGTTTCCCTCCGTAAAAACTGCGTGATTGGCAGCCAGAGATGAAACTGCCTGCTCCTGTCCGGTCCTAAATTATACACACGGATATTCCATACTCCCGGTGTGGGCGCATCAAACCGGAACGCAATCAGTTCCTCTCCGGTATTCGGTTCTACCAGAATACTGTCAATGATAATTCTCGTTCTCTCGTAAATAAAGCTGAAGGTCTGGCTTCCTTCCGCCGTAAGCCGAAAGCGGGGAACCACCTCTCCTCCCGGTGTGCGGATGGACGCAAACAGCGTATCCGGCACCTTCCCCCACATTTCCATTAAGAAGCCCTGTTCTCCTTCCCCTACCCTTATTTCCACTGTTTCATAGGACTCCTCACCCTCCGGCACGTAACCGGAAAAATGATGGGCGGCATTGCCTTCGTTTCCGGTGGTCAGCACCACCGCCCGGCTTCGCTTCTGCGCCAGACTATTTAAATACTGCGCTAAACCGGAGCCCAGGCCGTGATTGCCGGAATTGGAGCCCATCCCCAGACAAATCACTACCGGCCGCTTAAAGGTCTCGGCAAAGGACTCCGCAAACTTTATTCCCAGCATGATATCTGTTTCCGCATATGCCGGGACATCCTCCGGGATATTGTAAAAATTACGCAGGGGGCGTTTTGCCTCCCGTAGTTTCACCACCACAATATCCGCGCGGGGTGCCGCCCCTCTGTATGAAGAATAAAAACTGCCGGCGGCTACGCCCGCCATGGCGGTTCCGTGGCCGTTGGTATCATAGGAAGGAATTTCTGCATAGGGATTTTCCGAACGGAGGGCCGCATCAATATCCTCTTTTGTGTAGTAGGAGCCATACTGAAAGCCCTCAGGAGGTGTCCCGCTCTGCAGGGTCTGGTCCCAGAGCCCGATAATGCGGCTCTGTCCGCTTTCGTCCCGGAATACACTGTCCGCAAAACGAATACCGGTATCGATAAATGCCAAAACCACCCCTTTCCCCGTAAGGGAAAGAGGTGGTCTCTGCGCCGCAAAAATACCGGCACTTTCTAAGCTGATGGGGTCAAATTCCTCCGCCATCAGACCATATACTTTGGGTAAATACTGGTACAGATACAGGGAGCCCTGATAACGCTCAATTTCCTGCTGCCGTACATAAAAAATATTATACCGGTCGTCCACAGGAGTAAAACAGACATTTTCCTGCTGCAGCCGCTTGGCATAGTCGGATGTAAAATCAAAAATCAGTTCCCCGTATTCCTCCGAGAGAATTTTTTCCTGACAGGTCATGGCAAAATCCTTTTCTCTTACTATATGGGCGCCTCACCTATTGTGTCACAGTACCGGTCCCTCCACAGGTAGCACAGTTTTTGACACCGTTGCAAACCGGACAGGTATGTTCTAATGTTCCTCCGCAATGCGTGCATAATTTGGATGGTGATCCATGGCAGGCATCACAGGTAATTTTGCCGCTGCCTCCACAATGTCTGCATGCTTCGCCGCTTGTAGCATCTACGCCGGTTCCTCCGCAGCCGTGACAGTTTATAACTGCCGAACCGCCGCATACATGGCAGGTCTCATAACCTGTCTGATTGCAAGCCTTACATTTTACAATTCCATACCCGCCGCACTCACTGCAGACTGTACCCAGTCCTTTACAATCCGGGCATACCGTTTGCGTAGGTTCCGCCTCCGTATTGTTACTTGCCTCGTTTGTCTCTGTTTCATTGTCCGATACTTTGTCCGGTTCTTCACTGCCATCTGTCGTTTCTTTTTTTTCACCCACGTTACCTGTGTTATCGGTGCTTATTATTTGGGTGGAAATATTCACTTCTATGTTATTTTGTCTGGCTGCGGAAGCTGCTGCGTCTTCAACCCGGCCGGACAATTTTTCACAATCAAACGCCTCTTCCTTCACATCAGAAATTTCAATACTTATATCTTTTCCATCCGTCAGAAAATTTTTTTCGACCGTGACCTCTACTATTTTATTGATACTCTGTTCAACTGTAAGATCAGCTAATTCTACTCCCTGAAAGGCTTCCTCCGCATCCTTGTTCAGGAACTCAACTTCCACAACCACGTTGTCGGAATTTATATATAGCTTGATTCTGGGATTAATGGAAATTATAACTGCCGCCGAATAATTCTCCGTCTCCTGTTTTTCTACTTCCGTTTCAACTTCGTGCATACTTTCTTCTGCAACTGCAGATGTTTCCGTTTCCCGATTGCCGGATGCTTTCTCTTCCTGTTTTGCACAGGCCGTCAATACAAACATGATATAAAACATAAGAACTACTATAAGTTTCTTTTTCATAAAATTGTCCTCCCATTATTTTTTCCATCTATAATAAAACTGTAACAAACCAATTCTTGACGTCGTATTCGTTTTATTATTTAAATTAGTAATATGCCTGTAAAGTACCGCTCTTGATATAGAAATTTCTGCTGCTATATCCTGCACATTTTTATCTGAAAGCAACAGGGCCCTTAATACATCTTTTTCCCTCTCTGTAATAGAAAACTCTTTACAAAAGAAATCAAATTTCTCCTCATCACTGAATTCAGATTTTTTATCATCCATTTCACATTGCTTTGAAAATATGCACAGCCAAACAGATATCAATGTAAACAATATCAATATAACAATTAAAATAAATGCCTTCCCCCCTGATAATAAAAACATTGATAACCTGCCTGTCAAAGCTGCGCATATATTATTCAACGCCCTTCCTCCCCCAGCCCATAGCTGTGGACATTTTAGCGAATATGACAGTTGGATAAAGGTTGTTGTAAAAAATACCACAAAGAAGCCTGCCGATAAATAAAATACTATCGATCCAATCAGAAAATCTCCGCCTGTTTCGGTAACAACCACACTTATTACCGATAATACCGTAACGCAATACATAATTAAGTTCATGTATTTTCGTTCCCTGATATCATATAAAGCACCTGCTGTCATTCCGCTGACGGCTAAGAACAAACGGGGCCATTGCCCTATATCTACGCTTCCCCCCGCATGGACATATGTAACTGAGACATTTAATGTAGAAAAAACACAACTCATCAGTATAACTGTGCTAATAATAGCAACTTCTGCAAGTAAAGGATTTTTTATTTTATACTTTATGTTACCGTTTTCCCTATTTTCGTTAATAGAATTATCATTGCCCCCCGGCATATAATCCTCCGTTTTAATCAATAACACAGTAAAAACTGCCAAAGACACAGCCAGAAAAATGGTTTCCACCATATCATCAGTAATCAGATTATTATTTAAAAACTGCAGGAAAATTCCAAGTGCATAGGCTACTCCCATAAACTTTGCCAAATGTGTTCCATTATCCAGAATAATACTTACCCTATAATGTACGAAACCACCGAACACCCCCAATACCGCAAATACTATACAGCCGGACATAAAAATCGAAATATAGGAGCCGCGCTGCCATATAGAAAATATGAAGATAATTCCCAACAAGGCTCCTGCAAAGGATACAACGCTTCTGTTTTTTCTTATTATTCTGTTTATGACCGGAAAAATCAAAAAACCGAAAAAGCTTGCTCCTAATACATAACTTTCTGCCAATACCACTCCCCTCGCATCAGTTACATATGTCATCATATTATCAAACAAATATTCCACGCCTAAAAATATAAAATTAAAAAGAGCCAATACCGCAACAGTAATTGCCGCCCTTTTATAGGAAACATCTATCTTCACCCATGTCACTTCTTTCTATCATACATAATATCATTATAAATAAAAGTCTCTTATATACAAGGTGACAAATGTCTCAACAGAATATTTTTTCTAACAATATACAAAAACCATCCCTTTCCATACACAGGAAAGAGATGGTTCTTAGTTCACCAAGTATTCAATTAAAAATTTTTCAGTCCTTCTTCTCCTCAATCTGGGGAGCCGGTTCCACACGGATTTCATTTAAGTTGCTGCGGATTTCGATAAGGGGACCGCCCGTTCCTTCAATGTAGGCGCGGGTAATCGTTACCTTGCCGATGTTGTCGTCCTTGGGCACCTCGTACATAATATCCAGCATAAAATCTTCAATAATGGAACGAAGCGCTCTTGCGCCGGTATCCTTCTTCATCGCTTTTTCGGCAATGGCTTCGAGGGCATCATCGGCAAACTCTAATTTCACTTCATCCAGTTCCAGGAGCTTTTGGTACTGCTTCAAAATCGCATTCTTCGGCTCGGTTAAAATCTTGACAAGCATATCCTTGGTCAGACCCTGCAGAGTAAAGATAATGGGCAGACGACCGATAAATTCGGGAATCATACCGAACTTGCGGATATCCTCCACCGTAACCTTGGAAAGGAGATTTTCTTCCTTGTCAAAGGCATCCTTTAACTGCGCATTGAAGCCCATGCTGCTCTGCTTCGTCAGTCTTTCCTTGATAATCTCTTCCAGATCCGGGAATGCACCACCGCAGATAAATAAAATATTGCGGGTGTTGATGGTAGTCAGCGGTACCATGGCATTTTTGCTGTTGGCGCCCACCGGCACTTCCACGTCCGCACCCTCCAGCAGCTTTAACATACCCTGCTGTACGGATTCGCCGCTTACATCACGGCTGTTGGTATTTTTCTTCTTGGCAATCTTGTCGATTTCATCGATAAAGACAATGCCCTTTTCGGCTCTTTCCGTGTCGTTGCCTGCTGCCGCCAGAAGTTTGGAAATGACGCTTTCGATATCGTCACCGATATAGCCGGCTTCCGTAAGGGAAGTGGCATCGGCAATGGCAAGGGGCACATCTAAGAGCTTTGCCAGGGTCTTTACCAGATAGGTCTTGCCGCATCCGGTAGGCCCAATCATAAGCATATTGGATTTTTCAATTTCAATATCGTCCATGGTGCCGGTAGCCACCCGCTTGTAGTGGTTGTAAACAGCTACGGATATTACTTTTTTCGCATAATCCTGTCCGATGACATATTCATCCAGACTCTGCTTAATTTTGTGGGGAGGCGGGATATTCTTAATATCCAGCACGGGCGCATCCTTCTTTTTCTTCTTTAACTTCTGCTTGTTGGGAATGCCGCCCTGTCCCTGCAGATCGGCCAGATTGATGAAACTGATATTTGGAAAACCATTGGGAATATTGCTGAAATTTCCGTTGTTTTCCTGCTCGTCATCCGGCTTCTCCTCTTCCTTGTCACCGTTGCCTGCGGAATTGTTTCCGCCGAATAAATTCTGCATGCCGGGATAGTTCATCATGCCCGGGTAATTTAACATTCCCTGATAGTCAAACTGGCTGATGGTATCCATGGTCTTGTGCAGACAGTCACTGCAGACGGTAATATTGTTGGGCAGATGGAACATTTTTCCGGCCTTGCTTTCCGGCCTGCGGCAGACAAAGCAGACATCCTCGTACTGGTTGTCCTGTTTTTCCTCGTTTCCTTTTGCGGCGGAGGTTTTATTTTCCTCTGTACGACTTTCACCGGTGTGGGTTTCCCCTGCACCGGTGTTGTCATTTTCCATATATATTTCTGTGTTTTCGCTATCGTGTTCTGACATAGAAATCTCCATTCGTTATAGGATTAGTTCTGCGGTCTTTCCCCCAGAGTAACCGTAACGGTACGTTCTACATACTCACCGTCGATGCTTCTCATAACGAGCACATCAATGGTTTCTCCCGCTGAATAATATTTCAGCTGTTCTCTGAGTTCATCCGCTGTGCTGACTTTCTTGTTGTCCAGCTTCTGGATAATATCGCCTCTTAACAGTCCGGCTTCGGCTGCGGGAGTACCATCCTCAACCTGGGATATATAGACACCTTCCGGCATACCGTAGAGCTCTGCGGCATCGGAGGTAACGGACTGCGGGATAATGCCTAAGTAGCCTACCTGGCTGTCATCCACTTTCTCTCTGGTTTCATAGGTCATCAGGTCGCTTAAAATAGGCTCTGCTGCGGAAATAGGAATGGCATAGCCGATACCTTCCACTACCGTACCGCCAATCTTGTTGGAGTTGATACCGATAACCTCACCGTTCATATTGATCAGTGCGCCGCCGGAGTTGCCGGGGTTAATAGCTGCATCTGTCTGGATAAAGGTACCCTTGGAACCGTCCTCCAATTCCACCTCTCTGTCCAGGGCGCTGACATAACCGCCGGTTACGGAAAGTCCGTAGCCTAAGGCATTGCCGATGGCAATGACGGACTGACCTAATTTCAGGCTGTCGGAGTCACCTAATTTTGCGATTTTAACAGAGTCCAGTGTGCTTTGCTCCATATCGGCAAGCTTTACGGCAATAACAGCTAAGTCCATGTCGGGATCACTGCCCTTTACGACTGCCTTTACATCGGCATCATCGATAAAGTGCACAAGCAGTTCCTTGGCATCCTCAATTACATGGTAGTTGGTGGCAATTAAAAGCTCGGTATCGTTTTCTCCTACGATGATACCGGAGCCGCTTGCCGTACCGTCCTGCTCAATGGGCTGACCGAAATAAGTAGTGGTCTGTGTGTAGTTGTTGACAATGGACACCATGGCGGGCATTACTTTTTCTACCACATCCGTAGCATCCGATGTCGTAATGCCGGTCGTGCTTGCGGTAAGTACCCCGCTGTTGCCGGAAGCCACGTTCTTGCCAAGCTGGTCATTGACCCATGCTTTCAGGTCGTCAATGCTCTGGCTTTCGTCCGTGGATGCTACCGATGCATTTTTCTGGTTAAACATGCCGGTACTCTGTCCTACGGCATAAAAACCGGCTGCGGCGCAAAGACCGAAGCAAAGACCCATGCCAGCGCAGGCAAAGAATTTACGGAAGAAACGACCTGCTCCTCCTTTTTTCTTTTTCCTTCCCTGATTGTCAACAGGCGCTGCGGGCTGGGGTGCTGCCGCCGGTGATGCCTGATAATATACATAATTGTTATTCTGATCCTCGTACATAACACAATTACCTCTCTTTCTCTTACTGATAAGCTTATCTTAAACAGTAATTGTGTTTTATTTGTGACGAAACTATGATAAAAGCTTAAAAAACGGAAAATTTTTCTATTATTCGACGGTAACGGACTTTGCTAAGTTTCTCGGCTTATCCACATCGCAGCCCTTGCCTACCGCTACATAATAGCCAAATAACTGCAGAGGAATAATCGCAAGGGAATTTGCGAAGTACGGATTGGTTTCCGGGATATAAATAATGTAGTCCGCCGCTTTTTCCATAGCCGTGTTGTCCTCTGTGGTAATCGCCATAACAAAGGCGCCTCTTGCCTTTACCTCCACGATGTTGCTTATGGTCTTCTGGTAAAGTGCGGGCTGGGTTGCCACTGCCACAACAAGGGTTCCGTCCTCAATTAAGGAAATGGTGCCGTGCTTTAACTCACCTGCCGCATAGGCTTCGGAATGCACATAGGAAATTTCCTTTAACTTTAAGGAGCCCTCGAGGGAAATCGCGTAGTCAATACCGCGTCCGATAAAGAATATGTCCTTTGCTCCCACATAACGGTTTGCAAAACGCTGGATTTTTTCCTTCTGACCCAGCAAAAGTTCAATCTGGTAAGGCAGCTTCTTAATGTCCTCAAGCAGGCTGGCAAACAGTTCATCGGAAATCGTGCCTCTGACTCTGCCTAACTTCATGGTAAGCAAATAGAGTGCTGCAAGCTGCGCGCTGTATGCCTTGGTGGTTGCCACGGCAATTTCGGGGCCTGCCCAGGTATACATAACACTGTCTGCCTCTCTGGCAATGGAGCTTCCCACCACGTTGACAATACCAAGCACCTTAAAGCCTCTTGCCTTGGCTTCGCGTAAAGCTGCCAGGGTATCGGCGGTTTCACCGGACTGGCTGATAACCACAACCATGGTGCCTTCTTCGAGGATGGGGTTGCGGTAACGGAATTCGGATGCCACATCCACTTCCACGGGAATGCGCACCAGACCTTCTAAAACATATTTGGCTGTTACGCCGGTATGATAAGCGGAACCGCAGGCAACAATATAAATCTTTTTCACTGCCTTAATTTCCTCATCCGTCATATTCAGCTCGTCAATCACAATATCTCCGTTTTTGATACGGGGAGAAATGGTATCGGTAATGGTCCTCGGCTGTTCGTAAATTTCCTTTAACATGAAATGCTCGTAGCCGCCCTTTTCCGCTGCATTGGCATCCCATTCAATGGTAACGGGCTCCTTGGTAATCTCTTCTTCGTCCACGGTGTAGAAATGCAGTTCGTCCTTTGTAAGCTTTACCACTTCCTGATTTTCCACATAATATACCGTACGGGTATACTTTAAGATAGCCGGTACATCGGACGCGATAAAGCTGCCGTCCGCACTCTTTCCCACAATCAGGGGGCTGTCTTTTCTGACCGCATAGATTTCATCCGGGAAATCCGCAAACATGATGCCCAGCGCATAGGAGCCTTCCACTCTGTGAAGCACCTTGGTGATCGCTTCCAGGGGATTGCCCTTGTAGTAGTAATCTAAAAGCTGTGCCAGAACTTCGGTATCGGTTTCGGATACAAATTCATAGCCCTTGCCCAGAAGCTTTTTACGCAGGGGAATGTAGTTTTCGATAATACCGTTGTGTACTACGGCGATTGTCCTGTCCTTATTGTAATGGGGGTGTGCATTCACATCGCTGGGGGCGCCGTGGGTTGCCCATCTGGTATGACCGATGCCCACATACCCCGGCATGCTTTCGCCGCCGTGCGTTAAGTTTTCCAGCACCTTCAGACGGCCGACTGCCTTCTGCACATTGATTTTTTCACCGTCGTAAACAGCAAGACCTGCGGAGTCATAGCCTCTGTATTCCAGCTTGGCAAGACCGTCCAGTATAATGGGGGCCGCCGGTTTATTTCCGATATATCCTACAATACCACACATATTTTTCTACCCGTTCCTTTCTGTTACTTCCTATCAGTATATGCGTTATTCTTTTTTCTGATTTTTCAAAAATTTTACCACACAGCCCGGAAACTGTAAAGCATTACTGCCAATATGCCTCGTTTGCCGTGCATTTCTTTATCGTCTTTGCCGGGAGCATTTTATAATGCTTTCCCAGGAAATAGCCGGCATACTTACCCATGCACTGCAGATAAAAATAAGGAATAAGAAATACCTTTCCCGTGGTAAACAGATACTCCGTGGTTTCCTTTACCATTCTGCCGCCCTCTTTTTCGGAAGGTATCTTCTTAAATACCTCCGGGTGCTCCGCCTGGGAAACGCCCAGATCGAAATTCCGGCGGAACTGCTGGCTTATACTGTAATTATGGGAATGCAGGACTCTTGCTTCCGCCGCATACATAACTTTATACCCCGCTTCCACTGCCTTTGCCGCAAAGAGCATGTCCTCGTTAAAAATCGCTTTTTCTGCAAAACCGCCTAACTTTTCATAGATTTCCCTCCGGTAGGCAGCACACACATCCGAACAGAAATAGGTTTTAATCCCCAGAACCTGCAGATTTTCCTTTCCTTTAAGCAGGGATTCTTCCGGATAGTTAAACCGTCTGGTAAAACGCTCTATGGCACAGCAGTTCTTCCTGGGTAGCTGTCTGGCATAGGATACGGCTATGTCGCCCGTAAGAGGAGCTGTTAATTTTTCAATCAGCTTTCTGTCCGCCGGCAGGGCATCCTGGGTCATCATGACAAAGATATCCGCGTCGGATTTTTCCACCGCCATCCTGCGTGTCATGCCATGATCAAAATCTTCTTTTTTCACGGAGTACAGCTCTATTTTTTTATACTGCTTCTGCAGATGCAGAAGTAAGGAATTTTTTCCCTGCTTTTCGTCCGCAGCTTCGCCTTCCCCGCTTTCAGCTTCCTCTATGGTGGTTTCTGCTCCCTCTGCGGAGGTTTCTTCTTCCATGGAAGTTTTCTCTTCCTTATCCAAAGTTTCCACTAAAATAATTTTGTGTATCTCCACTGTCTGGGCATACAGCCTGTTTAAGAGCGCCACCAGATCTTCCCCCGGCCGGTACACCGGAATGATTACATCAATATCCATTTAAATACCCCTACCTTTCCACGGTTATTTTGAAAAAGGAGCCTGAGACATTTTCCCAAGCTCCTTTGCTTTAATCAATGTTTATATACTGGGATACGAAATCATGAATGATTTTGGAATATTCCTGTACTTCCTTGGAGGGTTCATAGCCCGTATCATTGAACAGGAATTCATGAAGCCATGATACGTTTTCCGTCAGGTTGATGGGAAATACACAGCTTCCCTTGGAACCCAGTCTATCTGCACCTCTCATGGTAGCTTCGGGGAAACCGCCCTCATCCACAATATTGTACTTGGCAACTTCGCCTAAAATCCCGACGATTTCATCCATGCTTAGGGATGTGTATACATTGTTGGAAACATCATTGGCAACCTTGGTAAGTGTTACTAAATCCATGGTTTTTACCTTGTCCACAATCGCCTGGATAACTTCACGCTGGGAAGCCGCTCTGGCAAAGTCGTTACCGGTCTTGTAGCGGATACGGCAGTAAGCGGTTGCCTGCAGACCGTTTAAGAGCTGGTAGCCGGTGGTCGTAACCGGTGTGTAATTTACGCCCATTTCCTGTGCCATGGTTTCCTGATAACTGTTGATGTGACGAAGCTCCTCATCGTCCACGTCAAGGTAAACGCCGCCAATATCGTCAATCACCTGTGTCAGACCATCGAAACCGATGGTTACAAAATCCTTGATGTCCAGATCCAGGTTCATATTTAACATCTTCATGGCCTGTTCCGCACCGCCGTAGCTGTAGGCGGAGTTGCATTTTCCGTACTTGTCGTTGCTTAAGTTTAAGTAGGTATCGCGATAAACACTGCAGAGTTTCACGTCATTGGTCTCTAAATTAATGGAAGCAATGATGATACTGTCACTTAAGGTACCCTTGGTCAGCGCACCTTTACGGGAATCTACGCCAAAGAGTGCAATGTTGCGGTACTCCTTCAGGTTTTCATTTTCCTTTACCTGATCGCTAATCTGTAAATCGTCTTCTTTAATGGATACATTGAAAAGAGGTCCTCCCTTTCCGCCATCCGTACTGTTTCCTGTGTCAGACGGTCTTTCCATATACCAGAACAATCCGAGAACTCCCAGTAAAATCACCACAACCAAAAGTTCTACGACCAGAAGTGCTATCTTTCCTTTCTGTTTTGTTTTCTTTCTGGTTGCGGACTTTCCCGCTGCCCTGCCGGAAGATTTCCTTGTACCGTACTCTTCCTGTCTTCTTTCGCCTCGTGCCATTTCTAAATCTCCTTTTCCCTTATCCCTTCTCTAATAGGCATTTTTATTAATAAATCCTGTGAAAAACGTCATGAAAATAATTTTAATGTCAAGCCACAGGGTCCAGTTTTCAATGTAGTACAAATCGTATTCGATTCTCTTCCGTATGGAAGTATCGCCGCGGTAGCCGTGCACCTGCGCCCATCCGGTCAGTCCCGGCCGCACCTGATGCTTTACCATATAGCGTGGAATTTCTTCTTTGAATTTTTCCACAAACAGCGGACGCTCCGGCCTGGGTCCCACCAGACTCATATCCCCTTTTAAAATGTTGAACAGCTGGGGAAGCTCGTCAATGCTGGTACGACGCAGTATCTTGCCGACACCCGTTACTCTGGGGTCATTCTTTACCGTCCAGGCTTTTTTCTCTTCGGAAGCCTTCTGCAGCTCCATGCTGCGGAATTTATACATATAAAAAGGCTTGTTGTGAAGTCCCACCCGTTCCTGTTTGAAAATAACGGGGCCCTTGCTGCTTGCCTTTACGGCAATTGCCGCAATCAGCATGATGGGCGAGGTCAGGATAATTCCCACTATGGAACCCACAATGTCCATGGCTCTCTTTACTATCATGTTGCCGGTATTGGAAAGCGGCACATAGCGGATATTGATAACGGGCAGTCCCATTAAATCCTCGGTGTAGGGCTTACTGGGAATCAGGCTGTTGTAATCCGGAATGAATTTTGTATGCACACCGAATTTTTCGCAGGTGTTTACAATTTCTTCCAGCCGGTTATAATCCTTTAAGGACAGCGTAATGGCGATTTCATCCAGCTCGTTTGCCGGAAGCAGCTCCAATATATTGTCGATACGGCCGATGACCTTGATGCCCCGGTAAAGAGTACCTGCCGGAACAAAGTCGTCCAGGATGCCGCAGACCACATAGCCCCATTCGGGATTGCCTAAAATCCGGTCGATATATTCCTCTGCGGAGCGGGAATAACCCACCAGCAGAATGTGCTTTAAGTTGTAGCCCTTTTTCCGGAAGGAACGCAGCATCTTTCTGACAAAAAACCTCGAAGCCGAGGTCAGAAGAATGTTCAGCACGTAAAACACACAAATCATTTTTCGGGAATAATCCACCTGCTTCACTACATACAGCAAAGCGATATATCCCACAAGACCAATGGTATTGGCGCAAATCAGATTGTAGATTTCCCTGCTTATCCGGGACGTACGCTGGGGCTCATACACATGGCAGAGGTAATACAGCAGAATATAACCCGGCACAATGAAAATAAGTGCCCGCAGGTAGTGTTCCAGGGAAAGGACACCCGCTTCCGGGCCAAAATGGTTGAATACCTTAAAGTGCAGTACCCAGGCCAGCACATATGAAATTATCACAATCAGGGCGTCCATAACAAGATGTAACCTGTTAAAAACCTTCTGGTTATCCTTTATCATATTTCCCACATGCCTTTCGCATCCCACAAAGAGAGCCTGTTATCGGTAACTGGATTAAGATTAAATTTCCTTTGTATCATAATTGTATCATTCTTTTTTGCGGTCTCAATTTGCGAAACGCTTAAACAGGTTTCCCCAGAGTACAAGCTGTATTCTCATATAGTTTCCCAAATTTTCCGGCAAAACATACACTTTCTTTTTTCTTCCGTCCTCTGTAAATCCGCGCATAAATCCCTTTAAGCAGCCTGCGGCATAGATTTTTCCGTAGCCCTTGCGGACAAAAAACAAAAACTTCACAAGAAATCCCGGCAGAAGGAACGGCAGATTTACGATAATCTGCAGAAGCGGCATATTCTTTCCGATAATTGCCACACTGTTTGCCGAGGAAAGGCTGACCTTAAAGGCATTGTAACGGGAGCCGCTGGCAGCGCTTCCGGCATGGAGCACCTCCGCTTTCGGCTCATAGAAATTGCGGTATCCGTAAATCTTTGCACGCCATCCGATATCCACGTCCTCCAGATAGGCAAAATGGCTGTCGTCAAAATATCCGATTTTTTCAAAAACGCTTTTCCGGTAAATGGCGGCGCCGCCGCAGGCGGAAAAGATTTCGCAGGGCTTGTTGTAGTCCTCTGCCGGTCTGTCCTTTCCTCTGGCAAATGCCCAGCCTAAGGCGCAGTACAAATCGCCGGCATTGTCCATGATGCCCTCCTCCTTCATGGAAAGCATTTTCGCACTGACGGAAAAAGCATCCTTGTGCCCTGAAATCGCCTCTTCCAGTGCTTTTGTAAAACCGGGATGCACCACGGTATCGTTATTAAGAAGCAGCACAAAGGGCGTTTTTGCATGACGGATGCCGACATTTACCGCATGGGGAAATCCCGTATTTTTTTTCAGAGGTATCAGTGTGATATCGGGACATTCTTGTTTTATCCACTCCACACTGCCGTCCCCGGAACCGTTATCCACTATAATAACCGCCGCCGGATGGTTTTTCAAATCTTCCCGGAGGGACCTCACGCATTCCCTCAGGTAGGAAATTCCGTTGTAGTTCGGTATGACTATGGTTGTTTTCATCCTTTCCATCCTCCCGGCAGGTACACTATCCGGTATCCTTTCTTCTTCACTGCTTCGCAGACCTTCCGGCTGATTTCGACATATTCCTCTTCCGTAAAGTTTTTACGGCTCTCAAAGGTACCGTTTTCCTTTATCACAAAACCGCCCACTAAAACGCCTGCCGTATCTTCGGACGTCTGTTCCTTCAATACACTTTGCACCAGTTCCCTGAGTTCTTTGCGGATTTTCATGGTACGGATATCCACGGCGTACACATCCTGCACCAGCTCCGCACGGTTCATCTCTCCCGCATAGCCTCTTTTCAGTCCCCGGTACGGATTTTTGCCGTCTTTGTCATACATACCGTATGTTATTTTATTGTTTTTATACGCCGGACTGCCGATAGCGCCCACATCCTTACGCAGAGAGAGAAAATCCGGGTGATAATTTATCTCGTAAAATCCCAGATGCTTACTGTGCGCCACTCCTGCCGTCACGCCCTGTCCCTTTAGGAAATCCCGCACCGCATTTCTGCCCGCTTCGTAGGCATACTGCTTGCTCTGGGGGTTGTCCGCCGTGGAAGCGCTGTGACAGCGCCAGTGATACAGCACTCTGGCAATATGGCAGATATTTTCTGCCGGATCCGCCTTGCCCGGGCATCCGGTGGCAAACACAGGCTGTCCGCATTTTCCGTAAATATTTCCCACTGCCCTGAGCACCAGGTCATAATCCTGCGCTCCGTCATATTCTTCCCTGAACTGCAGTTCTTTCAGAAGTGCGGTTTCCATTACCGTAAAATGACAGATGTAATTATTCGACAAAATTAAATCTAAATTAAATTCTTCCTTTTTATGCGGACAGAAATAATTTTCTCCGTTCTCGTCACATTTATCTTCATCGGAATACAAAAGCTGCGGGCGTATCCCCCGGCTCCTTGCTTCCGCGATTGCCATCGCATTTTCATACAGGGCATCCGGTGTCAGCAGGTCATCATGGTCAAGTAGCCCGGTATACAGTCCCGTTGCATGCTTAAGCGCTTCGTTGGTATTACCGGAAATCCCTTTATTTTCCGCAAGCCGGATATAACGTATCCGCTTGTCCTCGTAGGTATCCACGACCTGTTTTACAGACTCATCCCCGCTGGCATCCGCCAGTATCAGCTCAAAGCTGCCATAGGTCTGTGCCAGTACGGAGTTTATCATTTCCCGCAGGTAGTTCTCAGGTGTCCGGTAAGTGGGCACTAAAATGCTGAATAACAGAGGCGCCATCCGGGAGGCCTCTTCCTTCTGTGCCTTTAAAACCGCTTCCGCAGGCGCTTCGTACCGGTAATCCTCTTTTTTCCGTAAACGTTCTAAGGCTGCGAGATAAGTATCCCGCAGCCCGTTTCTTTTTAGATAATATAAAGTTTTTTTCAAGTTACTTTTTGATAATTTGGCCATAATATTACAGAACCGCTTTTACATCTTCCGTCAACTTTGCTACTTTTGCAGCTGCATCTCCGATGCTGTTGCCCTTTACACCCATATAGAACTTAATCTTGGGCTCTGTACCGGAGGGACGTGCACAGCACCAGCAGTTATCCGGTAATTCAAAGTACAGAACATTGGAATTGGGAAGTCCGGTTGTGGTAACCGCACCGGTTTCCATATCCAAAATCTTATCTTCCTTATAATCACGGAAACGAAGAACCTTTAAGTCACCGAATGCCTTAGGCGGATTGGTGCGGAGCTTATCCATGATTTCGTTAATCTGCTTTGCACCGTCCACACCCTTTAAGGTAATGGTGTACTGGGTTTCCTTGTAGTAGCCGTATTTCTCATACATTTCTACCATCATATCCCACAGGGTCTTTCCTTCCTTCTTGCAGTAGGCAGCCACCTCGCAGAGGCACATAACGGCAACGCAGGCATCCTTATCACGGGAATGGGTTCCGGCAAGGCAGCCGTAGCTTTCTTCCAGACCGAATACATAATTGTAGGAATGGTCTCTTTCAAACCACTTAATCTGTTCGCCGATGAACTTGAAGCCAGTCAGTACTTCAATCAGCTTTACGCCGTAAGCATCGGTAATGGGCTTTGTCATGTTGGTGGTAACAATGGTGGTGACCAGCGCCGGTTTTTCAGGCATGGTGTGTGTCTTGGTTCTCTCTCTTAAAATGTATTCGGCAATCAGCATGCCGGACATATTTCCTGTGAAAGGAACGTATTCACCGGTCTTTTTATCCTTTGCATATACACCTAAACGGTCTGCATCCGGGTCAGTAGCTAAAACGATGTCCGCATCCTTTTCCTTAGCCAGACGAAGCGCATAGGTAAATGCCTTGGGGTCTTCCGGGTTCGGATAATCCAGGGTGGTGAAGTTGGGGTCGGGATTTTCCTGCTCGGGTACTACATATACATGCTTGAAGCCCAATTCGGAAAGAACACGTCTTACCGGGATGTTGCCGGTTCCGCAGAGCGGGGTATATACAATCTTGATGTCCTCTGCCATTTCTGCAATGACATCGGGATGAATAATCTGCTTCTTTAACTCTGCCATGTAAGCATCGTCGATTTCTGCGCCGATAACCTCATACAGACCCTTTTCTACAGCTTCTGCCTTGTCCATGGTCTTGCAGGTGTTGTAATCGGTAATCGCATTTACCTCTGCAATGATTTCTTTGTCCAGAGGTGCGGTAATCTGTGCGCCGTCTTCCCAGTATACCTTGTAGCCGTTGTATTCGGGCGGGTTGTGGCTTGCCGTTACCACGATACCGGCGATGCAGTGAAGCTTGCGTACGGCAAAGGAAAGCTCGGGAGTGGGACGAAGGGACTCGAATACATATGCCTTGATGCCGCTTGCTGCCAGGCAAAGTGCTGCGGTATCTGCAAATTCGGGAGACATTCTTCGGGAGTCGTATGCAATGGCAACCGCTCTGCCTGCGCCGCCCTTCTTTAAGATATAATTAGCAAGACCCTGGGATGCTTTTCTTACGGTGTAAACGTTCATACGGTTGGTACCGGCACCGATGACACCGCGGAGTCCGCCGGTACCGAACTCCAGATCCTTATAGAAGCGGTCTTCGATTTCGGAAGCGTTGTTGCGAATGGCAAGCAGCTCCTCTTTGGTCTTTTCGTCAAAATAATCGTTGTCCAGCCAGAACTGGAATTTCTTCATATAATCCATGTTAATTTCCTGTCCTTTCTTTGATTCTGTCTATGTTTTTCTTTCTAAAACCTTTTTCACGTTGGTAGTATATCATATCATCCTCAATATTTCCACAATACTTTTTAGAAAAAAGGCGCAATTTTGTATGATTTTACTGGATTTTCAGGGCAAAATCGCTTCTGTCGAGGGAAAAGTTGGGATTGTAGTACGGGTCACCCTTCTCCAGAACTTCCTTCCACTTTTCGCGGAACTTCGCAGACTCCGCATTGTAGCGGGCAGCTTTCTCTCCGTCCGTATCCAGTCCTCTGGAAACCGACTCATAGTGGTACAGCTCCGCAAACGGCGTAAAGACATTAAGAAGTCCCCTCTCTCTCAGCTTTAAGCAGAAATCCACGTCATTTAAGGACACGGCAAAGCCTTCGTCCAGACCTTCCACCGCTTCGTACAGGCTCTTTTTTACTAAAAGGCAGGCTCCCGTCACTGCGGAAACATCCTGGGCATAGCAGAGTCTTCCCATATAGCCTAAGTTCTGTCTCGGCATGCGGTAATGGCTGTGCCCCGCCGTCCTGTGGGCTCCCAGACCGATGACCACGCCGGCATGCTGGATGGTGCGGTCCGCATAGTAAAGCTTGCAGCCTACGGCGCCCACATCCTCTCTCTGGGCATACATCAGAAGCTCTTCCATCCAGTTCACGGTAATGACCTCGGTGTCGTTGTTCAGCAAAAGCACGTAGTCGCCGTCCGCCCTGCTCACACCCAGATTATTGATGGCGGAATAGTTGAAACCGCCCTCGTAGGTCACGATTTTAATCTTTTCGTTCTTTTTCAGCTCGTCATAGTACCGGAAAATTTCTTCCGTTTCACTGTTGTTCTCCACAATGATGATTTCGTAATTGTCATAGGTGGATTTTTCCAGAATGGAAGTCACCGCCCTCCGTAAATCCGTCACATGGTCCTTATTGGGAATGATAATGGAAATTTTCGGATTTCCCAGCACTTCATAGCGGATACGGAATATGGTTTCAAACGCTCTGGTGCTTTCGATCTTGAAATTACGGAATCCGTGCTTGCGCAGATGGTCCGCCACGGCGCCCTTTGCCGCCTCGATGGCATAGGTCTTTGCCTCAATGCCCGATGCCACACTGCCCGCATGACATCTCCAGTAGTACAAAAGTTTCGGAATATGCACAATTTTTTCTGCCTTATCCGTCAGACGTAAAATCATATCGTGGTCCTGGCTGCCGTCAAACTGGGAGCGGAACAGTTCCGTACCGTCTAAAAGCTTTCTGGCAAATACGCTGAAATGGCAGATATAGTTGTTGGCACGCAGGTTGTCAATAGCATAGTCCGGCTTAAAATGCATGGTCAGCATTTTGTTGATATCACCGTTTTTAAAGGTTGTTTCATCACAGTAAATATAGTCCGCGCTCTGTTCGTTAATGGCTTTCACATATTCGTACAGTGCGGAGGGATGCAGGATGTCATCGTGGTCAAACAGACCGATGTATTCTCCGGTGGACATGGCATAGCAGGCGTTGGTATTGCCGGAAATGCCTTTATTTTCCGCCAGCTTTTCATAGCGGATGCGTTTTCTGTCCCCTTCCTTTTCCACGTAGGAAGCACAGATTTCTCCCACTTCCTTGTGCGCCTCATCGGAGCCGTCCGCCAGACAGAGCTCCCAGTTTTCATAGGTCTGCGCCAGCACGGAGTCAACCATAGCCGTCAAAAATTCCTTCGGTGTATTGTAAAGCGGCACCAGAATGCTGACCTTCACCGGTCTTTCAAATATGGTTTCCCGTTCTTTTTTCGCCTCTTCCGGCGTAGGAAAGCTATCCGTACCGTAGCTTTTCATGACACTTTTTTCCTGCTTTTTCTGTTTTAACTTGCGCACGACGCCCTTCGGACCTCCGCAGCCGGCCAGTCGGTTCTTCTGGCGGATGGCCCAGTGCATCACATTCCTTGCCGGTTTGGATGCCTTAAAAAGCGGATTGTTTTTAATGCGGTCCAGCTTGTAGCTTAAATCTTCCTTCTGCATTTCCAGATCTGCCACCCTGCCGGCCAGCTCCGCATTTTTCAAATGTTCTTTTTCGTAGGCTTCTTTATAGTCCATTTCTATATCCATGCCTTTCTGTTATGTCCGGGCAACGATAAACGTCCGGTTGCTGTAATTCATAAGGCTGCTGCCGGATATCTTATCCGTGGCAAGCATGCCGATGCGGTATTCTCCTTCGGGAAGAGGATCCGCTATGTTCACATGAAAACCGCAGAGTGCCACATTTTTCTGGTCCGGCATATTTTCCTGCAGATCCTGTCGGTATTGTTCCGTAAAATCCAGTTCGTACACGGCGGGCTGTCTTCCTTTTCTTTCCAGCAAAAGCTTTCCGTTAAAGCAGGCATTGTCGCTGCCGAGCACCACGCCGTATCCCGAAATATGGGAAGCATCCGCCGCCTCAATGCGCACCAGAAGACATCTGTCCTTTCGGGCATTCTTAAGCACGTAGGCTTCGTTGCTCTCCTTTGCCACTTCCTTAGCTGCCTGCACATCCGCAATTTCCCTGCCCGACCGGTAATCCGGCTGGATGCGGGTATCCAGACCCGTGCGGTTCAGCCAGTCATGGTAAAACGGGTCCTTTCCGTTAAGCCCCGGGTGCCTGTCGTAGAGCATGGTGCGTTCCCGGTGAAGCCGCTTTAGCTTCTCCTCGGACTCGTCCGCTCCCCTGCTCATAGACTCATGGTGCAGAAGATGTATATGGTTGCAGACCGCGTTGTAATAGCCCTTTTCTAAGAGAGTAAAACAAAAATCCACATCATTGAAGGCTACCTGCATGCTTTCACAGAAGCCGCCCGCTTCTTCAAAAACTTCTCTTCTTACCATGAGACATGCCGCAGTCACAGCGGAAACGTTCCGTATTCCCCTGTTCCGGTTATCGTAATAACACTTGTTATCTCTTAAAAACTGCAGCTTGTGAACCGGACCCATGGGAAGATTCGTAATACCGGCATGCTGGATTTTATCCGTATCCGGGTAAAGCAGCTTGCAGCCCACTGCCCCCACATGGGGACGCTCTGCCAGCTTAGCCATATCGGAAAGCCAGCCGGTATGCGTAGCTTCGATATCATCATTTAGAAACAAAAGCAGACTGCCCTTTGCTCTTTCTGCCCCCAGGTTGCACATTTTGGAAAAGTTAAATTCCATGGGTTCGTATATATAGAGAATATCCGGGGCGTCCGCCGTCATTTCTTCTATTTTCTTTTTAACCGCTTCACCGCTTCCGTTGTCCACCAGAAGCACTTCGTAAGAAATGTCCGCCGCCGTTTTTTTCAGGGTGTCCAGACATTTTTTCAAGACAACCGCATTGTCCTTGGACGGAATAATCACGGAAATATAAGGCATGCCCTGCTTCTTTGCATCCCGGCAGTCCGTTTGTCCACCCGCCGTTTTTTCCCGGGTCATGCTGCTGTTTGTTTCCCCGGTAAACCAGTCCGTTTTCCGATGAAACAGGATGCCGTTTATATGGGCGATGCTTTGGCAGCCCTTTGTAAATCCGCCTGCCGCTTTCAGCAGGCCGTCGCGGTATTTCTCCTCCGCCTTTTCATAAAAGGATTTCCGCACCGCTACCGCCTCTCCCAGATAGTCCTTCCACAGGTAGGTGTCCGGGGACCAGCAGGGCTTCAGCCACGGATTTTCGTACTGTCCCGGTGCAGTTTCCACATCCTCATCCCCGTAGACCACGCAGACCTCCGGGTGTGCAGAAAGAAAAGCCTCCGCTCGTTCTTTGGCGCCATCCGCCCAGGCACCGTTCTCTGCATCAGATAGAAAAACGGCTTCCGCACGCTCTCCTGCAGAAGAAGACTCTGCTTCTTCCATGGATGCCACCCAGTCTTTGTATAAAATTTTACGGGAGGCGCATTTTTTCTCGTACTGCTTGTCCAGACCGTATGCCATCCCCTGTTTCAGAAAGCTTTTGATACCCAAATTTATAATTCCTTCCGATTGTTAAAAAATCTTTTTGACACTTGCCGCCATATCCGCTGCCATACGCTCCGGCACAGGCACCACCTTTAATCTGGCAAAGAGCTCATTTTCCGCTTTTCTGTCCAAATCCGCCACTTTGATATAAAGGTTGGGGTCGGTTGTGGAAAAAATACAGGTTGCCGAAGGTCTTGCTACCTTGCCGTTTGTGTAAAAAATCTTCTTATCCTGTGTGGGCACGGGAACACCGTTAAATAAAAGCTCCTCCACCGTCACCACGCAGGAAGTCATGGCAGGGTCAATTCGCAAAATCTGCACATTCCCGTCCACAGAAAGGGTCACTTCCACATCCTGTTCCCCTACATAGGCATCCTTTACAAAGTAAGAATTCTCTTCGGAAAAGCCCTTGCCGTCGTCTTCATAGACCTGCACCCGGCATATGCCCGCCATATCCTGCATACGGTCAATCATCTTTCCGGGTTCAAGCACCCGGTTTCCGATTAAATCCCGCATCTGCGCCATGGATTTGTGCTGGCCGGTGACAAATTCCTGAAATCCTCTTTCCTGCTCCCGGAAATTCTCCGCTTCCTCCTCGGTAATTTCCAGTTTTTCCATTATTAAATCCAAATTTAATTTATTTCTTTTCTCATTTTCCAGAAGATAACAGTACACCGCCCGGAAAGCTAACTCCCTCGGGGCCACTTCCTTGCCGAAGGTCCATTCGTAATCGATGATGGACCACTTGTCGCCATCCACCATGATATTACTGAAAATCATATCAAAGTCCGCTGCGGGATAGGTGGGATTGTATCCCGTTCTTTCCACGTATTCGCAGAACAGCTTATGGAAACCCTCACAATCGTCCTTCTCCAGACATTCGTCCAAAAGCTCGGAAAGCAGTCTGCCGGGCAGGAATTCAAAGCTGTCCCATACCTTTCCGTCCTCTTCCATAAGAGTGCAGGCGTTCACGGAAATATTGCCGCCCTCATACCTTGCAAGCAGGGACCGGTAAGCATCCTCCATACTGCGGATATGCTCCTCCGCCTCTTTGCATAACGGGTGTTTTTCCACATGGGCCTTTCCCTCCGCATCCCGGCAGATATCCGTACGGATACAGTATTCCTTTGCTCTGTCGTTGGAAAAGCGGGAGTATTTCACATCGAAGCCGTCCCCGATAATCACTACATAAGAATTGCTGAACACAGAAAACAGCTTGTCCTCCACAATGCCGTCAAACGCATTCTTTTCATCGAACAGAAGCATTCTGTCCCTGTCAAAATTACGCATGTTATTTGATAATTCTCCCTTGCCGGGCAGATATTCGTCCGAATACAGGGTGGTCATGAATTTGTAATCCGGGTACGGATAATAAAAATGATATTTTCCTACGCCGCAGGATGCCAGAATTTTTTCCAGACCTTTTCTTGAAAAGGTACGTACCCCGCCGCCCGCTTCGTAATTCTCAATTCCGGAAAAATAGGTGCCGAGATGGTCTTCCTTGCAGCCCGCAAAATATTTCAGCCCGTATTTGTTTTCAATGGCAATGACAATCCTGCCTCCGGGAGCCAGGTGCTTTTTAATCATATTCAAAAAATCTTCAAAGGGCGTTTTACTTCCCATGTAGCTCTGTCCGTACTCAAACACGCCGATCAGAAAAATATAATCGAAATTGTCCGGCAAATCCGGTTCAATGTCCTTGAAATTGCCCACATGGATAGTCACATTTTCACATTCCGCATGGCGGTAGGCATTTATCATGCTCCGTTTTTTGGAAAGGTCCACACAGGTCACCTCCCCCGCTTTCCGGGAAAGAGCGCCCGTAATGGCGCCGCAGCCGCTTCCCACCTCCAGCACCTTTTCCGTGTGCTTCATGGGAATCCAGTCCACAATGTTTTCCCTGAGAGGGGATAAATGATACAGAATGGGCCAGCTTTTCTTTTCTTCGATAATCTGCCGGTACTCCACCTGTGCATAATCCTTCACGATGGAAAGAAGCTCGTCCTCCACCTTGCCGTCGCAGTATAAATCCTCACCGGGATAGTGTGTTAAATCCAGTGTGATTTTTCCAATCTGTTCCGTTACGTTTTCTGCCATTACGCCTCCTGCCGGTAGGGTATCACCTTATCCTTTGCGGCATTCTTTACCTCTACCTTAGAATTCATATCATAAAAGCCCACCGTGTCCTTGTCGGAAACCACGGTTACATTCAAAACATCATACAATCTGTGGTAAACCTGGAATTCGCTGCCCTCATAGCCCGTAACACCTAAGGAAAGCAGATATTCCCCACCCTGCAGACTCATATTCTGCTTAAAAGTCACTTCCTTTACCACGCCCGCTTCCACAGGCTCCAAAAATGCCTTTTCTATCATGCTGTTGGTGCCGGTAATTTCCGTTCCCTTGATATTCTTAAAGGAAAACGCAAAAATCGGAGCAACAATCCTATCGCGGAACGCCACCTTTACGTGAATGGTAAACTCCGTGCCCTTAATGACGGCGGTGGTCTTCACGCCCTTATCGTCGGTAATGTAAAATTCCGTCATTTCCGCCTGCTTGGTACCGTATTCCAGAAGCTCCGGATTTAACACGTTTTCGGGAATATGGATATCCATATCTTCCTTGTCGTGGATTTCGTACTGACCCACCAGCACCCGTTTGAAGGCATCAATCATTTCCTTGGGGCTGCCCTCGCCTAAAAGATTACCCTGATTTAAGAGGTATACCCGGTCGCAGTATTTGCTGATGCTGCTTAAGTCGTGGCTGACAAACACAATGGTCTTGCCCATTTTCTTGAATTCTTCAAACTTATGGTAGCATTTTGCCTGAAAGAAAACGTCACCGACGGAAAGTGCTTCATCCACAATGAGGATTTCCGGCTCGATATTGATGGCAACCGCAAAAGCCAGACGCACGAACATACCGCTGGAGTATGTCTTGACCGGCTGGTACACATAGTCGCCGATGTCCGCAAATTTTAAAATTTCCGGCAGTTTCGCATCGATTTCCTTCTGGGAAAATCCCATCATGGTGCCGTTTAAGTACACATTTTCAATGCCGTTGTATTCCATGTTAAAGCCTGCACCAAGCTCAAGCAGCGCCGAAATTCTGCCGCTTACATTTACCTCCCCCGAAGTAGGGCTTAAGACACCGGTAATAATCTTTAAGATGGTGGATTTACCGGAGCCGTTGGTGCCGATAATACCCACGGTTTCGCCCTGAAAAATCTCAAGGGACACACCGTTTAAGGCATAATGCTCCTTTGCCTTCTTCCGGGTCAGTCCAAAGGCTTCCTTGAACCGGTCCGACGGCTTGTCATAGAGTTTATATACTTTTTTAAGGTCTTTGACCGTAATTGCAGGCTTTCTTTCCTGATTATCCATTGCTCTTACCTTTCCGCTTTTCATTACAGCACATCCGCGAAATGCACCTTCAGCTTCTTAAATACCACGGCGCCGATACCGAATACCACAATCGTAAAAATCCAGAAATACATGGTAGAAAAGAAGTCCTCAAAGAACCAGGAATGGCCGTAAATGGCATCCCGGTATCCGTTTACAATATAAACCATGGGATTTAATTTTAAGATTTTCGCCCAGGTAGGACTGATGGCATCAAAGTTCCACATAATGGGGGTCGCCCACATGCCGATTTGCAGCATAATGCTGATAATCTGGGAAATATCGCGCATAAATACCACAAGAGAGCAGGTGGTGTAGCTTAATGCCAGCACCAGAACAAAGGTGCAGAAGCTGTAATAAAAAATCTGCAGGGTATACAAAGTGGGGGTATAACCGTAAAAAGCGGCAATCAGAAGCAGAATGCAAATAAAAAACACGTGCACAAAGGTAGCGCCGATGACCTTGATAATCGGCAGGATACTAATCTTGAACACCACTTTCTTTACTAAATAATTGTACTCCAAAAGCGCCATGGTGCCGTTTGTCCAGGCTTCGTTAAAATAAAACCACGGAACCAGGCCGGCGGTTAAAAAGAGCACGAACGGAATGTCGCTGCCGCCGCGCATTGCCATACCGGCGCTTCCCATAATCACATCAAACACCAGCCAGTACATGACAACCGTAATCACCGGCTGCACCATTGCCCAGACTGCGCCGAGATAGGAGCCGGCATACCGCTTTTTAAAGTCGTTCTTTGCCAGCTTCCAGATTAAATGCCTGTTCTGGTACAGCTCCACCGGCAGACCTGTCACTTTATCGTAAAGAGCCGTAAACAATACGCAGGAAACTAAAATTACCACAACGGAAATAACCTTTTTAAGATTTTCCTCCGCTGCCTGGGCATTCGGATTTTTATGGAACACAATCAGGCATGCCATAATAAGCGCCGCTATATAAAAAAGAAGAATGCCCGTCTTTTTTGAAATCTTTTTCTTCATAGTAAGTGCTTATGCCTTTCCCAGTTCTTTTGCATATTCCCGGAAGCTTCCCCATTTGGTGTCCTTTTCGGATAAAATAAGCTCCATGCCCTCCGGAATCGGCCACTCTACCTTAATATCCGGGTCCTTGTAGGAAATACCGCCCTCATCGCCGGGATGATAAAAATCCGTACACTTATAGCAGAACTCCGCATAATCGGAAAGCACTAAAAAACCGTGTGCAAAATTCTTCGGAATGAAAAACTGCTTTTTGTTTTCTTCGGAAAGAAGCACGCCATACCATTTGCCGAAGGTTTCCGACTCCGGACGCATATCCACCGCCACGTCGAACACTTCTCCGCGGATAACACGGACTAACTTGTCCTGCGGGAACTGCTTCTGAAAATGTAAACCGCGCAGCACGCCCTTCTTGGATGCGGACTGGTTGTCCTGTACAAAATTAAAGCCAATACCGGCTGCCTTGTAATCGTTGTAATTGTAGGTTTCCATAAAGTAGCCTCTGTTATCCCCGAATACCTGTGGGGTCAGAATTTTTAAGCCCTCGATTTCGCATGTTTCCACTGTAATCTTTCCCATATTAAAACCTTGCCTTTCCTGTCTGTCTATCATTTCCTGTAACTTACATTCAAATCCACATTGCCGTTAATACCGTTGATTTTACCCTTGGAGGTATACTGCCACATCTGGTAGTAGCCCTGATACAGGGGCACACTCCGGTACTCCGCAAGCCAGATGGCGTAGGACTCCAGTGTACTGGCTGTAAGCTTATTGTTGTACCAGTTGCGGCTGGCATACACGCCCGCCTCCAGACCGGCATTTTTCACGGTGGTGCAGAACGCCTCACAGACAGCGGTACGCTCTTCCACATTTAGGGAATCCGCCCTGCCGTTTCCGCCGGCACCTTCCGTATCGATGAATACGGGGTACTGCAGTTCATAGTCCCGCACCAGACTGATGACCATACTTGCCTCTTCGACCGCTTCCACTTCGTTTACCGCCTGGGTAAAGAAATACACACCCACTTTGATGCCCGCTGCACGGGCGCCCTTGATATTCTGTTCAAAATAAGGGTCCTCCACCAGACTGCCGGTAACGGAACCTCGGTAACCGCAGCGGATAATGGCAAAATCCACGCCTTCGTTCTTCACCTTGTCCCAGTCGATTTCCTTCTGCCACTTGGAAACGTCAATTCCCAGTACGCCGGTTTGGGATACTCCGGAGGTCTGCCGGATTTCGGTATCGTCCCCATCGGTATTGGCTTCGGCACTGTCTTCCGCTTCCGCATCAATTTCCGCCTCGGTTTTGATAAGCAGGGAAATGTCGTCTATCGCCACATACTCCACCTTGTCCTTCACCCGGACATCCGTGGCACTTAAGGGTGTACGGTAGCCGCTTATGGGCTTTAACGCCACCTCATACTCTCCGGCAGGAAGGTCCCCGATGTAAATCACACCGTCCTTGTCCAGATCCTTGTATTCGTCCTTGCCGTCTAAGGTGATATAAAAGCTTTCTCCCTCCACCGGTTTGTTTTCCCTGTCCACAATCTGCACGCGCAAATCCTTTTCCACGGAGGTCACAATCAGGGAAAGCCGGTTCGTTTCATCATATAGTCTGTCGGTCTCCTTTGTGTCCCGGTCAAAGAAATATTCATCCTGCAAAAAAGCGGACAGATTGCTTTTATCCGCTCCCTGCTGCCCGGCACCGGTATCCTGGTCCGTCTGTGTACCCGCAGACGTCACTGCGCCGCCGGCATCCGCCGTTCCCTTCCTTTGGGGAAGGTTGGTAAACAGAACCAGTAAAAGCAGCAGCAGACACATGCATGCCGAAACACAGATTGCCGTTCGTTTCCATTTAGAGTCCATTTGCAACCTCTGTTAAATATTTGCCGTAATTCGTTTTCATGAGCGGCTCCGCTAAAGTCAAAAGCTGCTCCCTTGTAATAAATCCGCGCTTGTAGGCGATTTCCTCGATACAGGAAATGTAAAGCCCCTGCCGTTTCTGGAAAGCTGCTACGAAATCCGCCGCATCAAGCAGGGCATCGTGATTGCCGGTGTCCAGCCATGCAAAGCCTCTTCCCAGTGTTTCCACACGCAGGGTTCCTCTCTGCAGATACTCGTTGTTGATGCTGGTAATTTCAATTTCACCCCTTGCGGAGGGTTTTACGTTTTTCGCAATCTCCACTACATCATTGTCATAAAAATAAAGACCCGGCACCGCATAATTGCTCTTGGGATGCTCCGGCTTTTCTTCGATGGAAAGAGCCTTGCCGTTTTCATCAAACTCCACTACACCGTACTCTCTCGGATCTCTTACATAATAACCGAAAATCGTCGCGCCCTTTTCCCGGGATGCCACTTCCTTAAGCACTCTGGAAAAGCTCTGTCCGTAAAAAATATTGTCGCCCAGAATCAGCGCCACCCTGTCATTACCGATGAAATCCGCACCGATGATAAAGGCGTCCGCCAGTCCTCTGGGCTTGTCCTGAACCGCATAGGAAAGCTGCATGCCGATCTGGCTGCCGTCGCCTAAAAGCTCCTCAAATACCGGCAAATCCCTCGGGGTGGAAATAATCAGGATTTCTTTAATCCCCGCCAGCATCAGAATGGACAGTGGATAATAAATCATTGGTTTATCGTAAACAGGCATAATCTGTTTGGAAATGGCTTTGGTGAGCGGGTACAGTCTGGTACCGGATCCTCCGGCTAAAATAATTCCTTTCATGAAATATCTCCTTTCAGGTCAGTTAAATTTATTTTATCACAGAATATGGAAAATGGGAACAGCGAAAGCCGTTCCCATGTAATCGTGTTTCACGGATTATTCGTACATTTCACTGTAATACTTCTGATAATCCCCGCTGGTCACATTTTTCATCCAGTCCTCATGTTCAAAATACCAGGCAATGGTCTTTTTGATACCATCCTTAAACATGGTTTCGGGATACCAGCCGATTTCTGCCTTAATCTTATCGGGAGCGATGGCATAACGTCTGTCATGTCCCTTTCTGTCCTCCACGTAGGTAATCAGGCTTTCGTTGATCCATGCCTTTCTTTCGTCTCCGTCCGGCAGCATTTCCTGCAGGGTATCCAGAATGATATGAATAATCTCGATGTTCTGTTTTTCGTTGTGTCCGCCGATGTTGTAGGTTTCAAACAGTCTGCCCTGTTCCTGCACCATATCAATCGCTTTGGCATGGTCCTCCACATAGAGCCAGTCACGCACATTTTTGCCGTCGCCGTACACCGGAAGCTTCTTGCCATGCAGGGCATTGTTGATAATCAGCGGAATCAGCTTTTCCGGGAACTGGTAAGGTCCGTAGTTGTTGGAGCAGTTCGTAATGTTGGCAGGGAAATGATAGGTATCCATATATGCCTTTACCAGCATATCGGAGCTTGCCTTGCTGGCGGAATACGGACTGTGGGGAGCATAGGGAGTGGTTTCATAGAAGAACTCATCGTCTTTTTCCAGGGAACCGTAAACCTCATCTGTGGAAACATGCAGGAATTTCTTGCCTTCCTTAAAGCTGCCGTCCGGAAGCTCCCATGCTTCCTTTGCGCAGTTTAACATAACAGCGGTACCGTATACATTGGTCTGCACAAATACTTCCGGGTTGCGGATGCTTCTGTCAACATGGCTTTCCGCCGCGAAATGCACGACTCTGTCGATGTCATTTTCCGTAAATACCTTGCGGATGGCTTCCTTGTCGCAGATATTGGCTTTTACAAAAGTGTAATTGTCCCTTTTCTCCACGTCCTTTAAGTTTTCCAGGTTGCCCGCATAGGTAAGTGCATCCACATTGATGATGCGGATTTCGTCCCCGTATTTTTTGAACATGTAATGAATGTAGTTGGAACCGATGAAGCCGGCTCCTCCTGTTACCAGATAAGTTCTCATGCTTATCTCCTTTCTGTCCCTTATACAATTTTCTTAACTTGTTTGGTTCTGACTTAATAGCCCAGATAGCTGATGTTTAAATCCACATTGCCGCTGATACCGGAAATCTTGCCGGTGGACTTGTACTGCCACATATCATAACGTCCTGTGTAAGTCGGAGTTGCTGCATACTGCGCCAGCCAGATTTTGTATTTGCCGAGCTGTCCGGCATCAATTTTATCATTCAGCCAGCTCTTGTTGGCATAAACACCTGCGGTATAGCCCGCATTCTGTACGGTTTCGCAGTAAGCCTTGATAACATCCGTTCTGGTTGCCTTATCAATCCTGTCACCGCGTCCGTTGCTGCCTTCCACGTCTAAGAAGACCGGATAGGAAATCTTGTACTTTTTAATCAGTTCAATGGTCATGGAGGCCTCTTCTACCGCTTCCGCTTTGTTTATTGCCTGGGAGAAGAAGTAAACGCCCACCTTAAGGCCTGCCGCATTGGCGCCCTGGATGTTTGCTTTGAACTTGGGGTCTTCTACCAGTGCACCGGTAGAGGAGCCACGGTAGCCGCAGCGGATAATGACATAGTTGACACCGGAATTCTTTACTGCCGTCCAGTCGATGGTGCCGTTCCACTTGGAAACATCGATACCGAAGCTGCCGCTGCCGGTAACCAGGGAACCGTCGCTTGCAAAATTGTACTTTGCACCCTGAATAACCTGTTCGCCGGTCACCTTGTTGCCTGCCGCATCAAAGAAATACAGCCTGCCGTCAATGGTCTGCCAGCCGGTATACTTTATCTTGCCCTCTGTTTTAATATAGAAGGTTTTGATGTTGGTATCGTAATAGTCCGCATAAGTGGCTTCGCGGTATTTGTTGTCGGATGTCAGCACGTAAAGCTGTCTGTTGCTGGTATCCGTCAGCTTGCCTTCCTTTGCCGCTACCTTAACGGTAAATGTCTTGCTCTGGGTAAAGCCGTTGTCGGTATAATTTACGGTAACGGTAGCGGAGCCGGTCTTGACACCGGTAACCTCTACGGTAGCCGTTAAGCTGCTGCCGTCGGAGGATTTCTTTGTTTCGGAAATCCTTACGGTAGCAATATTCTTGTCGGAAGTGTCTGCGGAAAAGGTGCCGGTTGTGCTTCCTGCCGTAGCTGTCACCGTACCCTTGCTTCCGGGCATAATGCTTAAAGTGCTCTTATCCAATTTCAGGGTATTTTCCTGTACGGTAATGGTACATACCGCCGTAAGGGAGCTGTCTTTTAGCTTTACGGTCAGAATGGCAACGCCCGCTTTTTTACCGGTTACGGTAATGGTTGCCGTGCCGTCCTTTAAGGCTCCCATGGAAACAGAAGCCACATCTGTCTTATCCAGTGTATATTCCAGTGTACCGTCCTTGGAGCCGGCTGCATCGCTGTTGCCGATAATCGCCTTGATTTCCGCCTTGGCATTGGGCGCCAGGGAAAGGTTGCTCTGGCTTAAGGAAAGGGTACGGCTGTCCGTCTTTTTCATAACCGTAACCGTACACACCGCTGTAATAGCAGGATTTTCTACAGAAGCTACGGTAATTTGTGCAGTGCCTTCCTTCTTTGCCGTAACCGTACCGTTATTGTCTACCGTTGCCACGCCGACATTGGAGGAAGTCCAGGTAACCGCCTTGTTGCCGGCATCATCCGGCGCTACGTTTGCCTTTAAGGAAGCCACACCGCCCTCCGCCAGTGTCAGAGAAGTATTGTCAAGAGATATGCTCTTAACATCCACCTTTTTCTCTGTAACACTTATCTGGCAGTTACCGGTGAAGGTTTCTGTCCTGCTGGCATTGTTTCCGGAAGGATCGGTTTCCTGAATCGTACCCTCCACAATGATCTTCAGATTCGTGGTACCTGCTGCAAGACCCGTTACGGTTCCGTCGGAGCCGACACTGATAATGCTGCTGTCGTAATTCGTATAGGTCGCCTGACCGAAGCTTACATTGCCGATGCTTGCAGAATATACAAGCTTTTTACTTTCTCCTGCCTGCAGGCTGAAACCGCTGACATTCAGCTCTGCCGTGCGGATATAGGTACCTGCCTTGGCAGAGGTCATGGGGTCCTTCACATTCTTTCTGTCAATGGCGGTGTAGGTTGCTTCAATAACCGTCTTGGTGGATTCCACCCATGCCACGGTATCCGTCAGGGTGGATTCCTGCTCGGTATCGTTAATCATGGTGTCTTCCTTCTTGGAATCTATTTCCGATTCTTTCTTGATTTCGTCGGAAACGTCTACCTTCTGGTAAGCAATTTCTTTCCGGACATCCACCTTCTTGGCTGCGGTGCTGATTTCGTAGTCCTTGTACTTTTCATCCGTGAGCGCATTCATGGCAACACTGTACTTGCCGGGTGTGATGCCGGTTTTGTAAATAATGCCGTCCATGTCATCGTCCGTCCAGGTTTCCGTCTTTTTGCCGGGTGTTTCCACCGTTACGGAGAACGGTACATTGGCAATCAGCTTGTTTGTCTTGCTGTTGACGAATTTGATCTTCAGGTCCTTTTCAATGGATGTGGTATTCATGGTTACCGTTACATCCTTGGTATATTCATTTTCGTCGTAATCCTTCTGCTCGTCCTCCTGAATGGCGTTGGCTGCATCAATTCTTGCCTTTTCCGCATCCGCCACAGCCATCAGTCCGTCCTCTCCCACGACATGGATACCGTCCATGCTGCTGCCGATAGACGCCACCGGCTGGGAAGCGGGCTTGTTTTTCTTTGTCAGATTGTCCACATAAATAGTGCCTGCCACAAGTGCCAGCACAAGCACCAGTACGCCGGAAGTGGTAATCACACGGTCAATGGCGCTCATATGCACCAGGGAATACCATACCTTCTGGAAGAAATTGAGGTCGGTCATGGCGCTCCAGGGCAGAGGCTCATCGTCGTCATCATCTTCCTCGTCCTCTTCGTCCGTTTCCTCTTCGTATTCATCCCCGTAGTCCTCGCCGGCTTCGTCCAAATCCACATAGGCGCCGTCCGGTTCGTATTCTTCGCCGGGCTCATATTCCGCTGCTGCGGCATTGGTATCATAAAGCTGAACGCCATACTCACCTTCGCTGTCATAGGCTTCTTCGTATTCGACGCCGTCTTCGGCTCCGTCCTCATAAGCTTCTTCGTAGTCGACATCATCTTCGGCTCCGTCCTCGTAAGCCTCCTCGTATTCGGCGCCGTCTTCGGCTCCGTCCTCGTAAGCCTCCTCGTATTCGACGCCGTCTTCGGCTCCGTCCTCATAAGCCTCCTCGTATTCGACGCCGTCTTCATACCCTTCGCCGTCGTAAGCTTCCTCATAGTCGCCCTCTTCGCCGTAGGTTTCTTCCGCATCGAAGTCTGTATCAAAATCTTCCATGTCGAAGTCATCATCTGTATATTGTTTTTTATGTCCAAACAACTTTCTCATGTATCCCATACCTTTCCATCCATAGATATTGATTAGTATAACATTATTCTGTGGGCCGTTCAAGTTTCAGGCACTCTCTTATCATTAGAAATTTCTTAATTTTTCGTAAGAAACGGTTTCGTTCCCTTTTCCTTTTCCTTTTCTTATTTTCCGTTAAATTGTATCGGGTTTGTATCATTTCTAAAAAAATTAGAAACTTTGCAACTTTGCTTTACAGTTTTTCCGAAGAATAGTACAATCAGTTTACATCCCGGGCTTCCGGGCAATACTGAAACAAACGACAAGGCGCATGCCCCGCAGAAAGGTTGTACGGTCATGGACAAAAAGCAAATGACAGAAAAAAAAGGATATTCCCCCGCAGAAAATTTGGATGACGGCTGGGACGATTTGGAAATAGAGGATTTGGAGATAGAAGATTTAGACGACGACAGTGACGGGAACGAAGTCGATGTAGAAGAAGCCGGCATGGATACGGAAGAAACCGGCGACGATTACGTGGAATACGACGATGAGGACGAGGAAAATGAAGATGAGGAGGAAAATGACAGCGATGCGGAGGATGCCCTTGGCAGAAAAGAAAAGCGTCTGCGTGTCAGCATCCACCTTGTTTTAAGTATTCTCATTCTGGGTATCCTGGGGCTTTGTTTCTATAAGTACAAGACCTTCGGCAACCGGATTACCCAGGAAGACATTGATGCCATTCCCACACCGGAAAACCCGGAAATCGAAACCTACGACTATTTTACCGCCAATCCCATGCAGGATGACGGCACATTTCCCGAGGATGACGGGGTAACTACCGTTGTCTGCTTAGGCAATGCGCCCTTTGCGGATGACAAGGACAGCGACAGCAGCGTCTGCAGCCTGTTTGCCAAAGACTCCCGGGCAGTTGTTTACAATTATGCCATAGCGGACTCCCTGCTGGCTGCCCATGAAAATCCTTTTACCACCGATCATCCCATGGATGCGTTCAGTTTTTCCTACCTGATTTCTTCTTTAGTATCCGGCGACAAAACCCGTCTGGAAGAAGCCTATGCTTCCATGGAAAATGTACCCGCAGGCTTACAATCTTCCATGGACGAACTGTTTTCTCTGGATTTTCGGACTGTGGATATTGTTTACATTATGTACGACGGAAGCGACTATCTGGAAAACAGCATGATTTACCACGACCAGATACCCGATGAGCCCCGCTACATTGCAGGCTCCCTGACCGCCGGAATTACTGCCCTCCGGAATGCTTATCCCTGGGTCGATATCGTGGTTATGTCCCCCACATTTGCCTATGCTGTTGATGAAAACGGAAAGTATGTGAGCAGTGATATGCAGAAAAACGAATGGAATGTAGGACTGTCCCTGTACTTTATGAAGGAATACGAAACCGCCTTCGACAACCGGGTGTCCTTCGTAGACAACTTCTACGGCGCCATCCATGAAGATATCGCTTCCGACTACCTCACCGACAATCTGCATCTCAATGGGGAGGGACGGAAGCTGATTGCAAAGCGGATGTACGATTCCCTTACCGCCTTGCAGAGCTTACAGAAACAGTAATTTTTCAAAAAGAGCCACTGCTGCGGGCAGTATGCTGTCTGGGAATTCAAAATGCTCCGTATGTAACTGGGCGTGTTCTTCGCCGTCTCCGATGCCGAAGAATGCGCCCTTTGTGTCCTGTAAATAATAGCCGAAATCCTCTGACCAGCGCATGGGAACTGCCAGTTCTTCCGTGGCAAGTCCCAGTTCCTTTGCCGCTCTTTCTACCGCTTCCACACATTCCGTATGATTCTCCGTTGCCGGGAATCGCTCGATTTCCTTCATTTGCAGGGAAAATCCTCCGGCGCCCGCTTTTTCGTCTGCCAGCCTGCGTATTTCTTCCAGATAACGGGAAAATACACTTTCTCTCTCTCCTCTTACCGTAAGACGCAGCACCCCGTCGGATGCCGAAACACCATAGCTTTCACTTCCGATTTCCATACCGATAAGGGTCATCAGCACAAAGCTCTCCTGTTCCCGTATTTTCTTTGTCAGCACCTCTATGGAAAGCAGCAGCTCCGCCAGGGCCGTCCCGGGATTTTTGCCGGCTTCGGGGTAAGCGGCATGGCTGGGAGTCCCCGTCATACGGATTTCCAGACCGGTGGATGCACAGGCAAATGTTCCTTTTTTGAACAGCACCGTTTTTTCGGGATAGCCCGGAATATTGTGCAGTCCGTATATTCTTTCGATATTCTTCTCCTTAATAAGCTTCCTGCAGACAGCGGCGCCCTCTCCGGTTTCCTCCGCCGGCTGAAAAATCAGGTATACATCCCGGGAAAGCTTTTCCTTTTCCTTATCCAGGATAAGCGCCAGTCCCGACAGAATACTGCTGTGCCCGTCGTGCCCGCAGAAATGTCCCGGTTTCCCATCATGTGCGCACACGGCATCCATATCCGCCCGGAATGCCACCGGAGGCATTTTCGCCCCGGGGGCTTTCGCATACACGAAGAAATAACTGCCCCGATCCTCTGTCTGCAAAGAAGTATTCTCCTTAAGAAATGCCATCAGACAGGCTTTTGTTTTGATTTCCTCCCCTGATTTTTCCGGCATACTGTGCAGTGTTTTCCTTAAAGCCTTTATTTTTTGTAAATCCTCTTCCGTTATCATTTCTGCACCTCTCCTGTATAAATATTGGCGGTTATGTTTTCCGCCGCGCCATCGGCATTTTCTTTCGTATACCGTACCAGATTTTTTCCGATATATTCGGCATCCGCCGGAAATCCCTTAGACCTACGGCAGCCTTCTATATCATAGAACCAGCTCTGCCTCGTGCCGTCTTCCCATTCGACCTGAACTCTTAAAAAGCCGTTTTTCGTCTCGTATTCTGCAGCTTCCACCTTCTTTACGATGCTGGTTTCCAGTACCGTGCCGTCCTTTCCGAACACTCGGATCAGCTCCAGCCCTTTATTCAGTCCGAAAATGCTGTAGTATTCTTCCGGATTTTCCTCTATGGTTTTTAAGATGACATATTCCTTGTCCTGCGGGACGCGGGTGCAGCCCGCCTGGCAAAGAAGCAGAGCAATGCAGAGCAGCAACAGTACTTTCTTCATATCTTTCATATATCCTCTCTGATTTTATAATTTTTATATTTATAAATTGACATAACTTTACACAAATTTTATAATTAAAGTGATTTTTACTTTTGGGAAACCGTGCAGGGCAATTACGAACGGAGAAAGGATGAAACTCTTATGTATATTTACATCACCACATTTTCCATCATACAGGCAATCCTTACCTCCAATCTTCTTATCTGTATCTGCGCTTTCATTATGAAACGGAAAAAGCTGTTGTACCGTATGCCCTACAATTCCATTGTGGTGCTGCTTCTGCTTGCCATGGTCCGGCTCTTTTTCCCCTTCTATTTCGGTTTTTCCCATGTGATTTCTTTCTCACAGAAATCCATGCAGTTTTTATTATATCCTTCCCGGTGTGTATTTCAATCCCAAGGCTATTATTTTTCAGCCTTTGATATCTTCTGTACCGTCTGGGGTATCGGCGTCATTATTATAGCATTCTGCTATCTTAGGAAGGAAGTCATTGTAACCCGTTTCATTGCCGGTTTCGGTACCGATATGTCAAAACAGGAGCCCTATGCTTCCATCCTGGCAGAGCTGACCGCAGGACACAGACGCGGCAATGTTTTCCGCATTTACCGCATTCCCGGTGTTTCCGCACCCTTCATCCGCGGCGTTATCCAACCCGCCATTCTGATTCCGGAGAATATGGAATTAAACGAACAGGAGCTTTACTATGTACTGGCTCACGAGGTGTCCCACTATCGTCATCTGGATACCCTGATTAAGCAGCTCCTGCAGCTTACCTCCATTCTGTTCTGGTGGAATCCCGCCTGCCACATCTTAAACAGACAGGCAGACCTTATGTTTGAGCTGCGTGTGGACCATACGGTTACCAGAAGCAATAGGGGAACGATTTTGGAGTATCTCCAGTGCATTTTAAATATTGCCGAGCAGGCATGCGAACCCAGCGAGATTCCCGAATACCTGTATATTGGTTTTGCAAAAAAAGAGGATGCCGGCATGCTGACCAAGCGTGTGCATTACCTGATAGAGAAAGCCGAAAAACCCGGAAAAGCCGGTGCTTTTGTGGCTTTACTGTCCGCTGCCTTCCTTTTTATTGCATCCGTGACCTTTGCTTTTCAGGTACAGGACTATGATATCCATACCGTATACTTCGACCTTACTCCGCAAAATTCCTATATTATCGAAAAAGAAGACGGAACCTATGACATTTATCACCTAAATCAGTATGATGAGACCGTAACCTCTCTAATGGGTTATGATACATCCATTCCCGTATACCGGGAAAATGAATATGAAAGGAGGAATTCACCATGAAAGCAGTTGAAATTAGCAAAAAGGGGATTCGCACGTTTGCTGCCTGCCTGGCTCTGTCCGGTGTCTTGTTCTTCGGAATGAGTGATACCGCAGCCGCAGCCGAGGTTGTGCCTTCCGCAGATGTCTTAATCTCCTCCGAAGAAGTAAGTACTGCCTCACATCCGGATGTCAATGTCAAATGGTATTACAAGACGGAAAACGGCAAGCTCTACAAAAGACTTTGGGACGTAAACGTTCAGATTTGGCTGACTGACTGGATTTATGTACGCGACTTATAGTCCTCTTTTTTTTAGCCAAAGGAAACACCGCAATAGTGTTATACTGTTGCGGTGTTTCTATTTTATACGTTTATGTCCTCTTTGTTCTGTTTCGCAAGATACTATTCCTTTTTCGTGACCATATCCCTGTAAATAACATATCCGTCTGTTTCTGCGTACTTTTCATAACCGTACTCTTCCAGTGTTCCGTCTATGGGCTTAGTTTCCGCAAGCACAATGTACAGACATCCGTCCTGTCTGGCAAGCTCCGCTGCCTTTTCGGGGTTTATGATGTCCTCCGTCAGCGCATGGAACAGTTCGCTTCTGTCCGCCCAGTCAAATAAAATATATTCCCTGCCGTAGGGCATCTCTATCTTTGCCGAGTACTGTCTGACATATTGGAACATTTCCCAGGGAACCGCCGCTTTTACCTTGCCTTCCTCCGGCTCCATGATGTCACAGACATTGATAACCTCCTGTGGAATATGATAGGCGTTTTCCGCCCATTCCACATGGGAGCTCCGGTAAATGAGGCTGCCCGACAAAATCATGATAAGCGCTGCCAGAGTTCCCGCAAAGGGCTGTATTTTCCTGTCCAGCATCTGCACCGCTTTTACGGCGGCATACGCAATCACCGGCACCACGGGAAGCAGCCACAAAAAGCGCCAGTATAAATCCTCTCCGATTACCCGGTAAACCACCCAGGCCCACAAAGGGCAGAAATAAATTAACAGTGTAACCGTCGGCACATATACAAAAAGCAGGCGGTTAGCCTTATTTTTTTCCTTGAAAAACAGATAAATCAGGGATACCAGAAACAATCCCACCATCATGCCCGTCCCGCAGTACCGTCCGAAGCAGGCAATTATTCGTTCAAACATAGTCCGCTCCTCCTTATTTCACCACGGCATACAGTACCATATAGCACAGACCGGGAACCATACAGAAAAACAACGGCAGCAGAGGCTTCCATTTTTTCGTCATAAAAAGCAGGCACAGGCCAAATACCCCCAGCAGAAACGGGCTTAAAAAATCACCCATGGTACTTCCGAGCCCCGCCGAAAAAACTGCCATGGAAAGCAGCAGCCATAGGCTTTTTTCCGCCTTTTTGTCATACAGAAGCCGCTCCGCCAGTATGTGCAGCAGCAGAAACATGGCAGGGACCACAACGGCGCACAGAAGCGCCTTTCCCTGTCTGGTACGGCTTATTAAAAACGTTTCCGCCGTATATGCCGATACATTGCCCCACAAAATAAGCACTTCCGCAAAAATCAGGAATGCCGGCAGTTTTTTCCGGTTTTTCCCAAGCAGCCGGTATCCCAGCAGACCGTAAATGCAGTAGGCAAGGGGCAAAAGGATAAGCGGCATCAGGGTATGGGAAAAAACAGCAGGATGAATGCCCGACAATTTCGAAAGAAAGGCAATCCAGATAGGAAACGGCGCCAGACAATGCCGGAAATCCAGTGAGGTGCTGCCGAAGTTATACGGAAGCAGACGGTACATACTGTCCCAGGTAACCGATAAATTTGAGGTTGTGACATAAAAAGCATCGTCGCCGTCCTCAAATGCCATCACCACCGCCAGTACAAGCTGTATTAGAATGCCCGCCAGAGCAATCGCCCACAGGCGTTTTTCTCCTTTGCTGAACGGCTCCCGCACCACCTTGAGAGCAGGCGTTTTCTTTCTGTCCGCTGCCTTTACCGCACTGCCTGCTATAAAGCACAGAACAAGCAGTATACCGTAAACTATGGAAAGTCCGGTCAGTGTCGCCCCCATTACAATCGCCGGTACGGCAATCAGCTGGAACAGCGCCCACTCTGCCAGAAAACCCGCCAGAAAGTGAAATGCCACGTTTCTCTTGTATTCTTTTATATAGTTACAAATTCCTGCTCCGATTCCCGGCGTAATGACCGCCAGGAAAAGAAGCAGGAGTACAATTCGCACAACCGGCATATTTTTATTCCTTTACCAACCGCAGCGGCATCACCGCCGCATTCTTTTTACTGCTCTTTTACTGCATAAAATTCTTTCACCTTGTCGCAGATGTAGGTCACCTGGTCCTCGGTCAGGGCATAGAACATAGGCAGTCGAAGCAGACGTTCGCTCTCCTTCGTGGTATATTCATCCTCTCCATGGAAACGGCCGAACCGCATGCCCGCAGGAGCCGTATGCAGCGGAATATAGTGGAACACTGCCATAATGCCGTTTTCTTTCAGGAATGCAATCAGGGCGCTGCGTTCGTCAATGTCCGCCGTCTTGATGTAGAACATATGGGCATTGTGGACACATCCGTCCGGTACTACGGGAAGGGAAATTCTTCCGGTATCCGCAAGGGGTTTTAAGCTCTCGTAATAATGGTCCCAGCTGGCACGGCGCTTGTTATTGATTTCATCCGCCAGCTCCAGCTGCGCATACAGATAAGCGGCATTCATATCGCTGGGCAGATAGGAAGAACCGTAATTGACCCAGGTATATTTGTCAATCTGGCCGCGGAAATACTTGGAGCGGTTGGTACCCTTTTCCCGGATAATCTCCGCATCCTCCACATATTTTTCGTCGCGGATCAAAAGGGCGCCGCCTTCTCCCATGCTGTAGTTCTTCGTTTCATGGAAGGAATAGCAGCCGAAGTCGCCGATGGTACCCAGCGCCCTTCCTTTGTAATATGCCATGACTCCTTGCGCAGCATCCTCAATGACCATCAGGTTATGTCTCTTCGCAATGTCCATAATGGTGTCCATTTCACATGCCACACCGGCATAGTGCACGGGCACAATGGCTCTTGTCCTGTCCGTAATGGCATCCTCTATTTTCTTTTCATCGATGTTCATGGTGTCGGGACGGATGTCCACAAACACGGGAACCGCACCTCTGAGTACAAACGCATCCGCCGTGGATACAAAGGTGTATGCCGGCATGATGACCTCATCGCCCGGTTTTATATCCGCCAGCAGGGCGGCAAGCTCTGTGGCATGGGTACAGGAAGTGGTAAGCAGACATTTCCTTGTGCCCGTTTTTTCCTCTATCCAGGCATTGCACTTTTTGGTAAATTCGCCGTCGCCGCATATTTTCTGGTTTTCCACCGCGATTTTAATATAGTCAAGCTCCTTTCCCGTATAGGGAGGTACATTAAAGTTAATCATAGTTTTGTCCACCTTTCCTTGCACTATTGTACCAAATTACTGCCGGATTGTATACTAAATGTATCATAAACCCCAAATTTCTCATTTTCAAAAATAAGACTGCAACCGTTATTTTCAAGGAATTCCTCAATGAGCTTAAATTTCTCATCCCGTGCCACATAGGAAATATCACTCTCGGCATAGCCGGCGTTTTGAAGGCCTTCTTCCCCATCTTTCAGGTAAATGGCATACCGTTTTTCCAGAATTACCACCGGAAGAATTTCCTTCGCCTGCGTTTTTTCCATATCCTTACGCATAGCCTCTATGCCGTAGGATGCCAGGTCGCTCCAGGGATTGAACGCGGAAGGCATACCCAGGTAAAAGCTCACGGCGGGAATATCCCCGTAGAGAATGACCTCCCTGCCGCTAAGTCCCTTCTCCGTTACAAAATCGGAGAGTTCCTGCATCCAGACCGCCTTGTCATGCTCCATGGTAATACCTGCAAGCGCCCGGCAGCCGGTTATTTTCGTATCGGCATTTTCAATTCCATGGGACTCCGCAAAGACAAACGCCGTGCCGAAGCCCACACCCTGAAACAGGAAAATACCGGTAATAAGCCCTGCAAACACCTTTACGGGAAATGCCGAAAGAGAAATCCATCCCTTTCCCACCGTCACTTCCTTCTCCCATGTCTGTCTGCCAGACAGATACAGTCTGGTAAACACATAGGGCGCCGCCAGGAACAAATCGTTGATGGCGGGATACAGCTTATTGTTGCTGCCGATGGGCGTAATGAAAATGTTAAGCAGCACAAATCCGCCCAGAAGCTTCCATTTCTTTTGTATTTTGGGACAGAAAACATCTGTCAGACACACTGCCATGGTCAGCATCAGAAACAGAATGGAGGGACGCAGCATCGCCACATACTCCGTAAAGCATAAGGACGCAAACTGACGTCTGTATAAAAACAACAGGCACAGCACAGCAAGCGCCACACTTCCCGCCTGCTTTATCCGCTTCCATTTTGCAGGCAGAATTGCCCACAGAAGGCAGGCTGCCGCCAGAAAAACACCGATTCGGATTACCCAGTACAGATTTTCTATGTACCAGTCAAAAGCTCCCAGAACCATAGCGGAGGCTTTGTAATCCGAGGCCGTATCCGTCATGGAAAACAGCCTTTTTATGGCTTCCGGGTATGCCGTCACGCCGTAACGCAGACTGATATAGCCCAAAAAGAGCAGGAGCGAACCCACATAGCCTGCCAGGCAGTACAGGGTTTCCTGCACCACTTTTCCTATTTTTTTCCGGCAGATAATACCGTATGCCCACACGCCCACAATAAGAACCGCCTGTGGCAGATTGGAAAAACGGACAAATACATTTGCGCCCAGGACCAGTCCCGCTGCAATCAGAAAGCCTTTTTTCTCCTCCGCAAGTCCCACATACAAAAATAGAATGCACAATAGCAGAAACAGATAGGTCAGGTAATTATACAGCACCGCCGTAGGGCACCAGCAGAGGCTGACTGCCGCAAACTCTCCCGCAAATACCGTCCAGAACGGAAGACCGCATTTTTTTACCAGGAAAAAATATGCAATAAGCGCCGTAACACTGACCACAAGTGCGGTATAGATATTCATGAAAAGCAGGGTATCGCCGCCCGGCAGAAGGCTGAAGAAATGCCCCACCACGTTGGCAAGATAGGTGGAAAACACCCACATGGAATCCATATGGGCAAGTCCCATATACCGGAAATTGGCATAGTTATACCCCGTATCCCTTAAGTCAATTCCCATCCACACATGGCGAAGGGGATAAAGCGCCAGAATAAGCGGCAAAAGGGCATTTTCCGTCCATACCAGCCATTTATTTTTCTTCGTTCCCATCTTTATCACCTCTCAAGGCCGCGGATTTACGTTGTCCGCCTCTTATACCGGAAAAAGCTCTCTCCTGTCCCCAAAACAGCCATGCTCTCAGCATGTCTATGCAAATTCCTGCTGTAAACACGAAAAGTACCGCCAGTAAAATCCCCAGAAGCAGGCTGCCCGCACTGTCCGGTCTGCCCGTGATGGCAAAAATCCACTGCTGCCAGCGTTCATCCAGCGCCGTATGGCAGTGCAGCAGATACACGCCCAGCGTATAAGGGGCAATCCGGCATACAAACCGGCTGAAGGCACCCTCTTTCAGGGTTATGTGGGAAAATGCCAAAAAGAGTCCCACCGAGGCAATCAGCACGAAAATGTGGTTATAGTTGTAGCAGACGGAAAGCATATCCGACAGCTTTCCAGTCTTTAAGTAAATCATCCGAAGTCCCATGCTCGCCGCAAAAATAACGGCGGTGGAAAGGAAATAGACCGCAAAGCCTCTTTTTTTGTTCTTAAAAAAAGGTATCCCGTAAAGCCGGATATAAGCTGCCACCAGAAAGACGCACAGATACCAGATGACATCATATCCCCGGTTGTCCGTTTCCAGTTTCATCGGCAGCACGGATTTTATCAGACTGAATGCCGTAAGCAGAGCTATGATAATTCCCTGAAGCTGCTTCTTTGAAAGTATTTTCACACCCACCGCCAGAATGGGTGCAAACAGTATCATATACAGATATGCCGTCATAAACCAGTAATGGTTTTTGGAAATGGGGAATAAAAGCCTTGCCAGATAATACAGGTTAAAGCCCCCTTCCGGCCGGTAGCCGCAAAGGTATGTCACCACACCGATTCCCACACTGTAAAACCATACCTGGAGCCACAGCCGCAGTACCTTTTTGAAAGAAAAATGGCTTTCTGTCAGAAAATAACCGCTAATCAGCATATACACGTTGACCGCTACAATGCACAGGCTCTCCACACCCCATGCCAGATATTCATAGCCTGCCAGGGATGTCTGGGAAAGCGGTGCCAGAATTCCGCTTTTTCCTAAGAAGTGCAGCACAACCACCATCATCATGGCAATGCAGCGGAGCAGTTCAAAATTTGCCAGCCGTTTTGTTTTCCCACCTGCCTTGCAGTTTTCTTGTATTTGTTCCATCTGTTTCATGCATTCTCTCCGTTATCCGGCGCCGGCTCATGGTCCGATATCTGCTCATTACCAGGCGCCGGCTCATGATTAAGCACCGCCATCAGTACAATATCCCGGTACTTTCCGTTAATACACACGTCATCCCTTAAATAGGCTTCCCTTACAAAACCCGCTTTTTCATAGCTGCGGATGGCACGCACGTTGTCGGCAAATACCCGCAAGAACAGTCTGTGAAGGGAAAGCTCCCGGAATGCATAGGCGGTCATCAGCTTTGCCGCCCTCGTACCGATTCCCTTTCCCCGGGCTTCGGCTTCTCCGATAAAAATACCGTATTCTCCCTTGTGGTGGGTGGTGTCAATATCCCGGATATATACACTGCCCACGGGAACATCTCCGTCTTTTAAGCAGATAATCATCTGCACCACTTTCCCGGTATTCACCATGGTTTCTATCCATTTCTCATGGGACTGTCTGGTAAACAACGCCTGATAGATAAAGCGGGAACGGACCTCATCGGAATTGCGCCACTTAATAATCAGGTCCGTATCGTCCTTTGTCATGTTCCGCAGATAAATCACATCGTCTTCATATACTGCCGCCATAGGTTTCTCCTCTTATCATTAAATACAACATAAGCACTCCTAAGAGTGCTTATTGTATCGTTTATTCTTCATCCAGATGTGTCAGCAAGTCTCTAATCTGCTCCACAGTCAGCCATTCGCTGTTGTTGCCGGAGCTGTAAGAAAATCCCTCTGGAACCTTCTTGCCGGTAGGAACGGCTTTCTTCTTTTCGCTCCATACCATCTGGGGATAGATGATAAAGTGCTTTTCGTATTCGTAAGTATACGGTGCATCCTCCACCGTAACCATGATTTCGTGCAGCTTTTCGCCCTCACGGATGCCCACTTCCTTCGTCGGCATGCCGGGTGCCATTGCCTCTGCCAGGTCGGTAATCTTAAAGGAAGGAATCTTGGAAATAAAGGTTTCGCCGCCCTTTGCTTCCTCCAATGCCTTGATAACCAGTTCCACACCCTGATGCAGGCTGATCCAGAAACGGGTCATGCGGTAATCGGTAACCGGCAGCTCCGTGCCGCCGTTTTTCAGGATACCGTCAAAGAAAGGAATGACGGAGCCTCTGCTGCCTGCCACGTTGCCGTAACGGACAATGGAGAAGCTGATATCCTTTGCGCCCGCATAAGCATTGGCTGCAATAAACAGTTTATCGGAAACAAGCTTGGTGCCGCCGTACAGGTTGACAGGGTTTACCGCCTTGTCCGTGGAAAGCGCTACCACCTTTTTCACATTCATGTCCAGACAGGCGTCAATTACGTTCTGCGCACCGTTAATATTGGTCTTAATTGCTTCTGCGGGGTTGTATTCACATGCCGGAACCTGCTTTAAGGCTGCCGCATGCACCACATAATCCACGCCTTCCAAAGCTCTCTTTAATCTTTCCTTATCTCTTACATCGCCGATGAAGAAACGGAGCTTGTCCTTGTATTCCTTGAATTCGTTCTGCATGATAAACTGCTTGAATTCATCGCGGGAATAAATAATAATCTTCTTCGGCTCATAATGTGTCAGAACATATTTTGTAAATGCTTTACCAAAGGAACCGGTTCCTCCGGTAATCAATATTGCTTTATCGTTTAACATAAAGACCTCCTGGGGCAATCGTTTGCATTTGGCATAACCCACCTAAGTTACACCATATAAAGTGTATTATACCATTCCCCATGGAAAAAGTCACCTTTTTAGCAAATTTTTTTCACTAAAAGGTCACAGGTCATTTTTCAGCCACATTTCTTTGAAAGCCGAACCCTTATCCATATCTATGGTATAAAAACTGACTCTTTTTTCCTTAGCTCCGATGCCGGTATAAATATCCAGAAGACAGACCGCTCCCACTATTTCCGCACCGGCGGCCCGGGCTCTTCTGGTGATGGCATTCTGCTGGCAGGTCATGCGGATAACGTCCCGCACAATAATGTATTTTGCCTCCGCATGCAGGTTCTTTTCCTCATCCGCCACCTCCATATGCAGAAATGCCGCAAGTTCCATGGCAACGGGAACCGCATCCCCGCAAAGCGGCAGCAGAAAATAATTCCGGTTTTCCTCATAGGTGGCATGGCACATGCCGCTTTCCACCATGCGGACAGCCATCCTGTAAAAAAAATAAATCAGGCAGTTTTCTTCCTGTGCCAGCAATCGTACCACGGGAATTTTCTTTCCTGACGGAGTTTCTTCTCGAAGAAGCATGATATTTTCTTTGTGAATATGATGTACTGTGTTTTTTATCCAGTTTACATTCCGTTCTTCCGGCAGTGTCCCGGTGAACCGAATGATTATTTTATTGTACGCATCCTTCTTCACCGTCAGATGCCCTGCTGCCCGCAGGCACTCCAGCTCCGGTTTCAGCCCTTCGTAGAGCTCCGGCTCCGTTTTAATCAGATAAACCTCACAATTACAAGAAATCCATTTTTGCATGGCATTTATCAAAAGCTCTGCCACGCCTTCCTCCATAACCTGCAGATAGGATAAATCCAGAAAAAGCTTTTCGTCCGAAAATTCCTGGTCTACCGTTTCCTCGGTCGTTTCCCGGAATAAAATCCGGTTCTGTAAGCATTGTTCTGCGAATCCTTCCCCTTTCAGCCGCAAATACATGGCTGTCTCCGCATGCATACAGATATAGTGAGACTCCCCCTCACTAATAAATGAATACCGCATATTCCTCTCCTAAACACATTTTTATTTCCGAAATTTTCAATTCCATGTCCATTTTATCATTGTTTGTATTGCAATGCAATATTGAAGGAGCGTTTTATGCGAATTTTAACGTTTTTTATACATGTTTCGTCCGGATATACGTAATGTCTTAGCTTTATTCTGCAGATTTTGTACAATAACCGCCAGAATAAGCGTCCCCGGAACGGCTATCAGACAGTACATCCATGGCTTCCGGATGTCCGTACAGTTCGTAAGCCCATATAAAATCATGCCCTGCATGGTGTAAATATATAAGGAATATTTGCCTATGAAAGCCGTCACCCGGCATCTGACCGGTATTTTCATACACAGCCACATCAGAAAGATCACAAAGCATACCGCCGACACGGCTCTGACTGTCATATAGCATGCTTCCGGCAGCCGGAAGGTATGGGCAAGCACATAGGTTACGGCAAATAAAATTCCCGAAACCGTTAGCCCCGTCCACCAGTGTCCAATGTTTTTGGCATAAGTATCTATCTTCTCTTTCCGCATCTGCCAGATAATTCCTGCCGGAAATGCCCATACCGATATGTAAATCCAGTAACTCCATTTGAGGAAAATACCCGCAGCACAATACAGCGCCGTTCCTGCCAGAATACCCACTGTCTGCATCCGGGGCGTTTTCGCCAGACGGTAAACAATGTAAAAAATGAGATACATAAGAAGAATGGAAAAGAAAAACCAGCCGTTTGTGACAAAGGTTGGATACAGAACCGCAGAGCGGAAAATCTCCGTTGCCGTAAACCGCCTGCCGATACATAGGAAAAACAACAGGTACAGAAGCATGATAAAAAGATATTTCCCATACAGGGACAGTACCCGGTGTCTTAAAAACTGTTTCAGATAATCCTTATTTTTATGGTATTGTAAAGACAATCCGTAGCCTGAAAAAAAGAAAAACACGGACACGGACAGATACCCCATGCTCTGCACCAGAATGTGCACATAATACGGCAGTTCCACCGGGTTAAACTGTGCAATGTGGTGCAATAGTATGGAAACCGCGAATATCCCCTTTACGCAGTTTGTATTTTCTTTCGACAGGTAATCCTTTGTCCGTTCCATGTTTCTATACACCTCTTACAATAATTCCTCTTTTATTCCCCTGAACTCCCCTACTCTATTCCGAGATAGTACAATAAAATTTCCGCCGCAATATGATCCCCTAAAATCTGGTAACCGGTATCATTCGGATGCAGACTGTCTGACAGCAGGTTTGCCGCTACCTGCGGATCGTTGCCGTCCATGAAGCCGATATTGTATAACTCTATCAGATGGAAACCGTTCCTCTGTGCCAGAATTCTCTGCTGTTCCAGATAATCGTTCAGAGCGGGTTTCCCGCCTGCAAATCCCACCACTTCGGTAGAATTATCCACAGCTGCCGTAGGATAGGCTGTAACCACAAAGAAATCGGTAGAGGTGTAATACTCACCAAGATAATTCATCAGGGTCTGCAGCTGACCGCAATAGCCGGATGTAGAACCGGAATCCAATGTACCGAAATCCTTCTTTTCCAGATTCGTCAGATAATCATTAAGTCCCGCATACATGACAATAATCTGGCTGTTGATGTTAAAGAGCTGATCCTGGTCCATTGCAATCGCATATGTACGGTCACCTGTATAATCAGCTATCATCCGCCCACCCTTTCCGTTATTCAGCACGGTTCCGAACCTCAGGGCATCCTGCACATAATTCACATAGCTGATGTATTTGCCGGAACCGTCCACATTGCCACCGATACCCTCCGTTACACTGTCACCCACAAAGGTGATCTGGATATTCGGGAAGCTGCAGTCGGCAGCACCCAAAATCAGCTTATCCAACTCGTTGATTTTCAGGGTTTTTTCGTAGGAACTACTCCAGCCATACACTTCCTTCCGCTCTGCCACATATCCTCTTATGGCATCCACTTCCTCCTGTGTCAGGGAATCTGCCTGCCATAAAACGTTACCGCTCACATCCGTTATGGCGTGTGATCCTGCCAGTACCTCTCCGGGTACTACGGGTACCGGTGTAACAGCCGGTTCTGTTTCTGCGGGAGTTGTTTCCTGCGGAGTCGTTTCCGGCGGTATGGTGCCGGTTTCCGGTGTTTCATGGTTTCCGTTATCCTGCTGTTCCTTCTGTGCCATATACTCTTGAAAATCCTTGTAATTCCGACGATAATCAATGTAGTCGCCGCTAAGCACCACAACGCCTAAAAACAAAAGTACCACAACCAAAAAGGATGCTATATATTTAAAGTCTACTTTCATACATGTTCTCTCTTTCTTTTCTCCCTATCTGCTTTTGCATCCCTCTCATAGTAACACTTTTTCACGAAAAATACATCTTAATTTTTTATTGTGATTTCCGCAAAATCACCTTTTCTTTTCCATAATATGCCGCAATATTCTCATTAATCCAATAATTGGGCTCTCCCTCTTCCACAATATCCGTAAAATAAAGTACATGGGGCTTCACGGAAAAAGGCTCCGCTTCCACCACTGTGACATCGGGATTTTTATAATCCACCAGTCGCTCCTGCGCTTCCGTATAATAGGTTTTTGCCTCCCCATTTGCTAAAGAACGCAGCGCAGATACGGAAGAAAACGTGTTCTTATCCGGTGTGCCTGCAAAGATAAGCAGCACAAACACAAAAAAGATTCCCTGCAGCACAGCCGTATACTTGCCAAGGACAGAAATCACGGTATGAATATCACGGTAAACTTCCTTTTCTCCTTCCTCTGTTTTCCGTGCCAGCCAGCCGAGTCCGTAAAAAATATCAAAGAAAATCAGAAGATAGAACAGACTCTGGAGCTGATTTTTAATACGTCCCGAATCCACATTACCTACCCCATAGAGAGAGGGCGCAAAGCCGGCGGCAAACAGGCAGAAGGAAAAGAACCAGACAATGAGCGGATGCGCATATCTGTATTTCTTTTTGCTCTCCCTGATCACTTTTCCCATGACGGGAAGTAAAAAGAGTACGATCACAACAAAGAACGGCGATATCCATTCTTTTGTGTATTGTGCTGCCTGTACAAATGACAGCAGAATTGCTTTTACCGGCGCCATTCCCGTTGTACCGGACTGCCGCATGCTGTTTCCCGGTGAGCACATACTGATGCCAAATCCTATCATCAGAAAAATCCCCGGGATAATCTGCTGCCATTTTATTTTTCTGTTTACAACAACAAATAAAAATACGGTTCCGATTACAGCAAGCAGTCCTGTGGTATACTGGCTGCCCCCGACTATAAGCGCCAGCAGGGAAGTTCCTATTGCATAAGCCGCTTTATTCCCGGTTTTTGTAAGCTTTCCGCTCCATATCTGCAAAGCGGTAAACACAAACAGCAGATAATGCAGCGTTGTGTAGGCAATGGCCCCCGCATACCAGAAGAAAGCTTCCGACGGTGACGGCACGGTCTGTATGACCAGAAAAGAAAGCAATGCCCAGATTTCCAGGCATTCCTTCCGATGCACATCTTTTCCGTAAAAACAACTGATTATGCAGCGGATTGTTACATATAATGCCGTCAGAATGCTTCCCGCCATAATAACCGGTGTTATCCAGGTAAACTGTTCTCCAAATACCCCCGGGTTAAACACATCTAAAAAGCTTACAGAATAACAGCCTATCCAGGTCTGGTAGGATTTAACCATATAGGAAAGGGCATAAGCAAATACCCCGCCGATTCCGCCGCCTTCAGTCACAACATGGTGCATTTCCTTACACATGGAAAAGTCATCAGCCGCCATGACATTGTATCTGCCGATATAAAGCAGCGGAAGCAGCGATATTCCCAAAAGCAGAAGACATGCAAGACTCTGTTTATTTTTCAATTTAGTTTCCATCCTTGTTTTCAATTTACGTTCTCCGTCTTCTGTTCCTGTGATAAATTACCGGTTCTCTCACTGATAATGTATCTGGGACGATGTTTTACTTCCATATATATTTTACCTATGTATTCCCCCAGTACTCCCGTACAAATAAGCTGGATGCCTCCGATAAAACACACCATGCAGACCATACTTGCCCAGCCTGCTACCGTCTGTCCGGTCATATGGGCAATCACCGCCCAGATAATGCCTATAAATCCCAGCAGGGAAACCAAAATTCCCGCCATGGAAATCATACGGATTGGTTTATTGCTTAAGCTGGTAATACCGTCAAATGCCAGCGCCAGCATCTTACTTAACGGGTAATGGCTTTTTCCAGCCATTCTCTCATGTCTTTCATAGTAAACGGATGTGCTCTTGAACCCCACCAAAGGAAACATACCCCTTAAAAAAAGGTTCACTTCTTCAAAATGGGAAAATTCCTGTAATACCCGGTTGGATACCAGTCTGTAATCTGCATGATTATAAACCACATTGCCGCCCAGTGCATTTAAGAATTTGTAATAGCTCTGTGCCGTAAACCGTTTCCAGAAAGTATCCGTGCTTCTGTTGCTGCGAACACCGTAGACTATCTCGCAGCCGTCAGCATACGCATCTATCATATCCTCCATGGCATGGATATCGTCCTGTCGGTCACAGTCTATGGATATGGTGATATCGCACCTGTCCTTTGCCTCCATAAGCCCTGCCAGCACGGCATTCTGATGTCCTCTGTTCCGGCTCTGCTGTATCCCGTAAAAATGCTCATTTTCCTTTGCCAGCCGGGATATAATCTGCCATGTGGCATCCCTGCTGCCATCGTCTATAAGCAGGATTTTACTGTTTTCCGCAATCTTATTTTTTTGTATCAGTTCCTGCAGTTCCCCTAAAAACAACGGCGCCGTAATCGAAAGAACCTCTTCTTCGTTATAGCAGGGAATTACCATCCAAAGACAAGGTTTGCTCACTTCAACCATCCTTTCTCATACAGAAAACTCTTAACTTTCCCCAGACTGTCCAGTTCTTTTTGCAGCTTTTCATAATCCACCCGGTAAGGCGGGCAGACATCCGCCTGCTGCCGGAAACCTTCGTTTGGTGTTTCGGGCAGTTTTTCACACAGATGAAAACACTTCAGAAATTCCTCGAAATTCCGGAAGTTCTTTTCAAACTGCCGGTTAAATTCCGTATAATCCTGCTCCCTGTAAATCTCGTACAGGGTTGCTTTTTTTTCATCGGTTACTATCGGCACCGCATAAAATTCGGCCAGTTCCCGCACACGCAAATCATAGTTGCCTTTATGAATATACACACATGCGGGTTTTCCCGCAAGCAGGGAAATCAGATTTCCGTGAATCCGGGTGCCGAACATAAAATCCACATTCTTCTCTATATACCGGTACCATTCCTGCAGGTTGGCAAAATATCTGACCCTGCCTTCCGCCAGAAGTTTCACACCGAAGTAACCGTATTTCTGAAGCAACTCCGGAAATGCCGTCACCGCACCGTACAATGCTTTTCCATACTGGTCCTGACAAATGTAGTCCGCAGGATACCTTGCAAAAGAATCCCGGTAAAGCTTTTCGGAAAAATCCTGCACTCTTCCGTTCAGTGCCGGGTGGAAATCCTTTTCTTCCTTTTTGGCATTTCCGATTTTCAAAAGACCGTTCTGATATAAGGACGGACATCCCGTGGCATAGGCAATTTTCTCCCTGCCCGCCTTATCAAAAAGCTCCTTGGTATAATACCCCCTGCAGGCAATGGCGCCGCCGCTCTCTTCCACCATATCGGCAAAGGTGTTAAGCTCTGCCGCAATCTGCCCATACAGGCTGTCCATGGTATCCTTTCCCGTTAACGTAAGCCCGATGCCCAGTACAAAAACAGGAATGGTAATCCCCTTAATCAGCTTCATGACATTTTCAAGATATGCTGTATTGCTTTGCAGTACATTTGCCATGGGATACAGCACACAGTCATAGGTTTCGTTTATCTCATTCTTATAAGCATCCGCATCCCCGTTCATTTTGTACCAGTCGTAAAATTCATAGGAATTTCCGGGAAGTCCGGCTATAAATCTTGCGGCATTCATGAACATCAGATTACCGGTATTTCCGATGTAATTGTCAATCCATGCAGAAATATCCTGTGCGTTTTTCATAGCTTCGGTATCCGTCCAGTTGCCGGTAAGCATAATCAGACATTTCAAAGCTTACATCCTCCCCTCCATTGCTCGTATTTCCTAAAGCAGTACAGATTAACGGCTGCTCCCATGCTGTTTTCCTCCGCCAGTCTTAAAATTCTTTTGGTGCGAGAAGAAGTTCGCTCCTGCCGGCAGTAACTTACGGTTTCCTTACCCACCGGTGCTTCTGCGAAATGCTGCAGTTGTTTTTTCAGCTCTCCCGTAACGAAAAGCTCCTTTATTGATATATGCGGTGTAATCATATTGTCCAGCATATAGCACAAATAACGGTACAGCTGCGGCATCAGTACTTCTTTTTCCTCCGGGAAATCCGCAAACTCCTGTGAAAGCAGTCTTCCCAGTATCAGAATTTCATCCGTATAATAGGTTTTAATGATGGCATGGGAAATGGAACTCTCCCGCATCCGGTAAAAATAAAAAAATCCTGCTTTCAGGTAATAAATACTCTCCGCCTCCAGAATACAGGCATAACTGCAGGCGGCATCTTCTCCCAGACGGATAGAATTGTCCACCCGCATCTGGTGCTTCCGCAAAAGCTCCCTGCGGAACAACCGGCTGCAGAGGGACGGCTGGAAACCAAAGGAAAAATATTCTCCCCTGCTTAACATTTCCGGGTATACTTTCTTTTTTAAGGCTTCTTTGTCATAATACCCGCCATCCATATTCTGGGACAGTGGCTCCTCTGTTTTTCCTGCTGCCACAAAATCGGAAATAACTATATCGGCGCCGGTATCAGAAGCCTGTCCGCACAACTTTTCCATCATGCATTCCGCAATCCAGTCGTCCCCGTCCACATATGCCACATAGGTGCCCAGAGCTTCGGAAAGTCCTGCTTTCCGTGCACTGACAAGTCCTCCGTTTTCCTTATGGATGACACGGATGCGCCGGTCTTTTCCGGCATATTCGTCGCACAGCCTTCCGGTGCTGTCCTTGGAACCGTCGTCTACCAAAAGCAGTTCAAAATCGGTAAAAGTCTGCCTTAAAATACTGTCCACACACTGCGGCAGATACTCTTCCACATTGTAAGCCGGTACCACAATGCTTAAAAAAGGTGTTCCGTTATTCATCCGCCACCTCTTTCACCCGGGTTTCTTTTTCCAGGAAGGTATATTCATACCCCATTTTAGCAAGCCATCCCAAAGCCGTCTCCAGTTTATCCGCATTCTCCTGAAAACACCATGCATGGGTAAACACCACCACCAGGCGGTCGCGTTTATGTGCGTCCAGAGCTTTGAAAATGTCATCTGTTTTTTCCAGCCGGATATCCGTTACATAATAACTCAGTTCTCCCGGACGGATACCGTCCCTTGACTTTAAAAGAGTCTCCGCCTGTTCCTTATTCAGATTGTAGCAGGAGTTGCTTTCATTTCCGCAAAGCAGACCTTCCACGCCTTCTTTTTTCAGTACCTCCGCCATTTCATCCGTGGCATACCAATAATGCAGTCTGATGACATGGGCAAGGGACTTTTCTCCTGCGAAATCAAGAATTTCCCTGTTTACTTTCTGAAATCCTTCGGCAAATTCTTTGGTTGTCATCCCTTCCTCCTCGGGATCTGCCTCTGTCATGCTGTGAAAGCCTATTTTCAGCCAGTCTGCGTTGTCCTCAAATTCCGTCTTGTAGGCATCCGGAAAATCCGCCAGATCATAGGTATCCAGTTTTCCAAAAACATATAAGGTCGCTTTCAGTCCGTATTCCTCATGAAAATCCCTTAGCTTTCCCAGTACCTCATTTTCAAAGATGCTCTCATACTCATGAAACGCAATATCCTGAAAAATCTGGGTGGCATCGTCTATGCTGAAATGCGTATATTTGGGAATGGTTCTTACCCTGTTTAATGGTTCTTCTGGGGTCTTTTCCGCCTGCAGGGCGTAGACGATATAGGTTCCCAGTGCAATTCCCAGAAACAGCAGAAGCACAAGAATAACTATCTTTATTCGGTTTCGATTTTTATTTCTCCTAACGCTACGTGTCCCCAATATCTGTGACTCCATTCCATTTTGTGGGCAAAATCCTCGCCCGCTTTAATTTCAAAACAGTATGCATCCTTAACTCCGTCGCAATTCCGGAAGGTGCCAAACTGGTTTACTTCATATAAAATAAGGCTCAGGGTATACTTACCCGGCACAATATACTGCGTATCCAGGCTGAACGTAACTTCCCTGTCCTCTCCGCATTTTGCCTCAAATGCTTTTTTTGAGGTAATCATGGTAACCGGCGTGCCGTCCGCATAATGAATAATGGCACGGATATACATGTGCAGATCCTGCTGATTGGCGGTGAGCGTCAGCTTAAAACGCATTTTGCTGTTCTGGACAAAAACACTGCTGTCCGCATCCAGCACCTCTAATTTTTTCATGAACGCCACATGGCTCTTATGCTCTTCCGCTCTGGGGAAGTCCTCCAGATTAAGCTTCAGGGGCGACTCCTTCACCGTACCCATGTAAATCCGGATGGCTTCCTCCACATTGCCGTCATAAATGATGCGGCCCTTGTCCAGTACCACGCAGCGGCTGCAAAGCTGCTGGATGGTGTTCATATTGTGGCTGACATACAAAACGGTACGTCCTTCTTTATCTGCCACATCTCCCATTTTCCCCAGACACTTTTCCTGAAATTTCATATCGCCTACCGCCAGTACCTCATCCATTACAAGAATTTCGGAGTCTAAGTGTGCTGCCACGGAAAACGCCAGTTTTACATACATACCGGAGGAATATCGTTTAACCGGGGTATCAATGAATTTCCGGCACTCGGAAAACTCGATGATGTCTTCCATTTTTTTATCCACTTCGCTGCGGTTCATGCCTAAAATGGCACCGTTTAAGTAAATGTTCTCCCGTCCCGTCAGTTCTCCGTGAAAGCCGGTACCCACCTCCAGCATACTGGAAATTCGGCCCTTGATTTTCACTTCCCCTTCCGTGGGCGCCGTAACGCGGGAAAGAATTTTTAACAGAGTGGATTTACCGGCGCCGTTGGAGCCGATAATACCCAGGGTTTCCCCCGCCTTTACCTCTAAGTTCACACCGTTTAACGCCCAGAACTCCGTACCGCTCTCTCTTTTTTCCCCGATTTTCAGATTTGGGTCGTCTTTTCCCGTTTTCTTCGCCCACCAACTCTGTAAATCGGCGCTTAAGGTCCCGCCTCCGATGCTGCCGAGCTTATATCTTTTCTTTAAGTTTTCTATCTTAATAACCGTATCCTGCATACTGTTTCCATGCCTTTCCGTAACCATAAAACCACTTGGGAAACCTACACGGTATCCATGAAGGTTTTCTCAATCTTGCTGAACAAAAGAACGCCGATAACCATAACCACTATCGTGGTAATCCAGCTGATGCCCCAGGAGGCAAACGGAATGTAACCGGTTCCTAAGAAAGCATAGCGGAAAATCGTCACAATGGGAGACACCGGATTTAAGAGATAAATAAACCGGTACCGCTCCGGTATCTGGCTTACGGAATATACAATGGGGCTGGCATACATCCAGAGCTGCACACCGAAGGTCACCAGTATGGTCAAATCCCGGTACTTGGTGGTGAGGGAGGAAACAATAATGCCCACTCCCATGCCGAGCATGGCAAGCTGGATCACCAGAATGGGGGTTAAAAGCGCCCAGGGAGTAATGCCGATGGGCGTACCTGTCAGTGCATAAATCAGTAAAATCACCGCAAACAGACCAAACTGGATGCCCAGGTCCAAGAGTCCCGTAAGTACCGTCGAAATGGGGGCTACCAGTCTGGGGAAATACACCTTGCCGAATACCCCCGCATTGGACACAAAGGTATTGGAGGTCTGATTGACGCAGTAGGCAAAATACGTCCAGATGATATTGCCGGACATATAGAATGCCATCTGCGGCGTTCCGTCCGTGGACAGTCCCGCAATATTACCGAATACCAGCACATACATTAGGGTCGTCAGTATCGGGCTGATAATCAGCCACAATGGTCCCAATATGGTCTGCTTGTATTTGGTAACGAAATTTCTTTTTACAAACAGAAAGATTAAATCCTTATAGGAAAATAATTCTTTCAGGTTGATATCCCATAAATTATGCTTCGGTTTTAATACTGTTGTCCATTTTTCTTCCATGAAATCTCATCCATTCATCGTTTTATCAATCGTTTTACCGGTCTTAAAACATTCTTTACTGCTTCTTTTACCTGCTCTCTGTTCTTAAGACGCTTTACTTTTTTTTCATAGCCCGCCGGATTTTCGGCAAATGCCCGGTATGTGCTTTTCTGCTCATCCGTCAGCTTTTCCGTAACTTCCGTATCGGTCAAAAATGCTTTCACGGTTTCCTGCATCCGTTTTATGGTATCTGCTGCCTCCGGCGCCTCCTTCATATACGGATAATTTACCGTTATAAAATGAAGCATCTGTATTCTGGTAAATACGGCTGCTTCCGTGTATCCCCGCTCTGTCAGATAGGCAAGGCGCTCCTCATACGCCTGAAAGGTATCCGCATAATAGGTCCATTTCCTTTTGGCGGTAATACTGCCTTCTCTCTGCACATAGTAATACAGCTTTTCATCCACATAGGCAGTCTTTTTACACTGTCCCAAAATATAATGAATCGCCGATTCGTCATCGTGAATACGCCCTTTGATATAACGGGTATGGTCATATACGGACTTCCTGTATATTTTATCCCAGGCAACCACGGTACGCAAATTTTTGTACCAGAGCTGGTTCATGATATCCTGTCCCTCGTAGCAGACCGGCTCCTTCACCTCTTCTATTACCGGAAAAGACTCCACCAGCTTATCCGGTATCATCTCAAAATCAAAAACCGCTATATCCGCTCCCGTGCTGCCGATAACCTCATGCATAATCTTAAGGGTGTCTGGATGAATGTAATCGTCCTCATCCACATACATGATGTATTCGCCTTCTGCCACGGCAATGCCCGCATTCCTGGCATCCGACAGACCACCGTTCTCCTTGTGCACTACTTTGATGCGGGAGTCCGTTTTCTGAAGTTCATCGCAAATTTCTCCCGATTCATCCGGAGAGCCGTCGTCCACTAAAATAATTTCCGTGTTGGTATAGCTTTGGTTCTGTATGGATGCCACGCATCTTCTCAGCCAGGGTGCTCCCATGTAAATCGGCACGATGACACTAATCTTCTCTTCTTCCGTCATAATCTGCCCCATCATACATTCTTTTTATGGTTAATCAGCCACTTTTTCCATTCGGGATATTCCTTGTTGGAATCCTTTAGCTTACAGGATAAAAAGGCTTCCACCTCCGGGCTTAACCAGTTGTTTCCCTCTGCATCGGTCCGGTTCCGGAGGCTGGCATAGGTCGGCGTATCCAGCTCCGGTATATCTCCCAGTGTCAGGAACGAATGTCCGTTATAGCAGTGGGAAATCGGACACCGGCAGCCCATAGCTTCAAAATGAAGCGGCTTGTCCGGGTTTTCATAAATATTATCGATTTTGCTGCCCGCATAGCACCTCGTCATATTTCCGGTGCCGAGATTGACATAAACACTCCAGTCTCCGGCATAGCAGAACCGGTTCTGGTGCTCACCGAAAATAGTCTTCTTAAATGTAAACAGATTGGAGTCAAACTGCTCCCAGGTCTTGTAAAATTCCTCTTCCGGTAAGGCGGAATAAATGGGAATATCCGGCTTGGCATCGTCTCTGGCAATCGTCACATGGCAGTCGGCTCCTACATACTTCTTTGCCTCCGCGCGCAGTTCGTCAATATGCGGAATCAGTTCGTCATTGGGTGTTACCTCTAAGGTAAAAGAACAGCCTGCCTTACGCATCCGGTTGATGTTGTCAAAAAACAGTTCTGTGATTTTCAATCTGTGCTGCTCTAAATAATGATAGGAAAACTTAAAGGAAAGCCGTTTTCTTAATTCTTCCGGGAATTCCTCGATTTCCTTAAATGCCTTGGTAATGGTTCCGTTTGTTACGATAAAAACATAGTGTCCCTCTTCTAAGAGTGCCTTTGCCACCTTGGGTAAATCCGGGCAGAGCAGAGTCTCCCCGCCGCCGCAAAGATTGATAAGACAGGTGCCCCCCAGTCTTTTTTTCGACAATGCCCTGGCAATTTCTTCCGGGGAATGACCGATGGGTCTGATTTCGTCCTTCCATCTGTCCTTCATGGTAATGTAGCAGTAATGACACCGCAAGTTGCAAGTGGTAATGGGAACATAACATTCTACATATCTTTTTAATTTATCCATATAAAATCTCCCGAATGGTTTCGTCATATAAACACATGATTTCCGTGTTGTCATACACGGGGTGCCGCACACCGAGCACCTTCTGCACGGCAGCAGCCAGTTCGCTTTCGTCTTCCGCAAAAGCCACATAGGGCAGATGGCTCACCCATTTGTAGGTTTCCTTTACCTTGTGGTTGTAATTTCCGAACACAACACAGGGAGTTGCCGCTGCTGCCGCAAATACCATGCCGTGGAGTCGGTCCGTTACCACAAGTTCTGCTCTCTGCACTTCTTCTATCTTTTCCTTAAGCCTTGCTTCGGGATTTTTAATATAATCCCAATAGGAAATTTCCGTATCCGTTCTGGTCACTGTCCGGAATTTTTTCTGTAAGTCCTTCTCTAATGCCGTTTCCTCTTTGTCCGTCAGCTTCTTTTCCACATCCCGGCGGAGAAGTAAGAGCGCCCCTTCCCGATTTTCCTTTTCCTTAAAGCGGCATGTAAGCACCACATCCGGCATCAGTTTTACCGGAACCGAAAAAGTCTTTTTCATCTTTTCATAGGAAAGACTGTCCCTTGCCATCAGGAAAAGCTGTTTATGCCGGTTGTAAATATTTGCTGTGATTTTTTCCTCTTTTTTCCCATCCTCATCCTGTGTAAAAAAGAAAGTCTGGGGAAAGAGAACGATTTTGTTCCCCGGAAAAGTCTCTATAGTTTTGCGCCGTATCCTTTCATCGTCCGGATACTGGTTACCAAGATTTCCTCCGCCGGTAAGGATAAGAAGGTCCTTTCCGGTAAGCAGTCCTTTCAGGGCGCGGATTTCATGAAAGAAATCCACCATGTTGACACCGAATATATTGGCATCGGGGAAATAGTTGCGAAGAAGCTCCCTTTCTGCCGTAAAAATGGCATAGTCTCCTAAGTTTCCGTGATTGGGAACACCGAAAATCACCACATTCTGTTTGTTTCTCTGTATCTGATATTTTATTTTTACCTTTTTCTTCTGTTTTAACAGACCAAAAGAATTTTCATAAAGGGGATATGCTATTTTATAATAAAAGATACTGCCCAGTCTGGTAATACTGTTCAATGCCGTCTCCTTTAATTCTGCTCAAAAAAAGCCGCTAATTTCTGAATTCCTTCCCTTAAGGGAATGTTGTTTCTGTGTCCGAAATCCTGCTCATAACGGACAATGTCCAGTACATTGACGGGCACGTCCACTTTTCTTCCCGCCTCATAACGGATACAGGGTGTTTTGTGAAGCACCTCTGCGATGGTATCTATCAGCTCCCGGATGCTGACGCCCTGTCCGCTTCCCAGATTGTAGAGCTTATACCTGCCTTTTTCTTCCGCAATGGTAAGAATGCCCTCTATGGCATCGGCAATGTAAATATAGTCCCTGACCACACTGCCGTCCCCGTAAACCGTAATCGGCTCATCCCGCAGAATGCGGTAGGTGAAGGTCGTCACCGCTCCCTGTACACCGTTGGGTTTCTGATATGGTCCGTAAGGATTGGACAGTCTGACAATCCGGTAATCCAAATTGTAAAGCTGGTAATACAGGTACAGGAGCTTTTCGATGCTCAGTTTCTGCATGCCGTACACCGTGATGGGAAACGCTTCTTCCTCTTCCTTACAGAGTCCGGTATGCTCTTTTCCGTATACCGTACCGCCGGAAGATAAAAATACTACCTTTTTCACTCCCGCTTCCACACAGGCATCCAGGAAATGCGTCGTACCGATTACGTTGTCCGCAAGCTCCCCGGCAATATCCCGGTTGGAATTGGTGGGACAGGTGGTGCTGATTAAATGGTATACACATTCCACTTCCGCAAAATCCGGCAGAACCTTTTTCCAGTCCTCCTTCTGCATCTGCGTAAAGGACCCCTGTCTTATCTGCACCTGCTTTGCGCCCTGTATTTCCGGGCAGTAGACCGCTTCCGGTCTGTCAAACAATATGAGGTTTTTATTCTGCCCGATAAGCCGCAGGGTCAGGTTGGTACCGATAAATCCCGCCGCTCCCAGTATCAGTGTTTTATCCTGCATAAGACTCCTTATCCACTAATTTGCTAACTTTCAATATAACATACTGCCATAGGAATAGTCAAACCTTCAGCCTTCGCTTCTGCGCTCGTAAAGGTCATACAGCCACACAAATCTGCTTCGCATGGCGTAGTAGCCCGCTCTGCCCATGCTTCCCTTTTTCCGTTTCAGGCTTTCCTGAAAGAAGGCATCGCACAAAATCTTCTTTTTTTCCTTCTGTATTTCCGCATGGGAGAGCCTGTCTCCCGCAAGTTTCAGGTTGGCAAGGGCTGACTGCATGTACTCCCAGTACCGTTTATAAAAAAGGTCGTAATCCTCTCCGGGCACCCTCCATTTTTCGGCATAGCGGTACTGCTCTGTCAGAATACGTTTATGAATATCGTAGTAGCCCGCCCGGTAACAGTTGTCCAGGGATTCCTGTCCGGTTCTCACATAGCGGTACTGCACCGTATTGCAGATGACAACAGGAACATCCCCGCAGGCGTCCAGATACTGCATATTGAACTGTAAATCCTCGGCAATGTTTAAGCCCTCTTCCATGCGCAGGTGATTTCTTTCTATAATATCCCTGTGAAACAGCTTGTTCCAGGGACTGTTTAAGAGATACCTGCCGGAAAAGCGGAACAAATCCTTCCGGCTGCATTCCGCCGTTTCCGCTTCGTTGTAACGGATAATTTCCGTCATGGTTTCATCCGTTCCGTCCACCACGCCGAAGCCGCTCCACACGAAGGCATCCTCCCCGTATTTTTTCTGAGTCTGCATCAGCCTTTCCAGGTAATCCTCCGGCAGGTAATCGTCACTATCCACAAACTGAAGGTAAATGCCCTGCGCCATGTCCATTCCCGAATTCCGGGCAGCGGATACCCCGGCGTTTTTTTTGTGAAGCACCCGTATGCGGGCATCCTCTCCGGCAAAGCTGTCGCACAGAGCCCCGGAAGCATCCTTTGCCCCGTCTTCGATAAGGAGAATTTCCACATCGGAAAAGGTCTGCCGTCTTATGCTGTCCACGCATCTTTTTATGGTTTTTTCCGCATTGTACACAGGTACAATCACACTGATTAACGGCATGTTTTATCCCTTTCTCTTAAAAATCCCGGCAATCGCCTTCAGTCGCTTCCGGATGGCGATTTTACTTTTCAGGCGGCCCAGATACAGCTTCACTCTTCCGAAAAAACTGCCTGCCTTTACGGCTTCCACATCAAAATATTTACTCTTGTCCCGGATTAACATAACCGGCTCGTAAGGCAAATCCCAGCCTTCCGGATATCCGTAACAGGGGGGCAGGATTTTCACGTCATCCCTGCCGATAATGTAACGGTTTAACTGGGATTCATCATGCCACAGGGCAATGATACCATCCTTTTTGTCCGCGTCCACTCTGTCCCGCAGGGTGTGAATCATGTCCAGATAAGCGCCCGTTTTTCCACCGTTTAAGCCGCCCATCACATAGACGCTGCCCTCGTCCCAGTCCACAAACGCCCGGCACTTTGGATTCCTGTCATAGGTCATATCTTTCGGATTCTTACCATGGGCGCTGGCATGCTCCGCCACTAAAAGATTTTCCTTAACCGGCAGAAATTCCTCCGCCGTTACGGTCTTCACACAAAGGAAATTGGCGTTGATAAAGAAAGTATAATCATAATCCTTAAACCGTTCCTCTTCTCTGGAAAACAGGGCAAACCGCATCAGGGTGTTGTCCGGCCAGCCTAAATTCTTCTGTGGGATAAGGCACACATTTTTCTTATCGCTGTAAGGCAGTTTTTTCCTGTCCGTATATACAAAATATGTTTTTTCAATGTCCGGCAGAAAATTTTTTTCAAAGGATTCGTAAAACTCCTTGAAAAAAACGGTATATTTACCGGTACAGATATAAAGTATCGCTACCCGCATGTGGGTCTCCTTTTCGGCTTATTCGCCCTGCACACTGCCATTGGCGTCAATGAGGCAGTTACAGAGTCCTGCATAAATGTCTTTTCCTTCCGATATGTTCAGCCACTTTGCCGGTGCAATCACGGTTTTGTCCGGATTTTCATCCAGCCATGCCCCCCACCAGCTGAAACTGCTGTTGGCAATGATATGGTGCTTACAGCAGCTCATAAGCGCCATATCCACATAGGCGCCCGCACCTTCCGATGCATCCACGTACACCGTATCTTCGCTTTCCTGCTGTCTTCCCCATTCGGCATCGTCCGTAAACAGGTAAAAACGGCATTCTCCGAAGTGTTCTTTCATGTAGTTCCGGGCAGCTTCGTAATAGGCATCTGTACACAGATTCCCGTAGATACCGGCAAACTTCCCGTTCATGTAATCCCCCCTGCGGATATGCAGGCTTACGGAAACTTCCTTACGCATCTGCTCCTTCAGGTTGTTTGCTTTTTCCGGAAACGCATTCCAGTCGAAAGCAAAATCCTGCCGCAGGTCAAAAACCGCCTTTTCAAAGTAACGCTGACTTTGGAAGTAGCCGATCATATACACATCTTCTGCCGCAAATACTTCCGGTTCAAAAATAATGGCTTCCTTTTCCTGATAGATTTTTTCTTTTCTGCCGGTAAGCTTTCGTTTCACCTTGTGCAAAAAATCCGGTTCGGAATCCGTAAGCTTCTGGTATGCTTCCCTGTCCGCTTTCCGGTAATCCAGATGAAACACGGTCTGTAAGCAGTTCTTTTCCGGCGTATCGTAATGGGTGAAGTCCTCAATGCAGACCTCTTTACCCTTTTGTCGTAAGGACCGGTACAAGGCATAGGTAAACATCTGGTTTCCCATGCCTCCGGTCATCTGCAGCATAATCATTTTTTTCCTCCTGTCCCGAGTTTCCGGGGTAAAATCCACTTCTCATTCACCCACATGACCGCATGGAACAAAAGCGGAGAGGCTGAGAAAATTTTCAGTTTCAAAATATCGGTTTTTTTTGCTATGGAAACACCAAAAACATCCGGAAAAGTATTTTTTCTCTCCCGGAGTAGTTGTTTTAATTCTTTCTGATGCTTTTTTAAGGGCTTATTTTCCTTTTTCCACAGTTCTTCGTAAAAAATAAGCAGTCTTTTATAAAAATAATAACGATGCAGGGAAACCGCCTCTTTGTCAGGCAACGTCTCCAAAAATGCTTCTTTTTTTAAGTACGCGGGAATACGGTCCGTAAATACGCGCTCCGTAAGTCCCGCATTCATGATACTGCCTTCTCTTTCACAGACATAGTTGTAAAATGCCGTGTCCACATAAACGCCGGTATGCACCCTGCTTAATATGCGGGCGGAAAATACCACGTCCTCATACCATTCTCCTTCCGGAAAACGTTCCTCTCCCAGAAGCTCCCTTTTGTAAAGCTTGTTCCATGCCGCATGCTGGATCAGATACGCCTCATCCTCTTTTAAATACTGTAAAAGCATCTCATAGGGCCTGGTATACACTGTCACCTTACCGGTAGAGCCGTCCTTTACACTGTCTCTGTAAATGCATTTATAGCGGCATGCCACCAGGTCTGCATTGTATTTACCGGCAAGCTCCGCCATGGTTTCATACATGGTTTCTTCCACCCAGTCATCCCCGTCCACAAAGGTGATGTACTCTCCGGTGGCTTTTTCGATACCTGTATTTCTGGCGACGCTTAAGCCTCCGTTTTCCCGGTAGACAACCTGTATGCGGTCATCCTTCTTAGCATATTCTTCGCAGATTTTACCGGAGGAATCGGTGGAGCCGTCCACTACCAGAATAATTTCCAGATTCCGGTAGGTCTGGCTGCATAAAGACTCTATGCAGTGTGCGATATATGCTTCTATGTTATAAACTGCCACAATAATCGAAATCCGCATTATCCCATTACCTTTCCGAAATACTCTTCCCATTTACGGTTTACACTGTCCGGCGCCATACTCTCCTGAATACGGGCCGCCTCTCTTCCCACTTCTTCTGTTTCCTCCGGATGGGACAGACAGTAAACCAGTTGCTCCTTTAGTGCCTCCGTATCCCTCACGGGCACGAGATAACCGTTTTTCCCCGGTGTAATTAACTCCCTCGGACCGCCGCAGGGACAATCCGTGGAAATCACACACAATCCTAAGGACATCGCCTCTATGAGGGCATTGGGCATTCCCTCCGTATCGGAGGTCATGACAAACAGACTGCTTTTGTAAATTTTCTCTTCTATTTTATCCGTTCTGCCTGGCAGGCTCACCCTTCCGTCCAATTTCCGCTTTGCAACAAGCTTCTCTAATTTGGACCGGTCCTCACCCTCGCCGTAAATCACCACCCGGTAGTCCGGGAAGTCATCCTCTATTTCGGCGAAAGCTTCAATCAGCATGGCATGGTTTTTGTTGTCATCCAGTCTGCCTACCGCCACGATTTCTTTTTCCCTTTCTCCTTCAAACCGCTCCCGGATAAACTGGGGGTTTAAGGAGTTTGGCAGGATTACGCCTTTTTTGCGGACAGCCTTCGGGAAAAAGTCCATGGCTTCCTTTGTCTGGAACACAATCCCGTCCGCAAACCGGAACAGCACTTTTGCCAGCAGGCGCATCAGCCCGGTGGGATACTCCATTTTCGGGTCCGCCACCACGGAAACCACGGTTTTGCAGTGCAGTCCCATGCCGGCGCACTCTGCCATAAAATTGTTTTTTCCGTTGCAGGAAAATACAATATCCGGCTTTATTTTCTTAAGAATATTCCGCAGCTTGAAAAATCTGGCAAAAAAATTGCCGATTCTTCCGTCCTTTTCTTCCCCGGGCGTAATATCAGACAGGATGCGGGTAATGCCGGGTTTTAAGCCATATTCATCCTCCTGTTTATACTGGGTCACCATATAAACGGTGTAGCCCTTTTCTGTAAAATATTCTGCCAGATTGGCAAATACTCTCTCCGCCCCGCCCTTGGTCAGGGAGCTGCAGTAAAAAGCAATGGTTTTCTTTTCCGCCATGTTCATTTACTCCATATAATACTGATACCACTGTTGGAAAACAAAGTAGGACCACATCAGCTTGGAATAGTTGGCACCGGTTGCCGGACCCCCATCCCCATGCTCCATATAGGTATGCAGCATTTTCTGTAAAAAGGCGGTATCAAAGATATCCTGTCTGTTTAAGAAATCCGTATCCGCCAGGGCAAGGAGCTGTTCCTTTAAGGGGCCTCTGAGCCATTTGTCAAGCGGTACACCAAAGCCTACCTTCGGTCTGTCCAGCAGTTCCTTCGGAATATAGTCGTAGGCAATGTCTTTTAAAATTCTCTTCTTTATATGGTTGCCGTATTTGAAGGAATGTGGCAGTCTGTAAGAATACTCCATCACATCCTTATCCATAATGGGACATCTGGCTTCCAGGGAATACTTCATGGTTGCCCTGTCCACCTTGCAGAGAATATCGCCCGGTAAGTAAGTATCCATATCCAAAAGCATTCTCCGCTCCTGCCAGTTCTTTTCGCCGTAAGCCTGTTCAATGGGGTACAGGATGGAAATGCCGTCCCCCTTTACCATATGGTTTGCCGTATACAGATAACTGTCCGCACCGAACTGGGTCTTGGTTTCCTTGTCCCGGTTCTTGGCAATAATGCGCACCTTAAAAGGCAATTTATCTAAAAGCGCCGTGTTTCGGATGCCCGGCAGATTGCAGAAACCGTATGTCATGCCGCCCAGCACATCTAACTTCTGTGCCTGTCCCACTTTATCATAAGCATTGTAGCCGCAGAAAAATTCATCGCCGCCGTCCCCGGAAAGTACCACCGTTACGTCCTTTCTTGCCAGCTCTGCCACCAGCATGGAAGGTATCTGGGAGCTGTCCGCAAAGGGCTCGTCATAGTACTTCGGAATGCTCGCCACCAGATCAAACATTTCCTTTTCGCTGATATAAACTTCCGTATGATTGGTGCCCAAGTGCTTTGCCACTTCCTTGGCAAACTTCGCTTCGTTATATTTTTCTTCGTTAAAGCCGATGGAAAAGGTCTTTACCGGCTCACTCTTCAAATCCTGTGCAACCGCCGTTACTAAAGAGGAATCGTAGCCGCCGCTTAAAAAAGTACCCAGCGGTACATCTGCAATCATTCGCAGGGAAACGGAACGCTTTAACAGATTCCTTAACCCTTCCTTGGCTTCCGCGTAATCGGTTACCGGCTGCGCCTTCTTTTCCTGATAAACCTTTTTTACATCCCAGTACTTCCAGGTGGACTTTCTGCCCTCTTGAAACTGCAGAACCGCTCCCGGCTCTAATTTGTATACATCCTCAAAGATGGTGTCCGGCGCATTGATGTACTGGTGATACAGGTAGCGGGAAATCACCTCAGTACGGATGTGTTTTTCAAATCCCGGGCACTTCATAATGGGCTTTAATTCAGAGCCGAATACAATGCCCTCCCCGGTCAGCCAGTAATACAGCGGCTTTTTGCCGATTCTGTCCCTTACTAAGTAAAAGGAGTCGTCCTCCCTGTCGTAAAGGGCAATGGCAAACATGCCGTTGAATTTTTCCACGCAGGAAATGCCCCATTTTAAGTAGGCGGCAATAATAACCTCCGTATCGCAGTTGGAACGAAACTCATATTCCTTTATCTCTTCCCGGATTTCCTGAAAGTTATAGATTTCGCCGTTAAACACCACGGACACCCTCTTGTCGGGAGAGTGCATGGGCTGGTGTCCCAGCGCCGATAAGTCCAGAATGGACAATCTTCTCTGGGCAAGTCCTACGGTGTAGCCGTCCTTCGCCGGGTAAATCTCTTCTCCGCTGTCATTGGGACCTCTGTGATACATAGTATCGTTCATTGCCTTAAGCTGTTCGGTTGTAATGGTTTTTTTGCTGAAAAATCCGCATATGCCGCACATAAACATCACCAAACCTTTCCGTCTTAGTACCCTGTTTTACTGTAAGCCAACTACAGATAAATCCTGCGGCTTAATGTAGTCCGTATAAAATCCGTATACTCCCCTGTCCCGATAGGTCTTCATAAGGTCCAGGCTGTTGAGCGTATTTACATATACCTTAATGTTCATTTCATTAAATACCGAAATGTATTCCGCATCCTGCACCCAGCCGTTTGGCATGGTCACCACCGGAATATCGTGGGTCAGGCAGAATTCCGCAATGGCATTCAGATCCCTGTCCGCACTTTCGTATAGTGTGTAAATCCAGTTGGTGAAAGGATAGATATTTTTGATATAGTCGTAGTCTTTTTTATAGTATATCTGCACCACAAACCGGTCAAGCACATCCGTGCAGTCTTTCTTTCCGGCAAGCTCCACGATTTTCTCAAATACACTTCCGATGTATTCTCTGTCACCCTTGATGTCCGTGACGATATACAGGTCCGGGTACTGCGTCATATAATCCAGTATCTGGGAAGCATCCAACGGCTCATACAGGTATTCGATGGGAGTGCTCATAAATTCCTCATAGGTAGGCGCCTGCCCCGCCCAGTTGTGTTTTCCCACCACTTCTCCGTCGGAGGTAACGGCTAAATCGATTTCCACCACACGGTGTCCCTTCTGCAGGTTTTCTTCCAGGGCGCTCTTACTGTTTGTGTAGGTTTTTCCTTCAATACCGCCGCAGGCATGAAGCACTAATTCCGATGTGCTGTACCAGGCATCCGGGTCATCCTGCATGGGCTCATACCGGGAAAAATCCACCTGTGTATTTTTCCAATTGGTGGCAAACAGCTTTGCCTTGAACCTGATAATCACATCGGAAATTTCCTCTATCTTAAAAAATATAAGCGCCATAAAAATAAGAATACCGCAAATGATAAGTCCAATCTTGATTATCTTTTTTAAAGTTGTCTTTTTATTATTCATAGAATTCTTCATGTGCATTTCCACCAAATATATTTTCATACTGCAAGATCCGGTAATTCTGCAGCCCACCTTCTTTTATGCCGTTTAACTCCGACAGGGGAATGAACTCACCGTTTTTAAGGAATGCCCCCTTGGCATTGATGGCGGGATATTCCTCGGACAAACTGTCCAAAAACGCCTGATAACCCGAACCGGGAATATGCAGGGTCTGTAAAAGCCTTGTGGACAGATAGTTGATGCTCGTCCGCTCCGCGGTGTCCACGGCGTCCGTATCAATGTCGTAGTTTGCCCAGATGAGATAGGGAATAGTGTATAAATCTTCCCTTTCCGCTTCCGTACGGCCGTCCATGGATTTACCGGAAATGGTTTCCAGGTATTCATTTCCGTGACCGAAATCCACCTGGTGGTCGCCGAACATCATCACCACCCATTTTTCATCCCGTTTTTCCAGCTCCTCTATCAGATACTGTAAGGCTGCGTCACTCTCATGCATCATGGTCAGATACCCTTCCACATAATTGTACTTGCCTTCCGCATCGCCCAAAAGATGCACCTTGTAGCCAAGCTCCGACTCCGCCTCATGATAGCCGCCCGTGTGGTTCTGAATGGTTACGTTAAACAAAAACAGAGGCTTGTCGGTCCCCTTCTCATCCACATACTGAAGCATTCTTTGGTAATTGGCTTTGTCCTTTAATTTCAGATTTACAATATCCTCCGGATGGGAAGTGTCAAAATCCTCTATAAAATAGCATTCTTCAAATCCTAAATGCAGCCATGCCTGTTTTCTGAGCCAGCCGGAACTTTCATAAGGATGAAAAGCAGCCGTTTCATAGCCGTAGCTTTGAAGCAGTCTGGTCAGGGAGGCTTCGTCCGTATTCAGATACATCTGGTAAGGCACGGTTCCCACGGGCATAAACGCCATGGTATTGCCGGTCAAAAATTCCCACTCGGAGTTGGCGGTATTGCCGCCGAACACGGAGCTTAAGGCAAATCCCTTCACCGTATTTTCGTTGAGGCTGTCGATGAACGGCATGACCTCCATGTCGGTATCCATCTCACCGTAGTACCGCAGGTCTGAGAAAGATTCGTTCATAATAACAATGATGTTGGGATATTCCTCCGGGCTTTCCTCCTGCGCCCGGCAGCTTTCCGTAAGGCTCTCCACTTCCTCCTCGCTGTAGCCTTCCGGCGGTGCAATCTTACTGCTCCGGTAGCCCTCTATAAACTGCACAATAAAACCGTTCTTTTCCGCCGCATAGTAAATGGTGGTGTCCACTCCGAGCTTCTGCAGAACGCCGAACCCGAATACCGCCGTATACAGTATCACAACAAACACCGCCGCTGCCGCACGGATTACAAGCCCTGCCGTTTTGCCGGGTTTCTGCGGTATGTTCCGTAAACGCCCCAGGATAATCCAGTACTGGGCATAGGCAAGCACACCTGCCGCCACTACCCAGTCGGTGCGAAGCTCCATGCCGCCGTCCAGCACATTGAACAGCGTCCGGATCGACAGCACATCATACACGGTAAACGGTGCGTCCTTGTAAGTGCGTACAAAGTAATTCACCACCGCCAGAATAGACGAAAATACGGAGGCTCCGTACAGTCCCGCAAACAGTCTGCCGCACAGACAGTACAGGACGGAAATAAAGCTTTTGTAAAACAGAATGTTAAATAGAAACGGCACCGGCATGGTGTTCCACGGATAGTGGTAGTTCAGGATCTCCGTTACACAGAAATAAAAAAATGGACTTCCCACCACGAGGAGCAGCCAGGTATATTTTCCGTTTTGCAGAAAACGTGGGACCTTAACGAGCAGTAGCAGTATACTAAGAACTGCCCCTGCCAGCCCGATCATGAGGCTGTGTGCCAGCATACCCGACAGTATGCCGATTCCCAACCCTAAAATGATTTCCATTCCTGTTTTCATTGCCGTCTGTTTCATTGTCACTTCTGCCTTTACTTATTCTTACCGTCTTGCTTATTTTTACAATACAGCCTTTTCCATAAAGTAGTCCTTATACTCTACGAAATCCTTGCATTCCGCATCAATGCTTTCAATCAGTTCCTTTTCCTTTTCCGTAACCAGTGTCTTATAATTGTTGAAATTGTCATAGCCGTTTTTCGTCCAGGCAAACGGATGTGTTAAAATCTGTACCTTGTCGTGGGACAGAATGTTCTTTTCATCCGGATAGCCGTAGCGCCAGATGTGGTTGGCATCGGACATGTATTTTACCGCTACGGGAGTATCCTCGGTTACATTTTCCGCAAACGTAAAGAAATCATCCTGGTACGCATTTAAGATACCGGGAAGCTTGATGTTCTCCCTGAGGATGTCCTTGGAAGGCCTGTGTACGGAGAAGATATCCACCTTGAAACCGAACATTTCGCTTAACATGCTCATTTCCTTCACAATCTGCTTTCTCACTAACTCCATATCCGTCATGCCGTTTAAGGCATAGTGCAGACCGATGACATGTCCTCTTTCATGCATGTCCTTTACCATGTCCATATTGCGCTTGGACAAAATATTGTAGGAGTTGTTGGTCCACTGGAAGAAATAGGTGGATGTAAAGTCCATGCTCTCCTCTACTTTGGATAAATGGTACGCTCTCTCCACACTGTACTCCACATCATGCCGCATGAGGATAAATTTGTCCCTGTTAATGGCTTCCTTATAGCCTGCCTGCAGACCCGTGGATTTGATAATCTCAATTATTTTCCGGTAATCTTCGTATGAAAACATAAGTCCTCCCTTTATTCAATAATATACTGTACATCTTCTTTGTCATAGCAGGCAGCCACGGCTTTATTTACCCAGTCGCCAGTATCCGGAGTTAATGAAATTCCCTGCAGGATGCTGCTTTCATGTTCCTCCTCTTTTCGTACAACCACCACATGCGTATCCTCTGCAGTTTTAATCTCATGCAGAACCGAATCCCAGTAGGAAAAATACTTCTGTGCGGTACCGTCCGCTATTTCTTTTATACATTTCACAGTCAGCATGTTTTCCGTGCCTGCCGCTATGCTCCCCCAAAAGACTCCCCCCCACACAAGCATTCCTGCCGTAATAAATCCGTACAGAACGGTTCTTTTATTTCTTCCCACATTCCTGCACCACTGGGCAAAAAGAAGCAGAAACAGAAATGTTCCTATATATATCAGACAGTCATCAATGAAAAGGCATCTGTCCGGATAGTAGTTCTCACCATGTCCCAGCATAACGGGAAAAGCTACAGCCGTACCACCCGCAACAATCAGAACTGCCAGTAGACCCAGATGATACAACCGTATACTCCTGTTCTCCAGCTTCACATACTTTAACATATACAGGAAAACCACCGCTATAACTGCCAGAAACGGCGTGTATTTCAGCAGATAATAGCCCCTGTGCACAACATGCTCTGCCGATAATGCAATTGCCTGTAAGATCTGGGCTGTACCGGCTGTGCCGTTATTTCGCACAAAATTTCCCGGTGCACAGGCATTTAGAAGCCCTCCGGCAAGAGAACCCGCAAAATACAGCCACGCCCTTTTTCCTTTTTTTTCAATCCATTCATATCCTATAAGCAAAAGTGCCATTTCACAATTTAAGGCAACCAGATTCAGTGCTCCGCCGCTTGTCAGGAAACCGGTCAGCACGGTCAGAACCGCATATCTTTTTTTACCGGTGTTAATATAACGGGCATCCCATATAATTCCCCAGAACATAAATGCCAGAATAAGCACATAGGATACAGCTGTACAGTACCAGTACATTGTTTCCGTATAATAATATAAGTCAAAAAAGCATACCAGCATAGCGGTTCCCAGAACAAGACCCTTTATCCGGGACTCAACTCCAAATATCTCTTTCATCATCACACGAACAAAAACAAGAAGTGTTACTATAAAAAAGAGAGTCGTCAGGAAAATCGTAATCTGATGTCCCGGCATTCCCCACCGCATGTACGGATTTATGGCATAGTTGAGAAAAGAGCCTGTATAAAAGCCACCCCATGTCTTAAAACGCCCCAATGTCAGTAACAGGGCACTGGTTGTAATACCTTTTCCCGATTTCTCCATTTCCCGGAGCACATCGCCAATTGTGGAAAAATCATCATTATACGGTACCGCGTAGAATGCCATCAATAGCACCGGAACTGTAATAATAGCAATAATTCCGATTAAAATCATATATTTCAGCTTATTTTTCATACTTAAGTTTTCTCCTGCTTAAACTCTCCCTTATTTTTTACACAGTTCTTCGATATAGTCCCTCCATTGCCGCACCACGGCTTCCGTGTTGGCAATGTCCTTGATTTTACGGGCTTCCCTGCCAAGTTTTTCCGCGAAATCCCTGTCCTCAATCAGCCGGTTCATGCCTGCAGCCAGGGCATCCGCATCCTTAATAGGCACCAGCAGTCCGTTTTTCTCATTTTCAATAAGTGTCGCCGGTCCGCCGCAGGGGCAGTCCGTTGCCACAATGGGAAGTCCCAGCGCCATGGCTTCCATCAGCGCATTGGGAAGCCCCTCCCAGTCAGAAGAAAAAGCAAACAACGCCGCATCGTTTAATTTCTTTTCCAGCTCATCGCTGGCTCCCATCAGATGCACATACTCTTCTGCATGATTTTTTGCAATGCTCTTTTCCAGAAGCTCCTTCGTACCGTCATGGGAATCCCCGCCGTAAATTTCCAACGTATAATCGGAATGCTTTTCATGCACCTTCACAAAGGCATCAATCAGAAGAAGCTGGTTCTTAAAGTCCACCAGTCTGCCGGACTGCACCACCGTTTTCCGTCTTTCTGCCGGTTCCGGTACCCCGATATACTTGTCATTGATGGGATTCAGGATGATTTTAGATTTTTTTTGTATCTTTTTTGTAAAGAATTCCTTCGCTCCTACCGTCTGGAACACATTGCCTGCTGCCGTGGGATACAAAAGAGGAATTAAAATTTTATCCCTCTTTCCTACATAGTGCAGATAGGGGTTGGTCCGTACGGAAACAATCACCGGTAGCCGCATAAAGTAGGTCGCCATCAGCGCCCGGTAGTTGGCTTTCTGGGCAAAGGCAATCAGGATATCCGGCTTTTCCTTTTTCAAAAACTTTTTCAGATTGGAAATCCGCATAAAAAACTGCTGCTTTGTGGAAACCCTTTCCTGTTTTTCCGTCAGTCCCACATGCACCCTGTGAATTCTTTCGTCTATGGCAAATTCGTTTTCCGCCGTCCATTCCGTGGCGATATAAACATCATACCCTTCCTGTACCAGACGGTTTGCCAGCGTGGTGACCACCCGCTCCGCTCCGCCCTGTTCCAGGCAATTTAAATGAAATACTATTTTACGCATGTGCTCTCCTTTTAGTTATCCCCCGGCTCATGAAAAAGCATTGATGCTTTCAATTACATACTCCTGCTCTTCTTCCGTCATACCGTTGTACAATGGAAGCGAAAGCACTGTTTCCGCATATTTTTCGGTAATTGGCAGGGAACCCTTTTTAATATTTAAATACCGGTAGGCCTCCGACAGATGCGGTGGTATAGGATAATGAATTATGGTGCCTATTTCTTTATTATTAAGGTATTCAATTAGTTTTTCCCTCTCCTCACACCTGATTACAAACTGATGCCAGATATGTGTAGCCCCTTCCCTGATTTTTGGTAGCACTATCTTAGAATTCTTTAAGTTCTGCAGGTATCGTTCGCAGATATTTCTTTTTTCTTCTTCCAATTCCCGTATATGAGCCAATTTTACCCTGAGGAGTCCTGCCTGTATTTCATCCAGTCTGGAATTAGTACCCACTACACGATTATAATATCTTTTTTCACTTCCGTAATTTCGAAATACTCTTACCTGTTCTGCCAGCATGGGATCGTCAGTCACAATTCCCCCTGCATCACCGAATGCTCCAAGGTTCTTTGATGGATAAAAAGAAAAGCATCCTATATCTCCGAAAGTCCCTGTCATCTTACCCTTAAAGCTGGCTCCATGTGACTGTGCACAGTCCTCCACGACCTTTAACCCGTATTTTCTTGCAACCTCCATAATCTCGTCCATATTGGATGCCTGTCCATACAGATGTACCACCAGGATTGCCTTTGTTGCCGGTGTTATTTTTTCTTCCAGCTTGGAAGCATCTATATTGTAGTACTCATCCGGCTCCACAAAAACAGGGGTAGCTCCGTTAATGGTTATTCCCATTACACTGGCAATATAGGTATTGCCTTGTACAAGTACCTCATCTCCGATTCCGATGCCCAATACACGAAACGCAATCCATAAAGCATCTAACCCACTGGCAAGACCTACACAATAACCTGCACCCACATATTCTGCAAATTCTCTTTCAAAACTGTCAACTTCTTTTCCCAGTACATACCAGCCTGACCTTAAAACTTCTAAAGCTTTCTTCTCAAATTCATCCTGATATTTATAGAAACCCAAATCCATTCTGTTTGGCATTATTTTCATCGTTGTTTCTCCGTTGTATCATTTATCAGATTAATAAACTCCTTGTAATCGCGAATATATTCCTGTGAATCGTAATACTCACTTGCAAGACAGAGCAAAACGGAATCTTCGCTAAAATCATACATTTCTTTCCAGACCATATTTGGAAGATATATCCCCGTATGCGGTCTGTTCAGGGAAAAAACAGCTTCGTTTCCCTGTCCGTCCTTTATTTTTACCTTACTGGAACCCTTTACGTTAATCAGCACAAAACGACTTTTCCGGTTTGCATGCTGTCCGCGGACGACATTTTTTTCCGTTCCGTATATATAGAAAATTCGTTTTATTTCAAACGGAATATCCTTTAATCCTTCTACAATTACTAAATGACCTCTTTCATCACCATGCTGAGGAAATTCAAGCATCTGTACATCTGTATAATTTTTCATTCTGACTTCTCCGTTTTACTTTTCATATTCTTCATGCAGAAAACTGTACCACTTTAATGTTCGGTATTCACCCTCCATACATATGCAGTCTCTGAACTCTCCTTCATATGTAAACCCGCTTTTTTCATAAAAACGGATTGCACGTGTATTTTCTTTCAGGACGTTAAGATATATTCTGTGCATCCCCAGCTCCCGAAATCCCTTTTTTAATAATAATCTGGTGGCCTCAAATGCTGCCCCCGTACCTTGTGCACATCTGCGCATGCTAATGGCATATTCCGCATTTTTGTTTATGAGATTTATATTTTTGAGACTGATGGTTCCCAGATACTCATCCTGTTCGTTCACTATCGCATAGTGCAGACTCTTTCCGTTTTCTATTTTCTCTTCTGCATTGTCCGCTGTGCAAAATGCTATTGCCTCTTCCATCGTCACTTCCCCCATCTTCTTCTGAAAGCACTTTTGCAGTTCTTCATCATGCATCCATTCCAGCATCAGAGAGGCGTCTTTTTTTTGTAAATTTCGAAGTTGTATCATTCTTTTCTTTCCTCCGGGGAAATACCATCTTCTTCAATAATGTAGGCAGGACGCTTTCGGGACGCATCAAACGTTCTCCATAAATATTCCCCTAAAATCCCCAAAGTCATCATGATAATGCCGAAACTGAAAAGATTAAAAATAAACAGAGTGGTCCATCCTGATACCGCAATATGTCCTGAAATTTTGGCAATCAGAACCACAATTGCCCATATAACAGCCACTGCTATGGAAAAAGTACCTACTCCAAGAACTGCCGTAATGGGCAGGGAGGAAAAGCTAAATAAAGTATCCATCACCAGACGGATTTTCTTTTTCAATGTCCAACGGCTTTTACCGGCTGTCCTCGCCAGCCGGGTATAGTATATGACATCTGTCTTAAAACCGCTCCACAATATCTGACCGGTTAGTGCTGAATTTTTTTCATCAAGATTTTGCAAAACTGTGATAACTCTTTTATCTACCAGATAAACGTCAAATCCCCCTTTGGGCATATTGGGTAATGCACATTTTCGCACCAGTGAATAATAAAGATTGGCAAAAAAGGTCTGTTTTGAGGACTCCTGTCTTCCTTCTCTGACTGCCAGAACCACATTATTGCCTTTTTTCCAAGATTCAACCATTTCAAGAATAAGTTCCGTAGGTTCCTGTAAATCTGCCGCTTTGACAACGGCACAATCACCCGTGCTATTGCATAATCCGCATAATATGGCCGCATGGGAACCAAAATTTCTGGATAAACTGATGATATGAATATGGGAATCCTTTTCTGCAAGCTCCCGCATAATTTCCCAGCTTTGATCCCGGGAGCCGTCATTTACCATGACAATTTCATATTCATAGTTAATCTTATCTATAATTTTTTCTTTGATATCTGCATACAGAGAAAATAGATTCTCTTCATTATAGTACACAGGAATCACTATTGATAATTTCATAATTCTGCCTCATCCCCAATTTCACTGATGCTATCCTGCATTGCCGGTTACTTATTTGTTCTTTATATATAATCTGTAATTATACTTGCTTCCTTCTTCGTAGTAAAGGTCGGCCGTACATGTATAATTTTTCAGAAAATACTCTTCCTTCCACGTATTGTTTCCAAAATAATAGGAAAGCGTATTCAAGGAATCGTCATTTACAAAAATACTGTCCGATTCTTCTATAAGATTAAAAATATAATCTACACATACCTGATTGGAGTACAGGATATCCGGCATATCCATTCCGAAATAACCCGTATTCCAGCCAAGATAACTGTAAATTTCATCTATTCCCTCACCAAAGCCAACGGTATCTGCCGGTACTGCTTTTTTTACCTGCTCCGCAAATTGCTCGATTTTTTCCATATTTCTCTGTGATACATATGATTTCTGCTGCACGATAAGTCTGACAGGAAATACAATTGCCATCATCAGCAGAACCGTTGCTATCCACGAAAACAATACACGATAAATTCTATCCTTGGATTTTCCGGTTTTTTCCGCAATCCATCCCATTAAAATACCCATAACCGGTATAACTATGTACAGGCAATTTTGAGAAGCACGGTTGACATAATACACCATCTGAATAGCAACCAGAATAATAGCCGCCGTCAAAATTTCTGTCTGGGAATCTGCCGTATTCTCAAAAAAACATCTTTTCATAACATAAGCCGTACATATAAGAATGATTGCAAGACATCCCATCCACGGGCTAAGCTGCGCCGGCAGATTTACATACAGCAAATCTATGAAGTCCTGTTCGCTTCCCACAAGTGGAAACAAAAAAGTCTTTATTGTCAGAAATTGACCTCCCGTCAAAAGGTTATAGGCTCCTACCATTCCATAGGCTCCCAGAAAAGACACTGGTATTATGAAAAGTGCCCCCAAGCTGTGCAGCCACCATGTTTTCTGTATTATTTTCCATTTGCGGCACAATGCTGCAATGTAACCTCCCACAAATGCAAGCGTTACGGCAATTCCCGTTTCCACGTTCCATGCGATGGAAAGAATGCATAATATAGTTCCTATAGCCACATACCAGCTATTATTCTTTTTATGTTTCGTTCCCCAGACGATATAAGCCAAAATAATTCCGCCAAAAAGAATACGGTGAGGAAACATTTGGCAATATATGGCAGTTCTTTCCCATACTACAAAAGAAGAAAGACTGACTGCCGTCACAACCTTTATCCATGTGTGGAAAAAAAGACTGTCTACTACATAAAAACAACATGCTAATGTAACTCCGTCCAAAATTGCAAGCAGGGCAATAACCTTATCATAAGACACTCCCATGACTCTGGTAAACGGTAGCAAAAGCATACCGTAAAATCCATAAATACCGCTGTTTATCTCACTATAGGGCTGTAACTGATATATTTTATAAATAGAGTGATAATACGCATCAAAGTGAAACAAGTCTCCGTCAAATACATTGCCCCTGTAAAAAGCCCATACCGAAATGCCAATCAGTGCAGCATATAATCCCATCATCAGAATAGACTTTTTATTCTTGTTTTCTCTCTGTCCTGCCTTATAAAAAAGCACTGCCATTGCTATAGCCATTATAAGCAGCAATGCCTGAATAACGCGAGTCACTGTGTTTTGCGGAAAATAACCGTTAACGGTTCCCCAGATATACGGTTTTATAAAAATCCAGGCAGTTACCGTTCCCAACATAAGAAACAGAAAACAGGAAACCCATTTTTCATTTATTTTGATGTAGAAATCATCAGGAACCACGTTCTCGTACACAGCATAGCTGATGCATGCAATCAGTATGGCAATCACATAATACGCTATGTTTTTGCTTGATTTGTTCAACAGTTCTGTCCCGAGCGCCACTATCCCCCAAATAATTTCCAATATCATCAATATGATACCATATACCAAATATCTAAAACTTTTTTTACTCATGTCCATTCCCTCATCATAGCTAAAACCATAAAATATCCTTTTTACTTTTCTCATTGTTTATTTTTCAAAATATGATACGTTTCCCAAAGCATCAGGTACATGGCAATGTACACAAAGGGCATATTGTAAATCATGTACCGGGTCTGGGCAAAAATCAGCACGCCCACCACCACTACATTGATAAGGGTGGAAAGCAGCACTAAGAATGCAAACCAGAATGCCGTCTGCTTTTTCTGTTTTCCCATTACAACTAAAAGCCCTATATAAACCGCACCGAATAAAACATTATACCATACAAGCAGCGGATGTGCCTTAGAAACCGTATTGCACAATCCCACCAGCATATTGTCACCCGCCACCTGCAGTACCTTGAACAATCTATGGGACATAAGGGCGGAAATCATGGCACTGTTTATATCATCAAAAGCCAGTTCCCTCTCTTCTTTTTCATAAGAAAAGTTCTCATCAATATACGCATAAAACGAAGGATTTACAATGCCGAACGCCAGTAAATCGTAGTGGTCGGAATAATGGTTGTAACGGGACAGCCAGTTGCCTTCGGCGGCTTTGTAGGTATAACCCTTCTCCTCTGCCTCCGTCATGATATCGGTAAAGAGCTGTCTTAAGCCCTCGTCTTCCAGATATTCCGCATCCTCCCTGCCGGAGCTGTAAAAAAGCGTAATAACCATGGCGGAAGAATCCGAAGTATGGCGCATGGCGGTACCCCTCAGACTGAAATTATACAGTACATCCAGTCCAAATGCCAGGAAAACGGCAAGAATCACACTGCCCCATGCCAGAAGCATTTTCTTTACCGGTATCTTCCGCGCCGTCCACAGAAAGAAATAAAGGGCGCCCATAATAAGCACAACAATATACATCTGCTTTCTGGTGCTGATAAGCAGCGCGCCGATAAGCATGCTTGTGATAAGTCTGCTGTTTTTATAATCTGTACTGTAAGCAGACAATTCGGTCAGAAGCAGGGTAAACAGCGGAATGGCAATCCCTTCCGAACAGATTTCATTGCAGTAAGTGGCATGTCTTGCCGCCACCACACGACATAGGAATACCACTGCCGCCTGAAAGAACACCAGCACACATGCCGAAAATACACCGCCCTGTACTTTTTCGCATACCGTTTTTGTCAGTGCATACATGGACACCGCCCACAAAAGGCACTGTACAAAAACCGCTGCCTTGAAATAAAATCCCGCTCCGAAAAGCAGGCGGAAAAAGGCCAGAAACAGCGGATAAAACGGCTCTCTTCCGTAAGTAAAATCAATATAGCTCTGGGAATCCGCCGATAGGTTCACGCCGTCTAAAAAAAACAAAAAAAGATAAAACAGAAGGCAGAAGGCGGGGAGCAATATCTCGGGTAATACTGTCTTTTTCTTTGTCATACTCTGTTTTCCTTTTTTTGTCTGTGTACCTGATTTAACTGAAACTCAAAGTCCCTCCGGTTTTTCTTGGCAAGATCGGAAAGAATCATGCCCGAGAAAAATGCCTGTACCGCCGCCAGTTCAATAAAGCAGGATACAAACAGAGTGGGGAAATGATTGACCAGACCGATGCGTAAAAACTCAACGAAAACCGGAATAAACATGGCCACCGCCACTACGGTAAGAATTGCCGCAAGCAGGGTAAAAAAGCCAAACGGCTTGTAGTTTTTGTATAACTGCACAATGGTTTTCAATACCTTAAAGCCGTCGGAATAGGTGCTCAATTTGGACACGCTTCCCTCCGGTCTGTCACGGTAGTCCACCACGATATTTTCCAACTGCATGTTATTATACACCGCATGGATGGTCATTTCCGTTTCGATTTCAAAGCCCTTTGACAAGACCGGAAATGTCTTTACAAATTCATAGCTGAATGCCCGGTAGCCGGTCATAATATCCCGGATATTGCAGGCAAAAAGCCGGTTGATAACCCCTCTCACCAGAGAGTTCCCCAGATTGTGAAAGGGTCTTTTGTTCTCCTGAAAATAAGTGGAAGAAAGCCTGTCCCCCACTACCATGTCCGCATTTTTCTTTAAAACGGCATCCACCATTTCCCGGGCATTGTTCAGAGGATAGGTATCGTCCCCATCCACCATGATATAGCATTCTGCCTCGATTTCCCTAAACATCCTTCGGATGACATTTCCTTTTCCCTGCTGGTATTCATAGCGCACCACAGCACCGGCTTCCCTTGCAATTTCGTCCGTACCGTCCGCGGAATTGTTGTCATATACATAAACAACTGCTTCCGGGAGTGCCGCTTTCGCGTCTTCCACTACCTTTTTAATTGTCTGTGCTTCATTATAACAGGGAATCAGTACCGCTATTTTATCCATTATAATCTCCCAATCTGTCTTTATTTTCTGAGCACCCATTTCAGCCATATACCGTAGGCGGCGGAGCGGCCTTTCCTGAGTACCTTGGACAGAAACTGTCCCACCTTTCCGATGGAAAGCCTGTCTGCATTTTTACGGAGCAGATATACATGCTCCTCAAAGTATGCCTTTTTCTCTTTTGACATGACCTTTCCGGTGTTGGAATCTTCCCGGAGCATAAAATAATTCAGCTTCTCCTTTAAGACGTCTACTTTGCCACAGGGCGCCATGGACATCCAGAGATCAAAATCCAGAATGTAGCGGTATGCCGGATCGAAACCACCCGCCTTTTCAAAAACGCTCTTGCGGAACATGACCGCACAGGGCATTCCGAAATAGTTGTTGTAAATCATGGACTTCCGCGCCAGTTTTTTTCCGTCCTGTATGCCTTTTTTCGGATACCTTCCGAAAATACCCAGCTTTTTTCCCTCCCGGTTAATCATGATGCTGTCATTGATTGTCATCACTATGTCCGGATCTTTCTGCATAGCTTTGCTTTCCGTTTCAATGCTTTCCGGCACCAGTCTGTCGTCTGCACAGATTAACTTGATATATTCGCCTTTTGCCAGTTCCACACAACGGTTCCAGTTGCCCGCCATACCAAGATTTTTTTCATTCCGGTAAAGGTGTATTCTGTCGTCCTTTATACTCTCCACAATCGCCGCCGTGCTATCCGTGGATGCATCGTCCACCACAACAATCTCTATATTTTTATAAGTCTGCTCTAACAGACTTTCCAGTGTTCCTTTAATATCCTTTTCGTTGTTATAAGCCGGAATACAGATACTTACCAGGTCAGTCATGTTTGCTCCCTTTCTTCTGCTTATATTCCATTAAAATATAGCATAATCCCTACCTACCGTCAAATCATGCGAAGCAGGCTGTCCGTATAGGCCTGCACGGAAAAATCCTCCGCTCTTTTTAAGGATGCCGCTTTTCTTTCCGCAAGCTTCTCCGGTTCTGTAAGCACTTTTACCATCTGTTCCGCCATAATTTCCTCTTCTTTTTCAATGACAGAGGCATCTAAATTTTTTTCCGGACAAATGACCGGCAGAAGCACGCCGTATTCGCCCTCAATAACGGTATGCCCGTCCCCGCCTTTCCGGTAATCGTCTAAGAATATCTCTGCGGGACCGGTTTTGCAGTTTACCGACATAGCAGGAATCCCTACCGCCATGGCCTCTATCAGGGAATTGGGAAAGCCCTCGCTGACGGATGTCATCACAAAAAGAGATGCCTGCTTTAAGTAGGCAAACGGATTTTTCTGCACGCCGGTAAACCAGACGTCCTGCTCCACCTGCAAATCCTCTGCCAGCTTCCGGTACTCCGCAAAGGTGCCCTCGCCCACAATCATGAGCTTCAGCGCCGGAATTTTCTTTTTTGCCAGGGCAAATGCCTTGATCAGGTGCCAGAATCCCTTGACATCGTGCTCTCGTCCCATGGCTGCCACAACCGGTGCGCCTTCGTCAAAAAACTTCTGACTGTCCGCCGGCAGAGGTTCTTTTGCCAGCCTCCGGATGCTTTCCACGTCGCAGGGATTGTATACACAGACCACGTCCTTTGCCCCAAACTGTGTCTTCACATCATCCGCCATGACCTTGGAGCAGCAGATGACCCGATCCGCTCTCCTGCACAGCCGCTTCATGCTGTTTTTGTCCTGCAGGGCACCGTAGCCGCGGATACCCACCCAGATTTTATCCTTTACTCCCGTAAGGACATTCGCCAGATTGGCGGTGGGTCCGAAGCTGTATGTGATTTCTATGTTCCGTTTTCTTTTTATTTTTTTAATGGCACGGATACGTTTGCACAGATTTACGGCTTTTCCGACTTTTCCCGGCACGCTTCCCAGATTCAGGTCAATCATGTCCACGCCTTCCACGTCATAAATCATGCCCTTTGTGCTGAATACCACAAGTGTCAGGTGACAGTGGGGCGTAAGCAGCTTTGCCGTCATGGCGCAGATTCGTTCCAGCCCGCCCTGGTCTAAAAGCGGTACCATAAGCATCACATTTCTTTCCACTTCTATGCCTTGCCCTTTCTTTTCTTCAAAACACCGATTGCCAGCTTTCCGATAAGGGAAATGCCCTCGTATACATTGTAATAGGTCAGCGTCTCTCCGCCGAATTTGAATTTAAAGGCATCTATGCCGTTGGGGTTTTCCAGACTGGAAACTCCTCCCCAGTCGTACTTTTCCTTTCCCTGTGCTTTCCATAAAAGCATGTCGTCCCAGTGAAGTCTTTTATTGGCTCTTGCCACAAAATTGGCGTCCGTGTTTTCGTCCCGGAAAGCGGATACGGAGTGAAGAAGTCTTACCTCATTTTCTCCCACAATGTACGAATGGAACACCACGGGCTTGCCATCCTTGTAAATGCCGGTCAAAGCAAACGCATCCGCTTTCAGATACGCAGCAAGCTGGGGACGGTTAAAAACTGCCTTCATTCCTTTTTCCTCATACATCAGCTCATACATATGGGCAAATTCTTCCTGTACCCGGCTGTTCTCCTGCAGTTCTTTGGATGTAAAATGCCGAAACTCCACCTCTTCCTTGTTATTGCGGCGGATTTCATAGCGCACGTTCTTGTTAATCCGGCTCTGCAGTTCTTCCTCCGGCAGCAAGAGGTCGCTCATGAGCGTATGGAACATGGTTGCCATTCTGTTTTTTCCGTTGTCTTCCTTATCCACAGCATGGTAAAAAACAAGATCGGTTCCCGTAAACTTATGGTTTTTCCCGTCCGGATACCAGACCTGGGTAATGCGTATTCCTTTTTTTCTGTAGGTTGCCTGTATCATACCTGTCCTAATTCCTTTCGTAACCTGCCTGTTTCGGCCAAGGTACAAATCTTCGTATAATCTGCCTGTCTGTACGGTTTTCCCTGTTATTTACAGCCGTACAGTTCTTCATATCGTTTTGCCTGTTCCCTGATGGAAAAGCCCGCTGCGTTCACTTCCTCTAAATGGGATTTTCTCTCATAGGGAAGCATCTGCATGGCGGCTATGGTCCATTCTTCCGCCGTGTCGGCAAGGGACATTCTGTGTACCAATTCCGTAATGTCCACTTCCTTCGTAATAGCATCGGATATCAGACACTTCAGTCCCGAAACCTGCGCCTCTACCACCGTACCGGGCAGGCCCTCGTAAAGGGACGGGAAAATCAGGATATCAAAAGTCTGATAATAGTCGCTTACTTTGGACTGATTGCCGGTAAAAAGAACCACCTCGGAAAGTCCGAGCTGTTTTGCTTTTTCTTTGATTTCCGGCATCAACGGGCCTTCCCCGACCAGAATAAGGCATGCCGCCGGATTTCTCTTATAAATTTCCGTAAACACATCCAGCAGAAAAACATGGTTTTTCGGGGTGCGGAAGCTTCCCACATGCCCGATAACAAGCTTGCCGGCAAGTCCTAAGCTTTCCCGCATATCTTCCCGTGCCTTAATGTCATACACGTATTTTTCTGTTTCAATGGCATTGGGAATGACCTGTACTTTTCCCTGCTCCACCCATTTTTTTCCAAATACCGCTTCCCCGGCTTCTTTCGAGCAGGCAAGGCAGTAATCAGCTTTGTGCTTTAAGGAGCGGCGAAGTATTTTCGTTGCCACACCCTTTATGCCGCCGTCCACACCGGCGCTGCGGGAATGGGCAATGGTAATGGGTATGCCTGCCTTTTTTGCAATGGGCAGATAAATAGAAGCCGTGCTGGTCATATGACCGTGTACGGCACGAAATTCCTTATGATGTGAAAAAAACTGCTTCAGCGCTTTTTCATAGCTGAACCAGTTGTATACCTTAAAACGAGGGACCCGGTAAATCTTCCCTCCAAGTTTTGTGACTTCTTCTTCAAAATGCTGTTTTTCCGTTGTATGAATCAGAAAATCAAACTGTATTTTCTCCCTGTCCATATTGCGGTATAAATCCATGATGCGGCTTTCCGCACCGCCTATAGAAAGTCCTCCCAGTACGTGGAGCACACGAATCGGTTCCGTCATAGAGTACGCCTTTCTGTCTGTTTCCGTTCTGCCTCTGCACTTTTGCAGGGCTTCCGTCTCTGTATCAACCCTGCACTTTTGCGGGGCTTCCGTCCCTGTCCCGGTTTTCTTACCTGACCTTGCCTCAGCCCTTCATTTTCACGGCATAATGCTTGAAGGATGCCATAATATATTCTTTGATATGTCCGAAAACATTCCGCTTTACCGGCGTTTCCTTCATAAACTCTTCATAGGAAAGAAGCTGTTCCTTGTGTTCTTCAAACAGTTCTTCGTAGTGTTTCATTTCTTCGTCACTGGTTTCATTGATATGCACCACCATGGTCGTGGTTCCTTCTGACGGCTCTAAACTTTTCTGCATAAGAAAAGAAATCGGATAAAAAGTCATGCCCCTCCAGAGATAAGGGTCCTTGCCGAAACCATCGGTGATTTTCGTAAAGCCGTTTTCCTTTAAGGCTTTCAAGGTCTTTCCGTCATAGGAATGTGCCGGTGCCATGAAAATATCGGTTTCAATGCCGTTTTCGTTTAATATCTGCTTTCCCAAAGCAATCATATTTTTCTGTTTTTCATAGGAAAAACCAGCAAATTCGGAAAAATGGTTCAGTGGAAAAAGTCCGCCGTGCTTTGTCCCGTACAGATGACGGTATCCGTGCATGGCAAGAACACAGCCTTCTTCTTTTAATTTTTTCATTCTGTCGAAAAAGTCCGGAACATCTTCCGTTTTATGCAGATGGGCATCCCTGCAGTCCGGAACAATGCCAAGCAGGGGCTTTATGTTGTATTTATCCAGAATGGTCTTGAAAGCTTCAAACTTTTCCCAGTCCATATCGGGTGTGATGTCATCCATACGCACTGCAATTTTCATGGTTATACCTGCCTTTCTGTCCCGATCCTTGTCTGCCGATGCGTTCTTCGTCTTCCTTCCTGCCGTTTTCAGGAAAGTACATCCCCTGCCTGCAGTTCCCTTTCCGACTCATATTTCTTTATAAGCAGGGAACCGTCCACCGTCCGGACAATGGGATGATTGTCAAATACATCAATCACTTCTCCGGGCGCATAGGCAGAAAAATCTATCATTTCATCAAAGGGCTGTGCTTCCCACACCGTAACCTTTTCTTCTTCCACGTAAGCAAAAGCCCCCGGGAAAGGCGCTGCCACGCCGCGGATGAGGTTGTAAATCTCTCTGGTTCTGCCGTGGAAATCGATTTTACCGTCCGCTGCAGTACGCTTGTTGTACCAGGAGTCAAAATCCTTGGAGTCCGTCCTTACGGATATGTTTCCCTCTTTATAAGCCGCAAGCAGCTTCTTTATCAGATTTTTGGAACAGATCATGTTCTTGTACTGCGCCGTGCGGATATCGTCCTGAGGGGTTATGGAAAACATCTCTGTGGCAAATACATTGGGGCTGTCCGCCTTTTCGTCATAGCGGAACAGGTTTAGGTTAAACCGGGTATCCCCTAAAATAATGGACCAGTTTAACGGAGATCGTCCCCTGCCGAAGGGCAGATAACCGGCATTGCCGTGAAAGCCATAAATGCCGTAAGCAAACCTGTCCAACACCGACTTAGGAATGAGGCGCTGCCAGCCCATGGAAATACCGATGTCAAATTCGTTCTCAGCAAAAAATTTCTGTGTTTTTTCATCCGTCAGAAAATAGCTGTCCGCTTCGTGCACCGGGATGCCGTATTTCTCGGTAAGCCCTGATAATCCCTTGTAGCCGGACACCTGGTTTTTCTTCGTCACCTCCGGGCTGATGGTCACCACCAGATCTACCGGACAGATGTGCTCCTGTATGAAATTCACGATGTTTTCAGAGGTATCCTTCACTCCGAAAACGACTACTTTATACTTCATAGTATCTCCCACTTTGCTATTACGCAGCATTCTGCATACTCATTCTGCGTTCCTGATACCATCCACGCAGACGCGCTTGCGCTTAGAAATCACCGTAGCGGTACATAAGATGCCACAGAACGGCATCCAAGTACCGACGGTGATTAAAAGTCTGCTTTGGATGGTATGCAGAATGCAGAATGTAGAGTTACTTCCTATAGATTCTCTTTGTACCAGTCAATCGCAAGGTTAATGCCCTTTGCGAAGTCATATTCCGGATCATAGCCGAGAAGTTCGCGTGCCTTGGTGATGTCCGCATTGGAGTCGCGGATATCGCCTGCACGGTTGGGACCGAAGTTCGGCTCCACATCCTTGCCCAGTGCCTTGCACAGATCATGGTAAACGTCGATTAAATATTCTCTGCCGCCGGCACCGATATTGAAAGCTTCGCCTGCCGCATCGGAGGATGCCAGACATGCCTTTAAGTTGGCTTCAATCACATTGTCTACGTAAGTAAAATCACGGGACTGTTTGCCGTCGCCGTTGATGGTGGGCACTTCCCCGTTCATAAGCTGCTTGATAAACTTAGGGATTACCGCTGCATACATGCCGTTGGGGTCCTGACGTCTGCCGAATACGTTGAAATAACGCATACCGTAGGTGTCCAGTCCGTACAGTACTTTATACAGTCTGCCGTACTCTTCGTCCACGCGCTTGGTCAGCGCATAAGGAGAAAGCAGATGTCCTTCGTGTCCTTCCTTCTTGGGCAGTACCGGGTGGTCGCCGTATACAGAGGAGGAAGAAGCATAAACGAACTTCTTTACCCCGTTCTGACGGGAAGCTTCCATCATGTTTAAGGTGCCGCGGATATTGATTTCCTCATATAAAAGAGGCATTTCAATACTTCTGGGAACACTGCCCCATGCAGCCTGGTTCAGCACATAGGTAACACCCTTTGTGGCTTCCATACAGGTGTCCAGATCCCGGATGTCTCCCTTGATAAAGGTGAATTTCGGGTTCTTGGTGAGAGGTTCGATGTTCTCATATTTACCGGTGGAAAGGTTGTCCAGACATCTTACGGTATAGCCTAACTCTAAAACGGCTTCACAGATATTGGAGCCGATAAAGCCCGCACCGCCGGTTACTAAAAATACGCTGTCTTCATCAAATTTTAAATTACGAAATCCCATGGTTTTGTACTCCTTTTATAATCTCCAGTAAATGAAATCACCGGCTTCATATTCTTTTCTGTCGAAAATACCCTTGATATCCAGGAATACCTTCTGCTTGTGCTCCGGCTTGTAGAAGCCTGCAATATCCTCTTTCTTTAAGGATAAGAACTGAGTATGGGAAACGGCAATCAGCACGGCATCCATATCCTTTACTTCCTCCATGGTTCCGAAGGTAATGCCGTAAAGGCGCTTTGCTTCGTCTGCATCGGCAGCCGGGTCTACCACAAGAGGAGTAATGCCGTACTCTGCCAGCTCGTTGTAAATATCGATAACCTTGGTGTTTCTGGTATCCGGACAGTTTTCCTTGAAGGTAAAGCCTAAGATTGCCACTCTGGCGTTCTTTACCGGGATGTCCGCCTTAATCAGGTTTTTCACCAGACTTTCTGCCACATACTTGCCCATATCATCGTTAATACGGCGTCCGGAAAGAATAATCTGGGAATGATAACCGAGCTGTTCTGCCTTGTAGGTCAGGTAATAAGGGTCAACACCGATGCAGTGTCCGCCTACCAGACCGGGATAGAATTTAAGGAAGTTCCACTTGGTTCCCGCTGCCTTTAATACGGACTGGGTATCAATGCCCATTTTATTGAAAATAATGGATAATTCGTTCATGAAAGCGATATTGATATCTCTCTGGCTGTTTTCGATAACCTTGGCAGCTTCCGCAACCTTGATGGAGTCTGCACGGTAAACGCCGGCTTCCACAACCAGTTCATATACGTTGGCAATTTCTTCCAGAGTCTCCGCATCCATACCGGATACAATCTTGGTAATGGTTTCCAGACGGTGTACCTTGTCGCCCGGGTTAATTCTTTCGGGAGAATAACCAATCTTAAAGTCCACTCCACACTTTAAGCCGGATTCCTTCTCTAAGATAGGAACGCAGATATCTTCGGTAACGCCGGGATATACGGTGGATTCAAATACGACAATGGAGCCCTTGGTCAGGTTCTGTCCCAAAATCCGGCTGGCGCCCTCTACCGGAGTAAGGTCCGGGGTATGGTCGGGATTTACCGGTGTGGGTACTGCCACAATATGGAATTTGGCTTCTTTTAACTTGGAAGGATCTGCTGTAAAATCCACCTTGGTTTCCTTGATGACATCGTTGCCGACTTCGTTGGTCGGGTCCACACCGCTCTTATACAGTTCGATTTTCTTTGCATTCAGGTCGAAGCCCACTACCTGGATTTTTCTGGCAAAGGCAACCGCAATCGGCATGCCTACATAGCCAAGGCCTACTAATGATAATTTTTCTTCACCGCTTAAAAGTTTTTCGTACAAGCTCATGTTCGTTTCCTTCCTGTTCTTTATCTTAATTTATTTTATTTCCTGCATATAAGCATCAACTACGGTTTCACGGGAAAACTCCTGTTCCATTTTCTCTCTTCCCATTTCTCCCATATGCTTCCTCTCATTATAAGGTAAACAGATAAATTTTTCAATTTTTTCTGTTAAATCCTCTACACTGCCCGGCTGAATCAGATATCCGGTAATGCCATCCGCCACACACTCCCGGCACCCCGGCACATCTGTGGTGATTAAGGCTCTGCCGCAGGCTGCAGCTTCCAGACAGGCATTTGACATCCCCTCCGCTTCAGAAGGAAGAATCAGGCACTGGCTTTCTTCCAGATCCGGACGCACATCCTGCTGCATGCCCCGGTAATCAATAATTTTCCGATTTTCGTATTCCCGCATTTTTTCTTTATAGTCTTCTTCAATAAAGCCCAGTACCCGGAACTCTGTCTGCGGGTATTTTGTTTTCACCCTCTCCGCTGCCTCAAGGAAAATATCGATTCCCTTCATCTTGGCAATGCGGGCTACCCAGATGAAACGTATGGAATCCGTTTTTGGAGGGAATTCCATACGGGAAAATTCCTCTAAATTTACTCCGGAACCCTTTACCAGAGCATATCGTTTTCCTCCTATATTTTTGTCTGCAAATACGGCCCTGTTGGCGTCGTTCTGAAAAAATACCTTTTGTGCCCTCTGTAAGGCCACCTTGTACATAAAGAGAAGAATATTCCTCATGATTCCGCCTTCTTCAATCGCTTTCCCCAGCCCGGTAACGGTACATACACAGGGAATTTTCAAAAGACGGCAGGCGAAACCTCCGTAAATATTCGGTTTTATGGTATACGTGAAAACTATCCTTGGTTTTAATTCTTTTAAGATCTTTCTGTAGCGCAAAAATTGTCCGGCATCCTTTACGGGATTCATGCCTCTTCTGTCCACAGGCACATCCACCACTTCACACCCAAGCTCTTTAATCCGCTCCGCTTCCTTCGTGCAGGGAAGCACTACTACCACCCGGTAACCTGCTTCTATCAGCCGTTTCACGAATTCCTTACGAAAATTATAAATAACAATATGATGATTTCCGATCAGTACGACGGTCTCTTTTTTTTCATTCATATTTCATTCCTCTGTACGTCTGATGGATTCCTTAAAATCAACCACGCAGTAGGCATAGTTCTGATAATCGGACATTCCTTTTTCATAAGCAAGGTTGCCAAAAACTTTATTTATGATTCCTAAAAATCTTCCCGCCGGATAAATCAAAAAATTAAATGCCTTTGTTATATGCATCTTTTTGTTGTGACAGGCGGCAATCTCCTTTACCATTTCCGTGGTGGTTACATATTCTTTGTTCTGCGGATAAAAAGTTCCGCCCTCTCCGCTGTCCACAAGCAGTCTTACAAATTCGCACAGATTATCCACAAACAGCATGCTCCGGGTATTTGGGATATTGGGGAAAATCGGACACTTTTTTGCCAGTGCCGACAGCTTTCTGTAATTTCCTTTTGAATCCCTGCCATAAATCATAGGAGGACGCAGCACCGCCACTTTGAAATTTTCATCTGCAAGAGGACAAATTCCCTGTTCCGCTTCAAGCTTGCTCTGCCCGTAAAAATCCGCAGGAGTTTCTCTGGTAGATGCAGTAATCCATCTCTCTTTCCCGACTCTGGCGCTGTTGCCGTAAACAATAATACTGCTCATAAAAATAAACTGCTTTGCACCGTCTTCTTTGGCTTTCTTTGCCGCGGCGATTGTCAGATCACGGTTGACGGCAAAATACATATCCTTTGATTTGGGGTCTGCCGAAACATGGGCAATTCCCGCCACATGAAAAACGGTATCGTATCCGGCAAAAGACTGTTTCTGCCAGTCTTTGTTTTTCAAATCCGCCGTATGCACTTCATATTCTCCGTCCCTGCTCTTCAGCCAGTTTTCCACATGACATCCGATATAACTGTTTGCACCGGTAATCAATACTTTTTTCATTCTTTTTCTGTCTCTTTCTTTTCCTTATGAAGGGTACCTGTTCCACCCTCCACGACACCGTCACTCCGAAGCACACTGAATACCGTGCCGAAAAGGCAGCGCAGATCAAAAAGGAAACTCATTTTTTTCACATATTCTCCGTCTAATTTCGCCTTCACCGGTATTTCCAGTTCATCCCTGCCGTTAATCTGAGCCCAGCCGGTAAGACCGGGAAGTATATCATTGGCATGATATTTATCTCTTTCCGCAATCAGGTCATACTGGTTCCAGAGCGCCGGACGGGGTCCCACGATTGCCATATCCCCTTTTACAATATTAATCAGCTGGGGGAGTTCGTCCAGACTGGTTTTTCTTAAAAAATGCCCTGCTTTGGTAATATACTGATCCGGATTTTTAAGTAAATGAGTCGGTACATCCTTAGGCGTATCTATTCTCATGGTCCGGAATTTATAAATCATAAAATGACTTTTGTGAATCCCCACTCTCTTTTGTTTGAAAAAAATGGGACCGCGGGATTCCGCCTTAATGGCTATCACTAAAATGAGTAACACAGGAAAAAGAATGATAATAGCCGTCAATGACAGGATAAAATCTATCATGCGTTTGATTTTCTGATAAACCATAATTACTCCTCTTTCGGGTTATAGGTCGGTACAATTTCTTTAATCAGGCCCTTGATGTCATTGCTTTCGTCCCGGGATGCCACTTCCAGATTGCGAAGCTGTCTGAAAAACAGGGACTCGTCCATCTCGATGGGCTTGCCGATATGAATCAGCTCGTTGTCCGTATTCTGCAGGCCTTCCTCATCCATCAGCAGTTCTTCGTATAATTTTTCACCGGGTCGGAGCCCTGTAAACTCAATTTTAATATCTTCATCCACTTTGTAGCCGGAAAGACGGATTAAATTCTTGGCAAGGTCTAAAATCTTTACCGGTTTGCCCATGTCAAGCACGAAAATCTCGCCGCCCTTGGCATAGGCTCCCGCCTGCAGCACCAGGGAAACCGCTTCCGGAATGGTCATAAAGTAACGGATAATGTCCGGATGGGTAACCGTTACCGGACCGCCTGCCGCAATCTGCTTCTTAAACAGAGGAATGACACTGCCGTTGCTGCCTAAAACATTGCCGAACCGTACTGCCACAAATTCCGTATCGTAATGCCGGTTGAATACCTGCACAATCATTTCGCAGATACGCTTGGACGCTCCCATAATGTTGGTGGGATTAACGGCTTTGTCCGTGGAAATCAGCACAAATTTCTTGGTGCCGAAAAAGGCTGCCGCCTGCGCGGTCTTAAACGTACCCATGACATTGTTCTTGACCGCCTCGTTGGGGCTGTCTTCCATGAGCGGCACATGCTTATGGGCTGCCGCATGGTACACAATGTCCGGTCTGTATTTTTCAAAAATGGTATACATTCTCTTGGTGTTGCGCACGGAACCGATTAACACCACCAGGTTCAATTCCGGATGGTTTCGCAACAGTTCCTGCTGGATGTCGTAGGCATTGTTTTCGTAAATGTCCACAATAATCAGGCAGGAGGGCTTGTGTCCGGCAATCTGTCTGCAAAGCTCGCTGCCGATGGAACCGCCGCCGCCCGTTACCAGCACGCATCTTCCCTGTACATAGCCTAAAATGGAATCGATGTCCACCACAATGGGATCCCTTCCCAAAAGATCCTCCACGTCCACATCCTTTAACTTGCTTACATTGACCTCGCCGTTCACCAGCTGATACATACCGGGCAGGATACGGAGTTTACATGTCGTATCCTTGCAGATATCAATAATCTTGCTGATTTCCGAACGGGAAACGGAAGGCATGGCAATAAAGATTTCATCAATGGCATAGGTATCCACCGCTTCCTTGATTTTGTCCCTGCCGCCGATGATTTTAATGCCCTGGATGAATTTGCCATGCTTGTTCACATCATCATCAATCAGGCATTTAATCTGCATATGGGTGTATCTGCTGTTAATAATATCCTTGATAATCAGGTTTGCCGCTTCACCGGCGCCGATAATCATGATATTGGTAAGCCTTTCCTTTTTTCTGCCCTTCTGCCGCAGGCTTCGTAAAAACCGATAGCTGAAACGGCTGGCAAAGGTAAACGCAATCTGCAGGAATACAAACATAAAATAATAGCTGCGGGGAACCGGTTTGCCGGCAATCATCAGCCCCAGGCCGTTAAGTGCCGCCGTCACACCGCATGCCGCCACAATATTCTGCAGCTCGTTTACACTGGCAAATGCCCAGAGGCTGTTATACAAACGCAGTATTTCAAATACCACCACGGTAATCAGCATGGTGATGGGCATAAAAGAATAGACAGAATCCAAAAAAACAGGGTCAATATCCTTGTATACAAACTCGTAACGCATCCACAAAGCCATAACGGAAGAAGCGAATACGGCCGCAATATCATAAATCAGCAAAAATATTCTTCTGTATAAAAGTGCTGTATTGATTGTTTTTTTCATATTTTATAAATCCTTCGTATCCTTTATTTTAGGCATAAGCAGTACCAGTACGAAAAACAGGGCAAAGCCCGTTGGAATATAGGGGAGCATCACCCATTCCACCAGACCGCAGATACCGAATACCCCGATAACCGCTACCGGCACAATCCCGGCTTTTCCCCCTTTGTGTCTGCTGTAATAATAAATGCTTCTGATTCCGAATACCACGCAGAACAGAAGAAAATAAATACCCGCTCCGATACCGAAGTCATATGCCACCTGAATGTAGGCATTGTGGGCATGGGCAATCATCTTGCCGTTGTCCCCCTGTACCGCTACGTCCCTGTGTCCCTTCCAGTCAAGAAGCGACAGATACTTTTTATATATATCCATACGGCCGTTGGTATAATCGGCATTGCCGCCGATACCTTCCTTTTCCTCGGTCAGTTCCGGGGAAGAAAATCCGGTTACGCCCTCCTGTGTTTCGGAGGCTGCAGCCTCCTGCGCCGTATGCTCTTTATCATAATAGGTCAGCTTGGCATCAAATACTGCAAGAAACTTCCGCACGGTAATATAGCGGAAGGAATTCCAGTCCTCTCCTTCTTTGATGGAATCCTGGAACCATTCGATTTCAAAGGTCTGCGGCTTGTTGTAAACCGCGGGAATAATACGGCAGGCGGTAAAGGTAACCACAAAAAAGCCCGCCAGTGTCAGAAGCAACAGCCCGGTACGAAGCAGTGCCTTTAAGATCCCGTCTTTAAATTCCGTAAAGGAAGTAACCACGATGAGCATCACTGCCAATGCCGCCGCCGCATAGAGTCCCGTCCGGGACGCGGTCAGCAGCATAAAGCCGCCGGCAAGTCCGAATACCCAGAGTTCCTTTAAGCAAAGAGAAATTTTCTTCGTTCTTGCATATTTAACCAAAAAGACAGCCAGCGCCAGCACCAGCACGAAGCAGTCATAGACTGCAGAGGAAGTCACTGTGTGGAACACGCCGGGATAACGGGTATGGGTGTAAAAATGGAACGGTCTGTGCAGCCATGCATAAATGCAGATGCCCACAAAGTGTAAAAACACACCGTTTACAAAATTACCAAGATACTTTTCCCTGCCGCCTCTGTCCAAAAGCCGTAAGGCAAACAAAAGCCACAGTATAAACCAGGTAACCGGCCACTGCTTTCCGTTCCGGCTCCGGATAAATTCCGCCAGAAGAAGGAGAAGCATAATGCTGTATATCGGTGAAATATCCTTAAAAATATTTCTTTTTCTTCTGATATTCAGGAACAGATGGTACAGTACATTTACCGCAACCATGCCCCAGAGTGTGAAAGCAACCGCCGTTCCTCTGGCAAGGATAAGACTTTCTTCATCCGCTCCCTGCTGTACGCAGTACCGGATGCCGGCTCCCGCTGCCAGTACTATATAAACCGGCTGATATACATTAAAAAGTTCTTCCTTTGCGAAGCCGCAGAGAATTGCCAGGGCAAAGCAGGCTACGGTAATGTTGCCAGCGCTTTTCTGGTCAAAGGTGGACAGGGCATTCAAGTATCTGACACAGCCCAGCATCACGCCTGCAAAGGAAACCGTCTGCAGAATGTCCGGCAGTCTGTCCGCCAGCTCTGAAAGACATTCTTTCAGGGAAAGTGTTCTTTCTACCACCGGTTCTTTTTTATGAAACAGACAATACCATGTAAAAAGCAGGAACAACAGAATACCGGTTTCATAGAAAATAATATCCACGGTTTCCGTTGCCAGTCTCTTTGCTGGAAATACGTTGTATGCGGCAAAAAGCGCTCCCGCTGCCGCCAGCACACCTGCCGGCATCCGCCACAGCATGCCGATGCTCACTTTCTTCGCATCTTTTTTACGGAACACAAGCTCCGCCGCCAGAAGAAGCAGCACACCGGCAAGCAGAATACAACCTCCGATGAGAAGATACTGCTTCGCCGTAAAATAAACCCGGTAGCCGTAGAGAATGTCCACATTTAAGCCGTCTTCCATGGAAAGCAGAAGCTCCGCTCCCGGACATTCTATGGAAAAATAGTACACCTCACCTGCTTTCCATTCCCCGCGCATGGGAATGGTAAACAATCCCGGAATATTTTCTTCCGATAAGGAAAACACACTGTATTCCAGCTTGTTCAGGTTGGCGTCAAACAGGCGGAAATACAGAGTTTTTCCATCTATATCCGCTGTGTCTTCGTTGTATACATAAAAACTTAACGAGCGCAGGCAGTCATTCACCGGAATGAACTGCTGCAATACCGCTCCTTCGTTTGCAGTAATCGCCTTGGATTCTTTGTCCACGCTGCCCATATACTGCCAGGATCTTATGAGTTTCATGGGCCACACGGAAAGTACGGCAAGAAACACAAGTATACATATGGTCGCCTGTACGGCTCTTTTCATGGATATTGTATTTTTCAAGCCTCTTCTCTCCTGCCTATACAATGCTAAAACATCAAATCAGTATACCATATTTTCCGTTTCTTTACAATCAAGAAACTCGTCCTACCTGTCGCCGCCGGTGAGATTTAAGTTGACGCCGTTCATATAGCCCATGCTATCCGATAACAGAAAGCGGATAGCTTCCACTGTTTCCTCCACCTTCACATTCCGCTTTAAGGTGCAGGACTCCCGGTTCATTTCCACAATCCGTTCGTCGATTTCGCTTAAAAACGGGGTTTCCATCATATTGGGAGAAATGCCGTTGACGCATATTCCCTTATCGGCATATTCCATTGCCATGCTCTTCATCAGCCCCAGCAGTGCATACTTGGTCACCACATACTGGCTCATGAACTTCGGCGGCATCCCGAGCGTTACGGCAGAAAGCATGACAACAACTTTGCCGCTGCCCCGTTTTGCCATACCCGGCAGAATATTCTGTCCCAGTGTCAGAAGGGAATGCACCTGCAGCTCCATGTCTTTGCTTACCGCGGACCAGTCCGCCTTTTTCAGTTTGTTGTAAGTAAGCTTTGCTGCCGGCAGATGTATGAAATAATCCGGGCAGTCCCCCGCTTCTTTTAAGGCGGCTGTTATTTTCAAGGTTTCCTCTTCCTTCGATAAATCCGCCTGAACAGGAATGATTTCCGCCCTTCTTTCCTCCGCCTGCAGCTTTTGCATGGCTTCTCCGTGGGAGGAGTATCCCGCATATATCTTTATATTTTTTTCGTTGTCGCTGTTTTCCTCACAGATACGGTTTATGAGTGTTTTCCCTACCTCCGATGAGGCGCCCGTAATCAGATATACCCTATTCTCCATCTTTAAGCACTCCAATCTGCATACTGCCCCGCAGTACTTTTTCCTTCTTCTGGTTGGTAATGACAACCTTCAGTTTGATTACCGGGAAATGTTCGTTCTTTTCCGCCACTTCCCCAGAAACAAGGAGCGTGTCCCCTACAAAGACCGGCTTCACGAACTTGGTTTCCACACTGTGTATCAGGCTGTTTTCCCCCGGCAGGTAAACGCCCGCCAGCGTGGACAAAAACGATGCCGTCAGCATACCGTATGCCACCCTGCCGGGATACCCCTTCTTTTTTGCAAATTCCGCATCGTTATGCAGGGGATTGCAGTCCCCGGTGATAGCTAAAAAATGTGCCAGCATGTCTTCCGTTACCGTTACGGAATAGCTTTCCGTCTGTCCTACCGTCAGTTCTTCAAATGTGTATCGGTTCATTATTCCCCCGCTTCTCCGTCATAATTTCCGGTTTCGATTTTTTCTGCAATTACCTTTTTTGCCTGTCCTGCTTTTTCCTGCCATTCTGCGTAAGCCTTGTCCCAGGACGCATAGGCACTCTGTCCTCTTTTATCCGGCAGATCATAGGTTTCGATCAGATATTCTTCCAGAAAAGCCGTGCATTTCTCCGAGCCCAGTGCATTGGTATGGCCGCCGCCGTCATAAAAGTCCGTTGCAAAATCAATGGCTATCTCTTCTCTATAGTCGTTCATATCCAGGAAATGATACCCATAGTTCTCCACGTAATCACTCATGTAATTGCACATTTTCTTTTCATCATAAGTAAGATCCGTGGGGGTCACCAGAAACAATGCCTGTATTTCATGCCCGGATAAATATTCCAGAAGTTCCTTCAGTGTTTCTTCCTGTTCGTCGGGAATCGGAAGTCTGTCCGTAATCATACTGACATCGGCCGCTTCTCCGACCACCACGTTTTCATTCACCCAATATCCTTTCATACTGTTAGGTTTCTCATAAGCATACGATTGATACTGGTCCGGCAGCACAATGGTTTTCCAGTTTTCATGGTACTTGATAATATCAAAATAATAGGTGTAACGCTCCGTCACGTCCGGCACCAGGTCGTTAATGGTGCGGATACGGTTTAAGGAGTACTTCATGTTGTCCGTAACCCCTCTGGTGTACGCCATGTTTTCCATCATATGCTCGTCCGTGTAGGTAAACATGCGCATTTCAAAAATAAACAGTTCCGGGGACTGGGTCTTTAATGCCTCCTCCACCAGATGAATGGCTGCTTTCGGGCGCTGCACATTGCTTGCCAGAGGATATGCCGTAAAACCGCTCTCCCCCCACATCTGGGGGCCCGAAAGACAGGGATACACGGGGCTGGAGCCTATCATCACCACATCTATTGTGTCATCCGGCTCCGCATAAAAGCCGGTAAAAATATCCTTGATTACACCGTTTGTACGCATCATATACGTGAGAGGTACCAGCATGCACACAAACAGAAGACAAAACAATATGGATTTGAATGCCTGTTTTTTTGTCATTGCCCTGCCTCCTTAAAAGCCTCTGTAAATAAATTCCGCAGCATTATAGCCGGGACCGTAATATCCCAAGAAAATCACACTAAACAGTGCGATATACAAAAGTACCCACCGGATACCAATGGGCATAGCCGAAAGTCTGTCCCGGATGGATTTTTTCTCCTGCAGCATGGACACTGCCAGTAAAACAAAGAGGACCATTACGGTAATCACAAGTTCAATACCGTTTAACCCCAAAGACAGCAGGGAACCGTTCCAGAAGATTTCCGGATTGAAGTCCGCAAACATCTGCCGGTAGCTGTGCAGGCCGTCCGTAAAGCTGCTTGCCCTGAAAAAAACAAAGCTGGCGCTGACCAGTAAAAAGGTCCGAATCTGCTGCCAAAGAGCAAACCACTTTGTATTGTCCGTCACCCGGCACCATGCCTTCAGCTTTTTCCACAGCGGCTCTCCCGCTTCGCCCAGCACAATGTATGCCCAGTGAATAAGACCCGAACCCATGATGAACTTCCAGGCTCCTCCGTGCCACATGCCTACCGCAAACCAGAGAATAAACATGGCGGCAAAGGTGGCAATCTTCTTTCCCCATTTTTTCCCGAACTTTTTTTTGCAGTCCGTCTGCAGCTTTGTAAACGCTTTGCTGCGGAGCAGCGGGTAAAACAGATAATCCTTCAGCCATGCCCCCAGAGTAATGTGCCAGCGGCGCCAGAACTCCTGAATGGATTTGGAGAAAAAGGGCCGGTCAAAATTCTCGGCAAGAGGAATCCCCAACGCTTCCGACAGACCGATGACAATATCCATGCCGCCGGAAAAATCCGCATAAAGCTGGAAGGCAAAGCCTATGGCGGCTATTACGATGTAAAAGCCACGGTAGGTATCTGTATCCCCGTAAATCGTATTCACCACCACCGCCAGACGCTCCGCAATGACTAATTTCTTGAAAAAGCCCCAGAGCATGCGCTGCAGTCCGTAGGTGAATTTATGATAGTCAAATTTATGGGGCGCATACAGCCCCTGTTCCACATCCCGGTAACGCAGGATGGGTCCGGAAATAATCACCGGAAAATAAAAACCGAACAATGCAAATTTAAGGAAGTTCTTCTGCGGCTTTCCGATTTCGTAATACACATCAAAAAGATATCCTAAAAGAGACAGGGTATAAAAAGAAATTCCCAGAGGTGCCGCTGCCTGCACGGTTTTTAAAAGACTGCTTCCCGGAAACAGGTGCATGGCAATGGTATTGTAGGTATAAATGCCGAAATTGCAGTATTTTAGCGCCGTAAGCTCAAGCAGGCAGAAAACGACAACAAGTGAAAGGACAGTTTTTCGTTTTTTCTGTTCTTTCACTCTATCAATATACAATGCCGCACCGTATATAATTGTAATGGTCACTGCCGGATAAAGAATCAGGTACGCACTTCCGGCAGTCAGAAAATATCCTATGCTTGCAAGCAGCAGAAACGGTCCCTGCAGTTTCCCCGGCAACAGGTAATACACCGCAAACAGAACCGCCGCAAAGCACAGGAAATAAAATGATGTAATCGCCATTGGCTGCTCCTGTTATTTCTGTAAAATAATGTCCACCATTTCACCCACGTTCTTCATGGTAACCACCTGGCCCATGGTAAACTTCATGCCGAATTCCTGCTCCACGGCGGCAACCAGATTGATATGCTCCAAAGAATCCCAGTCGTCGATATCCGCAGAGGTTGTGGTTTCCGTTACGGTGATGTCGTCATCGTCAAATACATCCCGGAACACTTTATTTAATCTTTCAAATACTTCTTCTCTTGTCATAATGCTTTCCATGCCTTTCTATTCTGTAATCTCTATATACCGGTTCTTATTTTCGTAAGCAGCCGGAATTTCATATTCCCATTCCGCATTTCCCTCATCGTCCATGTTTTTCAGGGTAAAGCCCTGCAGTCCGTAAAAATTCTCCACCATTTTGTTCTTGGCGGTGGGATAATAATAGCCGTAAATACGGGTAATTCCCCGCTTTTTGCACTCCTCCGTAAGCCTGTCCATCATGGCAAATTCCATATCCCGCTTCAGTACCCGGCAGCTCATGAGCCACAGTTCTATGTGCAGGGCATCCTCTTTTATTTTGCCGATGACCACGGATACCACGCCGTTGTCGCCGAACTTGTCCGCGAGTTTGCCGTACAGGGTAATGTAGGAGGAGTCTTCCGCCATATGCTCGATATCCGCCTGGGAAAGGCGCTTTGTGGTCAGATTGAACTGGTTGCTTTTATTGGTAAGCTGGGCAATCCGCGCCATGTAAAGGGGAACAAACGCCCCGATTTCCGCTTTCATATCCAGGGATTTTAAATACTCCCCGTAATCGGCGAAATTGTCCTGCATCTTCTTTCTTTCCTGATTTGCCTTATACATTTCGTTGCGCTTCGTATCGTCTTCGGAAAGTCCCGTCACCTCAAAGAACCCGGAACGGTCCAGTGTTTTTAAGTATTCCTCCGGCTTGTCCATTTCAGGTACTGCCACACCCGGCAGATTCTGCCTGATGATTTCCCTCTCTGCGGGATTGTCGTCCACAAATACCAGGCTGTCCATACCGATGTTTAATTCTGAGGCAATCTCCGCCACGTTTTTGCTCTTCGGCTCCCAGTTGGCTTTGATTACCATAAAGTCATCCGGCTTTAGGACACTGTCCGGACGGCTTAAACCCGCCAGCGCATTTTCCTCTTCGTTCTTGGAGCTTACATTCAGCATGATGCCTATCTGCTTCTGCTCCTTTAAGTAGCTCTGGAACTCGGCATACACCTGTCCCATGGATGTTTCCTGACCGATTTCTATGTTTTCCGGGCCGTCGTCTCCGACCACTCCGCCCCAGAGGGTGTTGTCCAGATCCAGCACATATGCTTTTTTGTTTTTTCCGTAAACGGATTTTATAATATTTGCCAGATTGTAGGAAAGTGTGGGGATGGCAGGTACGCATAACGCGTATTTGTACATATGCCAGTAAAAAGAATCACCCCATCTATCCAGTCCGTAGCATGCCGACAGGTACTGGATATCCTGCAGATAAAAGTTTTCGTTCGCGGCAGCATACTCTGCAAACAGGGCGTTCAGCCGGTTTACAAAGGCTACCCTTCCGTTGGGATTTACCGCATCCATATTTCCCAAAAGGCGGTAATACGGAAATTCAAAATTGTTCTGGATAATGACGCAGCCGTAGGTTTCCTTTAATTTTTCCCACATAACACGGAAATTCTCATAGGTATCCTTTAAGAGCTGTTCGGTTTTTTCCCTGCTGTCGCCCACCGCGGGATATTCGGCAATGTTCCGGTTCGTGGTGTGAATGTAAATCAGATCCGGGGCAAATTCCGCAAGCTCCGGGTTGTCAAACATGGCATCCTGCCAGTACTGCCCGTATTCGGACTCATAAAAGGAAGGCTCAATGCCGTAATGCAGCAGAAACAGTTCCAGTATCTTTATGACATCATGGGTGGTGCTTCCGCCTAAAACCGCAATCTTCTTTTTTATCCGGGCTGCCCCGTCCGAAAGAAGCGTTTTCTTTATGCTTTTTGCTTTTTTCAGAATCCATTCGCTGTCAAAAGGATATTCTAATTCCCGCATAATCACTTACAAGCCTTTCTGCAGTCAAAAGACTGCGTGCTCTTTATCATACCATAACCGCTCTTCTCTATCAACCGTCCGCTTTCCGGCACTGTTTTCCGTCCCGCACCGTTCTCTGCCCGGTACTGTCTTTATTTCTCTCCGTCCTCTGCGCTGTCTTTTCCCACCTTTTCCTTTATCACATACTGGGGGGAATTGTTCATGCAGACGTAGATTCTGCCGATGTATTCGCCAATCATGCCCATCATAAGCATCAGCATACCGCCGATAAACATAATGGCTGACATAAGGGAGCTGAAGCCTACCGGAACGGCAGGGTTTACAAATTTCTTAATCACCGTGTAAATGGCATATAAAAATCCCAGTCCGGCACAGATGGTTCCCGCCATGGTTGCCAGACGCAAAGGTTTTACAGAGAAAGAGGTAAAACCGTTAATCCAGAGAGCTAAAAGCTTGCCAAGCGTATAGCCGGAGGTACCGATTTCCCGTTCCCTGTGGGTTACGTCCACATTGACAATGCTCTTGGTGCTGCGAAGCACCAGACCGATGACATAGGGATAGGCATTTTTATACCGGAGCACCTCGTCCACCACAAAACGCTTTGCCGCAAAATAGCTGGACACATACAAATCCTTAGGTTTTCCAAGCATCACTCTCGTCATCAGTTCGTTGACCTTACTGCCGAAATTGCGGAACCAGGAGTGTTTTTTGTGGGCATATCGGGCATACACCACATCCGCTCCGTTTTCAATGCCGGCAAGCAGCTTGCCCACTTCATTGGCGGGCGTCTGTCCGTCATCGTCCAGACAGATCACGATGTCACCCTTTGCCTGTGCAAAGCCTGCCATCAGAGCTGCATGCTGTCCGAAATTTTTGGCAAGATTGATACCTTTTACTTTATCGTTTGTTTCACAAATGCCCCGGATAACCTCAAAGGTATTGTCCGGCGAGCAGTCATTCACCAGCACAATCTCATATTCGTACGCCGGAAGTGCTGCCATGGCTTCCGCGATTTCGCCAATGACACCGCCTATGGTGAGCGCCGATTTATAACAGGGAATGACAAAACTGACTAACTGTGACATCTTTTTTCCTCTTTTCTATAAAATGGGATAAATCCGGTAAATGCCGAATACTTCCCGGTCTTTCGTATAGACGCTGTCTGCTTTTTTGACGCCTATGTTTATGCCCTTCTGTGCATAATACGCCGTAATCCAGTCGGAAAGTGCGGGAAGCCCCGTTACCTCCGGCTCCTTTACCACCGCAAATACATTGTCCATGGTAAGGATTGCCTCTTCCATGGAAGTAAAACCAAACTGTGCGTATTTCTTTTCCGTAAGCGGACTCTTATTTGCCCAGCCTCCCATGATATCCAGATTGGACAGTGTGTTTTTCTGCCCCGAAAAGAACTTTTCGGAATAAGCCACACTGGAATACACATCCCAGAAATAAAACCGTTCCGGGTGCTCCTTTGTATAGGAAAGCAGACTTTCGTATGCGGTATTTACTTCCTCTCTGCGGTTGTATTCCTCCTGCACCGCCCGGACGCTTTTTCCCGTGTAGCTTACACAGCAGGCGCAGACCGCCAGCAAAATAAGGGCGGTGGAAAGCTGTCTGATTTTCTGTGTTTTAAAAGCTGCCGCTTCCTTAAAAAGAAGAGCCGTCAGCACGATAATTTCCATCAGGTAAAGAGAATGGGTAATTCTCTCCGGGCTTCTTCCCCGGTATAAAATAAACAGCCACAGGCAGGAGCGTACAAAGCCTAAAAACGGCAGTTCCCAGAGAATGTGGAAATACCGGTTATACAGGGCTGCTGCCAGCACAAAAATATACAGCACCATAACCACCTGATTGTAAGGTCTGTCCGTTTCATATAAAAGGCGGTACTTTAATTCCCATGCCGCTTTTTTTAACTGTGCGGAAAAAGAGGGTTCCGTTTCCTTTTTTAAGGATGCCGCATACTCCGCTATCTTTCCAAGAATATCCGCATCTATTTTTTCATCCATGCCGAAATCGTAATTGACAAGCAACGTATACTCGCTTTCCGTAAGCCCGATGCTTTCATAGAATGCCGTATTTTCCGCATAGGACGGAATGGTCTGGAAATCATACAGCTCCGTCCGGTTGTCGAAAAAGCGGTTGAATTCCGGCCAGGCTCCCTGTCCGTAGGCTATCATATGAATCCCCTGACTAAGCGCCATACCGGCTAAAATAAGCCCAATCATGGAAAGGTACTTCTGAAAATTACGTTTTGTGAAAACAGGACATTCCTTCGCCCACCGGCACACGCCCGTTACGCAGATAAAAGGCAGCATAAGAAGAAGCATTTCCGTCCGCATCTGGTATGCCAGTACGGCAAACACGATGCTTACGGTATTTTTCTTAAGGAAATCCTTCACAGACCCCGCTGCGGGCGCCGTATAGAAAAGGAATGCCGCCGTACCGGCAAGCAATGCCGCCGTTACCGTGTACTGCACAAAAACAAGCTCGGAAAGAAGCAGGGTCACAAGCAATGCCGCTTCTGCCAGAAGGGCAATCCCTTTTGTCCATCTTTTCCTGAAAAAAGTCAGAATTCTTTCCGTGATAAGATAAATACAGCCAAACTGGCAGAACAGAAAAAACAGACTGTACCAGGGCACCGCTCTGACCAGCCGGTAAAGCAGGCTTATCGCCCAGCTTAGCGGATAAAGCATCTGGATATTGTACCCGGTGGGTGTACCGGTATAAATGCCCGCCACAATGTCTTTCATCAGCATGTCATCATTTAGGGCAAAATAGTAGTCAAAAAACAGACCGGTTATCACAGCCAGAAGAACGGAAAACACCAGTGCCGCTATGCAGTTTTCTTTTCTTTTCAAGGTTTCCTTCAGGTTCATTTTCCGCGCTCTTTTATTTCCGATAATTTTCTACGATTTTGGTTACCGCATGAATGACATCATCCACATCTTCGTCCGTCAGGGAATAATACAAAGGCAGGCTCATGATTTCCTCATACAGCTTTTCCGCTTTAGGGCACAGACCCTTTTCATAGCCCAGCTCTTCGTAGTAGGGATGTCTGTAAACCGGAATATAGTGTACGTTACAACAGATGTTTTCCGCCGCCATGGCTGCAAAGAACTGCTTTCTGTCAATGGTAAGCATTTCCGGCTTGATACGCAGGATATACAGATGCCTTGTGGTATCGGACTCTGGGATTTCTTCCTGTACGGTAATTTCCGGAATCTTTGAAAAAGCTTCGTTGTATTTTTCCACGATTTCTTTTCTTCTCTTCTGGAACAGGGAAAGCTTGTCTAACTGGCTGATAATCAGCGCCGCCTGGATATCCGTCATACGGTAGTTCATGCCTAAATCCACCTGTTCGTAGTACCAGGGGCCCTCGCTTTCTCTCTTCATAAAGGCAGGATTTCTGGTAATGCCGTGGGCACGATATAAAACCAGTCTGTCATAGTATTCCTTACTGTTGGTAAGAACCGCTCCGCCTTCCCCGCCGGTAACCGTTTTCACCGGATGGAAGCTGAAAGTTGTCATATCCGCAATGGAGCCTACCCCTCTGCCGTTGTATTTTGTACCGATGGAATGGGCACCATCTTCAATAAGCACCAATCCTTTTTCCTTGCAGAGTGCCGTCAGTCTGTCCAGCTCCACTGCCTGTCCGGTAAAATCTACTGCTACCACCGCTTTGGTATGCTCAGTCACATGTTCTCCCACGGAAGCCGGGTCAATGTTGTAGGTGCGCTCATTAATATCGGCAAACACCGGTCTGGCACCACAGTACAGGGCGCAGTTTGCGGATGCCGCAAAGGTAATGGGTGTGGTAATCACCTCATCCCCCTCTGTCACGCCTGCTGCCTGACAGGCTATGTGCAGGGCTGCCGTGCCGTTGCTGCAGACCACCGCATATTTAGCCCCTGTCAATTCACACAGTTTCTTTTCCAGTTCCTCGATTTTGGGTCCGCAGGTTAAGAAATCGCTGCGAAGCACTTCTTCCACTGCTTTTATATCTGCGTCATCAATGTACTGATGACCGTAAAACAACTTTTTTTCCCTGACCGGAGTTCCTCCGTCAATCGCCGTTTTTTCCATATGTTCGTCCTTTCTGTGTTCTTAAATAATAGCCGCCGCTATTTCAAATGCCGGCTTAATAATCAGCTCATATCTTGCATCTATATAACATTTATAAAATTCTTTCTGTAAATCAGAAATTCCTTCCGTCTTATCAATGAATTGTCTGATTTCCTCCCTGTTAATGCCCGGAACAATCCGTTTTAAGGCGGCATTGCAGTCTGCATTCTGCGCATGAATCAGAAAATCATAATAATTTATTTTGTGCCCATTCTGCTTTATGGCGGATGTAGGGAACTGAAAAACTCTTGCGTTCCGTTCTTTTTCATCCGACAATACTGCCTTCATGATTTTTTCGTCTGCCTGCGGCAACAGACAGCTTCCACAGTCAAAAACCGGCGCAATTTCCGTTACTCCCGTTTTCTCATCATATAAAAATCCCCAGTTGCCGTTATGCCGGTCAAAATTGCCGAGCAGTGCATCCGCAATAAAAACATTCCAGAAATGCTCCCGTAAAAGCACGGGGGACACAAACTGCTGCTTATCAAGCGTATCCATGACGTCTTCCAGCTCCGTACCGCTTCCTCTGGTATCGGAATCAAGGATGGTATTTTTGATAGAGCAGAAGTCAAACAGTCTTTTTCCGTCCGCCGTAAAATCCCTGCAGGCACAAACCGTTTTTACTTTTCCCTTTACTGTATAGGTGCCAAGCATCGTTTCCTGCGCCTTAATTCCTATCCTGTTAAAAATACTGCTGGCAAGATGCTCGCTGATACAGCTGTTTGTATAGGAAAGTTCCGTAGGTTTTCCATCACCTGACGGCGGAAATTTCAGCATATAGGCTTTCCCTTCATATTCAACGGCAATCTTACTTCCGTTTGCTCCGTTATAAGCTTTGCCCGGGAGAATTCTGCTGTTTGTAAAATCTATCATACTTTCACCCCATAAAGATATTTCTGCCTGAGATAATCCGCATGTTCCGACGTAATCTCGCCTTCGCTTACTTCTGCCATATTAATACTGCCATATAGTTCTCCCCACAAACAGTCAAGCAGGCTGCTGTGTGCTTTTAAACCTTTTTTATAGGCATCCAGATCATGTTGTAAATATTCAGGCAGTCCGTATTCATAAGACTGCTTCCTCTCCGCCTCGCGGATTCCATCCTCCGTAAGCAGTTCCATGGAAACATTCAGTACTTTTGCCAGCTTATATACCGTTTCGGCAGAACACTTTTCCAGTCTGGTTTTCCCACTGCATATATCACTGAGCGTCGCATGGGGAATTCCCGACTGAACCGCCAGCCTGTATTTGGTCATATTACATTTATCAAGCAGCTCTTCTATAATCACCGTGTCCGCCTCCTCTCCGTCAATTATATCGGCGTGTGGAAATATTCGCAAGAATTTCTTTCTTATTGTTCAGACAGCAATGCTTCCGCAATCCGCTCTGCTCCTCTGCCGTCCACAAGCTGCAGGGCTTTCCTGCGGTACTCTGTCTTAAGCGCTTCATCCCCGCAAAGCTTTTGAAGCCCGGCAATCGTATTCTGTATCATTTTGTTTCCGTCCGTGCGGTAATTGCCGCCGTACTGTGCAATGCCTCTTTTTACAAAGGTCTGCACCAGATGCTCCTGATTTTCCGCAAAGGAAAAGGCTATCACGGGCACGCCCACGGCACAGAGCTCATACAGGGTGGAGCCTCCTGCACTGAGGGCGACTTCACTCTCCGCCATCAGCTCTGACATATTGGTTACATTACAGTGAATGTGAATATTTTCGTGTTTTTGCGCCAGAGCCTGCAGCTCCCCGATGTGGGGATTTAAGCTGCCGCTGATCACATGATACTCCTTTTCCTTAAGGGCATCGTACTTCATGGCTTCCATAAGAAGCTGTCCCGCCAGATTGAAGCTGTCGCTGCCGCCGGTGGTAATGAGGATGCCGCCCTCTTCTGCCGGTGTCACATTTGCGGCTCCCAGTGAAAGCTCCTTCCGTGACTGCACATAGCCTGCTCCCACAGTGAACTCAGCCCTGAGCGGCACATATTTGGTTCCCAAAAGAAGCTTCGTGTCCGCGAAGGCGGCGTCCTTTTCGTAGCCCATTTCTTCTCCGTATATGTTGTAGTTGATGAGCATGTCCACCGGGTAGGAAAAGGCATAAATATCATCCATATAAATGGTGGTCAGCCGCTCCTTCAGGGTGCTCAGGTATGCCTCTGTCACGAAATAGCTGTCCACCAGGATGGCGATATCCTTCCTCTGTAATGACATCTGTGGCATAACTGCTTCCGGCAATTCTGCCTGCTGTGTCAGTTCCTGCAAAATACATAGAAGTTCCGGCAGTTCTGCCTCCATATCCGCGTAGTCCGTATGCAGTATGTGGTAAGATATGCCTTTCCCGGTAAGCAGTGGCACCGGCGCATCATCCGCCGTTACAAAGAGCACCTCTTCCCCCAATTTTAACAGGGCTTCCGCAACGGAAAGGCACCGCATCACATGTCCCATCCCTATTTTACTGTTGGCATCCGCCCGAATCACTATCATAAAATCTCCATTCTTACCAAATCCTCATGCACTCCGGTATCGCCCTATACTTCCGAAGAGAGCCGTATTTACGTTACTCCAGGGACTTCCTGTAACTGCAGATTTCCCCATCCTGCATTTCCTCATATCCCAGGGCTGCAAACATGTGGCGGGAAGCTTCGTTTCCCTTTTTCACCTTTGCCGTAAGCTTTACGGCATCGGGATGTTTTTCCCGTAAAAGAGCTTCTCCTGCGGAAAGCATGGCTTTTCCGTAGCCGCGCTCCCTATACTCCTGCGCAATACTGTAGCTGATTTCAAAAGTGCCTTCTTCTGTCCGGTCTAAGCGGTACATCCCCACCGGCGTTTCTCCGTGGTAGCAGATATATAGGTGTCTATCCGGGTTCCGCAGGCTTTCCGCAAACCATTCTCTGTGGTTTTCCCAGGGAATGGGCTCCGTATGGAAGGACTGCTTTCTGGTTTCTTCTTCGTTCGCCCAGTCAAATATAAGCTTTTCGTCCCCTGCGGTGGCTTCCCGGAAGATCAGGTAATTTTCCACCGCATCCGCAGTAAGGGGCATGCCCCTGTCCATATCCTTTGTGCAGGTTTTTCCCAACACATAGTTAAATTCCCGGGGATGTAAGCCGTAGCCCGGGCGGATAATGCGGATATTTTCTTCGCTTATGGTTTCCCCCTTTTTAATATCCTGCACCACAAATACCGAACGGCGGAATACGAGGCTGTTTTTCTCCTGCTCGCTGGGACCGTACATGGGTCTGCCGAGCGCCGCCTCCGTCTGCCGTACATGGGTCACCATTTTCTTAAATTCCTCCGGTGTCATGGAAAAAGACGCATCCGGATTTTCAATTTCCCGGCTTAAGCAGAAATGCTTTTCCAGAATATTGGCGCCCAGCGCTACCGCCGTGGTAGCGGACAGGGAACCCATGGAATGATCGGAAAGTCCGATGGGAATTCCGAATTCCTTTTTCATGTCGCTGATAGTGCGGAGATGCATATCCGCCGGGTCCGCCGGATAAACACTGGAGCATTTAAGCAGGGCAAGCTGACGGTTGCCCGTGGCAAAAATGGTTTCCACCGCTTCCTTCATTTCCCGAAGTGTTGCCATACCGGTTGACATGATAATGGGTTTTCCCTTGGATGCCACATAGGAAAGCAGCGGCAGATCCACCATTTCAAAAGAAGCAATCTTATAAAAGGAAAGTCCCATATCCTCTAAGAAATCCACTGCCGTGTTGTCGAAAGGCGTGGAAAGGAAATCCAGGCCCACCTTTTCCGCTTCTTCCTTTAATTCTTTCTGCCATTCCCAGGGGGTGTAGGCTTTGCCGTACAGACGGTATAAGTTTTCGCCCTCCCAGGTGCCGTTATCAATATGAAAATAATGGTTGTTGCAGTCGATTGTCAGGGTGTCCGGCGTATAGGTCTGTATTTTAATACAGTCCGCTCCGCTTTCCTTTGCCGCATGAATAATCTCCTTTGCGCGCTCTAAGCTGCCTGCATGGTTGGCAGACATCTCTGCAATGATATAAGCCGGCTGGCCGTCACCGATAAACCGGTTTCCAATCCGAAGCTGTTCCATAAATCCCATCCCTTCCGAATTTCTGTTTCTTTCCCGTACGGTTTCTCATTATTTCTTTTCTGTACGGTTCTCACTGTTTTTCTGCCGTTTCACGCTTCTCCATGACACGGTACTTTACTTCCGCAATCTCCCAGTCGTCCATGGTATCGATGTCCTGTACCTCTAACTCCGGCAGGGGGAATGGTACGGTTTTATCCATAATCAGTTTTTTCTGTCTGTAAAAGTCCGCCACCCGGATAAAGTAAAACTGTCCGGCATCGTGGTAAAACGGCTCTAAGTCCTGGGAGCGGGTAAACATATGCTCCGGCCACTTAAAGCTTAAGAAATCGCCGTTCTGCACCACGCTTCTCTGTGGTGGAAAGCTGAATTTCACCACGGGAAGCAGCGCCTCCGCCTTTTTTTCCTGCATGGCAGCATAGGCTTTTTTCAGCTTGTCCGCCGTAACAAAGGGCGCCGTGGGGTAAATACAGCATGCCACATCAAATTCCCTGCCCTGCTCCTTATAGGTATTTAAGACCTCTGCCATCACATCCGTGGTGTTGGCATAGTCATTGGCGGTATCCGCACTCCGAAAAAAAGGGACCTTTGCCCCTGCTTTTTTCGCAATCTCCGCAATCTCCGCATCGTCCGTGGAAACCATGACCTCGTCAAAAATTCCCGCAGACAGGGCTGCTTTAATGGAATAGGTAATAATGGGTTTCCCGCAGAACTCTCTGATGTTCTTTCTGGGAATGCGTTTGCTTCCGCCTCTGGCGGTAATGACTGCTATGGTGTTCATGCTCCTGCCTCCTGTTATGTCTGCTGCCTGCTGCCCGCTTGTGCTGCCTTATCTGCCCCGAAGACGCCGGTAACCGTTTAACAGCTGATAATATAGATAGAAAAAAGCCGGTGATTTCATTAAAAATCCAATGAGCTTCTGCTCCTCGGCTCCGGTTCGTTCCCGATAATAGGGATTGTCCGCAAACTCCGGCAAATCCTTTTTTACCAGGTTTCGCAGCTCCTTCACAAAGCGGTACTTGCCCTTCATTTTGCCGCCCATACAACTGAAAAGGGTGTTCACAAAGGCAAGCTCCGTATATTTATAGTCAAATTCCTCCCGGAATTCTCCGTAAAAACCGTATTCTTTGCTTTTTCCCAGCAAAAGTTCCATGGCAGTCACCCGGTCCAAGCACTTCTGTCTCGAAATGTAATGCACCGTGGAAGCCTCGTGCTGGTAATAATAATACAACGGTTCGTCCACTCGTTCAAACTGCTTTCCGTGTAAAAGCCAGAGGGAGGACATGCAGTTATCCTCGTAAAAAATATCCTCCGGGAACCAGAGCGCGTGCTCCGTAATCATGTTCCGGCGGTAGATTTTCACCACCATGCTGCCGGGCTGTAATATGAGCAGCTTCCTTTTTTCCGCAGTCAGTACGCCGGTCTGCTCCGGGGTATTGTTCTGCACCCGTTTTCCCGGTGCAAAGGAATGCTCTCCCACAAGCTGGTAATCGCAGCCCACGATATCGGCCTTCGTTTCTCCGGCTTTGATAAGCAGCTTTTCAAACATATCCGGTGCTGCCCAGTCGTCGCTGTCCATCATACCGATAAATTCCCCGCTGGCTGCCTTTATGCCCCGGTTTCTGGCTCCGCCCTGATGGTGGTTTTCGGGGGACGCAATGACTTTCAGCCTGCTGTCTTCTTCTGAAAGCTTCTTAAGCACCTGCAACGAATTGTCCGTGGACGCATCGTCCACCGCAATCACTTCGTAGGGAATATTCTTTTGTGTAAGAGTCTGTCCCAGTAAGGAGCGGATGCAGAATTCCAGCTTGCCGTCCGCCGCCATGTTGTAGACCGGCACCACAATACTAAGCTTCATTCACCTTTTCTCCCTTTTCCTGCACAATACCGCCGTTTTCCACCCGGTATACGATTTCACAGTTGGCAATGGTCTGCAGTCTGTGGGCAATAATGACTAACGTCTTTTTACCGTGCAGTCTGTTGATGGCGTCCATAATGGCGGCTTCCGTGTCGTTATCCAGTGCGGAAGTTGCCTCGTCCAGAATTAAAATTTCCGGATCCTCGTACAATGCTCTGGCAATACCGATACGCTGTCTCTGACCGCCGGAAAGACGGATGCCTCTCTCGCCGATGCCGGTGTCCAGACCTTCCGGCAGGCTTCTTACGAATTCATCCAGCTGGGCTTCCTTTAAGACCTCCCAGACTCTTTCTTCGTCAATTTTATCCTCCGCCACACCGAATGCCACATTCCGGCGGATGGTATCGTCCAGCATGAAAATCATCTGGGGAATATAACCGATATTTTTAAGCCATGCCCGGTATTCGTCCTGAATATCCGTTTTGTCCGCATATACATGGCCTTCGGAGGGCTGCAGAAGTCCCAGTAAAATATCCACCACCGTGGTTTTTCCGGCGCCGGAAGTACCTACGATACCCACTGCCGCACCAATGGGAATTTTCATAAACGCATCCTTAAAAATGTATTTCTCCGTGTTCGGGTATGCATAGGTGATGTGGGACAGGGTAATGGCATCCTTCACGGGAAGCTTCTCGGAGGCTTCATCGGCAAAGGACATGTCCGTCTTTTCACTGGCGATTTCGTCCTGCAGATTGTCACTGACACCCATAAAGAAGGGCTCGAAATATGCCATGGAATTAATCTGGTTGTTGATGCGGTTCACACAGGGTAAAAGTACCAGGGCTGCTGCCGCAAAAGTGGTCAGGGTCTGCATCATATCACCGGAGGGCACTCCACGCAGCATCATGGCTAAGATATAGCCGATCATGCACATGACACAGACGGTTTCAATTACCAGCTTGGGGATGTTGTTGTACAGGCTGTATTTCTGCACCGCATCCACATAGCCCTGTCCGCACTTCACATACTCGGAAACAAAATACTGCTCCTTGCCTGCAATCTTCACTTCCTTAATGCCCTGCACCGTCTGTAAAATCCACTTGAACAGACCGCTGTAGTAGTTCTGGTTGTCCTCGCCCGCCTTGTGCATCACGGGCTTTAATATTTTCTTGATGATCCAGAGCAGTACCAAAAGCACGCCGGCAATGAGGAACGTCATGGCAGCATCCTGCGCCAGACAGTAAATAACCAGGAATACAAAGATAATGCCGTCTGACAAAAGCTGCAGCAGCGCCAAAATCAGCGCATACATGTTGTTGACATCGGAAGTAATGCTTCTCTGCACCACGGAAGTATCGGCATTTAAGTAAAACTCATAGTTCCTCCTCAGATAATTCTTCATCATGCGCTCAGAGGTACGAAACTGATTCTTGTATACAAAAGCATATGTGCATTTTAACTGGAAATACAAAAATACATTCTTAATCACAAAAATGCCAATCAGGGAGCACATGACAATCACCGAAAACCGCATGGTATCGCCCCCGCCCAAGGCATGGTACAACGAGCTTACCAAGGCGTTATTCTCTATGGAATTCCGGTCCATGACGATGCTTACCACCGGCACAATCATACCCACGCCGGCTACCTGCAGCCCCGCGCCGATCACCATCATGATGACTAAAAAGAACATGGTAACCTTCTGCTTTTTGTCCAATAAAATGTTCAGCTTCTTTAATATCTTAATCATGTCTGTCTTATGCTCCGTCCTTAAATCTGTTCATTCTGTCTGCAAATGAACAGGTTCTTAAATTTGTTCGTTCTGTCTGTGAATGAGCGGGTCCTCGTATTTATCCATGAAATCCGGTCCCAGCCGCACCATTTCGTCGGCAAACCGGATGGCCTTGATTTCCGTCAGCACCGCCACCACCTTCTTAAACCTGAGGTTCGGGAAGAAATTTAAGATTTCCATGGGCAGTGCGGCATCAAACTGGGGGTATTCGGAAAACAGGGTCCGGTAATCCAGCGTGTCCCTCGGATGCGGTTTGATAAATATGGTTCCCTCTTTTTTATACTGTTCGATAATGTCTTCAAAAATCTGCCTTCTTATCTCCAGAGAGCAGAGCGGATCTGTCAAAATCAGGATTTTGTCGCCTTTTTCGTTGGCTTCTTTTATCTGCTCTTTCAGGCGGGCTTCATCCCGTACAAAGGCTTTGATGAGGATTTCCTTATCCTCCGCCGTAAGTTTATCCGTAAGCGCCTGCCTGGACACCTCGATATATTTAGGGCAGGGATGGGCAATGGCGGAAATGTCGTTGACTTCCATATCCAGACAGTATTTGCCGTAGCCGTTCTGCACAAAGATAAGGTTCAGACGGTTAGACATGAATGCCTTCAGTCCAAACATTCCTCTGTTGTCGAACCTCGCCGCATCGAAGTTTTTCAGGCAGTTTAATCCATCCTCCATGGCGTGGTAGGGAATTTTATTCTGATTTAAATAATAACCGATGGGGTCGGAATCACAGTACACATAAATGTCCTCATACTGCCGCAAGTCCACCGGAACAAACGGAGCCTCCAGCCGGGCGTACTCCTTCGTAAATCGGATGCGGGAAAGCATGTTAAAGAAAATATTGCCCTTATCCACCCTGTATTTTGCAAGCTCCGGGAAAAAGTCCTCTCTTTTTTCCTCAAACATAATGACTTCCCGAAACATGCCGGTACTCTCCACCCGCTCCTTTAAGGACTCGAAATTGTTGGACATGGTGGAAAGCATCAGGGTTGCCTTCCCTTTTTCCTCTGCGGGCTTCCGTAATTCTTTTAAAAATGTCACATATACGTGATAATAGGTATGACAGATATAAATCCGTCCGTTCTTTTTCATCCGCGATTTCCTTTCCACAGAATAACACCTTCTTCTTTATTCCGTGCTTTCCCATCCTGTACAGCCATGGCGCACATTTGGGTTAATCCATATGCTTGATTCTCCGGTGCAGCCTGCGTACCCCCCTTGGACAGGTGCCAAGCAAAAGCAGGTACAGCTTGTTTTTACCCGTAAGGTACGGGGAGCTTATCACATCCCCCATATGGTGTCTTATAAACGAAACGCACTTTCGGTACGGCAGGTTGTCCTTTGTCATCTGTCCCACCGGAATGTGAAGCAGATATTCCAGCCTCTGGAACAGCCCGAAACGGACTGCCACCTTTTGTAAAGCCGGATAATATTCCTCCACCAGTGCCGTCACCCTGTCCGCATTGTCCACACAGTCCCCGTAAACCCTCGGGAACACATCCGGGTCTTTTTTCCGGGTGTTGCTGCCAATCCGGTAATACACATGATACCCGTATCCGGGCAGACTGTAAATCCCCTCCGTGCGGGTCAGCATTCTGGTCAGCAGATAAAAGTCTTCATTGAGCATCCCTTCCGGGAAGCCTTCCTGTGTAAAAAGCTCTCTTTTTAAGAGCTTGGTGCAAAAAGAGCAGTCGCCCTTATGCAGGAGAAGCTCTCTTAAAAAATCTTCGCTTTTAATAAATTCTTCCTCTTTCGGCGGAACACAGATGTCCGGCAGCTTGCTGCCCTCCGCATCCACTTCGTCCCTGCCTATCTGGGCAATGCCGCAGCCGCTTTTTTGTATGGCGGAAAGCAGCCTTTCATACATATCCGGCTCTATGAAATCATCGCTGTCCACAAAGCCCAGATATTTACCCCTTGCCTCTCTGATCCCCAGATTCCGGGCAGAGGAGGAACCGCCGTTTTCTTTATGGAATACCCGGATGCGGGCATCCTTTTTTGCCAGTTCGTCACAGAGCGCCCCCGTGCCGTCCGTGGATCCGTCATCCACCAGAAGAATTTCGATAGCGGAATAGGTTTGTCTGCATACGGAGTCCACACATTTCGGCAGGCAGTCCATAATATTGTAAATAGGAATAATCACACTGATGAGGGCATCCATTCTGCTTACAAATCCATCCTTTCTATTTTGTAGCCTCTTCGCACATTCTCCGGTACATATGGTAAGGAGCTATGGGCTCCGCTTCGCTTAAAATGCCGTTTTCTGCCGCGACTGCCCTGCCTTCCGTGAGACCCTTCAGGAAAGAAAGCAGCTTCCTTGCGGCATTTTCCGCATTCCATTCCGAAGCAACGGTATCATAAGCAGCCCTGCCCAGCTTTTCCATTATGTTTTCGTTTTGTATCAAGGTTGTAAGGTTTTTATAAAAAATTGCAAAATTGCCGTCCGGGTAAACCATGCCGTTTTTGCCGGGCTTAAGAAGAAACGGTGCTGCGCCGATGCCGCAGTCCGCTACCACTGCCATACAGCTGTTCATGGCTTCGTTTAAAACTGCGCCCCAGCCTTCTCCGTAATCGCTGGTAAACAGGAAAATATCCGCATTTTCCATATATTCCCTCACCTGTTCGGGCTTCTTGAAACCGGCGAAGGTCACGTATTCCGACAGATGTTTTTCCTCCGTCATCTGCATAAGCATCTCTTCCATTTCGCCGCCGCCCACCATGGTCAGGGAAAAATCATAGCCTTCCTGCACTAATTTTTCCGCTGCCAGAATTGCCATTTCCGGGTGTTTCCAGTCAATAAAGCGGCCCGCCCAGAGTAAGGACGGCTTTTTTTCTCTTTCCCGTCGTCTTCTTTTTGTTTCCATCAGGTTATCCACATCCTGGGGCTTAAATGCGGGGAAATATCCCCATTTATACATTTTTCCGGGGTATGCTTTCACAATATGAAAGTCGCTCGCCACGTAGCCGCCGCAGCAGAGCAGGTACACCGGCGCCTTGCGGTAACGGGTATGGTCCTTGTATTTCTGCACCAGTCCCCTGGGGGATATGGCTTTCCACTGACCGGTTTTATACAGACGTTCGCTGAGCCGGACCACAATTTTGCCTTCCCGCAGTCTGTCCGCGATGTAGCTTTCATCGTCCACGCCCCCGAACAGTACGATGTCGCTCTCCGCAATCAGTTTCCGGCAGAAAAATTCCTCTTCGTAAAACAGATGCAGATAGGGAAGCCTGGAGAAATCCTGCCCCCAGCCCATTTTAATCCGTTCCTCCGCCATAGGCTCCGTCTGCACAAAGAAAAAGTCCTCGGAAAGCTGTTCCCGCATGGCATTGCAGAACGGAATCTGATGATGATTGATGTAATTGGACACAAATACGACTTTCATACGCCCCTCCTTTTGCTGTACGCCTCCCACATGCATACAGCCGGTAAATCTTTCATACTAACCCTTGCTGACTCTCTATCTTCCGGTAAATCTCCAGCAGCTGCCGGTAATTTTTCTCTGCGTCATGGGTCACAAACGCTCTCGCTCTCGCTGCAGCCCCCAGTTCTTCCGCCAGCCGGCAGTCCCCGAACAGCCGGCAGATTTCTTCCGCCAGCGCCGCGGTGTCACCCTTCTTAAATAAAAGACCTTCCTTTTCGTGTGTCAGCAGGCTTTCCACGCCTCCGACCGCCGAGCTTACCACCGGCATGCCGAGCAGCATGGCTTCTCCCACGGAATTAGGAGAATTTTCCAGTGCCGAAGCCGATACGAAAAGTTCGCTTTTCAAGTAGGCATCGCACATGTCTTCCGCCTGCAGTCTGCCTAAGAAATGCACTTTTTCCTCCAGCCCGTATTTTACGATTTCATCCCGCAGATATTTTCCGTAAGAACCTATTTTCAGCTTTTCCTTTACGGACGCGTACCGGGTCACATTGTCGCCCGCCACGTAAATTTCCGTATCCGGATACTTTTTTAAGATGTCCGGCATCGCCCAGAGCAGGTAATGCAGTCCCTTTAAGGGATAATTGCCCTGACTAAAAAAAATCCGGTGCGGCATGCAGGCTTCCCGCTGCCAGCGTTTTTCATAAAACACCCGTCGCAGTGTTTCGTTCAGTATATGGTATTCGGCATCCGGGTTCATGGTGTGCGATACCGCTCTGTCCCATGCCGTTCTGCCCGCCAGATGACCGGCTCCTTTTATGGCTTCCGTTTCATGTTCGCCCCGCAGCACATATTTTTTCTGCTGGAGCCGGATATTGTCGTGGCGCAGCACATCCCGCAGCAGAAAACGCTTCTGTATGTGTTCCGGCAAATCCGCCGGATAGGCTTTGGCTATCTCCGTACAGAGTCCCTGCAGGCCAATCAGGATTTTTTCCTTCGGCACCACCTTTGTCATGGCAAGGGTATGGGCATACTCCGCGCCGAAGCAGTGCACGATGTCGGGCTTAAAATCCTCTACAATCCATGCAAGCCTGTCCTTTAGGGCATTTTCGTACCGCTCCGGGTTCCGTAAATCCTCCGAAAAGCCGTATGCCTCCATGCCCTCTATGTGCCCCAGTTTCCGCACACCGGGTATGCTTCCTGCGTCCTCCGGCAAAGCACCCGTGCCGGTTTCTGCAGAAGCTTCTGTGGAACACCCTGCGATATTTTCCACGGGAAAACAGATGCCAGGCTCCACTCCATTTTCTTCTTTATTCTGTTGTAAGGACTCCATAAGCCCCGTGAGCCAGCCCTCGTTACAGCTTGCCGGAAGTCCCAGCTTCCCTGCTATCATGGGGAGCATGATATTGCACAGCCAGAGTACTCTCATTTTCGGATTCCCGCCTTTATTTTTTCATATGCCGCAGCAAATTTTTTATTTTCCGCCAGATACCGGCGTAACGGCACAAGCGTTACCACAAGATATGCCCGGCAGAAAAAAAGCTGCGTGCCCGTTAAATATTTCTTCGTTATCAGCCGGTGCTCTTCTTTGTCCCTTTTGCGGTTTTCCTTACTCTCCGAATAGCCACCGCCTTCATAGGCTGCCACCGTAAACGGAAGGTGAACCGCCTCTTCCTTCTGCTTAAGCACGCACCGGAGAAAATGCTCGTAGTCCGCCCGGATACGGTATTCCGGCAGATATTTCCTGTCCGCAAACAGCCGCCTTGCATAAAAGCAGGACTGGTGGCAGGGGATGTTTCGGAAGCACTGAAACGGTGTCATGCGCCCCGGCGCCGTCTGCAGACTGTCCGTTTTTCTGCAATAGGTATCGCCGTAGTAAATGCCCTTTCCGGGATTTTTTTCCATGGCCTCCGTGGTTCTTGTAAGGACCTGTCCGTCATAGAACAGATCGCCGCAGTTTAAGAACAGCACGTATTCCCCTGCGGCTTCCGAAACCGCCTGGTTCATGGCATCGTAGATGCCGGTATCCTTTTTCTCTATCAGACGGATTTTTTCATCAGCAGGAAGAAGCCCCGCAGAGCCGTCCTTACTGCCTCCGTCCTTTACGATAATTTCATAGTCCCGATATTCCTGTTTACGGATGCTCTCCACCGTTTCCGCCAGCTTGGCGCCCGGATTTAAGCAGACCACCAGAATGGAAAATTTCACTGCCACAAAGCCCTCCCTTATTCCAGAATCCAGCTATGGTAGGGCAGAAGCCGGATATTGATGTCATAAGATTTCTGCAGAAACACAATAAAATATATGAAAAATGCCACACCCACGCATGCCTTGAAAAACAGCCGCATCCGTTTTCCCGGTATTTCCGAAAGCACTGCCGGAAGCAGGAAAATATTGCTGATACTGAAATAATAGGCAACACGGGACACCTCCGGGATGAAGGAACCGAAGCAGTAAGTGAGCAGTGCCCCCACATTCAGGATAAAATAAAATTTATTGGCACGGTTTTTCCGGATGACCTTTTTGTAAAAAAGCAGGCTGAATACCACCACTGCACCGCATTTGGCAATATTTACATAGGATATCTGCGCTCTGTCAAACGCCGAATTTTCATAAAAGGGATAAATGGCAAAAATAATCCTGCGGTAAAAGCCCGGAAACACTACCAGACTGGCACAGAATACCCCTGCCAGCGCCACCATCCATTTTTTCCACGGCAGTGTCGCCAGAAAATAAGCGGGAATTACCAGGAGCACGCTTTTATGGAACAATGCTGCAAAGACAATATATCCCACAAAGGGCAGCCATTTTTTTTCAATGGCATATTTCATGGCATACAAGGCAACCGAAAGTGCAAAATAGTACCGTACTGTGTTCAGGCTGTTAAAATAAAAGCCCTGGGTCATCAGTAAAAACAATGCCGCGGGAAAATCCACGCTCTGATCGTAAATGGCTTTTAGGAAAAACCAGACCGTACCGAGGGAAAACAACGCCAGTATCACCCTGCCGCACCAGACATTGTTACCCAGAAGATACTGTAACACCGCCACCAGCGCATTGAAGCCGATTTCGGAAGAAACATGCTGCCGTAAGGAAATCCGTTCAAACAGCTTCAGGTATTCCCCATAGTCGTTTCCCACCGAAACCCGGCACGCGGAAACGCCGAAAAGAAGCAGAAATACCGCAGCAAACAGCACCTGACTCTGCGCTTTCCGGCGGGTCACGCCGTACCGGCTGTCAGGTTCCTGTGTTTCGATACCGTATGCAATTAGGACGGCAAGCGCCGTAAGCCCAATGTACCACTTCATTCCCCTTGTTCCTTTCTTCCCTGCTTCATGCCCTGCCGCATCAGCGCAAAGGCTTCTTTTACCGTTTTCTGCGTACACAAAGTACTCTTATGCACCAGCAGAAAACGAAGCGCCATCAAAGGCGCCAGATTTCCGTATAAAAAATGATACAGAACTCCTCTGTCAAAGAAAAATTTATCATGATAGCCGGAAAACCAGGTGGACTCGCTTTCCGTCTCCCTGCCGATAATCTCCGGCGATGTATAGACCTGTATACCCTTGTCCATCAGTTCCTTGATAAACAAACTGTCCTCACCGTTGCTGTATTTGGCGCCTCCGCCGAACAGGGTAGAAAAACGGACACCTGATTTTTTCAGGGCATCTGTCCGGATGGCAAAGCTCACCGCTCCGTACCTGCCGCAGTTGTAAAAATGAACCTTTTTTTCTTCCGTGATGAAGTAGGTCCGTCTGTCCTCCGCCACATCCACGTTAAACACAATCATATCCGCCTTGGGATTTTTTTCAAAGGCACCGGCAATCTTTTCCGCATAACCGTCCCGGTATACAATATCTTCATCTGAAAATAAGCAGATATCTCTATCTGCTTTTTCAATGGCATGATTTCTGCTTTTTCCCACGCCTCTTTCCGCATAGTGAAAACAGCGTATCCTGTGATTGTGATAGGTAAATTCCTCTTCACCGTCCCTCTCGCACTGGTCGATAATAATGGCATCGGAGGAAAGATTCATCCTGCCGGCAAGCTCCTTCGGCTCTGCATGCATGGCAGCTACAAGTACCTGTACTTCCCTGTTCATGTTCAACCCTTTCCGGCTCGGTCCTTATGACCGTAATATAACTTCAGAAGCTTTTCGTCCGTACCGTACAATACGGCTGCCTCCGGCGGTGTTCCCTTCTTTATCAGAAGATGCACCATTTTTTCTATCTGTTTGCCGTTACGGATGCCTGCCTTTACCAAAAGGAGAACCGCCTCTTTTTCTTTCGGCATATCCGGATCCGTAATATCCGCTATTCTGACCTGATGACCGGTATATTCGGCAATCTGTTTTTTAACCTCATTCAGACCGGGGCTTTCCTTTTCTGCCGGGTACAGCGCCAGGTCTTTTTCTCCTGTCAAAAACCGGTAGTACGCCTTAAACTCTTCCGGCTGCCCCATATCCAGAACGGGAAGCTCGTACCGGCATTCAAACAGCTCCGGCACATATGTGGAATCATCCGATATGAGAATATACAGAAGAACAAGGAAAGAAACCAGAAAACCGATGACGGCCCCCAGTATGGTCATATTCATCGTCCGGTCGTCCACTAATTTTAAGGCAGCTTCCTTCGGGACCGTCAGCGGCTTTGTCCACAAAATCCGTTCCTGCGTCGCCGCGAAATCATCCACTGCCCCGATGAGTGCCTCCGCTATCTGCACGGATTTGTCCGGGTCATTCGTGGATATTACAATCGTCAGCACGCGGCCATCCGGCAGAAGTACGGAGGAAATGCTGTCCTTATAGGTTTCCGCCGATACCCTTCCGTCCAGTCTGTTTACCACATCTTCCACAAAATCATCCGATACGACAAACTCCTTCCAGGCATCCTGGGTAAAGCATACCCAGCCCAAAGGCTCTTCCTCCCCCCGGTAATATTCCAGATAAACAGCCAGCTTAGCTTCGTATTCCTTTTCCTCCGGCACCAGGCGCATGGCCGCAAAATACCCTCCGCCAAACAAAACTGCACCCGCGACCGTGGAAAGAATGACAATCCAGAGTCTTTGAAGCAGGCGCACGCAGAGCAGTCTGCCGTCCACTATATCCCTCGCATATTCAAACAAAACGCCGTCGCGGTTTTCCATTCCCCTTATTCTTCTCCTTTATCCTTCCTCAGTGCGGTAATCTGGTTGCTGTCCACGCCCTCCGTGCTGTCCGGCCACAAAAGCACCTTGACCGTAAGCAGCATCAGCTTTAAATCCAGCCATACGGAATAATTTTCAATGTAGGTCAGATCCAGCTTCAGCTTGTCGTAGGGTGTGGTATTGTATTTGCCGTATACCTGTGCATAGCCTGCCAGTCCTGCTTTCACTTTCATGCGGAACGCAAACTCCGGCATTACCTCTAAGTACTGGGCAATAATTTCCGGTCTTTCGGGACGGGGACCGATAAAGGACATGTCCCCCCTGATGATATTGATTAGCTGGGGCAGCTCATCCAGTCTTACCTTGCGGATGAATTTACCCACCGGCGTAATACGGGAATCCTTCTTGGACGCCAGTCTTGCCACGCCGTCCTTTTCCGCATCCACGCGCATGCTGCGGAATTTCAGAATTTTAAACTCCCTGCCGCCCGTAGTGCATCTTATCTGTTTGTATAGCACCGGTCCACCGTCATAGAGCTTTACGGCAATCGCGGTCAGCAGCATAAACGGAGAGGTAATGACAAATAAAATCAGGGCGCAGATTAAGTCGATGGCTCTCTTGATAAAACGCTGCTCAATGGTCAGGGCATACTCCCTGGTAAGCAATATCGGCGTATCAAACAGGTGTAGTTCCTCCGCTCCCTTTAAGATGACATCGGGAATTTTGGGCATGGAATAGGTTCTTAAATTTTGTCCGTAGCAGAACTTTAAGAGAGTATTCCTCTCCTCCATGGGAATATCCCACAGTACCACGCCGTCATACCTTTCCAGCGCTTCTTTTTCAATTTCCTTCACGCCGCTGTTGATATGCATGCATTTGCACACATCGAATTTGTCTTTCCGCTTTTCAAACTTTGCCAGAATGTCCTTAATGGGTCTGTCCCCGTGAACCAACAGTAATTTCCGCGGCGGGAACATATTTTTATAAAGAAAGCTGGCAAAAAGCGTCCAAACAATGATAAACACAATCTGCAGTCCCATCATGCAGGCATACTTTTCCAGAGGAAACAGATGCCTTATTAACAGGGAAAGCTGTCCGTAAGTGACGGCATTTACAATAAAGAGCGCCAGTATCTGGGAGAAAATGACTTCCGCATTTTTCAGATACCCGATGCGCATGCCGCCGTACATATGAAAAAAGAAAAACAATAAAATTCCGTAAATGGCAAGCAGCAGGGCATGTCCCTTCCCCCACCATTCCAGGTATACTTTAACCAGTCTGTAATAATCATGAAACCAGAAATAAGCATAAAGTCCAATCAGTCCCGCCAGACAGATTCCGCCCAGGAGCAGAACCATCAGGCGCTTAAAAGATTCCATCTTCCGCACTTTTAATACCCATGCCTTTCCAAACAATTTTTATCTGCAATTTTACAGTAAATACGCAAACAGTATAACACGCAAAAACACAAGCCGCAACTCTATACACGGCGTTTCACGGCTCGAAGCGCCCAAAAGCAGAAATTATATACACTGCAGGGCACCGACAGTTTCTCCGCCTTCCGGTATAAATTCCAGATTCTCCGGCAGGCTTCAATTTTATTGGAAGAAAGAGTGCCGCTGCTTCTGCGGTACTTCACCAGATTTTCATTCAGTCCGTATGCCGTATACCCGGACCTTAAAATACGGAACCACAGTGCCGTATCCTCACTTTTTATCAGCGGCATGGTGATTTCTTCCTTAGAAAGCTTGTCCGTGTCAAACATCACCGTGGAGGTAAAAATGGTGGTATTCTGCAGCGCCTGTTTATACACAAGAGTTTCCGGCACATGCACGATTTTACCGAGTCCTTTTCCGTTTTCGTCCGCAAATTCATAGCCGGTAAAACAGAATACCGCATCCTTTTTTTTCACGAACGCAAGCTGATGCTCCAGTTTTTCCGGCTCCCACAAATCATCGGCATCCAGATAGGTAACAAACCTTCCCTTTGCCAGTGTGAGTCCATAGTTTCTCGCTGCCGCCGCCCCGGTATTGGCAATGGGGTAGACAGCTATTCTTTCATCGGGTTTTTTTCTTAAATATTCCGCCAGAAATTCTCCCGTACCGTCCGTGGAACCGTCTTCAATGAGAAGCAGCTCCCAGTCGGAGAAGGTCTGGGCAAGCACACACTGTATGGTTTCTTCTATAAATGCTTTCACATTGTAGACCGGAACAATAATACTGACTGCCGGATTTTTCTTATCTGCCATCACGCATCCTGCCTTTCTGCCAGACGGTACACCACATACCGGTCTGTTTCTCCCGCATGCCGGTAACTGTCCTGTTTATCCAGGGCCTCCGCAAGTCCGTCCGCGGTCAGTCTTTCTTTTTCAAAAACCAGAACGGTTATCTCCTTAGAAGAGCACATGCTCAGGTAATTTTCGGATATTTCCACCTCATCCATACCGGTAAGCGTACCGTTTACCCAGCCGTGCAGCTCCTCCGTATCCGCTGCGTAGCTGTCGTAGGTATAGGCAGAAAGCTCCTTTTCCCACAAAAATCTGCCGTAGGGAAGGCATATCCTGCCGTCATAGGTCCTGGCATACGCCATGATATCATCCGGTGCCAGGAGCCATACCTTCTCTCCCTCCGGGATACCGTCGCACACATACTCTTCCAGAATTTCTTCTGTTTCTTTTGGAAGCACATGCCCCATGGAAGCCACCTGCGTCTTCACAGGCATGACGGACAGAGTACCGCAGAGAAACAGAAGTACTGCCATTGCCGCTATGCATACAGCTTCTCTCCGCACAGGATATTTCCTTAAAAACGGCAGCTCCGGCGCCCACTCAAAAGTAAAACCGGTAAACATAAAACCGGTAACCAGTGTAACCGGCAGCAGCACCCAGAGCTCCGCATATCCGTAAAAGGCGGTTGCATAAAGCATGAGCCCTTTGGCGGTCAGGGGAAAGAGCAGGAAAAGCAGCATGACCGTCGCATACCGTTTCAGCTCTTTGATTTCATTTTTCTTAAAAAACCACAGGATATACAGGGCAAGCAGAAAAAAGACCAGAAACTGTCCTTCACCCGTCAGCAGCCCGTAGCCGTCCTTCATAGCCTGAAGAAGATTTCTCATACGCCGCCCTCCTTCTTAAAATTCTGCCTGAGGAGCATATGTCTTCTGTTGTTGACATAACGTATCACTTCCACGATAACCGTCATAAGCAGCACCAGTCCTGCTCCGTAAAGAGTCCAGACCATGCAGGCTTCCGCCAGAATACACAGAAGCACGCCTTTTTTCCGTTTCTTCATAAGGCATAGAAGCGCATAGGGCAGAAGAATCAGCGCTCTTATGGTTTCTCCCCGCCAGCCGGCGGTAAAAAGCCTGGCTCCGTCCGATACGGTGCCGTAACAGCCGAACTGGAACAGAAGGGCAATCACTAAAAGAAAAGTTATCTGTTTTTTATAATCCTTGGGAAATAAAAACCGCGCCCAGAGTCCGTACACCACATATGCCAGAATAAATGTCACAAGCGGCATGATGCGGTATACCGTATACACCGCCGGGCAGCCCGTAAGCCGGCAGAACAGTGCGTAAAAAGTAGGCAGTCCCAAGATTTTAAGTCTTGCGGGCATTCCCTGCGTAAAGACGCTGCCCGTCATGGGACTTACGGTATAAACAGCATTTTCGGTAAGAAAGGTCTGTACTGTTTCTCCGGTAATATCCCCGGAAATTTCCGGTATCTGCAGCATCAGAAACCATACCGCCTGCAGCACCGCTATAAGATAGAAAAGCAGGGTCCGGTAAGGAAACTTTTGAAAGTTTTTCCAGCTTCCCGGTTCCGTCTCTGCTCCCTGCTGCTTCTTCTTTTTCTTCTTATCAAGCATGTCCTTTACGGCAAAGAGAACAACCGCCGCAAGCCATGCGGGGAGGGCAATGCCTGCAAGGGAAGATACGGGAACATGCTTAAAAAGCCCTGCCAGATGCAGTGCTTCTGCGATACCATATATATATATGCTTCTTTCTATCAGCTTTTCGCCTGCCAGTTCCTGCGCCATGCCCACTGCTCCCATTTTTTCATTACCTTAAATTCTACCATAATCCCCCCGGCAGTACAACCGCAAAAAATCCCAGTGTTCTCCGTAAACACTGGGATTCTATGTCCTTTCACATTGCTTTGATATCCATCCGCACCTTATCCGCTATCCTTGCGATATACTCGCTGTTGGTCGGACGGTTTTTCCCTTCCTGTAAGGAATAACCGAAAAGCTTGGCAAAGGTATTGGCGTTTCCTCTCTGCCAGGAAACCTCTATGGCATTCCGGATAGCACGCTCCACCTTCTGGTCGGTGGTCTTGAACCGCCTGGCTATCACCGGATACATAAGCTTGGTCACACTGGATACCACATCCATGTCTCTCCCTGTCATCATGATGGCATCCCGTAAATAATAATATCCCTTCAAATGAGCCGGCACGCCGATGTCAAGCATAACCTCCGTGATGTAGGTTTCCAGCTCAATGTCGTCTATTGTACTAATGTCCACAATTTACTCCCCCTTATTATCGATTTTGGGACTTTTTCGTTGATAACAGTGCCATGTTATCATATATTTGTGCATTTGAAAAGGAAAAACTGACATTTTTCAATGTTTCTTAACGAAATCTTAACATTACCCTTCTGCCTTTCGTCCAAAAAAATTTTACAATTCTTCTTTCAAAAGGTAAATCGGACGTTTTTTTACTTCCATATATGTCTTTGCAAGGTACTGCCCCACAATCCCCAGGCAGAACAGCTGTACCCCGCTGATTAAGGAAATAATGCATACCAGAGACGGCCAGCCGGATACCGGATCTCCGAATATCAGTGTCCTGATGACAATAAAAATAATCAGGACAAACGCCAGCACACAGAACAGTACGCCCATAAAGGATGCAATGGACAGCGGCATGGTGGAAAAAGCGGTGATACCGTCTATGGAATATAAAAGCAGCTTCCAGAAATTCCACTTGGTTTCGCCCTTCAGACGCTCCACATTTTCAAACTCTATCCATTTGGTGTTAAAACCCACCCAGCCGTATATACCTTTGGTGAACCGGTTGTACTCCTTCATTTCCAGTATGGCATCCACCATGGGGCGCTTCATCAGACGGTAATCCCTCGCCCCATCCATCATTTCCGCCTGGGAAATGTGCTTCATCAGGCGGTAAAAGCATCTGGCAAAAAAAGAACGGATGGGCGGTTCGCCTTTTCTCGTAACCCTTCTGGTGGCCACGGAGTCGTAGCCCTGTTCCAGATAGGAAAACATCTCCGGCAGAAGTGCCGGCGGGTCCTGCAGATCCGCATCCATAATAACCACATAGTCGCCTTTTGCCTTTTCCAGTCCGGCATACATGGCCGCTTCCTTTCCGAAGTTGCGGGAAAACGAAAGCAGTCTGACACGGCCGTCCTTTTCATGCAGCTTGCGGACCTCTTCCACGGTTCCGTCCTTAGAACCGTCATCCACATAAAGGATTTCAAAATCTATCTGTTTCTTCTGCAGAAAACCCGCGTTTTTGCAGAATTCCTCATAGAAATAAGGGACATTTTCTTCTTCGTTATAGCACGGTACAATCACGCTTAACAATTCCATAGGCTCTTCCTGCCTTTCTTATTCATAACTTTTATCATAACAGATTCCCTTTTTTCTGTCCACCTTGTCCGGGGCATTCCTTTTTTCATTTTCTTATTTTCAAACGTTATATCCTATTGTATAATGGTTACGGAAATCTTCATTTTTTATTAAGAATTTAAAGAGCTTCCCACACCGCCGTTCACTTGAATAAAGAGCGGATAGGTGATATAATTGATAGGTTGAAAGAGGTATAGCATGAACTTTTTTACGGATCTGGTACAGAATAAGGTGCTGCTCAGCGCCGTGTCTGGCTGGCTTATAGCACAGATTTTAAAGACACTGATTCATCTGTTTTTTACAAAGAAATTTGTAGCCGAGAGACTGGTGGGAAGCGGCGGTATGCCAAGTTCCCATTCTGCAACCGTCTGTGCGCTTGCCACATCCACCTGTATATATTACGGTGCGCAGAGCTTTGAATTTGCCATTGCCACCATTTTGGCCATTATCGTCATGTACGATGCCATGGGCGTGCGCAGGGAAACCGGCATTCAGGCGAAGGTTCTCAACGAAATGATACAGCTCTTTACCGATATGGGCAGTGAAATGACCGCCCAGGAAAAGTTAAAAGAATTTGTAGGCCATACACCTCTGCAGGTCCTGGCGGGCGCTATTTTAGGTATTGCCGTAGCCCTTGTTTACTGCCTGGGTGTATAGTCTTTCCTTTTTCACATCATTACCTTCAGAAACGAAAGAGAGGATTTTTTATGAAAAAGAGGAGTTTACTCTTATTATTATCCCTGACTGCACTGCTTGCCTTGGGCGGATGCGGCAAGGACGAAAATGAGCCACCCTTAAAGCCCAGCGATATTGCTGAAACCATTGAAACCCCTGCCACTGATGCAGATCCTTCCGCTACGGACACCACTGATGTTCCGCAGGAAACCGACTCTGAAGAGCCCCCTGCAGAAGGCATGGTAAGAAGTGACGTTACCAACGAATGGGAGGATGAAGAAATTGCCGCATCCCGTCCCATCGCTGTTATGTTCCCTACAGACCGCAACTCCCAGCCACAGTATGGCATCGGTTCTGCCGGTGTTCTGTACGAATGCATGGAGGAAGGCGAAATGTCCCGACAGATGGGTATCATCGAGGACTGGAAAAACTTAGAGCTGATCGGCAACATCCGAAGCTGCCGTGACTATTATGCTTACTGGAGCATGGAATGGGATTCCTTCCTGATTCACTGGGGTGGTCCTTTCTATTTAGTAGATGTTGTAAAGCGTGCCGACGTGCAGAACCTGTCTGCATGTACCATCGGTGCCGGAGACACCGTGGCTCCCGCAACCGGAAGTGAAGCTTTCTACCGTTATCCCAAAGGATCTGCACCTTCCATTCACAATGGTTTTACCGATGGTACCAAGTTATATGCCACCATCGAAAAGTTAGGTTATCCGTTTGAACACAGAAGCCAGTACTATGATTCCGATCACTTTAATTTTGCTCCTGTGGCTGCACCTAATACTCTGGAAAATGCCAGCGGTTCCTTCGATGCTACCGAAATTGATTTATCCAAGATTTTCACCACTACCAAGAGTTCCTTCTCCTATGACGAGGAAACCGGTACCTACAAGAAATACCTGTACGGTTCTCCGCAGATTGACGAGTTAACCGGCGAGCAGCTTACCTTTGAAAATGTAATTATCCAGGATACCTACTGGGAATACCGTCCCGACCACAAATACCTGGTATTCCAGGTACATGACAGCGGACGTTCCGGTTACTACTTCACCAAGGGCCGCGGTATTAAGATTACCTGGAGCAAATCCGATGATTATTCACCGACCAAGTACTACGACATGGACGGCAACGAAATTGAAATCAACACCGGTCATACCTACATCGGTATTGCACAGTCCGGACGCGAACCGATTTATAAGTAAGCAACGGAAACTGCAGTAAACAAAACCTCAGATTCGTCATATGACGGACCTGAGGTTTCTTTTTATCCCAGCCCGGTTATTCCGGCTGAAATGTTCAAAAGAAGCTGCCCGATAACGAGCAGCTTCTTTTATGTACTGTTTTGTTTTATTCACCTAACCCACTTTCAATGGCTGCGACAAGGTCACTTAATGCCTCTGCTTCATCCGGACCTTCACAGTTAATTTCTATTTCATCTCCGCATTTTACGCACGCCCCAAGTACGCTTAATACACTCTTTGCATTTGCGGTGTTGTCTCTGAATGAAAAAGTAATTAAAGATTTGAATTTCATCGCCTCTTTACACAGGATTCCGGCCGGACGCAGGTGCAGACCCGTCGGGTTTTTAATAACAACCTTCTGGCTAACCATACCCACAATACCTCCTTATTAAAGTATATTCAGTATATCATTTTTTGAAAGAAATCACAAGTTTAATCTAAAACATAATATCCTGTATCAGGTTTGCCAGATGCTCGGCCTCTGTCTGAATTTGTTCCTTGTCCTTGCCTTCAATCATAACTCTTACCAGCGGCTCTGTACCGGACGGACGGATGAGTACTCTGCCCTCTCCCGCAAATTTATCCTCCAGTTCTTTGATTGCCTGCGCAATTTCAGGATATTCCAGATAATGTTCTTTTTTGTGATTAGCGACCTTGGCATTTACCAGTGCCTGCGGCAGTTCTTCCATAATAGTGGAAAGTTCGGAAAGCGGCCTGCCGGTTTCCACCATAACCTGCAAAAGATGCAGAGCGCTCAAAAGACCGTCGCCGGTGGTATTTTCATCTAAGAAAATTACATGGCCGGACTGTTCGCCGCCTAAGCTGGCACCAATTTCCTTCATGCGTTCCAGAACGTAACGGTCGCCTACCTTGGTCTGCTCCGTCTTGATGTCGTGGTCCTTTGCCATCAGGAAAAATCCCAGATTGCTCATAACGGTTACTACAATGGTATCCTGCTTCAGAGTACCTTTTTCTTTCATAAAGTTGCCGACGATAGCCATAATCTTGTCGCCGTCCACGATTTTACCATTTTCGTCCACCGCCAGCAATCTGTCCGCATCACCGTCAAATGCCAGACCCACCTGGGCTTTTTCTACGAGGACACGGCCCTGCAGCTCTTCCATATGGGTGGAACCGCAGTTGGCATTGATATTGGTGCCGTCCGGATTGTTATGGATAGCTACCACCTGTGCTCCCAGCTCCTTTAACGCTTCTACGGATGTATAGAAGGAAGCGCCTTCCGCACAGTCCACAACCACTTTTAAGCTGCTTAAATCCACGGGTACGGCGCGGATGGCATGATTGATGTATTCCTCTCTGGCATCAGTGCGGTACTTGATTTTGCCGACACCGGAGCCGGTGGGGAACTTCACGCCCTGCATATTGCTCTTGATCAGGCTTTCGATTTCGTCTTCCAGTTCATCGGGAAGCTTATAACCGTTGCCGTCAAAGAATTTAATGCCGTTAAACTCCACCGGATTGTGGGAAGCGGAAATCACAACGCCGGCATCCACTTTGTATTTTCTTGTCAGATACGCAATGGCAGGGGTGGGAATCACTCCTACATAAATGCAGTTAGCTCCCACGGAGCACGCTCCCGCCATCAGGGCATTTGCCAGCATATCGCCGGAAATTCTGGTGTCACAGCCTATCATGATAGTCGGCTTATGCGCCTTCTCCTTTGTCAGTACACTGGCTCCCGCCTGTCCTAACTGCATGGCAAGTAACGGCGTCAGTTCTTCATTTGCCACACCTCTTACTCCGTCTGTTCCAAATAAACGACTCATTCTTCTTCACCATATCCTTCCTCTGGAATATCATTCTTCTGTTATTGCGGTAATCTTTACCTGTACCTTAATGGGCTGCACAATTGTAATGCTGCCTGTCACGGATACAAAGACCTCCGCATCATAAGTGCCTTCCCGCAGCTCCGTCATCTGGTGTTTATCCATCAGCTGTTTGATGCTGATGTAACCTGCTATGTCGCTGTCCTTCCAGCTGTCAATATCCGCTTTTAAGCCGGTTACCTGTAGGTTGTAGTGGTCTTTCAAATCCACAATTTCGGCGGTATAGCCTTCCGGCAGACTGGAAAACTGTATTTTATCCCCCTTAATCTGCAGTTCGGACTCATATTCCATTTCAATGCCCACGGTAACCGTCAGTCGGCCTGATGCGCTCCGGTTTGCCAGACTCACATTCTCCGGCAGATAATCCTTGATGTTCAGGGAGAATACCGCATCCTCCGTACAGTCTGTAACATCCAGCGCCTCTTCCGGAATTGTAATCTCATGAATGCCTGTCAGGCTTTCCGTAGATCCCGCAATGGTAACGTTTTCCATGGTGCTGGTAACAGTGCCATTAAGCAGGTATCCCTGAGCCGGTGTACCGGAGGCCGTAATCTTAACGGGAACGGTCTTGGTGTCTAAGATTTCTACCTTAACTCTTACCTTGGATGTATTGATTTCCAGATTTTCCTTGTCAATTTCCTTATCGGATGCATCATAAAGCTTTACTTCCGCATAGGTGGAAATATTGCCTGCCGCATCCGTAACATCCACCGTTACCCTGGCGGTTGCAATGCCTGTCACCACGGATTCGGGACCGGAAATTTCAATCCGGTTCTGGTCGGGTGTCGTATCGCTGATAATGTAACCTTTTGCCACTTCACCGCTGACTTCCGTCTGCAGCTCCAGCCGCTTGGTCTTCTTCTTTTCAATGTTCAGCTTAAGTATCTGGTTGCTGCCGGAAATACTGGTAATCTGTTCGTTGTAACGGAGGGAATAAAACCGGATTTCCACCGTATTGGCAACCGTCAGGTTGCTGAAATCCGCTTCCGCCACAATATCGCTGGTGCTGAGTTCATCCCGGATGGACTTCTTTGCCATAACGGACACTCTCGAAACCGTGTCGGTTTTGTCCAGAATTTCATATACCATGTTTTCATCCGTTAAAACTTCCGTATTTACCAGTTTTACGGGAATATTATAAAAGACCTTCTGATCTTCCGGGTTTTCAATGGTCATAACAAGCAGCCACAGAAAGAATGCTGCGGCAAGGGAAAAAAGTTTCAAAGCCCAGTTGTTCAGAAACAAACCTGCAATTTTATTTTTCTTTTTCAACTTTCTCCTGTTTACTCCTTCCCTTAAAGAATTTATATCCTCTGCGGTTGTCCTCTTCACTTTCCGGCTGCAGCTTCTGCAGACGGACTTTCAGACTCTCCGCATCCAGGTTGCGTTCCAGACCGCCCTTGTAGGCAACGCTGATTTTACCGGTTTCTTCAGATACAATAACAGTAACCGCATCCGTCACTTCGGAAATACCTACACCTGCTCTGTGTCTGGTGCCTAAGTTTTTATCAAGGCTCATATTATCGGACAGAGGCAGGTAACAGGTTGCGGAAGTAATCCGGTTGCCGCGTACAATCACGGCACCGTCATGCAGCGGTGTATTGTGTTCAAAAATATTGATGAGAAGCTGGCTTGTCACGATACCATCCACTTCAATACCGGTACGTTCAAAGTCACCCAGCGGCTGTTTGCCTTCGATTACAATCAAAGCGCCCGTGCGTACCTTTCCCATTTCCACACAGGCTTTTACGATTTCATTGATGGTTTTAGTACTGAAGGATGACTCCACCCCCTTGCTGCCGGTAAAAGGCAGTACATTGGTGATAATCTCCTTGTTGCCCAGTTCTTCCAGGGCTTTTCTGAGCTCCGGCTGTAATACCACAATCAGTGCCGTTACTGCGAAGCCTATAATATTCCTGCCCAGCCACAGGATGGTTGTCATGTGGAAATATGCCGCAATCAGCCAGAAACCCAGTATGAAAGCAAGCCCCTTTAGCAGCGACCAGGCTCTTGTATTTTTTATCCAGATAAGGATATGGTAGAAAAGAAATGATATAATCAGAATTTCCACCAGGCTGGAAAAATCCATATCCGGCATACGTCTTATGATGTTTTCCGTAAGATTCTGAAATTGCAAATGCATACTTACCTTTTACCCTCAAATTTCTTCAAAATCGTCGTCATTCTCCTGCGGTCCGTGCTGTGTGCCAATCGTCATGGATGCCGCCTGACGGCTCACATTCCTGTGTTCCGGGGAATGTGCGGTATTTCTTGCAGCTCCCTGTCCTGCCGTGCCGCCTGCGGAAGCTCTCCTCTGCTGCGGGTACTCACTTCCGGTTCTGACCGGCTGGGTTGCCACGTTGCCGGTATGACCGGTGTGTGCCGCACGCCCCATCTGGGAGTTGATTTTTTTCACGGTTTTTTCGGGTGCCGCCACTGTCATCTTGGGCACCGCCTTCACATAGTAATAATATTCGTCATCTTCAAACTGTACTTTTTCCGTTCGGCTGTAATCCACACCCAGTACAAAAAACTGGATAATCAGGGCAATGCCGAGGGATACAATGGAGCCGAGCAGGATACCGATGACGGAAACATTGGTATCGTACATTAAATCACCTAAAAGCAAAATCATCACATCGGCAATGGTGCCCGCAATACTGGCTATCGTCCAGGAATGGTCCACGGAAAGTCTTTTGATAATATAAACCAGTTCCAGGGTAAAGACAAATGCCACAACCGTAATCAGCATTTCCTTGTTGCCCAAAATGCCGTCAATCACCATACGCAGTCTTGCCATGGCTTCGCCGGCATCGGTAGCGCCTAACGCCGTGGAATTCTGGGAAATGAAATGCAGCATGTAGTATACAATCGTACCGCATCCTACGGAAATGGCGGATGCCGGAGTACCGATGAGACCCATGGCAAGCGGCACCACATACGGAATCCGGAGTCCGAAGCAGATAGGCGTCAGTATCACGCACAGCGCGTCCTTCGGTGTAAAACGGAAGAACAGTAAAAACATCAGAAGAAACAGACAGAACACCACAACGGCTGCCTCCAGCGCCAGTGCATAACAGTGCAGCAGGATAAAGACCGCCGCAAAAAAAATCATAAAGCCCACCGGCAAAAAGGAGCATACCAGCGCCGCAATCAGTAAAATTGCCACATTGTTTATCCGGGGCATGAAGCCAAGCTGGTTTTTGATGCATATAAAGGCAATGAACGCAATCAGAAATTTAAAAACCGGTGCTATATAGGTATCGTATTTACTGTATATTCTTTTGATAACTTCTTTGATTTCCAATAAACTACTCATATTTCAGCCTTTCATGAATATTTATTTTTCTCGTACAGAGAAGCAAGTTTCTTTAAGTTTGCATAATAATTTTTCAAGCTTTTTCTTGCCTTGTTGTACCGGTATGTGCAGATAAAGAAGGTTACCAGCGCATAACCGATTACCACCACACCGTACCAGGTCAGTACGTTTTTGGCAAACACAAACAAATCCATTTTATAGATATTGAGCATAAAGTTTTCCAAATCATATAAAACATACATGCCGAATACCACTGCAAACGCCACCGTAGCGCTGAGAACGGATTTTGCCGTCTGGATGCCGATATAGTCGCTGCGGAAATAATTTCCGATGGCAACGTTTTTCCTGCCCTCGCCATTTTCGTAAGAAGCAAGCTTTGTCATCAGAATAATTCTGTCTTCATTTAACATAAAGGATGCCTTTCTTCTATTTGTTTAAGTAACGCATTCTGCCGCTCTCCCTGTTGTTAAGCGGAGAATTTTTTTCCTGCGCGGACGCCGGTGTGGTCTTTATGGCTCCGGACAGACCGTACGCCAGTTCTCTTTTGCACTTTTCACAGTATTTGCCGGTCTTAATCGGAGCGCCGCAGGACTCACACTGCAGGACAATTGCGGAGCCTTCCGCAATTTCCAGTCTTTCTTCCCGGAGCCACTGATGAATCTGTGCCGGCTCCACATCGCACTCCTCCGCCACTTCCGTAATGGTGGCACCCGCATGGGCGCGGATGTATTCCTTTACGCGCTGGAAGTCCGCCTCCAGTGCCTCCCGGCAGGACGGGCACAAGCAGGGTCCTGCTATATAGTTGAATATCCTGCCGCATTTTCTGCAGTTTTTTACGTTCATGTTTTCCGTTCCTTTCGACTTTCCGGGACTACAACGGACTTCCTGCAGACAGTGTCAGAAAATATATTTTCTCTGCGCCTGCCTCCGTCAGCGTCTCTGCCAGAGCATCCAGCGTACACCCGGTGGTATATATATCATCGATAAGTATAATCGTTTTTAATTTTACATCATTTGCAACAATTTTGAAAGCCTTTTTCAAATTATTTTGCCGTTCCACACGGTTTAGTGTCTTTTGCGGCACGGTATTTTTCCCCCGTACCACTAATTCATCATACACCGGTATGTGAAGTGCCTTTCCGATTTCTTCCGCCAGAAGGGCTGACTGGTTGTACCCCCGCACAGCCAGTCTTTTTTCATGCAGAGGAACCGGTATCAGGGCATCCGGGGAAATCCACCGCACATAGTCTGCAAATGCCTCCGCCATGGCTTTTCCCAGCCATGCGGCGTATTCCTGCCTGCCCCGGTACTTAAAGCGGTAAATACATCCCGCCACATCACCGTATGCAAACAGGCTTCTGCCCTGTATAAACCGGTGTTCCAGGCTTTTACAGTCGCTGCACAACTCTTCCTCCGTAAGCATTGGTTTTCCGCATTTTAAGCAGAAGGGACTCTGTATCCGTTTAAGCCCGCTTTCACATCCCGGGCAGATACCCCTTCCCATGCGCCCAAAGGGCGCATTGAGTCCAAAGGGCGCATTGAGCCCAAAGGGCGCATTGGGTACCGGTCTGTCACAGACCGGACACCGCAGGGGAAACAGCAATTGTTTTATGATTTCTTTCAAATTTCCTTCTTTCCGCACACATCCTTCTTCCTGTGCCGGCAGCACCTATGAAAGCTCCTTAATTCTTTCCGTAAGTGCCGTATATCTGCGGTTTACCTCGGCATTGTTTATCATCTGCCGCACGGTTTCGCTGCTTCCCAGAATGGTCACGCAATTTTTTGCCCGGGTCACGCCGGTGTAAAGCAGATTACGGTTAAACAGCATCTTAGGCCCCGAAAGCAGGGGCATAACTACCGCCGCATATTCGCTTCCCTGGGACTTATGAATGGTAATGGCATATGCCAGCTCCAGCTCCTCCGCCTGCACAAACGCATAGGTGACACGCCTGTGTTCATCATATTCCACGGTCAAGGTGGACGCATATTCATTGATTTCTGTTATTCTTCCCATATCCCCGTTAAAAATTCCCAGTCCTTTGTCAATGGGGATACCGTACCGGCTCACAATCTCCCATTCCAGATCATAATTGTTTTTAATCTGCATGACCTTGTCTCCTTCCCGGAAAGTCACACTGCCGAAGGTATGCTCTCTTTTATTCGGAGCAGGCGGGTTCATGTATTTCTGCAGGGTGGGATTTAAGGTTTCCACGCCGAGGCTGCCCTTCCGCATAGGCGTCAGCACCTGTATATCATAGGGTTCCCCGTTTACATACCGGGGCAGCTTATCCGTTATGAGCTGCACCATATGCTTGTAAATTACATTGACATCGTTTCTTTCCAGGAAGAAAAAATCCCTGCTCTTATTGTTTAAGGAAATCTGCTCTCCCTTGTTTATTTTGTGAGCGTTTACCACAATGTCGCTGCTTTCCGCCTGCCGGAAAATCTTGGACAGTACCACGCAGGGAAATGCCTTGGATGCCATCAAATCCCGCAGCACCTGCCCCGGTCCCACGGAAGGAAGCTGGTCCACGTCCCCCACAAGAATCAGACGTGTGCCCGGCACGATTGCCCGAAGCAGCGCCTGGAACAGATAAATATCCACCATGGACATTTCATCGATAATGACCACGTCTGCTTCCAGCGGGTTATCTTCGTTCCGTTCAAATCCCGCCTTCCGGTCTCCCCCCGAAAGGGCGCCGGAAAGCTCCAGCATCCGGTGAATGGTCCTTGCTTCATACCCGGTTGCCTCCGTCATACGCTTGGCTGCACGTCCTGTGGGCGCCGCCAGAAAGATATCCAGTTTTTCCTGTTCAAAATATTTGATAATGGTGTTAATCGTGGTGGTTTTCCCTGTACCGGGACCTCCGGACAGAATGAATACGCCGTTTTTCACGCACTGGAACACCGCTTCTTCCTGTAAAGAGTCCAGTTCCAGATGCTCCTCTCTCGTAATGGTTTCTATCTGTCCTTTTATTTTCGTTTCCACCGCCGGCAGCATGCCCTCCTCCCCATAAAGAGAAAGATTCAAATCATGGAGCATGCCCGCGCAGCTTAATTCCGCATAGTAGGCGCTTGCCGCAAATACCTGCAGTTCTTCCTCATCCGGCATTTTTTTCAGTACCAGTTTTTTGTCCATGCCTAAATTCTGCAGGTGGGGACGTATATTGTCTTCGTCAACTAAAAGCAACTCCTGCGTTCTTTTGATGAGCAGCTCCTGTGGCAGGTACATATGCCCCTCCGCCATTGCCTGGCTCAGGACATATAAAATACCGCTGCGGATACGGTAATCGGAGTCCGTGTGAATGCCGATTCGGGAAGCGATTTCATCCGCAATCTTAAAACCCACGCCCTCAACATCTTCCGTCATTTTGTACGGATTTTCCTGCAGCACGCGGTACAGATTATCACCATAGGTATTATAAATTTTGACCGCTAATGTGTTGGATATTCCGTACTGCTGTAAAAATAGGAACGCTTCCCGCAAATCCCGTTTTTCCTCCATCTGCGCCGCTATCTCCCTGGCTATCCTGTCGCTTATGCCTTTTACCTCCACAAGGCGGATGGGTTCTTCCTCAATAATGCGGAAGGTGTCGGTGCCGAAGGTTTTTACAATTCTTGCTGCCAGAGCTGCGCCCACGCCTTTTATGGCGCCGCTTGCCAGATACCTCTCCATGCCCGCCGCATCCTTCGGCGTCACAGCCCTGTAACTGCTTACCTTAAACTGCCTGCCGTAAACGGGATGCTCGATATAGTCGCCCTCCGCATCAATGCTTTCTCCCTGGGTAATGCCCTTCATCATACCCACTAATATGATTTCTCCTTCTTCCCCGGATAATTCCAGCACCGTATAGCCGTTGTCCGTATTCTGAAACACAATGTGTTCCACAAAGCCGGTTATTTTTTCCATGGTTCTCCTCTCCGCGCTCTTTTTATCAACCAACAAAAAGGACTGCCATTGGCAGTCCCTATAAGTTATAATTCCGTTTCATTTGTTCGTAAAGCATCTGCGCCAGCCCCAGGCTGCCCTGCTCCGAAGTCTCGCCTGCGATTTCCTGAATCATATTGTCCTTGTAGTAATCCACAAGATTGGACGTATAAGACGAAGCACTGTCAGACTCAGGAATGGTCTTTACCATTTCCTTAAACATCTGTTCTACAAAATAAGCTTCAAATTCCTTGCAGGCGCTCATCAGCTCGTCATCCGTTGCCTTGCTGTAATCCTTTTTAGATGTCTGCTGCAGCTTAGATGCCGTCTGGGAACTGTCCGTCTTCAGCATATCCATATAACTGTTTGTCAAACTACCGATATCCATATGTACTACCTTATCTTTCTATTAACGGCGCAGATTGTTTGCCTGCTGAAGCATTTCATCCGATGCAGTAATCGCCTTGGAATTCATTTCGTAAGCTCTCTGTGCCACAATCATGTTGACCATTTCGTCTACGACCTGTACGTTGGAAGCCTCTAAGAAGCCCTGCCATACGGAGCTCTTTCTTACGGCTCTGCTGGTTGCCTCGTTGATGGGAGCGCCGCTGGCTGCAGTCTGCTGGAACAGGGTGCTTCCCTTCTTTTCCAGTCCGCCCGGATTGGAGAACTGGTAAAGACCGATGCGGATGCCGAGGGATTTCGGGTTGTTGTTGGCATCGGGATAACAGATTTCGCCGTTGCTTGTCACACTGATTTTGCTGGTCTCGTACTTATTGCTTAAAATAATGGATTTGCCGGCAGAATCCTGTACCGGCCTGCCGTCCGTATCCGCCAGCATAATGCCACCGTTGGAGGCTCTCGTCCATAAAAAGTTACCGTTTCTGGTATAGTAGGTATTGCCGTCCTCACCCTTTACTGCAAAGAAGCCGCTTCCGGTAATGGCAAAAGCCGTATCGCTTTCACTTGCCGTCATGTTGCCATCCTTGAAGATGGTGGAAATGGAGGCATTCCGCACGCCTAAGCCTACCTGTGCTCCGGTGGGTTTCTGCTCGCCGTTGGCGGAAGTGGTCCTTGTCTGTAAGGTCTGGTATAACAGGGATTTGAATTCGTTTACCTGCGTCTTGTAACCTACCGTATTGACATTGGAAAGGTTATTTGCAATATTATCTACGTTGGTCTGCTGGGCAATCATACCGGTTGCCGCCGTCCATAAGCTTCGTACCATTTTTATTCCTCCTGTACCTGGGCAGTCTTTCTACTGCATCAGGTCACTACCGTATTCGTCCAGTCTGCCTTATACCTTGCCGAGTTCTTTTACGGCAATCTCTAAGGAGCTGTCGTAGGTCTGCAGAATTTTCTGATTGCTCTCATACTGTCTCGTAATGCTGATCATATTGACCATCTCGGAAACTACCTGTACATTTGCCATTTCCAGATAACCCGACTGGATTTCTGCCCGGGAAGCCACGCTTTTTGCCCCTTCCACCGGTTCAAAATAGGTCTCACCGTAGCGGGTAAGATAATCATAATTTTCAAAGTCCGCAATCTGGATTTTCGCCACATGCGTGCCGTCCTGGGTAATGGTACCGTCCGTCAGGACCGCCGATTCCTTCAGGGGATCCAGTTTGATTCTGCGGTTAGCCGTATCCAGTACATAGTCACCGTCGCCGGTCACCAGATAACCGTCCTTATTCAGGGTAAAATTACCTGCACGGGTGTACTTTGTGGAGGTTTCCCCTGCTTTGTTGGTAAACTCCACGGCAAAGAAACCGCTGTCGGTCAGTGCCAGGTCAAAGGTATTGCCTGTTACACGGAAGGAACCCTGTGTGTAATCCGTGTAGTTTTCGCCGATTTTGACGCCGGGTGTGTTGGCACCTATATTTTCGCTTCTGCCAAGACCTACGGAGCTGTCCTTCAGCTTGTATGCCAGAATAGAGTTAAAAGACTGGCTGGTGGAGCCTTCTTTTTTGAATCCGACTGTGGATGCATTTGCCAGATTGTTGGTCATGATATCCATGCGGTTCTGTTCGTTCAGCATACCCGTATAGGCAGTGTATAAACCTTTTAACATACTTTTCCTCCCTTGCACCCGGTCTCAGGAGATGCTGAAGCCGGTTTAGTCTTCTTTGTAGCCGGCTAAGAACTCTACATATTTGCCGGTGCCGATAGCAACGGCTGTCATAGGGTCTTCGGCTGTCATGGTGTTGATGCCGGTCTTGGCGGAAATGAGTTCTTCCAGACCGCGCAGCAGGCTTCCGCCGCCGGTTAACACAATGCCTCTGTCTGCAATATCGGCAGCCAGTTCGGGCGGAGTCTTTTCCAGTACGCTATGGATGGTTTCCACAATCTGCGCCGTGGTTTCTTTTAAGGCTTCTTCGGTTTCTTCGGAAGAAACTCTCACGGTCTTGGGGAGACCGGTTACTAAGTTACGGCCGCGTACATCCATGTAATCCGGCTCCGGTCTGTGGTATGCGGAACCGATTTTTATCTTCATATCCTCTGCTGTTCTTTCACCGATCAGCAGATTGTGTTTCTTACGCATGTAACGGACAATGGCCTCGTCGAAGTCATCGCCAGCTATCTTGATGGATGCGCTGACAACCGTGCCGCCTAAGGAAATAACAGCAATGTCTGAGGTACCGCCGCCGATGTCGACAATCATGTTGCCGCAGGGCTTGGAAATATCAATGCCTGCGCCGATAGCCGCCGCAATGGGCTCCTCGATAATGAATACTTCTCTGGCGCCTGCCTGATAGGTTGCGTCTTCTACTGCTTTCTTTTCTACTTCGGTAACACCGCTGGGAACACAGACCGCGATACGGGGCTTACGGAATGTCCTTCTGCCCAGTGCTTTCTGGATGAAATACTTCATCATTTTCTCGGTAACAGTGTAATCGGAAATAACACCCTGGCGGAGAGGTCTTACGGCAATGATGTTGCCCGGAGTTCTGCCGAGCATCAGTCTCGCATCCTCACCGATTGCCTTAATCTTGTTGGTATCTCTATCAAAAGCTACTACGGACGGCTCCTTCAATACGACGCCTTTTCCTCTGATGTAAACCAAAATACTTGCTGTTCCTAAATCAATTCCGATATCTGTGTACTGCATACATCTGTACCCCTTTCATGGTCCTTATCAACAAAAAAGCCGGTTGGCTCATATTCTTCATTCTAAAAAACATATGAAGTTATTATAACCCAATTTGTGCCATTTTCATAGGGGGTAAATAAAAAATTAAAAAATTAGACGCAGAAAATAAAGCAAGTGGTTCCTTCCTTTACTCCTGCGTCCGTGCATTTATATATTTATCGTCATTTTTCCCGGATACTTTACAGCATTTTCTTAATATATTTTCCGGTATAGGATGCGGGATTTGCCGCAACCTCTTCCGGCGTGCCCTTCGCAATGACCGTACCGCCGCCGTCTCCGCCTTCGGGACCGATGTCGATGATGTAGTCCGCCGTTTTGATCACATCCAGATTGTGCTCAATTACCACCACGGTATTGCCGCCCTCCGTCAGCTTCTGCAGAATTTCCACAAGCTTCTGCACATCGGCGAAATGAAGACCCGTAGTCGGCTCGTCTAAGATGTATATGGTCTTGCCGGTGCTGCGCCGGCTTAATTCCGTCGCCAGCTTGATACGCTGTGCCTCACCGCCGGAAAGCTCCGTGGAGGGCTGTCCTAATTTCACATAGGAAAGTCCCACATCGTTGAGGGTTTCAATCTTTCTGCGGATGGAAGGCACATTCTCAAAGAAAGGCAGTGCCTCCTCCACCGTCATATCCAGTACATCGTAAATGCTCTTTCCCTTGTACTTCACATCCAGTGTTTCCCGGTTGTAACGTTTGCCGCCGCAGACCTCGCAGGGCACATACACATCCGGTAAAAAGTGCATTTCGATTTTGATAATGCCGTCACCGCTGCAGGCTTCGCAGCGTCCGCCCTTTACGTTGAAGCTGAAACGTCCCTTGCTGTAGCCCTTTGCCTTGGCATCCGCCGTTGCTGCAAACAGGTCGCGTATCTGGTCGAATACGCCGGTATAGGTGGCCGGGTTGGAACGGGGTGTCCTGCCGATGGGGGACTGGTCAATGGCAATGACCTTGTCCAGCTGCTCCACGCCCTTGATACCCTTGTGTTTGCCTGGAATGGTGCGCGCCCGGTTCAGCTTCTTTGCCAGATGCTTATAGAGGATTTCGTTTACCAGCGAGCTCTTGCCGGAGCCGGAAACACCGGTCACCACCGTCATGACTCCCAACGGGAAATCCACATCTATGTTTTTCAGGTTGTTTTCCTGTGCGCCCTGCACGGTAATCCAGCCGGTGGGCTTCTTTCTTACCGCCGGGACCGGTATTTTTAAGGCTCCGCTTAAATACTGGCCGGTGATGGACTCCGGTATCTTCATGATTTCTTCCGCGGTGCCGCATGCCACCACTTCTCCGCCGTGGGAGCCTGCTCCCGGTCCGATATCCACGATGTAATCGGCTTCCCGCATGGTATCTTCGTCATGCTCCACTACAATCAGGGTATTGCCCAGGTCACGCAGGTTCTTCAGGGCTGCCAGCAGCCTGTCGTTGTCCCGCTGGTGCAAACCGATACTGGGCTCATCCAAGATGTAACATACGCCCACCAGTCCGGAGCCAATCTGAGTTGCCAGACGGATACGCTGGGCTTCGCCGCCGGACAGTGTCCCTGTGGCGCGGGATAGGGACAGATAGCCCAGTCCCACATTCACTAAAAAGCCGACTCTGGCTCTGATCTCCTTCAGAATCTGGCCGCCGATAAGTTCTTCGTTCTTTGTCAGGCTGAGATTGTTCAGAAACTCCTGCAGTCCGGTGATGGACAGGGCGGTGATTTCGTAAATGTTCTTGTCTGCCACGGTAACCGCCAGTGCCTCCCTTTTCAGTCTCATGCCGCCGCAGAGCTTACAGGGTGTAAACTGCATAAAGCTTTCGTATTCCTGCTTCATGGTTTCGGAGCCGGTCTCCCGGTATCTTCTTTCCACGTTTTTAATCAGGCCCTCAAAGGCAACGGGGTATACGCCCTTGCCCCTCTGTCCCTCATAATAAACATCCACCGTCTTGCCGTCCGTGCCATGAAGAATGATATTTTTCACAGACTCCGGGTACTCTTCAAAGGGTGTGTCCAGAGAGAAATTGTATGACTTGCAGAGCGCCTGCAGAATGGCATTGGTAAAGCTGCCCTTATCGGTACAGGACTGCCAGCCGGTCACCACAATGGCTCCCTGATTGATGGACAGCTCCTTGTCGGGAATCATCAGATCCACATCAAATTCCATTTTGTAGCCCAGACCAAAGCAGTCCGGACACGCCCCGAACGGGTTGTTGAAGGAAAAGCTCCTGGGCTCTATTTCACTGACGCTGATGCCGCAGTCCGGGCAGGAAAAGCTCTGACTGAACGTCATGGGCTCTCCGCCGATGACATCCACGATAAGAAGCCCCTCCGCCAGGGCAAGGGTATTCTCCACGGAGTCCGTCAGACGCGCAGTGATGCCGTCCTTGACCACCAATCGGTCCACCACAATTTCTATGTTATGCTTGATATTTTTCTCCAATTTGATTTCTTCGGAAAGGTCGTACAGATTGCCGTCAATCCGCACTCTGACGTAACCGCTCCTCTTGGCCCTCTCCAGAACCTTGGCGTGTTCGCCCTTTCTGCCCCGGACTACCGGCGCCAGAAGCTGGATTTTCGTGCCTTCCGGCAGGGCAAGTATCTGGTCCACCATCTGGTCCACTGTCTGCCTGGCAATCGGTCTGCCGCAGTTCGGGCAGTGGGGGATACCGATGCGGGCATACAGAAGGCGGAAATAATCGTAGATTTCCGTTACGGTGCCCACAGTGGAACGGGGATTACGGTTGGTGGATTTCTGGTCAATGGAAATGGCGGGGGAAAGCCCTTCTATCTTCTCCACATCCGGTTTCTCCATCTGTCCCAAAAACATACGGGCATAGGAGGAAAGCGACTCCATATACCTTCTCTGTCCCTCAGCGTAAATGGTATCGAATGCCAGGGAGGACTTGCCGGAGCCGGAAAGTCCCGTCAGCACCACCAGTTCGTTCCGTGGGATATCCACATCAATATTTTTCAGATTGTGCTCTTTGGCGCCTCTGATTTTTATCCATTCTTTTTTATTTTTCTCTGCCATTTTATTTACAAACCTTCCATACTTAGTCCATGTTCTGCAGCATGGTCTTTAATTCAATCATCTTGTCACGCAGCTCTGCTGCCGCCTCGAAGTTCAAATCGGCAGCCGCCTTCTGCATCTTTTTCTGGACATCGGCAATCAGCTTTTCCAGTTCCTTGCGGCTCATGGACTCCGGATCCTTTTCGAAGGTTACCTCTTCCTTTGCCACTGCCTTGGATATGCTGATCAGATCCCGGACTGCCTTTTTGATGGTCTGCGGGGTGATGCCGTGTTCTTCGTTGTATTTCTGCTGGATGCTGCGGCGTCGGTTCGTTTCCTCTATGGCGGCGCGCATGGAGTCCGTCATATTGTCCGCATACATCACAACATGTCCTTCCGCATTACGGGCGGCACGGCCCACCGTCTGTATGAGGGAGGTCTCGGAACGCAGGAAGCCTTCCTTGTCCGCATCCAGAATGGCAACGAGGGAAATCTCCGGGATGTCCAGGCCCTCCCGCAGCAGGTTGATGCCCACCAGGACATCGAAAACATCCAGACGCATGTCGCGGATAATCTCCGCACGCTCCAGGGTGTCGATGTCCGCATGTAAATACCGTACCCGGATGCCAACCTCTTTCATGTAATCGGTCAAATCCTCCGCCATTCGCTTGGTAAGGGTCGTCACAAGTATCTTGTTGTGCTTTGCCGTTTCCTTTTTAATCTCGCCGATCAAATCATCAATCTGTCCCTCCACCGGACGCACGGATATTTCCGGATCCAGAAGCCCGGTCGGGCGGATAATCTGCTCAGCACGCAGAAGCTCATGCTCCGCCTCATAATCGCCAGGCGTAGCCGATACAAACATCATCTGGTCGATATGGGACTCAAATTCCTCAAAGTTAAGCGGACGGTTGTCCAGTGCCGACGGCAGACGGAAACCGTAGTCCACCAGTGTCATTTTCCGGGAACGGTCCCCCGCGTACATCCCCCTTATCTGGGGCAGGGTAATATGGGACTCATCTATGATGATCAGATAATCATCCTTGAAGAAGTCCATCAGGCAATGGGGCGGTTCGCCCTCCTTGGAGCCCGTCAGATGCCGGGAATAGTTTTCAATGCCGGAGCAGAAGCCGGTTTCCCGAAGCATTTCCACATCAAAATTGGTACGCTCGGAGATACGCTGTGCCTCTAAGAGCTTGTCCTCGGACTTGAAGAACTTCACTCTGTCCTCCAGTTCCTCCTCGATACGGTTGCAGGCTTCCTTTATTTTATTTTCCCCTACCACGTAATGGGATGCCGGGAAAATGGAAATATGGTTCAGCGTGGCATGCACCTGACCGGTGAGTGGGTCCGTTTCGCAAATCCTGTCGATTTCGTCCCCGAAAAACTCCACCCGTATCAGCACATCCTTGCCCTGTGCCGGGAAAATCTCCAGTACGTCCCCATGCACCCGGAAGCAGCCGCGCTTTAAGTCCATGTCGTTTCTGTCGTACTGCATGGCAATCAGCTCCCGGATAACCTGGTCCCTGTCCTTTTCCATGCCGGGACGCAGGGATACGATCATACCCTGGTAATCGTCCGGGCTGCCCAGACCGTAGATGCAGGACACACTCGCCACTACAATCACATCCCGCCGCTCTGTCAGGGATGCCGTGGCAGAAAGACGCAGACGGTCTATCTCTTCGTTGATCGCCGAGTCTTTGGCAATATAGGTATCGGTGGACGGTACATATGCCTCCGGCTGATAATAATCGTAATAACTGACAAAATATTCCACCGCGTTCTCCGGGAAGAACTCCTTGAACTCCCCGTAAAGCTGGCCCGCCAGTGTTTTGTTGTGGGCGATAATCAGGGTCGGTTTGTTCAGCGCCGCTATGACATTTGCCATGGTAAATGTCTTGCCGGAGCCGGTGACGCCAAGCAGGGTTTCAAACTGGTTGCCTTCCTGAAATCCCTTTACCAGCTCCGCTATCGCCTGCGGCTGGTCGCCCGTCGGTTTATATTCGCTATGCAGCTTAAACTCCATTTTTCATTCCTCTTAAAACTGTCCATGAAACTCTCCATAGAACCGGTACTTCGCTTTTGTTCTGAGGCTCATTATAGCACAGAACCTTTTAAATGTACAGAGAAAAGCGAACTTATGTTCTGATTCCGTTAAAAAAAGATATTGTACGTTTTCCGCATACAATATCTTTTCCTTTTTTCTTAAAAGCTATTATTTTGTTATTTTTCCCAGAATTTCTTCTTTTTGCCACCCTCGGGATTGGTGCCGTCGCCGGGCTTCTCCACATTCTTTGCGGCATTCAGGGTATCGCCGGTAATCGCATCAAACTGCTTTAAGAGATCTTTCGCCTCTGCCTTCAGTTTGTCGGGAACCTGCACCACTAAGGTGACATAGTGATCGCCACGCACATTCTTATCGCGCAGGGTAGGTACGCCTTTACCCTTCAGTCTGATCTTTGTATCCGTCTGGGTACCGGGCTTTACATCGTAAATTACTTTGCCGTCCACGGTATCAATCACAATTTCACCGCCGAGAGCCGCAACTGCAAAGGACATGGGAACGGTGGAGTAAATATTATAATCCTGTCTCTGGAAAATCGGATGGCGTCCTACGATAACTTCTACTAAAACATCGCCTCTGGGGCCGCCGTTTACGCCGGGCTCGCCGAGACCGGGCAGACGCTTGCACTGACCGTTATCGATACCTGCGGGAATATCCACGGCATAACGCTTTCTCATGGATACAAAGCCGGTACCGCGGCAGTCCGCACATTTCTCCTTGATAATCTTACCGGTACCGCCGCAGTCGGGACATGCCTGCACGTTTCTGACCGTGCCGAAGAAGGACTGCTGGGTAAATACCACCTGACCCTTGCCGCCGCACTTGCTGCAGGTTTCGGGGCTGGTGCCGGGCTTTGCACCGGTACCGTTACAGGTATTACATTTTTCTTTTACGTTTAACTCGATTTCCTTTTCACATCCGAACACCGCTTCCTCAAACGTAATCCGGATACTGGTACGGAGATTGGCTCCCTTCATGGGGCCCGTGCCCCTGCCGGTGCTGCTTCTTCTTCCGCCGAAGAAATCGCCGAATATATCACCGAAAATATCACTGAAGTCTGCACTGTTGAAGTCAAAGCCTCCGGCTCCGCCTGCACCTCCGTCAAAAGCTGCATGGCCGAACTGGTCGTATTGACGACGTTTTTCGGGGTCGCTCAGAACGGCATATGCCTCCGATGCCTCCTTGAACTTCGCCTCTGCGTCTTTGTCCCCGGGATTCATATCGGGATGGTATTTTTTCGCTAAAACACGGTATGCCTTTTTAATGGCGGCATCGTCTGCGTTTTTGTCCACCCCCAGTACTTCATAATAATCTCGTTTCTGTTCTGCCATAATTTTTCTCCAATCCGCTTACCTTTTTGGAACAGAATATGTCCTGTCCATACAAAGAGAGATAGAGGCACCAAGGCGGTGCCTCTTTTTCCTGTATCTCTTATACAGTATCTATAGATTATACCTCGCGGAAGTCTCCGTCAATAACATCATCTTCGGGAGCACTGTTGTCTGCCTGTGCAGCTCCCATATCCGGGCCTGCTGCGCCTGCGGCACCCTGAGCGCCCTGTGCACCCTGCATGGATTCATACATCTTGGTGAATACGCCCTGTGCACTGGTCATCATCTTTTCCTGTGCTGCCTTTAAGTCAGCCACATCGCTGTCGCTCATTTCCTGGTCCTTGGTTCTTTCCAGAATAGCTTTTACAGCATCGATTTCGGTCTGAACGGATGCTTTTTCGCTTTCGCTTACCTTGTCTCCGACATCCTTTAATGCCTTTTCTGTCTGGAATACCATGGAGTCTGCATCGTTTCTGGCATCGATAGCTTCCTTACGCTTCTTATCCTGTGCTTCGTATTCGGCAGCTTCCTTAACAGCCTTGTCGATATCGGCATCGGACATGTTGGAGCCTGCGGTAATGGTGATGTGCTGTTCCTTGCCGGTACCAAGATCCTTTGCGGATACGTTTACAATACCGTTGGCATCGATATCGAAGGTAACTTCAATCTGAGGAATTCCTCTGGGAGCGGGTGCAATGCCGTCCAGTCTGAACTGGCCCAGAGTCTTGTTATCCTTAGCGAACTGTCTTTCACCCTGTAATACATGGATATCTACGGCAGACTGGTTGTCGGCTGCGGTAGAGAATACCTGGCTCTTCTTGGTAGGAATGGTAGTATTTCTTTCAATCAGTCTGGTTGCTACACCGCCCATAGTCTCGATGGAAAGGGACAGAGGAGTAACATCCAGAAGAAGGATATCGCCGGCGCCTGCATCGCCTGCTAATTTACCGCCCTGGATGGAAGCACCGATTGCTACACATTCGTCAGGGTTCAGGCTCTTGTTGGGTTCATGTCCGGTAAGCTGTCTTACCTTTTCCTGTACGGCAGGAATACGTGTGGAACCACCGACCAGAAGAACCTTGGATAAATCTGCGGAAGTAAGTCCCGCATCCTTCAGAGCGTTCTGAACGGGGATTGCGGTTCTTTCTACCAGGTCATGTGTCAGTTCATCGAATTTTGCTCTTGTTAAGTCCATATCAAAGTGCTTAGGTCCGTCAGCGGTTGCGGTGATGAAGGGCAGGTTGATATTGGTTGTGGTAGCGGAAGAAAGCTCTTTCTTTGCTTTTTCTGCTGCTTCCTTTAATCTCTGCATTGCCATCTTGTCGCCGGAAAGGTCAACGCCTTCCTTTGCCTTGAACTCAGCTAACATCCAGTTGATAATCTTGTTATCGAAGTCATCGCCGCCAAGGTGTGTATCACCGTTGGTTGCCAGCACCTCGATGACGCCGTCGCCGATTTCGATAATGGAAACATCGAAGGTACCGCCGCCGAGGTCATATACCATAATCTTCTGCTCTTTTTCGTTGTCAAGACCGTAAGCCAGCGCTGCTGCGGTAGGCTCGTTGATGATACGTTTTACTTCCAGACCTGCAATCTTACCTGCATCCTTGGTTGCCTGACGCTGTGCATCGTTGAAGTATGCGGGAACGGTAATAACGGCCTCCGTTACCTTTTCACCCAAGTAGCTTTCCGCATCTGCTTTCAGTTTCTGAAGAATCATTGCGGAAATCTGCTGAGGAGAATATTTCTTGCCGTCAATGGTACGTCCATTGTCCGTACCCATATCTCTCTTGATGGAAGAGATGGTCTTTTCTGCATTGGTGACTGCCTGACGCTTTGCAGGTTCACCGACCAGTCTTTCGCCGGTCTTGGTAAATGCTACAACAGAGGGTGTTGTTCTTGCGCCTTCTGTGTTTGCGATGACGGTGGGTTTACCACCTTCCATAACTGCTACGCAGCTGTTTGTTGTTCCTAAGTCGATACCGATAATTTTACTCATTGTTATTCCCTCCTGAAAATTAATTTCCATTTCACATTTTATTCTACAACTGCTACCATACTGTGGCGGATAACCATATCATGGTAGGTATAACCTTTTAGTAACTCCTGTGCGACATAACCGGATTCCAGCTCCTCACTGGTGGTCTGCATCACCGCATTGTGCAGGTTGGGATCAAATTCCTTTCCCACTGCCTCAATGGGCTTGACACCGAGCTTATCAAGCTCTCCGATTAACTGTTTATATATCATGTTCATTCCGTCTGCAAAAGCACCTGCTTTTTCATCTTCGGGAACAGTCGCCAGTCCTCTTTCAAAATTGTCCACAACCGGAAGTATTTTTTCAATAACACTCTTGGCTCCCACATCAAACATGGCGTTCTTTTCTTTTTCCGTACGTTTGCGGAAGTTTTCGAATTCTGCCATCTGACGCTTTACCCTGTCTTCCAGTTCGTCTATTTTTTCCTTATAGGCTTCTTCCTTTTTGTCTTCTTTTCTGTTTTTCTTCTTTCTGTCCAAAGCCTCTTCCTGCCCTTCTCCCTTTTCTGCTTTGCTGGCAGAGTCCGGGGCGGAGACATCGCCGTCTGCGTTCTTTTCTACCGCTTCTTCGGCAATTTTCTTTTCCTGTTCTTCCTTTTCTAAATTCTTATCCTGTTCTGCCATACACGATTTCCTTTCTTATCCGCATGCCGGGCATGCTATTTTTTGTAAAGCTCCTCCAACTGATGCATCAGATTTTTCAGGGTGTCCACCACATGGTCGTAATCCATACGTTTCGGACCGATGATACCGATGGTTCCCTTCACTCCCTCATCCAGCTCGTAGGTGGCTGTCACCACGCTGCAATCCTTCATGTTTTTCATGGGAGCTTCTTCTCCGATGTATACCTGGATGCCAGTGTTGCTATCATCCGACAGGGTTTCCTGCACCAGAGTGCTGAGTCCCTGTTTTTCCTCAAAAGCACTGATTAACTCGCTTGCTTTCTCGTGGTCCGCCAGCTCCGGGTATTTGAAAATATTGTTGGCGCCGCTGGTATAAATCTCTAAATCTTCCTCTTCTTTAATGACCTCTGCCACGGCATCCAGTACCTCGCCCACTATCCGGCTGTGAATACCCGCCTGCTGCTTCAGTGCAGCTATCAGTCCCAGATTGATTTCCTCAATGGGAAGACCGTTCAAGTGTGTGTTCAGAAGCATATTCAGCTTCAGGAGTGTTTCGTCATCCAGACCCTCAGGCACCTGCAGCATATGATTTTTAATCATGTTGCCTTCAACCACAATCACCGCTAAAATCTGTCCTCTGTCCACCCGGGACAGCTGGATGAATTTCAGCTTGTTGCGGTGTATCTGCGGAGCCGATATCATGGTGGCGTAGTTGGTATTCTGTGCCAGGACCCTGACTACCTGTTTTAAGAGGGACTCGATTTTGTCCTCCTTCTCCACCAGTAAGTCCTTCCTATCCTCGACTTCTTTCTGCTTATCCTCCATCATGGCATCCACATAAAAGCGGTAACCCTTGTCGGAAGGAATACGTCCTGCCGAAGTATGCGGCTGGATGATATATCCGAGCTCTTCCAGATCCGCCATTTCATTGCGGATGGTAGCGGAACTCAGATTCAGATCCGTGTACTTGGAAATGGTCCTGCTGCCGACCGGCTCTCCGGTCTCTAAGTAGTTTCGGATGATGGCCTGTAAGATTTTCTTTTTTCTATCGTCTAACTGCATCCTCCGTCCCTCCTTTTGGATTATTAGCACTCTCATTTAATGAGTGCTAACATCTTCATAAAATAAAATAGCACTTGCGCATGTATATGTCAACTGCTATTTTATAAAGAAATTATAAATAAAAAGTTATAAAATCCTGTTTAAAAGATTGCCGTCCAGATACGGGTAAATTGCCCGGTATGTGGGAACCGCACAGAAGAATACGGTATGCACTAAAAACAGTATGCCGCAGGCAACGGCTGCATATACCGCCACATTCGCAAGTACGGTCAGATATTTTTTTGTCTTCACCCATTTTGCGGGTATCCAGCTTAGGGAAGCCAGCTTCTGCAGGCCACCCACCGCATAATACATAATGGGAATCAGCGCCGGCATGATATAGCGCCCCTGGTTCTGGTAATCATAAGTATATGCGTAATCAATCAGAAGAATGACGGGAATTATCATCCACAGTACCATATTTATATGGAAGAAAACCGTTCTTGCCTTTGCCTGCCCGTCCGCTATTTTTTTACGGATAAGGATAAAGGAAAGAAATCCCACGGCAAATACCACCTTATAAAAACGGTACATCCAGATGTTGCCATAAATGGACATGGAGCCGAGCGCCGCCACAAAGCTGATAAAAAGCCCGGCAAAAAAATTCCGCTCCTTTAACATGGTGAGCACGGGAATGCCCCTTGCCGCATAGCATTTTCCATAGGGCTGCACCGCCGGATCACCGTACATTTCGGCACAGAGCCTCAGGCTCTTCAGGCCGATAAAATCCCCGTCATACAGGATGGCATTGCGGATAAAGAACCAGCCGATACCTAAAAGCACCACGGCTGCCACCAGGCCGCCCCGCTTCCACATATTTTTCCAGTCGCATTTTAATCTGCCGCTTGGTCCGTCCCGGTACACGTAAAAGCCCACAAACAGAAAGATGCTGCTGAGAATACAGCCGTACGCATTGTAATAGGAAAGAGCGCAGATGATAATTCCCACAGATAAAATCAGGCAGTTCCTGATGCTGAAATCGCTCCGGTATGCCCGCACCAGCGCATAAAAGATAATGGCGGTAGACATCATGCACATGGAGTCCGTATTCACATAGGTGTGCAGAAACAGGCTCTGGGGCAGGAACATTATAAGCACACAGAACAGCCACTTGAAGCGTCTGTCTTTAAACAGGCGGTTGCCGATGCCGTAAACAAAAGCCGCCATGACGGCGCCGCATGCCACATCCACAAAACGCGCTGCATATAAAAGTGCCACCTCCGATGTGGTAAACAGACTTACAAACCGCATGAAAAGGCCCTGCACAATATAGGGCAGCATGGTATAGAAGCCATAGGAAACCCCATAGCCCTCAATCCGGATTTCCGGGTCAAAGCCGTTAGGCAGCCTGCCGTACCTGCAGATAAACTGTGCTACCTTGAAACGGCTGGGTTCATCGGGAGGATTGCCGTACCAGGGCGGTGTGTCCGCAAAGGGCTGCATCAGCGCCAGTGTCACTGCCGCTCCCAGAAACAGCAGCATGTATAGAATAAAGATATGCTTGTCCTGCAATTCAAATTTCTTTTTCGTTTTTTCCATAGAAACCTATATACTTTCCAAAGCCTGCCGGTGCCGCAGGCATATTCCTTATTATTTACAAAAAAACTACCGGCAACACTTTGCCTGCTGCCGGTAGAAATCTTTTCATATCCGAAACTGTCTCTTAGATGTAGAAACCGCCTGCTTCTTTGCCGTTTACCACATAGTAAGCCATTCCTTCTTCCGGCTTTACATATAAGTCAACGGACTTGAAGTCTGCTGCTTTCTGCTTTAAGTCATATTTCCAAACGTCCTTTGCAATCTTAACCAGGTCGTCGGTGGTGTAGCTCTTGCCGTCGAACTGTACGCTTAAGCTGACCTTAACATCGGTTTTCTTTTCTGCAGCTTTCTTTGCGGGAGCTGCCTTCTTTGCTGTTTCCTTCTTTTCGGCAGCTTTCTTAACTTCTGCTTTCTTCTCAACAGCCTTTTCAGCCTTAGCTTCTACTTTAGCTTCCACCTTTGCTACAGCAGCCTTAACTTCTTCCTTAGCAGCCTTAACTTCTGCTTTTACTTCAGCCTTTACAGGAGCCTCAGCCTTGGCAGGATTTACTTTAACTGCTGCCTTGGGAGCTGCTTTTACTTCTTCCGCCTTAACAGGTGCTGCCTTAACCTCTGCTGCCTTGTTTACTTTCTTGTTTGATACCATACGAATGTCTCCTTCCGTATAAAACCGGGTTTCCAATCCGGCTTTCCAATTCCCTTGTTTCCAATGTTTTCTATGTATCCGCAACAACTTATATATCAGTCTGCCCCTTCAATATAGAATATTCTTTGTTATTTGTCAACAACTTGATTTGAAAAGCAGTTGCATATAAATGTTTTAGTCCATTAACGTAATAAAAAGAACAGGATAACCAGTATGCCCAGTACAATCCGGTACCATCCGAAAACCTTGAAGTCGTGCTTTTTAATATAAGTAAGCAGGAAACGGATAACCACTACGGACACTAAAAAGGCTGCTACCATGGCTACTAAAAGCACCGCTAACTCCGTGCCGGTAAATGCCAGGCCGAACTTTACTATCTTAAGCAGGCTGGCGCCGAACATAACCGGAATGGCCAAAAAGAAGGTGAACTCTGCCGCTACGGGTCTGGCAATACCGATAAGCAGGGCGCCCACAATGGTTGCACCGGAGCGGGACGTGCCCGGAAATACCGCTGCAATCACCTGGAAAATACCGATGATAAGCGCTGCCTTGTAGGTCAGACCGGAAAGTGCCGTTACCTTCGGTGTCCTTCCCTTGTTCCAGTTTTCTACCACAATAAAAGCGATACCGAATACAATCAGGGCGGCTGCCACCACATACCAGTGATAGAACAGCTCATTCAGCACATCATCGAACAGAACACCGATAACGGCTGCCGGTACGCAGGCTACCAGAATCTTGAACCACAATGTCATGATGTCCATGTTGACATAGGCAAGAGGGCCCGACTGCTTATAGCCGTGGCCTTTTCTGCAGAAGGGCCATATCTGCTTGATAAACAGAACCACTACAGCTAAAATTGCGCCAAGCTGGATGACCACATCAAACATTTCCGAAAAGTTTTCGGAAACATTTTCAAACTTTACAAATTCTTCCAGCAAAATCAGGTGTCCCGTGCTGCTGATGGGCAGCCACTCCGTGATGCCTTCCACAATGCCGAATAAAATGGCTTTCAAAATATCTAACATAATTTCCTCCGGTTCCTTAAGACTCTAAATAGTTAAGCAGCGGCTCATAGAGGGCCTCGGCATCTGCATAGCCCTGTTTATAAAGGGCTTTCAGCTTATCCTCATCTTTTTCTATCCGGCCCACGTTGCTCTTTTCTGCCGGGCGGATGACGAATGCCTGGCCGTTCTTCTGCTGATCGTATAAGTAATCCATGGTGTTGTTGTAAGTAATATGGCGTTCTGCCATAAGCTCTGCTACCTTGGGATAACGGAAATACCGCATCTTCAGCAGCGGAAGCTGGGTAGTCGGCTGACGCACAAAGCCCTCTTCCTTGGTCAGTACCACCACATTTTTGCTGTTGCCGTCCAATATGGACTTACGGATGGGGATGGCATCGGAAATGCCGCCGTCTAAATACAGGTGGTTGCCAATCCGCACGTTTCTGGATACCAGTGGAAGGGAAGCGGATGCCCGGATGGCATCCATATCCTTTTTCACATCCCGTATCCGGAAATAAACAGGTGTCCCCGCCTCAATATCGGTAGCCACCGCATATGCCCTGCCTTCGTATTTTTTGAATGCTTCGTAATCAAACGGATTTAGATAATCCGGTACCAGATGATAGGCTGTCTGCACATTGAACAAATCACCGGTGGTAAGCAGGCTCTCCACGCTGCAGTATTTTCTGCTCTTCAGATAATCAATACTGATGTCCAGCGCCCTGCCTCTCTGTTTGGACAGATAGCTTGTCATATGGCAGGCACCCGCCGAAACACCGTAAACACTGGAAAATTCCAGTCCTTTGTCTAAGAAGAAGTCCAGTACCCCTGCGGTATAGACGCCTTTCATTCCCCCACCTTCCAAAACAAGTCCGGCCTGATACATGATATTACCCCTTTCTTATTTTTATGTTCCTTTTCTGTTTCTCCCGTTTAATTTGCCCGGTCGGGATATTCCGTTTCCACAAATTTCTCCAGTGCTGTCAGGGAACGTTTTACTTTTTCCGTATCAATGCAGTAAGCCATACGGAAGTAGCCGGGACATCCGAAGCTGTCGGAAGGAACCAGAATCAAATCGTATTTCAGCGCTTTCTGGCAGAATACCTTGGCATCCTCTTCCAGCGCCTTCGGGAAAATATAGAACGTACCGCCCGGTTTTACACAGGTAAATCCAAGGGAGGTAAGCTTGTCATACAGTAATCCGGCGTTGGTTTCGTAAACGGAAATATCGGAGGTCATGTCCAGCACCTCTGCCACCGCAAGCTGGATGATGGAAGCCGGGCAGTTGTGACCGATGCCGCGGGAAATCTGCGCACACATGGGAACCATGAATTCCGCACCCTCACAGGCAGGATTGATTGCTACATAGCCGATTCTTTCACCGGGAAGGGAAAGGGATTTGGAGAAGCTGTAGCAGACAATGGTGTTGTCGTAGAATTTGGAAACGCAGGGTGCATCCACACCGGCGAATACCAGCTCTCTGTAAGGTTCATCGGAAATGATATAAATAGGATGTCCGAATTCTTCTGCTTTTTTCGTAAGAACCGCCGCTAATTTCTGAATGGTTCCGGTGGAATATACAATACCGGAGGGATTGTTGGGCGTATTGATTAAAATCGCCATGGTCTTTTCGTTTACCATTTCCTCAAAGGCGGTAAAGTTAATCTGGAAATCCGCAGTATTGGCAGGCACTACCTTCAGTACCGCACCGGTTAAATCCACATAGGGATGATATTCCGGGAAGAAAGGCGCAAAGGTTAAAATTTCATCTCCGGGCTGGGTAACCAGACGGAAGGCATGCGCCAGCGCACCTGCGGCGCCGGATGCCATGAAAATATGGTCCTTAGTGTAGGGAATGCCGAAACGCTTCTGTAAGGATGCCGCTACCTTTTCCCTTACTTCGGTAATACCGAGACTGGGGCTGTAGCCGTGCAGCGCCACGGGAGATTTCTCCTGCAGCATCTTTATCATCACTTCGGTAAATTTCTCGGGAACCGGTACGGAAGGATTGCCTAAGCTGTAGTCAAATACATTCTCATAACCGATTTCTTTTCCTCTTTCCGTTGCAAATTCGGACAACTGTCTGATAACGGATTTGCCGGAAAGCATTTTTTTATACTGTTCTGTCAACATACTGTTTCCACTCCATTCTTTCTGTTCTTATTCTTTATTTCTATATAGTTTTAACAAATACTAACAATTTGCCCCCGGAAAGTCAAGATTTTATTCCTCTGCCCAGAGCAGGGCGCACTTCACGGCTTTCTTCCATCCTGCAAGCAGCTCGTTTCTCTTTTCCTCTTCCATGACCGGCATAAAGTTCTTGCCGGGTTTGCGGTTTTTCCTGATTTCCTCCAGATCCCGGTAAAATCCGGTGGCAAGTCCCGCCAGATAAGCGGCACCCAGAGCCGTGGTTTCAATGCAGCCGCCCCGGCATACCCTGGTATGTAAAATATCCGCCTGGAACTGCATGAGGAAATCGTTGGCGCTGGCGCCGCCGTCCACCAGTAAGCTTCTTCTCTCAAAGCCCGCATCCTGTTCCATGGCTTTCAGAACATCATGTGCCTGATAGGCAATGGACTCCAGTGTGGCTCTCACAAAATGCTCCTTTGTGCAGCCTCTGGTGAGTCCTACCATCATGCCTCTGGCATAAGGATTCCAGTAAGGGGCTCCCATGCCTGCAAATGCCGGTACCAGATACACGCCGCCGGTATCTCCCACTTCCCTTGCCAGGCTTTCCGACTGGGGCGCGCTTTCTATCATTTTTAAGCCGTCCCTAAGCCACTGGATGGCGGCGCCCGCCACAAAGACGCTGCCTTCCAGCGCATAGTCCACATTCCCATCCCTGCCCGCCGCAATGGTGGTAAGCAGACCGTGTTCGGAGCGGATGGCTTTTTTTCCCGTGTTCATCAGAAGGAAGCAGCCGGTTCCGTAAGTATTCTTCGCTTCTCCCGGTTCAAAGCAGCACTGCCCGAACAATGCCGCCTGCTGGTCTCCCGCCGCTCCGGCAATGGGGATTTCCCCGCCCAGCACGGTCAGGTCCGTGTAGCCGTAAATGCAGCTGGATGGCTTTACCTCGGGAAGCATGCTCGCCGGTATACCGAAATAGGATAAAATTTCCTTATCCCACGCAAGCCTGTGAATATCAAACAGCATGGTGCGGGAGGCATTGGTATAGTCCGTCACGTGCACCCTGCCCTTCGTCAGATTATAAATCAGCCAGGTGTCCACGGTGCCGAAAAGAAGCTCTCCCTTTGCGGCTCTCTCTCCCGCACCTTCTACATTCTGTAAAATCCAGGCAATCTTGGAAGCACTGAAATAGGCATCCGGTATGAGTCCGGTCCGCTCCCTTATTACTTTGTCAAAGCCCTCCTCCACCAGTGCGTCTATCATGGGCGCCGTCCGGCGGCACTGCCATACAATGGCGGGGTATACGGGCTGACCGGTCTTTTTATCCCAGACAATGGTGGTTTCTCTCTGGTTCGTAATGCCGATGCCGCTGATTTCATCCGGCTTTGCGCCCACCATTGCCATGGCCTCGATTGCCACTGCAAGCTGGGAAGACCAGATTTCCATGGGGTTATGCTCCACCCAGCCGGGCTTCGGATAGCTCTGTTCAAATTCCTTCTGCGCCATAGAGCATATCTGCCCCTCCCTGTCAAACAGGATGCAGCGGGAACTGGTGGTTCCCTGGTCCAGTGCCATTACATATTTCTTCATAAAATGCCCTTGCCTTTCCGTAACCTGTAAAATAATCCGGAGCATTCCGGTTCTTTTTTACTGCATTACTTTATCATACCACATTCTTTTGTGTCATCGTGCAAAATTAAGGAAATATTTAATATTTTTTCCGTCCGGCTCTCCGTCCCTCGAAAAACCCAGTTTCTCTAACAACCGGCAGGAGGCGGCATTGTCTTTTTGGGTGACCGCCGTAAGGCAGGGCAGGGAAAGCGCCGAGCCGGCATATTCTATAATGGCACCACAGACCTCCTCCGCAATGCCTCTGCTCCGATAGTCCTTTTCTATGACATAACCGAGCTGGGGGCCTTCGCCCTCCGCCGGGTCTATGCCAGCCCTGCCGATAACCTGTCCGTTTTCCTTATATACCACCGTCCAGATGCCGTATTCGTAAAAGGCATACACATTTTCCCGGTACTGCCGCAGATACTCTTCCTCCCGCGGCGTTTCGTACAAAGGCTCCATATATGTTTTTACCGCCTTGTCCTCATAGATGCGGTAGAGATCCCCGGCGTCCTCCGGGACGCTCTCCCGTAAGATACACCGTTTCGTTTCCAATATGGTAACGGGCAGCCCCTTCATCCGGCAGAGCACCTGGTCCAGGTACTCTTTGTCCCGCAGGGTGTCTTTTCCTATGAGATAACGTACTCCGCGGAAGGGTTCCGTTTCGTTTCCGTCCGTTAAAATGCCCAGTACGTTTTCCCCCGCTGCCGCTTTACTTTCCGCAAGACTGCTGTCCTCCGTGGCATACAGCGTGCCGTGGGGCAGCTCTATGGTATGCAAATTTTCCGTTCTCTCCGCCATGCTTGTTTTTTCCTCTGAAATGCGCTACTATTGTGTCATATGTATTTTAAATCATTTTAAGTAGGAAAGGAAGTAAATTATGGTCAAGAATCCTATCGTAACCATAACTATGGAAAACGGAGATGTCATGAAGCTGGAGCTTTACCCCGATGTAGCTCCCATTTCCGTAAACAATTTTATCAGTCTTATCAACAAACATTTTTATGACGGACTTATTTTCCACCGCGTCATCAACGGCTTTATGCTGCAGGGCGGCGACCCGGAAGGCACCGGATGCGGCGGCCCCGGCTACAGCATCAAGGGTGAATTTTCTTCCAACGGTGTGGAAAACAACTTAAAGCATACAGAGGGCGTCCTGTCCATGGCAAGAAGCATGCATCCCGACTCCGCAGGCTCCCAGTTCTTTATCATGCACAGGAATGCACCCCACTTAGACGGCTCCTATGCCGCTTTCGGAAAAATTATCGAAGGCATGGATGTGGTAAACAAGATTGCCGAAGTACCTACCGACTACAGCGACAGACCTCTGAAAAAGCAGATGATGAAGACTGTTACCGTAGAAACCTTCGGTGTGGACTATCCCGAACCGGAAAAGATGTAAGAAAATACGGGAGGAGTTTGATGTTCATATTTTGTTTACAATTCATTCAAGGTTTCTTTACCTCGTAAACATTCTTTAGACACTTTCTTTTTTTATACTAAGTTCATAAGATACAGAGATACAAATTCCAAATTGCTTACAAGTTTATTGATATATCAAACTTTTTCATAATAAATGCCAAGTAAATAACCTTTACTTGGCATCCTCCCTTTTTAAGAGTTTTTGTTCTCCTTTTCATATTTCCCTTTTGTTTCTATTTCTTCCTTTGCATTACCAAAAAATCCTGCCCCTTCCGGGACAGGATTTTTGGTTTGGAAAAATTTAAAAACTTTAGTAGTTTGTAATTAGTCGTTTGCTTTGCCAACGGAACCGAATAATTCCATTTTTTCCTTAACGGTAGCCTTGATTGCTTCATAGCCGGGAGCTAAGAGCTTACGAGGGTCAAATCCCTTGCCTTCTAAGTCCTTGCCTGCTTCGATGTACTTACGGGTAGCATCTGCAAATGCAAGCTGGCACTCGGTGTTTACGTTAATCTTGGAAACACCAAGGGAGATTGCTTTCTTGATCATGTCTGCGGGAATGCCTGTACCACCGTGAAGAACTAAGGGAAGAGTACCGGTCTTTTCCTGAACTGCTGCAAGGGTTTCAAAGGAAAGTCCCTTCCAGTTTGCGGGATATTTGCCGTGGATGTTGCCGATACCTGCTGCTAAGAAGTCTACGCCAAGGTCTGCAATCTGCTTGCATTCGTTGGGGTCTGCGCATTCGCCCATACCGATAACGCCGTCTTCTTCACCGCCGATGGAACCAACTTCTGCTTCGATAGAAAGACCTGCTGCATGAGCATCTGCTACTAACTTCTTGGTCTTTTCAATATTTTCTTCGATGGAGTAGTGGGAACCGTCGAACATGATGGAAGAGAAGCCTGCTTCGATACACTTATAGCAGCCATCAAATGAACCATGGTCTAAGTGAAGTGCTACGGGAACGGTAATGTTCATATCCTGAAGGAGTCCGTTTACCATGCCAACGATTGCATGATATCCGCCCATGTACTTACCTGCGCCTTCGGACACACCTAAGATAACCGGGGAATTTAATTCCTGAGCGGTGCTTAAGATTGCCTTTGTCCATTCCAGGTTATTGATATTGAAATGGCCTACTGCATAATGACCTGCTTTTGCTTTGTTAAGCATTTCTGTTGCTGTTACTAACATTTAAGTTTCCTCCTTGTTTTTCTTTTGGACTTATTTTACCCTATTTTTTTGAAAAAGGGAATAGTCTTTCTTCTTTTTATCAAATTAGGGAACAATCATGGAAATGGCTTCCCGTCTGTCCTCAATTTTCACCTCTTTGTGATTTCCTCCGAACTCCCCATCCAGCGTCCAGGCGATTTCTTCCTTTGCGGTAATGGTGATGTGGGAGGTCTTGAACCAGTAAATAAATTCGTTGTTGGGATTTCTTTCCACCAGCGCCGTGACTATCCGGTTCATATCCTGCAGATTTTCCGGCTGGCGTACCAGTGTCACTTCTAATTTTCCGTCGTTTAACTCCACGTTTTTGCCGGTCAGCTTCTTAAAACCGCCCACGGAAACGGAATTCGTAATCATGCCGTAGATAAATTTACCTTCTATAATCTGGTCGTCACATTCAAAGCGCATGTCGTATGCCTTTACAGAGGTGAGGCTCTGCACGCCCTTCAGCACATATGCCATGTGTCCCAGCGCGTTTTTAAGGCTCTGGTCGGTGGCATAGGAAACCTCCGTAAACATGCCGAACGCCGCCACGTACACAAACACCGAGTTATTGAACACACCTATGTCGCAGGGAAATACCTTGCCCTTTACCGCCACTTCCGCAGAGCGCTTCATGGACTTTGGCAGGCACAGACTGTTGGCAAAATCGTTGGTACTGCCTGCGGGAATATAGCCGATTTCAATTCGTCTGTCGCTCTGCACCACACCGGTTACCACTTCGTCCAGCGTGCCGTCCCCACCGCTGCATACAATCCTGTCATAGGAGTCGTCCCGCTCCCTTGCCTTGTTCAGGGCATCGCCCCTCTTCTGTGTCACATGCACCGTCACTTCGTATCCGTTCTTAATAAAGATGTCCAGAATGCCCAGCAGGCGTTCCTTAACCTTTCCTTTGCCGGAAAGGGGATTGACAATAAAAAGCATCTTCTTTTTCGACATAGGCTTCTCCTTTTACGAGGTAAAATCTATCGGCTGTTTGCCGGCACGGTATGCCGCGATCAGTCGGCACTGTCAAGAGCTGCGGAATTGTACTGGATGGAAGTAACGGCATCGTTCTCCACCAGTATGGACAGGTGCATACCGTCTTTGGTATACACACACATATTGCCGTTCGTTTCATAACCGGTACCGTAGGCATTTTCCATATCCGCCTTTGTCATGCCGATGGAAAGTCCCTCCGGTGTAGCAATCAGGTCATCCTTTAAGATAATGGAGGAAATCCTGTCATCATCACCATCCGGATAGGTGTCAATTTCATAATGATTGTAGGTATACACTTTGTCAAGTCCCTGGAAGGCGCAGCTTGCCGCTTCAAAATAGCTGACCGGCTCACCCAGCTTTGCAAGAACATCTTCCATTTCCATATCCATCGCCATATCCATGCCGTCCGCCGTAAAGACATAACCTTTTAATTCGTCCGCATTATCGGAGTCCCTGCCGGCATCTGCGTCATCTTCTGCATCCGCGTCTTCTGCATCGCCGTTCTCTTCTTTTTCGTTTTCCGCACCGGTTTCCACGCCGTCTTTCGTAATCACCTTGACGTCATCGTTTCCGCAGGCACAAAGTCCCAGTGCCAGCATAAGTCCCAGCATCGCCATTGCTAATCTTTTCTTCATAACTATTCCTCATTTCTTTCCCATTTGCATATCATGCGTTCTTTACGGCTGTCCGCCCGTTTCCTCATCATGCCGTCTCTACGGCTGTCCGCCCGTTTCCTCATCATGTCGTCTCTACGGCTGCCCGTCTGTTTCCGCAAGTGCGGCATACTGGGCATCCCGGTCCGCCTCGTAGGTCTGACGTTTCTCATCCCACTGCGCCTCTAAGGCGGCATCTCCCCGGCGGCTTTCTATGCCGCACTCTTCGGAAAGAATTCTGCCGAAGTACCGGGACAGCTTTTCCGCACCGGATAAATTCAGGTGCAGTCCCGCATCATAGGTGTCCTCTGTGAAATCAAGTCCGATTTCATCGGTCGCCTTTAGGAAATTATAATACTTCAAATCATTTTCTTTTGCAAATACTTCTACCTGTTCTTCCCATTCGTCGTACCAGTACGGGTACAGGCTGGGCGCTTTCACCAGAATCAGCTCCACACCGTTTTCCTTGCAGAGCTCATTCATCTTTACCAGATAGGACATGGCATTCTCCCCGAAGGTATAATCGCCCAGGGGCTTTCCTTCCGGCACATTTTCCGCCGGACGCACATCCACGCGCATATAGTAGCCGTTGTGGGTGACCGCATCCTTTTTGACAAGATAGGTAAGGTCGTCCTCCGTCAGGGAAGAATATCTCGAATGATACCGCAGGATGGGAAAAACATATTCGATAAAGTTTTCCTCCGGCAGCATGGAAGCTTCGATGGAATGCACCTTGGACATTGACCAGCGCATGCCGTCCAGTGTCATGCGGTTGTACGCCTCCTTCTGGGGCTCGTTGTACTTTAAGGAAAGCACGTTGAATACAATCGCCTTGGGCTTTTCGTAGCGCAGGGTTTCTTCCATTAAATAATAGGACTGCCAGATAAGCTGCTGGGCGCTTCCGCGGATGTAGCTGTTGATGCCGTATTCGTCCCAGAGCACCTGCGGGCTGATGTTTTCATAGAGCTCGCAGTCCCCAACGAAAATCACGTCATGGTTCTTTTCTTCCTGATAGTATTCCGCAATCATGGCGCCCTCTACAATATCATGCATGTATTTGGGCATAAAAAGCTGCTGCAGAAACCACAGGCTTCCGATAATAAGCACCGCGCAAAGGAGGATGCAGCCAACCCGCTTCGCAGCGGATTTCTTTTTCTTCTTTTCTTGTATTTCTGTCATGGTTCTCCTCATTCCCCACCTTAAAACTGGTTATAGATAAACTGGCTGGCGCTGTAGCCGATACCGTAGGCACCGAATACAAGCACTGTAAGGAAAAGTCCGTACCAGATAAGAAACCGTACCGGAAAGGCAAATCCCGCAATTTTTTCCCGCACGCTTCCACTTCTGCCAAGCATGCTGACAGCAAACAAAAGCAGGGCGCCCACAAGCAGAATGGCGTAATCCCAGACAGTAAGACCCAGTCCTAAAAATGCTACGCCCGTAAGGCTCTTTACGGAGAATTTCGTAAACATGCTGCCGAACATTTTAAAAGTAAGGGGCACATCCCGGTAACAGTCAAACATACGCAGGCAGCTCATAATGAGAACCGTACGCACAACCTGAAAGATCTTAAACCAGGTTTTACCCTGCACCCGGAACCGGGAATGAAAACGGTAGTACAGAGGCTCCAGTTCCTGGGAAATCATAATCACCACGAAGTTGCCGATACCCCAGGCGATGAAATTCCAGTTGGCGCCGTGCCAGATACCGGTGGTAAACCATACAATAAACGAAGCGAGGTAAACCGGAATCCGTTTGCCAATCTGCTCCCCGAAATGCTTTCTGGAAAATTTGGAGAGCTTCTGCATGGATTTGCAGATGGACAGGGGATAGAAAATATAGTCCGTAAACCACGTACCCATGGTAATGTGCCAGCGTTTCCAGTATTCCTTGATGCTCTTGGAAAAATAAGGACGGTTGAAGTTTTCCGTCACAGTAATTCCCAACGTCTGCGCCGTACCGATGGTAATGTCAATGCCGCCGGTGAAATCCGCATACAGCTCCAGTGCATAGAAAAGCATGCCCACAAAGGCAAATGCGCCGTTATAGGTTTCCGTATCCTTGATAATGGCATTCACCGCCACAAGCATCCGGTCCGCAATCACAAGCTTCTTAAAAAAGCCCCACAGAATACGCTCGAGTCCCAGGGTAATGGTACGATAATCCGCTTTGTGTTCGGTATACAAAGACTCCGCCAGATCGCTGTAACGGCTGATGGGACCCTGCACCAGCTGGGGGAAAAAAGACACAAAGAGCGCAAACTTTCCCAGGCTGCGTTCCGCTTTTATCTTGCCCTGGTACACATCAATAAGATATCCCATGGACTGGAAGGTATAAAAGGAAATGCCCATGGGAATCACCAGATTCACAAAGGACAACGTCTTTTCACTGCCAAAGGCATGCAGGATGCCGTTTATATTGGATATGGTAAAGTTGGTGTACTTTATCACCGCCAGAATGCCTAAATTAAAGAGAAGGCAGACAAGCATCAGGCGGAACTGATGCTTTTTCTCGGCTTCCTTCTTCTGTTTCTTTTCTTCTCTTGTCAGTCCCTGCTTTACCGCATCAAAGGACGCTTTGAACGAATCCTTCCTGTCCTGTATTTTCTTTGCCGCAAGGTAAGTGGTGACGGTGGTGGCGCCTATGTAGAGAAGGTAAGTCTTCCCCGCTGTAAAATAAAACACATAGCTTGCCAGAAGTAAAAATTTCCACTGCCATTTTTTCGGTATCAGATAGTACAGGGTAAATACGATCAGCAGAAACAGCAGGAATTCATAGGATGAAAAAAGCATGATCAGTCCTCAGCATCCATTTTACTTACAATCAGTTCGTACAATGCTTCCGCACTGTTGAAGTTTTCCGGCACGATTTCGTTGGCGCTGATGGCGACATCGAAGGTATCGTTGATTTCGGTAATCAGTGTTACGATGTCGAAGGAGTCCAGAATACCTCCGTCCACCAGGTCATCACAGTGTTCAAAATCCACATCCGGGTGTAAATCTCTCAAAATTTCCAATAATTCGTCCATAGTATTACCTCTTTCTTTTTTATCTATATAAAATTCATTCTGTAAAAACAGTTACTCCCCTCTTTACATTCCTTCCAGCACCCACTGCTTCAACAGCTTCCGGTTGATTTTGCCGTTGGCGGTAAAGGGCATGCTCTCTAACTTCTTTATTTTATTGGGAAGCATGTAACGGGGCAGCTTATCGCGCAGGGTCTTTGTCAGCTCCGCCGCTTCCATATCCCCAACAAAATATAACACAATCTTCTGGTTGGCATCATCATATACACAGCCGGAAAGCTTAATGCCGGGAAGCAGGTTCACATTGGCTTCAATTTCGCCCAGTTCAATGCGGTGTCCCATATGTTTAATCTGGTAATCCTTCCGGGATACAAACATAAGCTCTCCGTATTGGTTCTTTCTGCCGATATCGCCGGTGCGGTAAATGATTTCCGGATATGCCTTGTTTAACGGGTTCTGCACATAGCATTCCTTCGTCTTTTCCCAGTTGTTGTAGTAGCCTAAGGTCACGGATGTGCCTCGGATACAGATTTCACCCTCTTCCCCGTCCGCTGCCGGTTCGTCCTTTTCGTTCAGTAACAGGATTTCCGTATTCTTGAAGGGTCTGCCAATGGGAATGGCTTCATCCAGGGCAAATTCCCGGGTTACCGGATAATAGCAGCACATGCCGGTGCCCTCCGTGGGGCCGTAAAGGTTAAAAAACTTCGCTGCCGGCAGCACTTCCCGCCACATTTTGAACTGCTTTATGGGAAATACCTCGCTGCCGAACGCCACGGTATGTAAATACTTCGGGGTCACGGTGTCAAAGGTCTTAAAGGCGGAAATCATGGTCAGCGCCGATACTACCCAGCATATGGTGTTAATTTTCTTTTCGTTCATGTATTCCACTAACTTCACAGGGAACATGAAGTACTTGTGGGGAATCAGATAGGTCGTGGCACCGAATTTCAGGGTCGGATACAGTTCCTTTAAGCAGGCATCGAAGTACAGCGGCGTCTGGTTGCCGAATACGGTATCCTCATTAAAAGAAAGGACTTCGGAAAGCTGCTCAATGTAATCCAGCACGGAACGGTGGCAGGCGCAGACGCCCTTGGGCACGCCCGTGGAACCGGAAGTAAACACAATGTAAAGTGGGTCGGTATCAATGGCTTTGCCCCGGATTTCCGCCAGCTTTTCCAAATCCTGAGAATGTTCCTTAATGTCCTCAAAGCTTAAGATTTCACCGGTAAAGGTAAGCTTTTCCGCCGCTTCCCTCATGGCATCATCGCAAATCAGCACCCTCGGCTTGCAGTTTTCCAGTATCAGGTTAATTCTTGCCGCCGGCATTTCCTCGTCAATAGGCACATAAAAGCAGCCCGCATCAATGATGGAGAAAAAGGTTGCTATGGTGCGGGGACTTTTTTTCATAAAAACAATCACCGGCTCCTTGTAATAGCCCTTTTCCGCCAGGCAGGATGCCGTGTTTTTAATAATTGTATCCAGTTCCCGGAAGGTGTACTGCACTTCCTCATCGGCAAACGCCAGCTTATCCGGCACTCTCTTTACCGTGGCATCCAGATAGTCCAACACATGATTTTGCATGGTTCTTCCTCGTTTTCCGGGCAGGGTGCTCATCCCACCGCTTGCGGCTGCACCTGTTCTGCCCTTTTCTTCTATCGGGTAATCAGTTCTTTGTATTCTTCTTTTAAAACAGCGCAGGACTCCACACTGCATTTGGCAAGTACTTCCATGACATCTAAGAAGCCTGCCTGCAAGGGATAGTCCCGTTTAATCAGGGACAATTCCGTGCATCCAAGCAGGATGACCTCCGCCCCTTTCCGGTGCAGTTCATCCGCTACCGCTTGAAATTTTTCCATGTCCACAGGTTTTCCCGCTTTCACGTTCCGGTAAATCAAATCCATCACATACGCCTGGCCCGTCTCATCCGGATAAACCGCCGTCATGTTTTTCTTTCGCAGCTCCTCCGTAAAAAGTCCGGTGCGCACCGTGCCGTCCGTTGCCATAATGCCGGCGCTCCTGTATCCTCTTTTGGAAAGATACTGCACCGTTTCCGCTATGCCGTGGATAATGGGCACCCGGATGGCTTTTTCTAATTCGTCATGAAAATAGTGAGCGGTAATGCAGGGAATGGCAATCCTTGTGGCATGCTGCTCCACCAGCGTCTTTCCCACCTCTATCATGGCAGGCAGCGGGCTCTCCTTGCTTTCCCCCAGAATGTATTTTGTCCGGTCGGGAATGGAGGGTCTGCTGTAGATAATCATATCTATATGCTCCTGGTCCGTGTCAGCCTGTGTCATTTTCGTGACAAGTTCCATAAAATATGCAGTTGCCATGGGGCCGAGTCCCCCGATAATACCCAGTCTGTTCATCGTATCTGCCAGTCTTTCTTTTACTGAATGTCCGTATAAATCGTTCTGTCGTAGTTGTGGCTGCGGTAATGGGCATTGGAATATTCCATCAGGGTTGCGTCATCCACATAACAGAAGCGGGGATGGTCGGTTCGGGGACAGGTATCAAAATGGTACCAGCCTTCGCCGATATCTACCAGATTCCAGTAATGATGTGACCGGGTGGGTATTTTTTCAATATCACGGTTGGCAATGCCGGCTCTTGTGAGAAGCTCCTTTGAGGTGGCAAAATACACATAGCAGTCGCCCTGATGCAGCGCCAGTCCTTCATAGGCTCCCCGTATCCAGTCACCTTTTTCCGAATAGTTGATATAGGAAACATGGGTGCGTACCCAGTCATAAATTGCCACTAATTTATCATAGTCCGACATTTCGGGCGTAATGATATCCGCCAGCACCTTGTCCGCCAGCACATCCACCTCTTCCTGTGTGTAGGCATGCTTGCGCACCGTCAGGGTAATCGTCTGGCTGGTTTCGTTGCCCGCCCTGTCCTTTGCGGAATAGGTCACATGATAGTTTCCCTCTGTATTTAAATCCACACCGCTGCTGTCCACCTGCAGTTCAATGTCCTCATCGCAGTTGTCCGTTACCGTAACGCCCGCTTTGTAGCTGATGCCGTCTCCGATGTAAACCGTCCGGTTGGCAACGCCCTTCATCACCGGCGCCTCGGTATCAGCCTTTAAGGTAAGGGAAGCCACTGCTTCCGTGGTATTGCCGCCCTCATCCTTTGCTACAATCACGACCTCCTGTGTGCCCTCCGCAAGTACCGGATCTTTTTGAAAATAAAAGGTCAGCGCCGTGGCATCCTCCGCTTCCGTCACAAACTGCTCTGCCGTAAGCAGACTGGTGGTATACGCCGATACTTCATGCACCGAAAAAACAGGGGGAATGGTATCCACAATACGAAGCATGCTTTCAAAAACATGCCCTTCCGCCCTGATATACACCGTCTTTTCTCCCAGTGCGAGCATATCCGCTTCGGATACATCCGACAAAAGGACTGCCTTTCCGTCCGCCGCTTCGCCGGCGGGAAGCAGTACCTTTATTGCTTCCTCCTGTAGAAAATCCGAAACCGTTGGCACTTCGCTTCCGATTTCCAGCTCTGTTTCCTCTTTTACCGGGCTGATAAGCAGACTGCTTTCATAAGATGTTACGTTGCCCCCCAGATCCTCAAGAAGAACCGTCACCTTCTGTTCGCCGTACCTGCAAAAATCAGGCTCCTCCTTAAAACGCACCGTCACTGCCGTGGCATCCGTGATATTACCGGTAAAAGCATCCGCCGAAACAGCCGTGCCGTACGCCGTCTCCACTTCCGTCACATCCGCTTTGGGCGCAATGGTATCCTGTACCGTCAGTATGCAATGATAATTAAAAAGCCCGGAACGGAGGGAAATTTCATAATCTCCCGGAATAGACACATCCGCCTGTACCTGCTTTGTTACAAATACCGCTTCCTTGGATGGGTCTTTCAGAAAATCCTGCGCCGTCACCGGAGTACCGGCCTCTATGACGCAATGTTTATAGACACGCGTGGAGTAGGAATAGTACAAATATCCTATTCCTGCTGCCACACAAAGTAGAATTCCCAGAATGATTGCTTTGGTAACTTTCCTGCATTTCATAAATAAGCTCCTCCTGAAAGGATTATTTCACAGGATTTTTTCCGCTTAAGTACTGTGCAATGCCTTCCACGGCGGCATCCTCGTCGTTACCTTCGGCTGTTACAACCACATTTTCACCGGCAAGGAGGCCCATGCTCATCATGCCCATGATGCTCTTGGCATTGACCTTTACCGTACCGTCTTCGGACTGCAGGTAAATCTTGGAATCATAGGTGCTTGCAACCTGTACCAGCATGGCAGCCGGAGTGGCTTCGAGACCGTTCTTCAGTTCGACCTTAATAATCTCCTTTTTCATAACTTCCTCCTCTACGACCGCAGTTTTTCTGCGAGTTCGCTTAACTTCCGTAATCTATGATTGACTCCGGACTTGCCCACGGGAGGGGATAAATATTCTCCTAATTCCTTCAGGGCCGCTTCCGGATACGCAAGCCTTACCTCCGCCATTTCCCTGAGATTGTCGGGAAGACGGGAAAAGCCGTAGTAATCTCTTAAGTAAATAATATCCTCCACCTGTCTTGTGGAAGCCTGCACCGTTTTCTGGATGTTGGCTGCCTCACAGTTGACCCGGCGGTTAATGGAATTTCTCATTTCCTTTAAGATACGAAGATTTTCCAGATTCATCAGTGCCACATGCGCTTCCATGATGTTTAAAAGCTCCACGATGCCGGCACCTTCTTTCACATATACCACAAAATACTTCTTTCGGCAAACTATTTTTGCTTCAATGTCAAACTGCCCGATAATTTCCTGCAGCTGCTCCGCCTGTGTTCTGTTGTTGCACACAAACTCCAGATGATACCCCTTTGTGGGATCACTGATGGAGCCGCAGCTTAAAAAGGCACCACGTATAAATGCCCTTCTGCAACACGCCTGTTTTAACAGACTCGTATCGGCAGGTCCGGACAAATCACCCATAATAGCCAGTAAATCCGCCTTTTTCTGCCCTTTTACGCCAATAACAGTATCTATATTATATGCTTTCTTCAATAATGTAAAGCCTTTTCTTAAGACTGCTTCATTTTCCGACTGAAATCCGATGGTCAGAGTACCGTCCTCCATCAGACCGTATTGCCCCGCATAATGCAGCATGGCGGACAGCTCCGCCATCTGGCAGTGCCTTGCCAGACTGATATGCTTCGCAAGTTCTTCTTTTACTTCTGCTGAGAAAGACATCGTTCCCTCCACATTTACTCCTGCAGCCTTTTCCCGTAAAACTCCCTATTCCCTGAGCTCTCTGTGGAAAAGCTTGATGCCGTAGTTGCCCTTGTCCTTCATTCTTTCGTAAAGCGCATTGGCAAGGGTGACGCTTCTGTGCTGACCGCCCGTACAGCCGATGGCTATCACAAGCTGGTACTTTCCCTCCTTGACATAGTTGGGAATTAAAAATTTCAGCATATCTTCCAGCTTGTCTAAGAATTCCTTCGACTCAGGGAACTGCATGACAAAATCCTGCACCTCTTTGTCGTTGCCTGTCTTTTTCTTCAGTTCATCCACATAAAAGGGATTGGGCAGGAAACGCACATCAAACACTAAATCCGCATCTGTGGGAATGCCATATTTAAATCCGAATGACAACAGCGTTATCATAAGGCTATTATATTCTTTGTTCTGCACAAAAATTCTATCCAGCTCTTCTTTTAATTCCCTGGTCAGAAGATTGGACGTATCAATCACATAATCGGCGCTGTTGCGGATGCCGCGGGTCATTTCCCGCTCTAAGCGAATGCCATCCTCCACCCTGCCTTCCGGTGCCAGCGGATGCACACGTCTTGTTTCCTTGTACCGCTTCACCAGCGCGTTGTCCGAAGCGTCCATAAACAGGATTTCCAGCTCCTTGCCGGCATCCTTCTGCTTCTGCAAAATACTGGTTGCCTCAGTGAAGGACTGTCCCGCTCGCACATCCAGTCCCAATGCCACACGGGTGATTTCGCTGCCCGGTGTGGCAATCAGTTCAATGAATTTATCAAGCAGGGAGATGGGCAGATTGTCGACACAGTAAAAACCGGCATCCTCTAACATCTTAAGGGCAGTACTTTTTCCGCCACCGCTCATTCCCGTTACCACTACAAATCGCATTCCGCTCACCTTTCCTTTCCGCATTTTCTTTCTGTATCGGCAGCACTGCTGCCACCTGCCGTTATCCGGTTAAAATTTTCCGAGCATGATGACTTCCGGCTCCAGATGCACGGAGAACCGCTCGTAAACCGTTTCCCGGATGTAATCAATCAAATCCTTAATGTCCTTTGCCGTGGCACCCCCGGTATTTACCACAAAACCGCAGTGCTTGGGGGATACCTGTGCGCCGCCTATCTGATAACCGGAAAGTCCCGCGTCCATAATCAGCTTGCCGGCAAAATGTCCTTCCGGTCTTTTGAATGTGCTGCCTGCAGAAGGAAATTCCAGAGGCTGCTTTTCCCTTCTGCGCTGCTGGAAATCTGCCATTTTCGCACGGATTTCCTCCTGATTGCCGGGTTTACAGCAAAGAGTACAGGAGGCCACGATAAAGGGATGGTTTTTCAGGGCGCTGGTGCGGTAGCCGAATTCCATGGTTTCGTTGTCCAGCTCTAATTTATCCCCTTCGTCGTTCCATACGGTCACCGTTTCCACGACCTGCTTCATCTCGCCGTCGTAGGCTCCCGCATTCATCATAACGGCTCCGCCGACAGTGCCGGGAATTCCTGCGGCAAATTCAAGCCCGGTAAGACCCTGGTCCGCCGCCGCGGCAGCCACTCTGGCAAGGCTTGCGCCCGCCGCCGCATAGATATGGTCTCCGCTGATGCGGATTTCATCCATTTTTCTGCCGAAGTGTAAAATCACTCCGTTATACCCCTTATCGGAAACTAAAAGATTGCTTCCGTTTCCCATAATAAAATAGGGAATTTCCACTCTTTTCAGGTACAGCAGCAGCTTTTCCGTCTGCACTCCCGGTGAAATTTCTATAAAACACGCCGCATTTCCGCCCACCTTGAAGGTAGTATGGTTTTTCATGGGCTCTTCCATGTGCAGATCTTCTGCGGGCACAAAGCGCTGCAATGCTTCCCTTACTGTCTGACTTATCATTTATTTCTCCCCGTTTATGATTTTATGTAATTCTTATTCTGTCTTTCCTTCCTCATCCAGTACGAGCTTGGCAGCGCCGAAAATACCGGCGTCGTTGCCTAATTTTGCCAGCGCAAATTCCACATCGCGGCAGCCGCGGAACGCATACTGCATGTAATAAGGCTTTACATATTCAAAAATAACTTCGCCCGCTTTGGAAACACCGCCGCCGATAACGAATGCCTTGGGATTTACCACGCAGGCAACGGCTGCCAGTCCTTTGCCGAGGTACTGTCCGAACTGCTCTGCAATTTCAACGGCTACTTTATCACCGAATTTCACGGCATCCCATACTGCCTTGGCGGAAAGCTCTCTGTCACGGAGCACGCTTGCTTCTTCGTCCTTTGCCAGCCTCTTCTTTGCAAGTCTCACGATACCGGTTGCGGAAGCATACTGCTCTAAGCAGCCAATGTTGTGGCAGCCGCATTCTTCGGTTTCCGCATCCTCTACGTGGATGTGTCCGATTTCACCGCCGGCTCCCAGTGCTCCGGTTACCATCTGACCGTTGCTGATAATACCGCCGCCGACACCGGTGCCCAGTGTTACGACAACCAGATCCTTAAAGCCTTTGCCGCCGCCCTGCCACATTTCGCCGAGAGCTGCCACATTAGCGTCGTTTCCTGCCATAACGGGTACATCTAAGTGCTTCCGGAAGGCTTCCGGAATATTGAATACGGTATCCCAGCCTAAGTTTGCGGTCTTGTATACGGTGCCTTCCGCATCTACGGGACCCGGTACGCCGATGCCGACACCGGCTACTTCATCCTGTTCTATTTCATACTTACCCATTTTTTCTTCAATGCTTGCGGCAATGTCCGGAAGCACTCTTTCGCCGCCGTTTGCGGTCACGCTGGGGATTTCCCATTTTTCCAGCACATTGGCATTCATATCAAAAAGTCCCATTTTTACGGTGGTGCCGCCTACATCTACTCCAAATACATATTTCTTCATAACCGTTACCATACCTTTCTTTTTATATTATTTATTCGTCCTCATCCTCTTCACGTCTTCTGGCGAGGGAATTCTGCACTCTGGTATAAAGCTCCTGTGCCGCATTGTAACCCATCTTTTTCTGTCTGTGGTTTACGGCTGCCGTCTCGCAGATGACCGCTAAGTTACGGCCGGGACGGATGGGCAGGGTGTAGCATACCACTTTGTTGCCGAGATATTCGGTGTATTCTTCTTCCAGACCAAGTCTGTCGTATTCCTTGTCCTTATCCCAGTCTTCCAGACGGATAACCATATCGATGGACTGGGTATCCTTTACACTTGCGGCACCGAACAATGCCTTCACATCCACGATACCGATACCTCGCAGTTCGATTAAATGCTTGGTGACATCCGGTGCGGAGCCTACCAGGGTTTCGTCGCTTACCTTGCGGATTTCCACGGCATCGTCCGTTACCAGACGGTGTCCGCGCTTTACCAGCTCAAGCGCCGCTTCGGATTTACCGATACCACTTTCACCTGTAATCAGCACGCCTTCGCCGTATACATCCACCAGTACGCCGTGTACGGAAATACAGGGCGCCAGTTTGACATTCAACCAGCGGATAGCTTCCGCCATGAATACGGATGTGTTCTTTTTGGTGGAGAAAACCGGTCTGTTATATTTATGGGCTATTTCAAGGAAAATCGGATCAGGCTGCAGCTCGCGGCAGAATACCACACAGGGAATGTCATAGGACATCAGTTTGTCGTATACCACCCTCTTCTGTTCTTCGCTGATACCTTCCATATAAGTATATTCCACAAAACCGATAACCTGCAGACGGGAAGAGTCGAAATGCTCGAAATAACCTGCCATCTGCAATGCCGGTCTGTTTACATCCGGCATGCTGATCTTGATGCTCTTGATGTCAATATCAGGAGTCAGATTTTCCAGCTTAAACTTTTCCACAACCTTTTCCATTTTTACGCTTGCCATACCCATACCTCGCTTTTTATCATTCCGTCCTTTTATGACGTTTGCTGTTCATAGACGGTTTTATTTTAGCACATGCGGCTTCTTTTGCATAGCCGCAAAAATGCCGCACAGTGCCGTTACCTTTTCTTTTCCATGGCGGCAAAAAAGCCCGCTATCTGCTCCGCCACATTCACCGGAATTTCCGGCACCCGGCAAAGCTCTTCCACGGTGGCGTTCTTCACTTCCTCTATGGACTTGAAATGCCGCATCAGAGCCTTTCTTCTGGCGGGTCCAACGCCCGGAATTTCATCCAATACCGACTTTACCTGACTCTTGGAACGCAAAGACCGGTGATATTCGATGGCAAACCGGTGGGCTTCGTCCTGAATACGGGTAATCAGCTTAAAGCCCTCGGAACGAGAGTCAATGGGCAGCTCCACATTGTTGTAGTAAAGCCCTCTGGTGCGGTGGTTGTCATCCTTAACCATGCCGCAGACCGGAATATGGATGTTCAGCTCCTCAAGCACCGACAGGGCAATGTTGACCTGACCCCTGCCGCCGTCCATCATCAGTACATCCGGGAACCGGGTAAAGCTTCCCAGTGAATTGTCCAGATCCTGCTCCTTTAGCTTGCTCTGTTCTTCCATACCGTGGCGGAACCGTCTTGTCAGCACCTCCCGCATGCAGGCGTAATCATCCGGTCCCGCTACGGACTGGATTCGGAACTTCCGGTAATCGCTGCGCTTGGGCTTTCCTTTTTCAAACACCACCATGGAGCCTACATTGGCAAAGCCGCTGATGTTACTGATATCGAAGGCCTCCATACGCACGATACCGGGCAGTCCCAGCAGATCCGCAATTTCTTTCACGGCACCTGTGGTGCGGCTTTCCTCTCTGGCAATCCTTTCCTTGTCCTTGGAAAGAACCAGGGAGGCGTTCTGTGCTGCCAGCTCCACTAATTTTTCACGGGTACCGATTTTCGGCACAATGAGCTTTACCCTGCCTTCTTTTTTCTCCGTCAGCCACTGTTCTATGAGTGTCTGCTCCTCCACTTCATACTGCAGCATAATTTCCCGGGGAATGAACGGAGTGCCCGCATAAAACTGCTTCACAAATTCCTGCAAAATCCGGGGCTTTTTCTGTCCCTCAATGTGGGTCATGTAAAAATGCTCCCTACCGATAAGCCTGCCGTCACGCACAAAAAACACCTGCACCACGGCATCCCTGTCGTCCTCTGCCAGAGCAATGATGTCCCTGTCCTCACCCACGCTGTCGGAAATCTTCTGCTTCTGGGACACGGATTTTACACTGTTAAACAAATCCCTGTACTTAGCCGCTTCTTCAAATTCCATTTTTTCGGCGGCATCCTGCATTTTCCCCTGCAGCTCCTTCAGAATCGGCTGGTAGTTTCCGTTCAGGAAATTCAGGGCCTTTTCCACCTGCTCCCGGTACTCCTCCCGGCTCACTAAATTCTGGCAGGGGGCGGAGCACTGCCCAATGTGGTAATTTAAGCAGGGACGTCCTTCCCCGATGTCCTTCGGAAGGCTCCTGTTGCAGGTCCGCAGCTTATACAGCTTATTCAAAAGCTCTATGGTGTCCTTTACCGCACCGGCGCTGGTGTAAGGTCCGAAATATCTTGCCTTGTCCTTTTTCATTTCCCGCACAAACAAAATCCGGGGGTATGCTTCTCCCACCGTCACCTTGATATACGGATAGGTTTTGTCGTCCTTTAACAGCGTGTTGTACTTGGGCAGATGCTCTTTAATCAGATTGTTTTCTAAGATAAGAGCCTCTAACTCCGAGTCGGTGACAATATATTCAAACCGGGCAATCAGCGACACCATTTTGTCAATCTGAGGACCTCTGCCGATGTTTTCCCTGAAATAGGAGCGGACTCTGTTGCGCAGATTGACTGCTTTTCCTACATATAATATAGTGTCCTGCTCATCATGCATGATATACACTCCCGGCTTGGCGGGAAGCTTTTTCAATTCCTCATCGATGCAAAAAGCCATGTCTGCTCCTTTCTTTTCTGTGCATTCATACACAAAAGCCGTACCTGTCTGATACGGCTTTCGAATTTTATAAATCCATGTTGGAGAAAATACCCTTATTTTCCGGTTCTTCCGGCTTCGGCTCTTCCTCGGATTCTTCCGTCTTCGGTTCTTCCTGCTTCGGTTCTTCCGTCATCTGAACTTCCTTGGGAAACTTGATTTCCGGTACTGTCTGCCCGGGCTCAGCATCCTTCTTCTTTTCTTCCGGCTCCGGCAGTCCTTTTTCCCTGCGGAAAATTTCCATGAATTCTTTGCCGGTAATAGTTTCCTTCTCAATTAGGAAGGCTGCCAGCTTATCCATCAGCTCGCGGTTTTCGGAAAGCATCTGCTTTGCCTGCTCGTAGCTTTCTTTTAAGATGGCTACCACTTCCTTATCCACCTCGGCTGCCGTCTGGTCGCTGCAGTTCATGACATCCCTGCCCTCCAGATATTTGCTTTCCACAGTGGAAAGTCCCACCAGACCGAAGTGCTTGCTCATACCGTACTGGGTAACCATGGCACGGGCAATATCAGTGGCTTTTTCAATATCGTTGGCTGCGCCAGTGGTCACGGAATGGAACACCACTTCCTCTGCGGCACGTCCGCCCACCAGACTGACTAACATATTACGCAGTTCTTCTTCGGAATTTAAGTACTTCTCTTCCTCCGGCACATGCATAACATAACCGAGGGCTCCCATGGTACGGGGCACAATTGTAATTTTCTGCACAGGTTCGGAGTTTTTCTGCAGGGCGCTGATTAAGGCATGTCCCACTTCGTGATAGGAAACAATCTTTCTTTCTTCCCTGCTCATGATGCGGTCCTTCTTTTCCTTGCCCACAAGCACCTGCTCCACGGCATCAAAAAGGTCTTTCTGGCTGACATATTCCCTGCCGCTCTTTACGGCATTGATAGCCGCTTCGTTAATCATATTGGCAAGATCGGCTCCAACAGCGCCGCTGGTTGCCAGCGCAATGGCGTCAAAGTCCACGGTTTCGTCCATTTTCACGTCCTTGGCATGTACTTTTAAGATATCCACACGTCCCTTTAAGTCCGGCTTATCCACGATAACCCGTCTGTCAAAACGACCGGGACGTAAGAGCGCCTTGTCTAAGATTTCCGGACGGTTGGTAGCGCCTAAAATCAGAATACCCTTGGAGGTATCGAAACCATCCATTTCGGAAAGAAGCTGGTTTAAGGTCTGCTCTCTTTCTTCGTTGCCGCCATACTTGGAATCACGGCTGCGGCCGATGGCATCAATTTCATCGATAAAGATAATGCAGGGAGCGTTCTTGGTCGCTTCCTTAAATAAGTCACGGACACGGGATGCGCCCACGCCCACATACAGCTCAATAAAATCGGAACCCGCTAAGGAGAAGAACGGCACGCCCGCTTCCCCTGCCACCGCCTTGGCAAGCAGGGTTTTACCGGTTCCGGGAGGGCCTACCAAAAGGGCTCCCTTCGGAAGCTTGGCGCCAATCTTTGCGTATTTTGCCGGGTTGTGAAGGAAATCCACTACTTCCTGCAGGGACTCCTTTGCTTCGTCTTCACCTGCCACGTCCTTAAAGGTAATGCCGGTTTCCTTCTGCACATACACCTTGGCGTTGGATTTGCCGACGCTTAAGGGGCCGCCTCCCTTGCTCATCTTCTTGAACAGGAAGCTTAACAGCACCCAGAATAAAATCAGGGGCACTACATAATAAAGCAGAATCTCCATAATCAGACCGGAGTTGTCGGGAATGTATCCCCATACCTCAACACCTGCTTCCCGCAATCTCTCGGGCAGGGTATCATCGGATACCATTGCCGTATAGTAAGTGGTCTTCTGACCCATTCCGTAATAGGAAAACAGCGGATTTCTGTTAGTTTCCTTTTCGTCCACCAGTTCAATGTAAATCCTGTCGGATGCATACCGGACACACTTGACCTTGGTATTGGCTTCTCCTTCTTTGGTGCCTTCGTCCACCCATTCCATAAATTCGGAGTAGCTCTTTTCTTCCGTCGTGCTTCCTGATACCGTTTTCATGAAAACACTGGTCAGAATCAGCGTACAGAGAGCGGCTAACAACAATAGGAAGAAATTCACTTTCCGGGGACTCTGATTGCCGGAACCTCCCTGATTAGACCCCCTCTGTCCATTTCCGTTTTGGTTCATCTGATCATCCATATTCGTTTCTCTTTCTTTTACTTTTTGTTTACAGTTTCATATACCGGATCGCAGGTCACTTCGCAGTCCAGCTTCTGGAACATCTTTTTGTCCACAGAAGAAAGCATGACACTGGAATGTACCTGACAGCCCTTTAACGCCGCCAGCATGGAAAGTGCCTTTGCCGCATCTTTATTTTCGGCTGCCGTAGTGGACAGGGCAATCAGTACCTCATCCGTATGCAGTCTCGGATTTTTGCTTCCTAAATATTTGGTCTTTAAGGTCTGGATAGGCTCAATCGCCGTAGGAGAAATAATGTGTTTCTCGTGGGGAATGCCTGCCAGTTCCTTTAAGGCATTTAAGAGCACGGCTGCGCTTGGTCCCAGTAAATCGCTGGTCTTGCCGGTAATAATCCGTCCGTCGGAAAGCTCCACCGCAACTGCCGGATGTCCGGTTTCTTCCGCTCTCTTTTCTGCTTCCCTCACAACCGCCCTGTCAGAGGTCGTAAGATGCTCCTGATTCATCAGCATCTGGATTTTAATGACCTCTTCCTCAGAACGGGTGCCGTCTGCCACTCCCATCACCGCCTGATAATAGCGGCGGATAATCTCCTGACGGGAGGCTTCCCTGCACACTTCATCATCCACAATGCAGTTGCCCGCCATGTTGACGCCCATATCGGTAGGGGACTTGTACGGACTTTCACCGTATATCTTTTCAAAAATGGTACGCAGTACCGGAAAAATCTCCACATCACGGTTGTAGTTTACCGTGGTTTCCCCGTAAGCTTCCAGATGGAAGGGGTCAATCATGTTGATATCGTTTAAGTCTGCGGTGGCCGCTTCGTATGCCAGGTTGACCGGATGCTTGAGCGGCAGGTTCCAGATAGGGAATGTCTCATATTTTGCATAACCGGCACGGATACCTCTTTTATGTTCATGGTAAAGCTGGGAAAGACAGGTACTCATCTTGCCGCTGCCCGGTCCCGGTGCCGTAACCACAACCAGAGGTCTGGTCGTTTCAATGTAATCGTTCTTGCCATAGCCTTCATCGCTGACGATGAGTGGCACGTTGGAAGGATATCCGGGAATAAGGTAGTGCTTGTACACCTTGAGTCCTAAGCTTTCCAGTCTCTTTTCATATAATACGGCACTGTGCTGTCCTGTATATTTGGTAAGCACCACGCTGCCCACATAAAGACCCCTGGAACGGAATTCGTCAATCAGCCGGATTACGTCATTATCATAGGTAATTCCCAGATCGCCGCGCACCTTGTTCTTCTCAATATCAGCAGCGCTGACAACCATCACGATTTCCGCTTTGTGGGCTAATTTCATAAGCATCTGCAGCTTACTGTCCGCTGCGAATCCGGGAAGAACCCTTGAGGCATGAAAATCATCAAATAACTTGCCGCCAAACTCCAGATAGAGCTTATTGTCAAAATGACCTATCCTTTCTATAATTCGTTCAGACTGCATCTTTAAATATTTGTCATTATCAAAACCTATTTTCATCGCCTGTTCCATCCTTTCTGCATGGTAGTATACCACAAATAAGAGTATGTGGCAAAGAGGGAAACCGGAATTTCCGATATGTTTCACACTTTTTTCGTATTTTCTTTTTAATATCGCATGTTATTATATATTTTCGGTTTTTTCTGTCTTTTCAGACAGCCGTTTTTTCCTTTTTTTCCGTATTTTCTTATCTGTTTGTCCTGTTTTTGTCCAAAAATGCAAAATGCAGGACTTTAGATACAATCCTGCATTTTTTTTGCTTTTTTTATTCTTTTTGCAAGTTTTCCGTCATATACGCCTAATAACTGTTCCGGGCGGGTTGACTGCTGTTTTTTCGGTAACGCATGTTTTTATAACAGGCTGTCACACACGGAAGCAAAATCTCCGCTGCTCATGGCTCCCACTCTGGAGAGCACCACCTCGCCGTTTTTAATGCCGACGAAAGCAGGGATGCTGGTGATGCGGTACTTCTGCGCCAGCTCCGGATTGTCATCCACATTTACCTTGCCCACCTTAAGCTTTCCTTCATAGGTCTCGGCTGCCTTTTTCACTACGGGTCCCATCATCTTGCAGGGTCCGCACCAGTCTGCGTAAAAATCAATAAGTACCGGCAGGTCAGCCTGCAATACTTCTTCGTTAAAATTCTGTTCTGTAAATTTATATTCCATCGTTTTTCATCCTTTCTTCGGTATAGTATGTCCTATCTGTAAATAATATATTTGCAGATGGGATTGCCGGCGGCTGAAAATTTTTCTTCGTATTCCGTCATAATATTGCCTTCCATGAGCTTTTCATCCGCATGTAAATCGTAGGTCAGCACCTCTGCACAAAATCCGGCTTCCGGCAGCTCCTCTACGGCAAAGTCAAATAAATCCCGGTTGTCCGTTTTGAACTCAATCCTGCCGTCCTTTTTTAAGATTTCATCATACCTTTTTAAGAACTGTCTGGAAGGAAGTCTCCTCTTGGCATGTCTGTCCTTGGGCCATGGGTCGGAAAAGTTCAGGTAAATCCGGTCCACTTCTCCCGTTGCAAACACATCGGTGATTTCCTCCGCATCCATTCGGATGAATTTCAGATTGGCTAACTCGTCCTCCTCCATTTTCTGGATCGCACGCAGCAGCACACTGGAGTATTTCTCAATGCCGATATAGTTGATATCCGGATTTTCCTTTGCCAGGGTATGTAAAAACTTTCCTTTCCCCATGCCGATTTCGATTCGTACGGGGTGGTCATTGCCGAATACTTCTTTCCACCGGCCTTTCTTTTCCTGCGGCTCCTGCACCACATAGATGCTGTCCGCAATCACTTCTCTGGAACCGGTAATATTTCTAAGACGCATATTATTTTACCAAACTCTTTCTGTCCATCTCTGTAAACGGAAATAAAAGCACTTTTACAGCCGCTTTTGTTTTTTATTATACCTTATTTTACAGGGAAAAGAAAGTACGAAAAGAAATACAAAAAACTCTTTGGTTTTTTCTGCCGATAGTGTATCATAGAGAGGTGCCCTCTGAGGAAAAGAAAGGATGTCTGATTTTGTTTCGTATACATAAATTAGTAAAAAAATACGTTACGGTGTTATTTGCCGTTTCTGTTGCGGCAGTTTGGACCTTTAACAGCCTTCCGGCATATGCGCTGCCCGTCATTACGGATGCGGATACCCGTACCGCCATACCCATTGAGTCCAACAGCATACCGAACTGGCCGCAGGGCCCCGTTATTTCTGCCCAGTCCGCCATTCTGATAGATGCCGACACCGGTGCGGTTTTATATTCCAAAAATGCCCATGAACAGCTGTATCCCGCCAGTACCACAAAAATACTGACCTGTCTTATCGCCACGGAGCGATGCTCCCTGACCGATACCGTGACATTTTCCCACGATGCGGTCTTCGATACACCGAGAGACTCCAGCAACATTGCCATGGATGTGGGCTATGAGCTTACCCTCGAGCAGTGCCTGCAGGCAATCTTAATTGCTTCCGCCAACGAGGCCTCCTATGCGGTTGCCGAACACGTCAGCGGCACCACGGACTGGAGCGTCTTTGCCGACATTATGAACGAACGTGCCAAAGAACTGGGCTGTGTGGACTCCCATTTTGCCAACCCCAACGGTCTGCCCGATGAGAACCACTACACTTCATCCTACGACCTTGCCCGGATCGGCATGGCATTTTTCAAAAACGACCTGCTCTGTAAGATTTCCTCCACGCCCCGTCTGGAACTGGAGCCCACGGATAAACAGCCCAAGCATGTCATCGAAAACTCCAAAAACCAGCTTTTTACAGGAAAAGCCTATGCTTACGAATACTTAGTGGGCAGCAAGACCGGTTACACGGTTGCCGCAAAAAGCACGCTGGTTTCCTGTGCGGAAAAGGATGGGCTCAAGCTGATTGCCGTTGTCATGGTGGAGGACTCCCCGGCGCAGTTTGCGGATACGGTATCTTTGTTCCAGTATGGATTTGAAAACTTTGAAAAAGTAAATATTTCCCAGAAGGAAACCCGTTACCGGATGGAAAACAGCAATGCCTTTTACGGCGGAAGCGATATTTTCGGAAGCAGCCGGCCGATTTTATCCATCAATACCCAGGATACCATTATCCTGCCGAAAACCGTTCCTTTTGAGGATCTGACATCCGAAATCACCTATGATACCGACTCTCCTGATGAAGCGGCGCTCATTACCTACACCTATCAGGGTGAATTTTTAGGCTCGGTTGCCGTGAATTTTACCGGCAGCACGGAAAAGGGCTACGATTTTAACGCTGCCGTGGAGCCGGAAAAGAAAACCAGCCTGCCCAAGGTTATTTTTATCAATGTGGTAAAGGTTATTCTCTGGATTGTGGGTGTTGCCGGCGGCATCATCCTGTTGCTTATCCTGTATGCCTTTATCCGCAACTATCATTTTGAGCTGCGGAAGCGGGGCGGCAGAAAGAGCTGGCTCAAAACCCGGAAGCGGAAGCTCACCAGGTATCAGAAAAACAGAATTGCCGCTGCAAAAAGGAATATCCGGCAGCAGAAAAAAAGACAGAGAAAAGAGAAGAAACGCAGTTGGGAGGATGACGAATAAGTCATCCTCCCTTTTTTAATTTCGCCCGTTTTTCCCGCAGGGTTTCCATTTCTTCCTCCGTAATAAAACGCATTGTTTTTACCACAAACACCTTGTCGTCCTGTGTTTTACGGATACGGATTTTGCCCTTCAGGTAACCGTGTTTTTCACAGTAAGCCGCACAATAATAATGTCTGCCGTTTACGGTAAACCAGCGGATTTTCTTTTTTAAGTTCCGTCGGCAGAGATAACATTTGCTGCTGATGACCTCCCAGTCCGCCAGTGCTTCGCTCTTGCTGTCGAATACCCGGGAGATGTACTTGGCATAGGTATCAAATACAATTCTTACCTCATCCTCCCTTTTTGCGGGCGGATGGAACAAATCAAAGGACACTCTCCTGCAGATTTGTTCCGGTATTTTTGCGAATACCTTTCCGGTGTAATAGGCATCGCTGAATGCACGGTGGAAAGGAATGTCCTTTTCAATCTGCAGAAAGTCCACCGCATATTCCAGTGCCTTCCGGCTTCTGCCGTCTTCAAATGCCAGGCTGAACAGCTTCTGCACATCTAAGAAGGGCAGCGGCTTATCGGTCAGCGGCTCCATGCCGTAATACTGCATGTTGTTCTGCAGCTCCGACAAATCCTGCGGTCCCCAGGTACAGAATACCGGATTTTCCCCGCACCAGGCACGGAACTCTTCCATAACCTCGGGGAACGGTCTGCCCTGCCGGAGCTGGCTCATCTTCATATGGATAAGGCGACTGGTAATTTTATTCAGTTCATGGTAAATCTGTGGCTTGATAAGCTGGGAAAATCCTCCGGTCATCCTTCGGTTTTCGTCCATGCGGACGGCGCCGATTTCTATGATTTCAAACTGCAGCTTTTTGTCCGCCGCTTCCGGGTCACAGCTCTGGTTCCATTCCAGATCCAGTATTATGAAATTCTTTTCCGTCACGTCTGCCTCCTGGTTCTCACTTCTGTCTTACTTCTGCTCCGCTCCGTACATCTCCACGATTTTCTGCTGGGCAGCCGTTTTTTCCCTGGCCGCCTCCAGATCAAACGCGTAAACCTCGTCATAGCCTAAACTCTTTACCTTGGACTGCATGGCGCTCTGCAGGCTGTAAAATTCCTCTTCATCCCGGGCAAATACCATTTTCCAGGAATAATCCACAATGATGTTCCGGCACTGGCTGCGCATGGTGGTGATTTCCGGATCCTCGGAAGGATAATTGAAATTGCAGCCCGGCGAAACCACTATCATATTGTGCTCATTCAGGTATTCCAGTGTGAACTCGGCGCCCATGTGTTCCTTCCAGTTTTCGTCCAACTCCGTATTTTCCATGGCAGTTACGGAGTCCCAGAGCTGATAGGCATAGGGGAAGCCATCCTTCGTCAGATCGGACTGCACAATGGGCTTGTAATTCAATTCGGAAATACCGTCGCTCCACAGACCGCCGCCCCACTCTTCGGGCAATTCCACATCGCCGTTCATCAGCGCCTGCATGCCGAAATCCGTCAGCACCGGTCCGTTTTCCGTGCGCTCCCAGGTCAGACCCTCCGGTCCCGCCGTGCCGCCTGCAACCTGGGCGCTGTTGTTGAAAACGCCTTCCTCGGAATACAGCCAGTCTATAAAATCCGCCAGCCTTTCGGGGTCCTTGGCATTGCTGCCGATACAGATAATCTCCTGGTCGTTGCCCATGGGACGGCAGCCGTAGGAATAAATCTGCATGTCGTCAATGGGTGCCAGCATAAAGCCCTTTCCTGCTTCCTTGTTGGAAAGCGTATTGTAAGCCGACTGGGACAGCCACGGCCATATGCAGAAGAAGATGTCGCCCTGCTGGTATTTTAGGAATACGCTGTCGTAATTCTGGGTGGGGGACTCGGGGTCCACCAGCCCAAGCTGATTGGCTTCGTAGTAAAATTTCAGGGTACGCATGTATATGGAGTCGGAATCCACAATGCTCTGGTAATCACTTCCGTCCGCCTTTGCCAGCACAAAGCCGCTTTCGTCATAGCCGTAAAGACAGGCGGGCTGCTTGGCATTATTCATCATATCGCCGTCCCAGTCCTTAAAAAAGGAAAAGGCATAGGTCGGATTTCCCTCATCGCTATAGGGCATCAGCTCCTGCATATCCCTAAGCACCGGCAGCAAATCCTCCAGTGTCTTAATTTTGGGATAACCAAGCTGTCCGTACAAATCCCAGCGCAGGTAGGGACCATAGGTAGGCTCCATGGTCTCGCTGGAGGTCAGTGGAGAGTTCCGGGAAAGTTCGGAAGGAATGGCATAAATGCCCGTGGTGGAAACCCGGTTGTTCAAATCCCGGATAGCGGTTTCATACTGCATGATGTCCTTCCCCTTAAGATATCCGCTCATATCCATGATAAGACCTGCCGTCACCATGCTTTCTAAATTTCCTTTTTCACCGCCTACAATGACCAGATCGCCCAGATTGCCCGCTGCGGAGCGGATGCCGTAGAGAGTGTCGCCGCCGCCAGCCACATTGGGGGCAATGATGTTGAGCTCCATATTGAAGCGGTCCTTTACCACCTTGGCAAACCAGCCGGACTGGATACCCTGAAAGTTTGCCTGGGCATCAAAGACATCCACGGTAATGAATTCTTTATAAGGACATTTTTCCTTCTCTTTTTTCTGTTTGATAAAAAGGATGCTCCCCACCGTTACCACACATAAAAGTGTGCAGGCAAGCAGAATCATCCCCGTTTTCTTCTTAATTTTTTTCACGTCCGTACCTGCCTTTATTTTACTTCTTTTGTCCGTACAATCAACGTATATTTCATTATACCATGAAGTGGCATATACGAAAATACTCTTTTTTCATTGCGTTTTCGCTCCGTTTCTTCTATAATTTAAGTATATAGTAACATTGCTCATAGAGTGGGAGATTTTATGTACACAGTATTTATTGTTGACGATGAAGCCCTTATCCGGGACGGTCTGAAACAGATTATCGATTGGGAAGCACTCGGGTTTACCGTTTGCGGAGAGGCCTCCAACGGGGAGGAAGCCGAAAAGGAAATTCTCGAGAAGCAGCCCGACCTTACCCTGATGGATATCCGCATGCCCCGGAAGCTTGGGCTTGATGTGGTTGCCTCTGTGCGTGAAAAGGATTTCAAAGGCAGGTTCATCATCTTAAGCGGCTATTCCGATTTCAAATATGCGCAGGAAGCCATCCGCTACGGAGTGGAGTTTTACCTGACAAAGCCCATTGACGAGGACGAGCTTCTCTCCTCCGTAACCACCATCAAGACTGCCCTTGACGATGAGAACCGTGACCAGGATACTTACGACCTCTTAAAGAAAAAAGCCCGCAATGTCATCCTGCACGATTTAGTTACCGTGGGACTGGAAACGGACTCGGACACCATTGCCGATCTGGAGCTGGAAGCGGATATCTACCAGGTGGTTATTTACGAAAACTTCAACAGCCAGCCCGGCAGCACCTTTTACAGCTTTGCGGATTTATTAAAGGTTTCCAACAAGCAGGAGCACACTTTCTACCATTTTACGGAGGACTCCAAGGATGTTATCCTTTTAAAGGGTACCTATGCACTGAACCGTTTTCAGGATTTTTTAAACCATTACGAGGATGTGAATCCTCCCCAGAAGGGCAGCCCCATGGACTCCCTGTTTATCAGCTACGGTCGTCCGGTAAAGCAGCTTTCCGAGCTGCCTCTCTCCTATAAAGATGCGGCTTTCCTGATTTCCAGACGCTTCTTCTGTATGCAGGGACAGCACACCTTAGGCTATGCGGAGCTTCCTCATTTTAATACGGCGTCCACCCTGCAGCCGGAAAAGCTGCAGCATTATGCCGATTATCTTGTGGGTTACTTACAGACCTTCAACCGCAAAAATGTGGTTACGACCCTTACGGAGATGGAAAACTACCTTTACAATGTGGAAAACAGCATTTCCGAAGTAAAGCTGTTCCTGACGGATATGTATCTGCGTATCAAGGAAAAGATTAACTTAATCTACAATACGCTGACGATACCTTTTCCGACCAACTCCAATGTCATTGATTATATAGAGAAAAAACCTTACCTGTATGAAATCATCCAGTTCTTCTCCGAACAGTTCGAGATGATTATGAATGCGACCGGCAACCCTTCCCGCAACAACGTGCTGGACGATATTCTCTACTACATCGACCACAACTACTACAACAATATCAAACTGGAGTCCATTGCGCCCCTGTTTGGTTACAACAGCGCTTATCTTGGCAAGATTTTCAACAAGACCGTGGGCGAAAGCTTCAACTCCTATGTGGACCATGTGCGGATTGAGCATTCCAAGAAAATGCTGCTGGCAGGCAACTTAAAGGTTTATGAAGTGGCGGAGCGTGTGGGCTACCGCAACGTAGATTATTTCCATAAAAAATTCCGGAAATATGTGGGAGAGAGTCCCGCCGAATTCCGGAAACAGAACGGAAGCACAGCCGAGGACGAATAAGTCCCCGGCTGTTTTCTTTTGCTTATATTAACTTGCATTTGTTTATATCGTTCATATTCTACTTATAATCACAGATATTGTCCAGCCAGGTGTGCGCCATGCCGAGCCATGTCTGGCAGGCAGGAATCACTTCACACTCATAGGATGTCTCTGTCAGCTTATTGGCAAGTCCGATACCGTGGCCGCCTTCCGGGTACATATGGAACTCGGTCGGAATGCCCGCCTCTTTCATGGCGCTGACAAGCAGCAGGGAATTCTCCACCGGTACGCAGCCGTCTGTGAACGTATGCCAGATAAAAGCGGGCGGTGTATGTGCGTTCACCCGGTTTTCCAGGGACATTTTCTCCACCAGTTCGTCGTATCTGTCCCCAAGTAAATTCTTAAAGGAGTCCCTGTGGGCAAATTTGCCGGAAGTAATGACCGGGTAATTCAGAATCATACCCTGGGGTCTTAACAACTCCTTCTGTGCTTCGGTAAGACCCATTTTTTCCCTAAGCCAGTCCTCACTCCAGAACATACCGTAGGAGGCTGCCAGGTGTCCGCCCGCGGAAGAACCGACCACTACAATATGGTCCGCATCAATATGCCATTTTTCCGCATTTTCCCGCAATGTAAGCACGGTTCTTGCCACTTCTGTCAGGGCTGCCGGGTATACGGCTGGCGCAATGGAATATTTCAAAACCACTGTCTGATAGCCCATGGCAAAGTACTGCATCGCCATGATTTCGCCCTCTCTTGTGGAAAGATAGCAGTAACCGCCGCCGGGACATATGATGACCGCCGGTCTTTTTTTTATTTTATATTCTTCGGACTCTTCAATAAAATACGTTTCAAAGCAGGCTCCCGGTAAGGAGCCCGCTTCGTGTAAGGGAATTATTTCGTGTATCATACATTATCCTCCGGGTTTGTAATGGCACCCGGTTCCTTTTCAATCTGTCTGAAATAATACATGGCAAAACCGCTGACCGTCAGCATGAAGCATGCCGGTCCAATCAGGATACCAAACAGCAGAGTGGTCTGGTTCCAGATAAAAATCATCACTTCTATCGCCAGTATGGCAATGAGGAAGATGGTCCGTACAAAGAACTTTGTGGCAATCCTGATGCCGTTCTTCATAGTTTCCAGCAGGGTATTTTCATACCTTGCACTCAGCGGAAATGCATAGAGGAAAATCATCACGATAAAAAAGATTGTGACGATACCGGCAATCAGGAAAATTACCGGATTATCCGGTAATTTGTTGAAAAACTCAAAGTCCAGATAGGCCGCATATACGGCAGCTAAGAAAATCAGCCCCAGAGGTATTCCCTGTTTCCAGTTCTCCTTAAAAGCCTTGATAAACTGTCTCCCTACATATCCCTCACGCTCATCCACCATTTTCAGTGTTACGCTGTAGGCGGCCACCGTGGCAGCCCCAAACGTAACAACCGGCAGAGAAAAAATCAACCATAAGAAGTTCAATTTTATCATATCCCACAATCTTGTAAGAAACCGATAAAGCGGACTATCCGTACTAAAGAATTTCATACCAAAACCCTGTCTTTCTAAAATCTGCAAATAGGGAACCGGAGGTTCCCTATTTGTCTCATTGCATTTATAAATCTGTTATTAACGTAAAGGTGCCTGAAGGGCATTTCTCTTGGCTGCTTCTTCGATACACCAGTCGATACACTTGTCATAGCCGTAAGATTTTGCTTTGCCGCGCATTTCGGATACTAACTTGTCGTACTCTTCATCGCTTTCTGCATAGATGGCTCTCCAACTGTAGTCCTTTAAGCAGGTTGCTACCTGATTCCAGGATGCTTCCAGAGCAGCATCTTTTTCAGACTCGGAGTAGGTGGTCGGGATGTCTACCGCATAGTTGCAGGTATCCATATAATCCTGAACGGTCAGGCATCCGGTATAATCTCTCCAGTCTCTTTCAGCATCGCAGCGTCCGTCTTCTACCTGGGTGCTTGCCCAGTACTGCTGGTCATATCTTTCGCCGGATTCCGGATTGGTGTCTGCTGCAGTCCATGTGGTGTTGTTTACCTGGAATGCACCGTCGTTAAAGGTTGCTCCGCCCCATTCTTCAGGCATCAGGGTCTTTCTGTCTTCAAAGCAGGTCTTACCGAAATCGGTGAAGTAGGTCTTGCCGTTTTCATCGTAATCCCAGCAGAGTTCCTTCGGGCCGTAGTCCATGGTCAGACGTCCTTCGGGAGTACACAGCCAGTTAATGATTTCCATACAAAGTTCCGGATACTGTGTCTTGGCGCCGATGCTCCAGATACGGTTGCCGCCTACTGCGCTTAAACCGGCAACAATAGGACATGCTTCGGAAGGTGTAAGGCTTTCCATGATCTTGTTTTCACTGTAATGCTCTTCTTTGTTGTATGCAAGTGAACCTGCATAGTTGAAGATGGAGAAGAATACGTTACCGTTCTGTACCTTTGCAATCATATCGTCATACTTCTGGGTCATGGAGTCAGGGTCCAGAAGTCCGTTGCGGTATAACTGGTTGAACCACTTTAACATGGTCAGGTAAGGGCTGCCGTCGGAAAGTGCATCATAGAATTCACCGTTGGTTACATTATAGTGACCGAAACCGAATTCATCATATCCATAATAAGCGGTTGCCATAGCTTTTACATACATTACATAGTTGCCGTCCCAGTCAGGCCATAAGGACATTGCGTAGGTCGGCTTTCCATCGTCACCGGTGGGGCAGATTTCCTTCATCTGCTTTAATACTTCCATTAAATCGTCCAGGTTGTTTACAGCGGGATGTCCCAGCTGCTCATATAAATCCCAACGGATATCCCAAGTATAGAAGAATGCATCATGGCTGTCAGAGCTTGCTGCTACGTTGTGACCGAATCCGTATACCTTGCCGGTACCGGAAATTTCACGGTTCTTCTCCAGTGCAGTCTGCATATGCTCGTTAATATAGGGACCGTAGTCTGCCAACAGGTCATCTTCTTCCCAGTCGAAAAGAAGTCCGGCATTAACTGCCTGCATGTAGTCTTTACCGTCGGAACCCCATACAACGATATCGCCTAAGTTTCCGGCTTCCATACGGGTGTCATACACGCCGTCGCCATCGGGAATCAGGTTTACTTTCACACCGAATTTGTCTTCCAGAATTTTAGCAAACCAGCCCTTCATTTCGCCGGAATAGTTTGCAAGCTGGCTGTACACGGTCAGTGTAACCAGGTCTTTTTTGCCGTTGCTGCTTCCGCTGCTTTTGCCACATCCGGAGAAAAGTCCCAGAACCATGACAGCGGACAGCACAAGTGCAACTACTCGCTTCATCTTTCTCATTTTTTTAATCCTCCTTTTATATATAGTAAAATGCTTTTGCTTAGCCCTTAACGGCTCCCAGCATAATACCCTTTACAAAATATCTCTGCATGAGCGGATATACCATCAGAATAGGTATGATGGATACCATGGAGATTGTGTACTTAATTACTTTAGCATTTAAAGCGCTCTGCATCAAGGTCTCTCCGACAGATGAGCTTACACCGCTGTTCATCAGGGCACCGATGTTGGAGCTGGTATTCAGATACAGGTATAATCTGTGCTGTAAGGTAAACAGATTGGAGGCATCCTGCATCAGAATCAGGGAATCCGTAAAAGAGTTCCAGTGACCTACCGCACCGAAAATGGCAATGGTCGCTAAAATCGGCGTACACAGTGGCCAGATAATCTTACGGAAAATCGTCCAGTAGCTTGCACCATCCATGAAAGCACTCTCTTCCAGTTCCGCCGGAATGGATTCAATATAGGTCTTTACAAGAATAATGTTGTACGGAGCCACGATACCGGGGATAATGTATGCCATGAAGTTGTTGGTCAGACCCAGCATGGACATATTTAAGTACCAGGGAATGGTTCCGGCATTGAAATACATGGTAACGACCAGGAAACGGTACCAGAATTTTCTTTTCCACATCTGCTGCTTGGTTACCAGATAACCCACAAAAGCGGATGCCGCTACCATTAAAACGGTACCCAGTAACGTTCTGCTGATGGTAACCAAGAATGCCTGACCGATTTCATTTGCCTTAATCAGGTTAATGTAGTTGTTGATGTTAAGCCCTCTCGGGATAAAGTTAATCAGACCTTTACTTACCAGTTCATTATTGGAAATGGTGTTGATGAACAGGTAATAGAACGGGAAGATACAGATAATGGTGAATGTAATAAAGAAGGTGTAATTCAACACGTCAAATATTACGTCACCCGCAGTACGCTTATAGCCCACCTTGTGCGTCTTATAATACTGCTTTTCCGCTTTTTCCTCGGACCTTTCTCCTGCCTTTCTTGCTTTCCAGTCGCTCAAAGCGCTTTTCTTCATTTCAGCCATGTTTCCACCTCCCTACACAATGCTTTCGCCACGCAGCAGCTTGGAAACACCGTTTGCTGCAAACAGCAGTACAACGCTGACTACGGATTTCACCATGCCGACCATGGTTGCGAACGGTATATTACCGTCCATAATACCTAACTTATATACATAGTAGTCAAGTACCATGTTGACATTGGTGTTGTTCGGGTTATCAAATACCATGTACTGATCCATACCATTGCTCAGGATACCGGCAATCGCCATCAGGAGCATTACCATGAAGGTAGGAAGCAGTCCGGGCACGGTAATGTGCCACATCTTCTGAAAACGTCCTGCACCGTCCACGGTAGCAGCTTCGTAAAGCTGCTGGTCAATACCGGCTATACCGGCTATGTAAATAATGGCGCTCCAGCCGATACCCTTCCACATACCCCAGGCTAACATCTTGAACCAGTGGCCGGAACTGCTCATCAGCAGGTTCTTGCCCTCTGCCCAGATGCCTGTGTTTACCATCATACTGCTGACGAAACCGTCGGTAGCAAAGATAGCGAATGCAATCGCATATACCAAAACCCAGCTTATGAAGTTGGGAATGGTTGTGAAGGTCTGTACAAATTTTCTGACCCACGGAGTCTTGATCTCGGACAGGAAAATAGCAAATGCCATTGCGCACCAGCTTGTTGCCAGTCCCAGTCCACTCATGGCTAAGGTGTTGCGCAGAACGCGGATAATATCGTTTCTGGTCGCTTCACTTTCAAATAACATGGTGAACCATTTGAACCCTACGAAGTTATCGGCGGAAAGGGTGCCGCCGGAGGTATAATCATAGAATGCGTATCTCCAGCCGTACAGAGGCAGGTAGGAGAATACGAAGCAGAGTGCCGCAAACGGAAGGAACATTAAGAACAGCTTGTACTGGGATTCCATCTCGTACTTTTCTTCTTTCGCAGGCTTCGGAAGCAGACACTGGGTAATCACACTGACTGCCATGACAACGATTGCCATAACAAGGAACAGAAGCCAGTTTCCTAAGGGGAAATTGGGAATAACCTTGTCGGGCTTTGTGGTCTGTGCGATCTGGCTGTATGCCAGGAAAATTCCGCCGAGGCCTGCAAACTGCAGAGCCGCTCCGCCGATGCCGAACCAGTTGCCCAGTCTCTTTAATTTATTGTTGCCGAGGGACATACATCCCATAGCTGCCGCGCATAGGATACCGATACAGGTAATTAAGCTTCCGATAAATAAAATAACGAAAGAAGATTCCTGTACCCAGCCTCTGTCAAAGGCACGTACGCAGAGCTTTGTCAAATCTCCGTATGCCACACCCGAGGTAAACAGAGACATGTTTTTGTTTACATAATCGCAGATTTTAGCCGGATTGCATGCCGGCAGGAAAATCAGAACTACTGATAAAAGTGCTGCGACTCTGGATAAATAGTAGATATATCCAGCCACTTTTTCCTTTCCTGTTTTGCCGTCTTTCATGTTTCTTTTTGACTCCTTTCCCAAACATTTCACAGATTGTTCAGATTAATTTTATTATACCTTCCGGGAACCTCAAAAGATACCGCAATTACTGGACAGAAAATACAGTAACTTTTTGGTTGTATCCGTCATACTCCTTTTCCGCGCCGTTTTGGGGTGCAAAAAAGGAGCGTCCTTTCGGACGCCCCTCGTATAGCTTATCTTATCTGTTCAGCAGATTAGTTTGCCTTTTTCTTCTTGGAAACTACAACACCTGCTACAACACCGCCGATTACAACAACTGCTGCAACTACGATACCAACAATAAGGCCGGTATTGCTGCTTGTTTCCTCTGCTGCAGGAGTGGTTTCTGCGGGAGCGCTTTCTTCAACGGTTTCCGGAGTTTCTGCGGAAGCTTCGTTGTCATAAGCGAAACCGCTTACGGTAAAGGTAATGCTGATGTCTGTCATAGGAACTGCATAGTAGCCGATTTCCTTGCAGTCATTGTTCCAGATGTTCTGAAGAAGAAGCTTGGTTACTTCTTTGGAATCAGGGTCTAAAACAGGACCGTTGGGAAGGTCTACGTTCTTGCCGTCAATAGTCAGCTTCACATCGGAGAAAGTAATTTCGCCGGAGTTCGGAATATCGGTAGAAATAAAGATTAAGTTTAAGAATTCCTGGGTGGAGAATTCACCGTCCGGGAAGCTTAATCCGTCGATGGATACTGTATAAGTACCGTTACCGGAAATTACGGTATCATGGATGTTGCCGGGAATAGTAATGGCATTGTTGTCAGCATCCCAGCCTGTAATCTGATTAAAGAAATCAGTGCCAAGACCGTAGGTTGCATCATCATATGCGTTACGGAAGGACCAGTTAGGTGTCTGGATTCCGATGTATGCATTGTATGTACCATTCAGATCTACAGGAGCTGCGGAAGAAGTTTCTTCTGCGGGAGCTGCTACATAAATCTGAGGAGTAATTTCAAAAGTAATCTTCTTGTAGCCCTTGGGAGACTCTGCTAAATACTTGTCACCCCATTCATTGTAACCGCCGCCGATACGAACGCACTTGGTTTCATCGTATGCGCCTGTACCTTCAGCCCAGCATGCTTTACCAACGGAAAGGTCGGTAGCTACTTCTTCGTCATCTAAGTATACCTTAACATCGAAGGTAGACTGGTCGGAAAGAGTAGCAGCATCGTCCATGATCATGCAGGGTGCAACGTACCATGTATAAACTACAGGGTTGTCAAATTCAAGGGAAAGAGTAGTGGTTTCACCGCTCTTTAAGGTTCCTGTGGTAGCGGTGATGCCTTCTGCATCTTCGCCTGCGTAGTTGTAACCCCAGTCACCGTCTGCTTCCTTGTCAGCGCCGATAGCGATGAATGCATCATAGCTTTCTTCACTTAAGGTAGCTTCACCTGCTGCAGCGCCTTCTTCTACTGCATTTAAGGTAATGGTGTAAGTAACTTCCTTGAAGCCCTTGGGAGATTCGGACATGTACTTATCGCCCCATTCGTTGTAGCCGCCTGCAAGACGTACAGCCTGAGTATCGCTGTAATCGCCGGTACCTTCATACCAGAATGCTTTACCTGCGGAGAGATCAATCTTGTCGGTTACATCTTCACCGTCAATCTTTACGCTGTCGATGGTATAATCTACGTTACCTGCGTTTTCTGCTACTAAAACAGGAGCCATAAACCAGGTATAAACAACTTCCGTGGGGAAGCTTACACCGATGGTTACGGTATCGCCAACCTTTGCGGTTGCGTCGGTTGCGGTTACATCACCTGCATTGCTGGACGCACCGTTTCCATAGTACTGATATCCCCAGTCACCGTCTGCTTCAGCATCAGCGCCGATGGCAAGAAACATCTGATACTCATCTTCTGCTGCGGCAGATGTGAATGTCAGTGTAGAAAACATCATTGCAAATGCCAGAACAGAAGCGAAGAATCTCTTCATTTTCTTTTTCATTATATTATCCTCCTATAAGAATCCGTGACTTCTGCCACTTATTGATACTCTTAAGTTTATAGGAATACGTGCTATAAAAAAACCATCCCTTTTTGACATTTTATACGGGCAAAATTGCACATCATTTTTTTGACGTCCGCTGTGCCACACACTGTTTTTGCTGTGAACCCCGCGCACTGCTTTCCGTCATTCCGGGCTGACGATGGGCAGTGTTACCGTGATGGCGGTTCCCTTTCCCAGCGTGCTGTCGATTTTCATGCCGTATTCCTCCCCGTGGCACAGACGGATACGCTGGTTAATATTGCACAGACCGATGCTGCTCTTGCGGTTTAAGGTCTTCTGGGAAATCTTAATCTGCAGTGCTTCCAGCTCCTCTTCCGTCATGCCGCAGCCGTTGTCCGAAATGCATATTTTCAGCCTGCCTCCGGTTTCCGACGCATCAGTTGTTCCCCGGGATGTCTTATCCGCAGACATCCTCTCTGCGGGTATGGCTTCCATGGATACCGAAATCAGACCATTTTCCTCCACCTGCTCCATGCCGTGCAGAATCGCATTTTCCACAATGGGCTGCAGAAGAATCGGCAGAATCATATAGTGATTGGGATCAAATCCCTCCTGCATATGGATTTCATAATTAAACCGGCTGCCGAAGCGGATTCTCTGAATCTGCAGATAGGTTTCCATATAATCCAGTTCTTTTTTCAGCGTTACCATGGCCGTTCCGGTGTTTTCCAGTACATACCGCATGGACTTTCCCAACAGCTTAATGGAATTTGCCACTTCCCTGTTGCCGGCCGTCAATGCCTGCATACGGATGCTCTCCAGTGTATTATATAAGAAGTGCGGATTGATCTGACTGGCAAGCATCTTCATCTCCATCACCTGTTGTTCGTTTAACAGCTGCTGCTCGGAAAGCCTTGCCTCATACATTTTGGCATCTTTTTCCTTAATCTTGTGTACCATCACCTGCAGATCCGCATAAATTTCCGAAAGTTCATCTTCACCGCCAAAGGACTGTGCCAGGATTTCCTCCTCGTTGCTTGCTTTTTTCATTTCATTCCGAAGGACGGTCACACGGTTGGTAAAATAGCGTGTGAAATAATGAATCAGTATCCAGGGCATCATCACCGCTGCCATAATGATCAGCAGGCAGGTCATAAGAATGGACAGAATATCCCTGTACGCCGATGCATGCATGGTAACTACATAAACCCTGCTGTTGGTCTGGTATAAATTCAAAGTAGCCAGCTTCGTAAAATAAGATTTTGCCCCATACCAGACAGGACCTAAATATTCGTAATAATTATCCTGATAATTGATATCTATCCTCTGTTTTTCGCCGTAATGCTTGCGGGTAGAATCATATACAATGGTACCGTCCTCCGTAGAAGCGCTGATTTCATATTCATTGCTGCCGATACGCGTCTGCAGGTAGTTGTCACTGATGGTAATCACAAGCACCGCCTCATGCCCGCCGCTCATCACCGTAATCCGGCGTACCAGTGCCAGATTCCAGTAGGAATTGCCGTATTTGTCGTATCTTTCCATGGGTATCCAGAATGCGCCCGCCTGCAGCATAGCCCTCTGATACCAGTCAGTACTTTTGATTTCTTCTCCCGCCAGGGCAAAATGCATGCACTCCGCCGCAAAGGGATTGTCCGTGTAGACCGTGATGTCGTCAATTTCCGCATGAGTAGAAACATAGTTGTCTATGGTAGTGTAGGCATAGGCATTCTGTGCCGGCGGACTGCCGGCATCTGCCGCCAGGATGTCCTGCAGGGAGTCTTCAAAGGAAATGTTCTCCGACATATTGTATACCTGGGTGGTGATTTCAAACAGAATGGTTTTTACACGCAGGTTATCGGACTCTAAAAGGTTTTTGTAATAATTGGTGAGCAGGTGCCCCGTGTTGCCCAGCAAAAAAGAACCGATTATGGTAATGGGCAGTACGACGGCAACAATGTATATCACAGATAGCTGCTGCCTGATCTTTCGTTTGCTCATAAAGTCCAGTAAACGGTTCTTTTTTATATTCATAGTGTTCTATTCTCCCTCATTGCGCTTTTACATTACAGCGTAACAACAGCTTTTCCCGCAATCTTTGTAAGAACAGTATCCTTGTCCGTAACCTGCATTTCGGCATTTTCCACCGCCTTCGCCTTACGGTTTACCAGGCGCACGCTGACAGCCTTGCCGGTTTCTACGGAAACAGAAATCTTTCCTTCTTCTGTGGTGACGGAAATCTCAATTGCCTCGCTGCCGTCCATACCGTAAACGGTTTCGGTGACGGTCGTGCCTGCCACGGGCTCGTAGATACGCAGCTCTGTGTCTTCTCCGTAATCATAATCCGGCTTGTCGTCGTGAGCGCCGATAGCAACGATGGAATTTTCCTTCACTAAGAGAGGTACACTTAAATAGCCGTGCTTCTCCTGTATCCATCTGCCGCCTTCCTTTACCTCTCCGGTAAAGAAATCGGTCCAGCGTCCGGCAGGCAGATAATAATCCGCCAGACTCTCTTCATTGAAGATGGGCGCTACCAGCAGGGAATCTCCCAGCATGTACTGTTTGTCCACATAATGGCAGGTTCTGTCTTCTGTGAATTCCAGCACCATGCTTCTCATGGTAGGAACACCGGTCTTGTTTGCCTGGATTGCGGTTTTATACAGATAGGGCATCAGTCTTGCCTTTAATCTGGTGAAAAATCTTACAACATCCACCGCTTCCTCATCATATGCCCAGGGCACTCTGTAGGAAGTACTGCCGTGCAGACGGCTATGGGAGGAAAGAAGTCCGAATGCTACCCATCTCTTGTATACATCCGGTGTGGAGGTGCTTTCAAAACCGCCGATGTCATGCGCCCAGAAGCCGAAACCGGACATCAGTAAGGACAGACCGCCACGTAAGCTTTCTTCCATGGATTCATAATCGGACCAGCAGTCACCGCCCCAGTGTACCGGGAACTTCTGACCGCCGACTGTTGCGGAACGTGCAAAAAGTACTGCTTCGCCTTTGCCACGCTTCTTTTCCAGTATATCATATACAGTCTTATTATACAGGTAAGTGTAGTAATTGTGCATCTTTTTTGCATCGGAATGATCAAAATATTCGATTCCGTCCACGGGAATTCTTTCACCGAAGTCCGTTTTGAAGCAGTCCACGCCCATATCCAGAAGTCCTGCTAATTTTTCCTGATACCATGTGCAGGCATCCGGATTGGTAAAATCAACCAGCGCCATGCCCGGCTGCCACATATCCCACTGCCATACGTCGCCGTTGGTGCGTTTTACAAAATAGCCCTTTTCCATGCCTTCCGCAAACAGGCAGCTTTCCTGTGCGATATAGGGATTAATCCATACGCAGATATTTAAGCCCTTTGCCTTGATACGGGACAGCATACCCTTCGGATCGGGGAATACGCGGGAATCCCACACAAAATCCGTCCAGTGGAACTCCTTCATCCAGAAGCAGTCGAAGTGGAAGGTTCTTAAAGGAATGCCTCTGTCCAGCATGCCGTCCACAAAGCTCATAACCGTTTCTTCGTCGTAATTTGTAGTAAAAGATGTGGACAGCCATAAACCGAAGGTCCAGGGTGCCGGCAGGGAGGGCTTGCCGGTCAGGTCGGTATAGCGCTCCAGTACTTCCTTCATGGAAGGTCCGTTGAACAAATAGTAGTCTAAGTAGCCGCCCTCTACGGAAAATGCGGTCTTGGTTACCTGCTCGGTGCCGATTTCAAATTCTACTTTTTCGGGATGGTTTACAAAGACACCATAACCCTTATTGCTGATATAAAAAGGAATGTTCTTGTAGGACTGGTAGGTACTGGTGCCGCCGTCCTCATTCCAGATTGCCACACTCTGTCCGTTCTTGGTGAAAGCGGTAAATCTTTCGCCGAGACCGTAAATCAGTTCTCCTACGCCCATGGTAAGCTGCTGGCGCATGTAGGTTTCGGTGCCGTCTCCTTTATCGTACGCATCGCCCTTCCAGTCCGTCTTCATGCAGGCTAAGTCCTTGGCTGCGGAACGGGTAATGACTTCATTTCCTCTTCTGTATGCCATGTACCAGTTTTTCTTGCCGATTTCAAGGGTCAGTCCACCGGAAGTAACGGTCAGTTTTTCCTCGTCACTTGTAACCGTCAGAGGCTGTTCTTCCTTCTGGTATAATTCAAATTCCGGCTCTCTTTTCTTTACGCCCAGATGATGATAAGTCTGGACCCGCAGTACATCCGGTGCGGGAGAAGTAATCACCATGGTAAGGTTGATACCTCCCAGTGTGCAGCCGCGGTTTACAATTCTGGAAGTGGGAAGGCATAAGGTCACTTTCGTGGCTTCCGTGTTTTCAAAATATACTTCCTGAGGGGTAAAGCAGGCGCAGCCTTCTTTCTGCAGCCAGCATCCGTTTCCAAATAACATCTTTTTTCCTCCGTTTTTTCATTCTTTGTGCAGACCGTTTTTGTCTGCCGCACATAATCTGATAGTTTGATTATAAAAAAAAGACGGTTAAAAATATACCGTCTTTTTTCTATCAGTATTACCAAATTTATTTTACAGATATCCTTAATAAGCTCTGCCCCAGTATACCATCTTCTTTGCAGGCTTTCCGCAGCATACGCAGGTGTCTGCGATGTGCTCCTGCTCAAAGGGCATACATCTGCTGGTTACGCTTAACTTCTCTTTAATCTGGTCCTCACATGCACGGTCACCGCACCACATAGCCTTTACAAAGCCGGATTTCTCGGTGAAGAGCTGCTCGAATTCCGCCATGTTCTTTGCCACATATGTATGGGAATCCCTGTGAGCCTTTGCTCTCTCATACATATCATGATGAATGGTTTCCAGAAGACTGCCGATTTTATCCTCTACTTCATCGAGATATACCTCAATCTTTTCTCTGGTATCTCTTCTGCAGAGAACGCACTTTCCTGCCTCTAAATCCTTGGGACCGATTTCAATACGAACCGGATAACCTCTCATTTCGGCTTCCGCAAACTTGTAGCCCGGACTCTTGTCCGTATCATCCACTTTTACGCGGAAGTTGGATTTTAATCTGTCGCGAAGCTCGTATGCCTTGTCCAGTACGCCTTCCTTCTTCTGCTGAATGGGAATGATGGCTACCTGGATGGGCGCTACCTTGGGAGGCAGCACCAGACCGGAATTGTCGCCGTGAACCATGATAATGGCTCCGATCATACGGGTTGTCATACCCCAGGATGTCTGGTATACATGCTTTAAGGTGTTGTCCTTATCTGTAAACTGGATGCCGAATGCCTTGGCAAATCCGTCGCCGAAGTTGTGGCTGGTGCCGGACTGCAGGGCTTTTCCGTCATGCATTAAGGACTCTATGGTATAGGTTGCTTCCGCACCCGCAAATTTTTCTTTTTCAGTCTTCTGTCCCTTGATTACGGGAATAGCCAGTACATCCCTGCAGAAGTCGGCATACAGGTTCAGCATCTGAATGGTTCTTGCCTCTGCTTCTTCAAAGGTAGCATGCGCCGTATGGCCTTCCTGCCATAAGAACTCCCTGGAACGAAGAAACGGTCTTGTTTCCTTCTCCCATCTTACTACGGAGCACCACTGGTTATATACTTTGGGTAAGTCTCTGTAGGACTGGATCTCGTTCTTGTAAAAATCGCAGAACAGGGTCTCGGATGTAGGTCTGACACAGAGTCTTTCCTGTAACGGCTGCAATCCGCCGTGTGTTACCCAGGCAACTTCGGGGGCAAAACCTTCCACATGATCCTTTTCTTTTTCCAAAAGACTTTCGGGAATAAACATGGGCAGATATACATTTTCTACGCCATTTGCCTTAAAGCGGTCATCCAACTGTCTCTGTAAAAGTTCCCAGATTGCATAGCCGGCGGGCTTGATTACCATACATCCTTTTACACTGGTATAGTCACACAGCTCTGCCTTTTTTACTACGTCCGTATACCACTGGGCAAAGTCTTCTTCCATGGAAGTGATTGCTTCCACTAATTTCTTGTCAGCCATTTGTTTCCTCTCACTCTCTTTTATTTTAGATGGTATAAGCCATAATATCCATCCGGTTTCATCGGATCCGGATACACTCTGTCAAAGTTAGAGCCGTCACCGATTTCAATGGTTTCAATTTCCACATCACTGACGGTTACCCGCCACACGAGATTCCTGTTTCTTTGTACTACCGGCCAGTAATCCACATCCTGGAGGATGGTGCATGAGCTTCCGCCCACACCGGTGTAGCTTCCCGCCGAAAGCCGGCCTTCCGCAATCTCCGTACGCAGAGCGCTCGCAAGCTCTTCCGCATTGGTCAGATCGGCGGATACCTTGGAATTATTTACATACTTTAAGTATGTAGGCAACAAAACACCTACAAGTACTGCCATGATTGCCATCACAATAATAAGCTCCGGCAAAGAAAAACCCCTATTGTTTATTTTCCTCTTCATTTCCCTCTTCCCTCACTGTAACAAATGAACAAGTTCTCCCAACGCCGGCAGGCAGGCGTACAATTTTTTCTGCAGTACCTCATCCGGCTGCGTCTGGTCCGGAATCATGACCGTGGGAATTCCTGCCGCCGTTGCAGACTCCACACCGTTCGGTGAGTCCTCCACCGCAAGGCATTCCTCCGGGGCAGCTCCCAGTACCTCAAGTGTCTTAATGTAGACATCCGGCGCCGGTTTGCCGAGCTTTACCTCTGTTGCACTGACGATTTCATCAAAATACGGAAGCAGCCCCGTCTCCTTCAGCTGTTCCTCCGCACGGTCCCTCGGTGTTGCAGTTGCAAGCGCTATCCGGTAACCGTTTTCGGAAAGCCATTTAAGAGTCTCAAGAGCCTCCGGTCTCCGTTCCAGCCCCACCTTTGCAAGGTGCTCCTGCATCAGCCTTCTGCGGCAATCCCTCACTGCCGTATAATCGAAAGCTTCGCCGAACCACTCTTTCAAAAGGGCAGGCGCAAAGGGTCTTCCCAGACTGCGAAGCGAAAGTGCCTGCTCCTCCGTCATGTGAAATCCGAACTCCTCTGCCGCCTGTCGCCAGAATACCTTAAAATATTTCTCTGTATCAATCAGTGTACCATCTAAGTCAAATATTATAGTAGAAATATTCATGATTGCAATACCTGATTTACTTTAATACCTGAATACGGGCAATGGCACGCATCAGTGCGGTCTCCGCTCTCGCCATATCCGTTTCCGGAGTGTGACTCTTAATACGCTCTTCCGCACGTCTTTTTGCCGCTTCCGCTCTTTCCAGGTCAATTTCTCCGGGCCATTCCACCACTTCTGCCAGAATGGTCATTCTGTCGGGCAGAATTTCCACAAATCCGGAATGCAGAGCAGCTTCCTTTACCTCGTCCTTTTCCGTAATGGTCAGGACACCCGGTTTGATAATTACCGTCATGGGAATATGTCCCGGAAGCACACCGATTTCTCCCTCGGTGGTGTTAAACTCTATCATATCAGCCGTACCTTCGTAAAACACTCTGTCCGGTGTGATAATTCTTAATTTATAATCTTCCATAGACTCACCCGTTATGCTTTCTTTGCTGCTCGTTCCACAACATCGTCAATGCTTCCGGCATTTAAGAAGCAGCTTTCCGGTATATCATCATGCTTGCCTTCCAGAATCTCCCTGAAGCCTCTGATGGTTTCGGATACCGGCACATATTTTCCTTCCAGACCGGTAAACTGTCCTGCTACGAAGAAAGGCTGGGATAAAAATCTCTGTACCTTTCTGGCTCTGGAAACTACCAGCTTATCCGCTTCGGAAAGTTCGTCCATACCGAGGATGGCAATGATATCCTGTAATTCCTTGTAACGCTGCAGAATTTCCTGTACACCTCTGGCGGTCTTGTAATGCTCCTCGCCCACAATTCTCGGGTCCAGAATACGGGAAGTGGACTCCAGGGGGTCTACTGCCGGGTAAATACCTAATTCCACGATGGAACGGGAAAGTACGGTAGTTGCGTCCAAATGGGCGAACGTGGTTGCGGGAGCCGGGTCGGTTAAGTCATCCGCAGGCACATAAACCGCCTGAACGGAAGTAATGGAACCGTCCTTTGTGGAAGTAATACGCTCCTGCAGAGCGCCCATTTCCGTCTGCAGTGTGGGCTGGTAACCTACTGCGGAGGGCATACGTCCGAGCAGTGCGGAAACCTCACTACCTGCCTGTGTGAAACGGAAAATATTATCAATGAACAAAAGCACATCCTTGCCGCCTTTATCACGGAAATATTCTGCCATGGTAAGACCGGTAAGACCTACTCTCATACGGGCTCCGGGGGGCTCGTTCATCTGTCCGAATACCATGGTGGTCTTGTCGATAACGCCGGATTCGGTCATTTCATGATAAAGGTCGTTTCCTTCACGGGTTCTTTCTCCTACGCCGGTAAATACGGAGTATCCGCCGTGCTCAGTGGCGATGTTACGGATAAGCTCCTGAATCAATACGGTTTTACCTACGCCGGCACCGCCGAACAGACCGATTTTACCACCCTTCTGGTAAGGGCAGAGAAGGTCAACGACTTTAATACCGGTTTCCAATATCTCTGTATTGGTGGACTGCTCTGCAAATGCAGGGGCAGGTCTGTGGATGGGTTCGTAAGAAACGCCTTCCGGTGCCGGTTTATTGTCAATAGGGTCACCTAAAACGTTAAAGATACGTCCCAGTGTTTTTTCACCTACAGGAACAGAGATGGGGGCACCTGTTGCATCTGCCTCCATACCACGCACCAGACCGTCCGTGGTTCCCATGGCAATACATCTTACAATATCATCACCCAGATGCTGGGCTACTTCCACTGTCAAGGTTCCTCCGTCTTTAAGAGGCACCTTAATAGCTTCATTGATTTCGGGAAGATGTCCCGCATCAAAGCGGATATCCAGAACCGCGCCGATGACCTGGGTAATCTTTCCTTTATTCACCTCTGCCATTTTATCTTCCTTTCTGTTTTACGATATCGCTTCCGCACCTGCAATGATTTCGGTAAGCTCCTGGGTAATGGAACCCTGTCTTGCACGGTTGTAAAGGAGGGTTAAATCTCCTATCATTTCTTCCGCATTGCTGGTCGCAGAATCCATTGCCTGCATTCTGGCTCCGTTTTCACTGGCTACGGACTCCACCAGACCGCCATAGATTAAGCTGGTCACATACTTGGGAATCAGTAAATCCAATGCTGTTTCCTCATCCATTTCAAAATTCATCAGAGTGTGGTCTGACTCCTGTGCGGCTTCTTCTCTGATTTCCACCGGAAGAAGCTTAAGCATGGTAGGAATGTGGCTCACCGTATTCTTGAATTTGGTGTAGGCAAGATAAATCTCACAGACTTTACCTTCCGCAAAATCCTTTAACAGCCTGTCGGATAATGCCATGGCATCCGGGTATACCGGCTCTTCGGCACTTTCCGAAGCATCCGCCTCAATAGTATAGCCCTTGTGAGCCAGCGCATCGCGGCCCTTCCTGCCCACCGCATAGATTACGGTGTCCTCTTTGTCAAATTGCTCTGTCACAAGCCGGATGATATTGGAGTTGTAGCCTCCCGCCAGACCTCTGTTGGAGGTCATGACTATCACGGCTTTTTTTCCGGAGGTGCCTCCGTTTAAGTACGGATGCTGCATTCCGGTGGTTCTTTTCAAGATGGAAGAAACGGTTTCATACATGCAGGTAAAATAATCTGCAGAATCTTCTGCATTTTGTCTGGCACGCTGCAGCTTTACGGTGGAGACCAGCTTCATGGCCTTGGTAATCTGCTGCGTGCTCTGAATACTGCTTTTCCTTCGCTTTATATCACGCATGGATGCCATAATCAATCACCTGTTTTTCTTTCCAAACCTTTGATTAGTTTTTGAATTCCGCCTTAAATTCCGTAATTGCCTTTTTCAGAAGCTCGTCCGTTGCATCGGAAATTACCTTTTCTTCCGCAATGGCCTTCGGAATTTCGGGATACCTGGTATCCAGATATTCAAACAGTTCTTTTTCAAATCTGGTAATGTCCTCTACGGGAATATCCAGTAAATACTTTCCGGTAACGGCATAAATGATGATTACCTGATATTCTACCGGCATAGGAGCATACTGAGGCTGCTTTAATACCTCTTTGATTCTTTCGCCCTGCGCCAGCTTCTCCTTGGTATCGGCATCCAGTTCGGAACCGAACTGTGCAAAGGCTGCCAGTTCACGGTACTGTGCCAGTTCCACACGTATAGGTGCGGCAATCTTCTTCATTGCCTTAATCTGTGCGGCACCGCCTACACGGGATACGGAAAGACCTGCGTTTACCGCCGGTCTGAAACCGGAGTTGAACATTTCTGTTTCCAGATAAATCTGACCGTCCGTGATGGAGATAACGTTGGTAGGAATATAAGCAGATACGTCGCCTGCCTGTGTTTCGATAATGGGAAGGGCTGTCAGGGAACCTCCGCCGTACTCATCGCTCATTCTGACCGCACGTTCCAGAAGTCTGGAATGCAGGTAGAATACGTCGCCGGGGTATGCTTCACGTCCGGGCGGACGCTTTAAGAGCAGTGAGAGTGTACGGTATGCAGCCGCATGCTTGCTTAAGTCATCATATACCACTAAGACATCTTCGCCCTTTTCCATCCATTCCTCGCCGATAGCGCATCCGGAGTAAGGAGCAATGTACTGAAGAGGCGCCAGTTCGCTGGCGGTAGCTGCCACGACGGTGGTATAGCTCATGGCACCGTACTCTTCCAGAGTCTTTACGATGGTAGCAACGGTAGAAGCTTTCTGTCCGATTGCCACATAAATACATTTTACATTCTGACCCTTCTGGTTGATGATGGTATCAATGGCGATAGCCGTCTTACCTGTCTGACGGTCGCCGATAATCAGCTCACGCTGACCTCTTCCGATAGGTACCATGGAGTCAATTGCCTTAATACCTGTCTGAAGCGGGGTATCTACGGACTTTCTGGTGATAACACCGGAAGCCACTCTTTCAATTTTACGATAATTTTCCGTCTGGATGGGTCCTTTACCGTCAATGGGCTGTCCCAATGCATTGACAACACGTCCGATCATGGCATCCCCGACAGGGACTTCCACCACGCGTCCGGTTGTCTTTACAATATCACCTTCGCTGATATTGTGCTGGCTGCCCAGAAGTACGGCACCTACGTTGTCCTCTTCAAGGTTAAGCACCATGCCGTATACCTCGCCGGGGAATTCAAGCAGTTCACCCTGCATGGCATTTTCCAGTCCATGCACACGGGCAATACCATCTGCTACCTGAATGACCGTTCCCACTTCCGATACTTCCATATCGGCAGCGTATCTTTTAATCTGATCCTTGATTACGGAACTTATCTCTTCTGGTTTCAAATTCATAGATCCGTTCGCACCTTTCTAAATTTTCTTACTGCAGCTTAATCTGATATAACTGTCTGCTTAAATGCTCTAATTTGGTTTTGACGCTGTTGTCCAGAACATGGTCTCCTATACGGATAACCATTCCGCCAATCAGGGAAGCATCTTCTTCAAAGTGCATTTCAAAGGAACGATAGGATGTGGTTTCTATCAGTTTCTTTTCCACTGCAGTTTTCTGCTCCTGCGAAAGCGGCATCGGCGTCCTTACATATGCAATACCGATTTCTTCCTGTTCCATGACGCGCGTCACAAAAAAATCCAGAACGCCGGAGAGTTTGTTGTAATGCTTTTTCTGCAACATTAAAAGCATCAGTCCCAGCATTTCCCTGCTGACACGTCCTTCCCAGACATTGGTAAGTATTTTTTCTTTTTCTTCCACCGGGATACCGGGATGCTGCATCAGCTTTTCAAAATCGGGATTTTCGGAAAGCACCTGTTCGATGACTCTGATTTCTTTCCGGAATTCATCCATGCGTTTCTCTTCCACAGCTAATTCAAATAAAGCTTCGCCATATACTTTTTCTATCAGCTTAGCCATGTACTTTCACCCATTTCCTTCAAAGTCTCTTCCACAAGCTCGTTCTGAACCGTGGTGTCAATCGCTCCGGAAACCACTTTGCCTGCCATCATGGCTGCTACCGCAATCATTTCCCGTTTGACATCATCAGCGGCTTTCTGCTTTTCGAGTTCTGCTTCCGTACGTGCTCTTTCTATGATACGGGAAGCTTCCTCTTTGGCTTCGCTGACAATCTTATCTTCGCTGATTTTGGCCTTTTTTCTGGCCTGTTCCATGATGTCGTCGGCTTCTTTCTGAATATTTTTCAGTTTTGCGTCATACTCTTCCTTGAGTGCCCTGGCATCCGCCATATCCGCAGCGGCCTGGTCAAGCTCACCCTTGATTTTCTCTGTACGTCCGGTAAGCATTTTTCTTACGGGGTTAAACAGGAAAAAGGAAAGTGCTCCGAACAGGAACAGAACGGCAATCAGGGTCAGACAGGAGTCTGCCAGAAGCTGCCAGTCCAGATTGAACAGTCTTTCCATGGACTCACCGGTTGTTAGCAAAATATTCAACCTTTATACCTCCTTTCTCTTTCTTAGCTGCTTTTGCAGTTTCTAAGAATGCCTTTACGGTAATAAAGGTTTTACGAACATCAGAATAAGGCCGGTAACCAGACCGTACAGACCGGTTGTTTCGGCAACTGCCTGTCCTAAAAGCATGGTAGAAGTGATTTCGGACTTGGCGCCCGGGTTACGTCCTACTGCTGCAGCTGCATGACCTGCCGCAATACCCTGGCCTACACCGGGTCCGATACCTGCGATAAGTGCAAGGCCTGCACCGATTGCTGAACATCCTCTGATAAAATTCTCGTTAAATTCCATTGTTGTTTCCTCCTTAAGATAATAGATAATTGGTAATAAATTAATCTGCATCGCCGATTGCGTTTGACAGATATGTCATGGTAAGCATACAGAATACATATGTCTGGATGGCTCCTGAGAAGATATCCAGATACACATGCAGAAATGCCGGCCAGATTAATGCAAACTTGCCAATCAGTCCGTACACCAGCGCCATCATAACCACGCCGGAAAGTACGTTGGCAAACAGACGAAGGGATAAGGAAATAGGCACCGCAATATCACCTATGATGTTAATGGGCATCCAGAGCGGAAGCCACGGCGGCATGGGAGAACACTTATCCACCCAGATTTCCTTCGGTGTATGGTACTTAATCGTGTTGTAATGAATCAAAAAGAACGATACAAGCGCCAGCGGTAATGTCACACCGTAGTCTGCTGTGGGAGGACGCAGTCCCAGAAGTCCCGACAGATTGCTGAACAGGATAAAGATAAACACCGTTCCAATGTAATTTCTAAACTTATTGGCGTGCTTACCCATAGTTCCCGATACCATACCATCGAGCTTCTCCACAATCAGTTCCACCACATTCTGAAATCCGGTAGGAATTTCCTGTGCCTTCTTCATGGCAATATTGGCTGCAATCGCAAAACCGACCAAAACCAGAATCACGATTAAAACGCAGACATGTGAGGTTGTAATCCAGACTTCATGGCCAAAAAACGAATATTTGAAAAGGCCGTGAATCATAAAGTCCACATCATTTCCCGAAGATAAGACTATCCCATAGTTCATTTACTCACCTCCCTGCTTTTTATATATTTTTTCCAAAATTTTATGTGAAAAGGGTTGTAAATACGCCCCGGTTTTCATACCCATAAGTCCTAAAAAAGCCGCCAAAATGTAGCCTTTTCCCACATAATACACCGCCAGCAGAAACACCGCTGCCAGAAGATATCGGACCACGTAGCCCGTAGCCAGCATCCTGGACGCCTGGCTCTCTTCACATCCAAATGCCTTGTTTAACGACCTCCACATATGAACCGAAAAGCCTCCTGCCACCAAAATTCCCAGCCACATGGAAACGAGGTACCTTCCCAGAGAAAGCTCCTTAAAAAACAGGAGAAAGAGCCCCGCCAGGGAAAAGAGTATTCCCGACAGGAAAATGCCCGTCAGAAGCTCCAAAAGCGCCACATTCGTTTTTTTAATTTTTTCCATCATCTTTTCCTTTATCCTTATAAACCTTCCGGGCCATCAGGAAAATGTTCCGAAAGCCCGCTAACGCCCCCACAAAGAAAAGAATAATCATAATATAAGAGGTACCGCATTTTTTATCGAGCCAGATGCCGATAAATGTACAGATGAAAATCGGTACCAGCATGTTGATTCCAAACTGGGTAACCATGGCAAGCGCCTGGAATACCGTTTTGTCATACTTCTTTTTCTTAGCCATCAGTAGAAAATATGTCCTCCGATTGCAATGCCCGTCAGTCCGTCGATAGGTGTCCTGAAGTACAGGCAGCTGCCTACGTTGGTGACGCCCGACATGGCTTCCTCCGCCGCCTTGTAGCAGTCGGCATTTGCCTTGTCCACCGCAAGTGCCAGTTCGTATCTGCCGCTTGCCACCGGTGAAAACTGGGATTTCTGATAGATAACCCCTACCACGGTATCCGGATATTTAGAGCTTAACACACGGTTGATTACCACCGCGCCTACCGCCAGCTTGCCCGCATAGGGCTCCGCACCCGCTTCACAATATATGATATTTGCCAGCAGCTTTTTATCTCCGTCGGCAAAGGTCACCTCGGAAATATCCCTCCAGGTAGCCTTGGCCGCTGCTGCCGACAATGCTTTTTCCTGCTCAATAATCTTCTTTAAAGTTGCAATGTCCTCTTCTTTTTTCTTAAGCTCCGCCTCATAGGCACGGGCTTCCTCTTCCGCCGTGGCAATTTTATCTCCATATTTCTGGATATTGCTGTTGGTCTGGCTGATAAGACCCGATACCTTGCTTTTCTCTGTTTCCGCTGCCAGGTACAAATCATCCAGATCCGCTTTTTCCTGAAGAAGCTTTGCCTCCTCTTCTTCAATCCGCTGTCTTGTCGCCTCGTACTCTGCCATCATGTTTTCGTCATAATCGGCAATGGCGGAAAAATAATCGCTGTAATTCAAAAAATCGCTGAAGCTCTGGGCGGAAAACAGCAACTCCAGATAGTCGGTTTCTCCCGACTCGTACATGTACTGTATCCGCTTTACCATGCAGTCATACTGCCATGCTTCCGTTTTCTTCGCTTCTTCGATTTCCTCACCCGTGATTCGGATAGCCTCTTCCTTATCGGCTATTTGTCCCTCCAGCTCCTCTAATTTCGAACTGACCGCCGTCATCTGGGCATTCAAATCCTTTAAGTCGGCCTGCAATCCCGCTTCCGTATCCTTTAAATCATCGATATGGTCGTTCTTGGAGTCCAGCCTGTCCTTAATTTCATCTTTATCTTTCAGGGCTTCGTTTAACCGGTCCTGTGTGGTAACGGCATAGGAAAAGGAGGGAACACTGCACGCAAACAAAACCACTGCCATCCATAATGCAATTTTTGCTTTTCGTAAGGCTGCCTTTTTCATGTAACCTTCCCTCTGCTTTCCTGTCCTTTCCGTGATTATTACTATTGCTGCTTTCGCGGTGTTATCCGCTATGTTCATACATGCAGGGTGATTTCCCTGCCGGTATGTCTGTATGCCTCAAAGCTCACACCCGCCGCCGTAAGCATGCGCTTGGAGGCTAAGGTGGAGTCGCTACTGGCATATTTATCGCTGCCATATACTATTTTTTTGATGCCTGCCTGAATGATTGCTTTCGCACATTCATTGCAGGGGAAAAGAGAGACATAAAGCTTTGTCCCCTCCAAGGAGCCGCCCCGGTAGTTTAAGATGGCATTCATCTCCCCATGGGTCACATAGGGGTACTTGGTGTCTGCAAATTCGCCTTCCCTGTCCCAGGGAAACTCATCGTCCGAGCAGCCGATGGGAAAACCGTTATAGCCCATGGAAAGAATTTTGTTGTCCGGGCTGACAATACATGCTCCCACCTGCGTATGGGGATCCTTGGAACGCATACCCGAAAGCTGGGCAATGCCCATAAAGTATTCGTCCCAGTTGATATAATCATCTCTCTTCCGCATTTTTATCATGATTTCTTCCTCTTATTTGGTACCGAAGATTCTGTCTCCCGCATCACCTAAGCCAGGTACAATGTAACCGTGGTCGTTTAACTTCTCATCCAGCGCACCGATATACATATCTACATCGGGGTGTACTTCCTTCATTTTTTCCACGCCTTCGGGTGCTGCGATAATACACATAAAGTGGATTTTCTTGCAGCCCTTGTCTTTTAACATCTGGATAGCCGCTACGGAAGAACCGCCGGTTGCCAGCATGGGGTCTACTACAAACACTTCTCTTTCTGCGCAGTCTGCGGGAAGCTTGCAGTAATATTCTACAGGATTTAAGGTTTCCGGATCCCTGTAAAGACCGATATGTCCGACTTTTGCTGCGGGAATAAGCTGCAGAACACCGTCAACCATGCCGAGACCCGCTCTTAAGATGGGCACAATTGCCATTTTCTTTCCCTTTAATTCCTTTACGGTTGTCTCGCAGATAGGAGTTTCAATCTTTACATCGGAAAGCTGCAGGTCACGGGTTGCTTCATAACAGATTAACATTGCGATTTCACTGATGGTCTGTCTGAAATCCTTGGTGCCGGTTTCCTTTCTTCTGATATAACCGATTTTATGCTGAATCAGGGGATGATCCATTACTACAACTTTTGCCATTTTTCTGCCTCCGTTTTCTCTCATGTGAGCTTTGAATATATATTATAGGGTTGTTAAGCTTTCTTTATGGGAGTATATCACAATTTTTCGATTAAAGCAATTCTGCGATTATGCCTTTCTTCGTCGGAAAACGGCGTATTTAAGAAGATATCCACTACTTCTCTGGCAAGGTTGGGTCCGATTACACCGGCGCCCATTGCCAGCATATTGGCGTTGTTATGAAGTCTTGTTGCCTTTGCGGAAAAACAGTCATGGCAAAGTGCGCAGCGGATGCCTTTTACCTTGTTTGCCACAATGGAAATACCGATGCCGGTGGTACAAATGACAATGCCTTTTTCACACTCGCCGGAAGCTACTGCTTCCGCAGCCGCCCTGCCGAATACCGGATAATCGCAGGAGCTTTTGTCCATGCATCCGAAATCCTTGTAGGGAATGCCTTTCTCCTCTAAATAAGCAATTACCACCTGCTTTAAATCGTAACCGCCGTGGTCACATCCTAATGCTATCATTTTTCTTCCTCCTTATGGTTTTCACCTTTATATTAGTATATCCTTTTATAACGTATCCTTTTGTAATCTGCCTCTTTATACCTGAACCACATGGTGTCCCGCCGCCTTTAACAGACGGTTCATGACAGCCTGTCCGATGCCGGCATAATCAAAGCTTTCGGAAAACATTTTTTCCGTTCCCTCTTCGTCAAAATCCCTGAGAATGCCGTAAAGATGCTTTGCTACAGACAGTTCGTCCGTCCTGCTTCCGGCGCACTTCACCACATCCGCATGATACAGATTTTTCGTTTCCTCCGTGGCAATGACTCCGGTTTTCACACCCTGTGCCTGCAACCTGTCCGTTTCTACGTTGATGTACGCCGCCACCTTTTCCTTTGTACCCGCCACTATGGTAAGCTGTCCCTTGGGGGCGTAGTGCCGGTATTTCATCCCCGGCGCCTTGGGAGCCTGTCCGCTTTTATCGCTTAAAATCGTCACATCCGTATCCACCTCGCCGAGCACCCGGGATAACATTTCCTGCGTCACATACCCGGGACGCAAAATCTGGGGCGGTTCCACCGTCAGATCCACAATAGTAGACTCAATACCGATTTCCACCTCGCCGCCATCAATAATCATGTCGATTTTACCGTTCAAATCCTCCTGCACATGCCTGGCAAGAGAAGGGCTGGGACGTCCCGAAGTGTTGGCGCTGGGAGCCGCCACATAACCGCCGCCGTAAGCAATCAGTGCCTGCGCCGTTTTGTGGGAAGGAAAACGGATGGCAACCGTATTTAATCCTCCCGTCGTTTCAAGTGGCACTTCCTCCGACTTCGGTAAAATCATGGTCAGCGGACCGGGCCAGAACGCATCGGAAAGTTTCTTGGCATTTGCCAGCATTTTCCTGCTTTCCTCCGTATCCGCCACAATCCGGTAAATATCTTCAAACCGGCATATATGCACAATAAGCGGATTGTCGGACGGTCTGCCCTTTGCTGCGTATATTTTGCGGGAAGAATCGGGATTTAAGGCATCTCCGCCCAGACCGTAAACGGTTTCCGTCGGAAATGCCACCAGTCCGCCGGCTTTTAAGATTTCACCGGCTTCCTTTAAGCATTCCTTGTCATCCTCTTCCATACATGTAATCCACTTTGTTTCCATTTGTATTCTTGTGTTCCTTTCTCACTGTGCATTCAGATATTGCAGGATGCCCAGCGTAATTTCCCATGCGATACAATCCTGGTATTCGTCCGAGCAGAGAGCCTCCGCCTCCGTCCGGTTCGACAGAAAACCGCATTCCACAATCACAATGGGAATTTTAGTTTTCTTCAGCAGATAATAGCTGCTGTTTGCCTTAATCTGTCGTTTATTTCCGGGATCCGCCCCTTCAATCAGGCGCTTCTGGATTTTGTCCGCCAGCTCCTGCCCTTCCACACTGCCTTCGTAGTAGAAAACCTGTGCACCGTGCACATATTCCTCCGGGTAGCTGTTCTGGTGGATGCTGACCGTAAGGTCGGGTGCCGTCTCTTCAATAATGGCAATGCGCCGTTTCATATCCTGCACCTTTTTATGGGAAGCGTCCGCGTCGTACAGGCCGTCTTCCGTTTCCCTTGTCATAATAACCCGGATGTCCTCTTTTTCCAGATAAGCCTTAACCCGTCTGGCAATACTTAAATTGACGTCCTTTTCCTTCGCTCCGTTAATACCGATTTTACCGGGGTCATCCCCGCCATGACCGGCGTCAATTACCACACAGGGGCCTTCCGGCTCCTGCTGCAAGGCATTTCCAACTGTTTCCCTAACCGGCTGTGTGAAAAAGACAATTCCCATAACCAACAGAATAAACACGCCTGCTGCCGCAAAGCTCTGCTTACTGTCCCGTTCCATATACCCTCCGCTGTCCTGTATTCTATCTTAATTTATGTAGGAAGCGAAGTCTTTATGCGGGGCAGCTTACCTCTCCAGATAGACCCTGATCAGATCCCAGGCGCCCGCAGGTTCAAAGCCCAGTCTCCAGGCTGCCACACCGCCCAGCTCGTAGTTCTGCATGACGGTAAGCTTGACGTTAAAAGACTGTAAGTCCTCAATCCACATCTGGTACAGAGTCGTGCCGTCCGTTGCCTCCGCATAATTCTGTCCGGTGGCGTCATCCCAATCATAAGTCATATTGTATTTCTGAAGCAAAGCATCCACACCTGTCATGGGGTATGCTTCACTGGTAAGCGAAGTTCCTTCGGTAATCCAGAGTCTTGTGTAGAACGGAAGTGCCACTACAATCTTGTCTCCCGGCACATATTCCCCGGTCTTTTCAATGGCATAGCGGACATAATCAACAGAAGAAACAGAACCGGCTTCCTCGCTGCCTGCCCAGTGCTCATCGTACGCCATAATAATCACATAATCGGCAATCACACCCTGTTCCGCCAAATTGTAACGGGTATTGAAGTGATACGGTACGGAATCATCCACGGAAAATACCAGTCCAGCCTGTCTGCAGCGGATGGAAAGCTCTCTTAGGAATTCCACAAAATCTTCTCCTGCCGCTTCATCCATAACTTTTTCAAAGTCCACGTTCACGCCGTCCATACCGCAGGCTGCCGCCGCATTCATGATGTTGTCAATCAGTGCGGTTCTTGTAGTGGTAGAAGCCAGTACGGCTGCCACATCCGTGCGGTTGCCCTGGTCATCCAGGTAGTTAAAGTCATCAACCACGCCCCATACCTGCAGGCCTTTTTCATGCGCCTTTTCCACATAGGAGGCTTCTGCGAAGCTGCGCAGGGAGCCGTTTGTATCCGATACGCTGAACCAGGTGGGTGCGATTACGGTAAGCCCGGAAGCATTTGCCGTCACATCGTTTAATGTGCCGTTGCCTGTGGTGCTGTACACACCGTGCCAGCCCAGACAGATTTTTTTATCCTGCTTTAAGGTAGTGTATTCCGGCTCCGTGTAATCGGTTACCGGTGTCGGGGTCTCCGTTCTTTCATTTGTCAGTTTCTTATTTTCCACATAGCCGACAAAGCCATCCGCCGTCTTTACCTGGCTCCAGGTTTCCATTTTATCGAGAACAACCACTCTGTCGCCCTCTTTTACATGACAGAGGATGGGGCTCTTTACACCGCCGCGCAGACGCACATCGGTATCGGATTTTATATCCGCTGCCTGCTCCTCCTCCCAGCTGGTGTAAATCTGCACACGGCTGGGATTCGTAAATACTTCATAGGAAAAGTTGGTGTATTTCTTTACATAGTCCAGCGCAATGTAGTACTTTGTTTCCTCATTGCCCTCCACTGCGTAAAAAATACAGTAATCCACCGGGTTCTCCACACCGTTTACCGTATAGGAAGAAGCATCGAGGGATGCCCGGATGATCTCCGTTGGTGTGGTATACAAAAGCAGTCCTTCGTTTTTATCAATGTAAAAACGGCTGTTTAAAATATCCTGTACATCTCTGTATTCCAGATAGCAGATGCCGTCCTTCAGCACGGCGTCCTGCTCGGTCACCTCATTCTGTAAAATAATGGGTACGTCGCTTTCCTTGGTAATGTGAAAATATTCATATAAATCCGCCTGCTCATGGGAGTAGGTATACCGCTCTATCGCCTGGCCTCCGAATGCCACACCACCGATAATCAGAATTAAAACCACCGCTATCAAAACCGGGATTGCTTTTTTCATACTAAATAACCATGCCTTTCCGCAACAGCCTGCATTTCATTTACACTGTCCCTCTAATCATGCTTCCCATTATAGCAAACTCTTTTCCCTGCGTCATTATATAAATTGACAAATTTGTCTAAAATTCCCCTTTGTATAAAAAAGAGACGGTGCAGTCAAGAGGCATTCCCGTTTTGTCACCGTCTCTTTCCGAGGCACAGCGTGCCACAGCATTCATTCAATTAAAGAGTCCCGACAATCAATCAAGGGTTCCCCCGCCTTCCTGCGATTAAAGGTTCCTGACCCTGTCGTAGCGGAGTTCCTTCAGATGACCTGCGTCATCCAGAATGTAATCCGCCATATAAGTTTCCGATTCCCGGACACAGCATTTCGCTATGGTTGCCGGGTCGGACGGATGTCCCTCCAGAAACAGGGATACTCCTTCCTTTTCTGCCCGGTTAAGTGTGTCAGTGAGTGCCTGCACATTATCCTGATGCAAAATCCTCCCTCCTTTACCTTTAAAATACTCTGAACCTGTCTGCCATAAGAAGTGCCGTGATACACTATACGGTTTTCAGAGCCGATGCCCCCGAACGTACAAAAATACCTGTTAAAAATTTGAATTAAAACGAGAAAACTGGAAATTAAAAAATGGAAATTATTAAATCAGAAACAGGCACATAAGCCTGTAAGACATCCGCATACTATAGAAGAGTACTGCGGACAAGAATCCAAAGAAACGTAGCTGCATACTTCCGCAGCCGTCCTAAGAAAATCCTATAAATAATTAATGTACGAACATGCCTCCTCTCCGTACTTCACTTCCGGAGACATCTTAATGGCATTATATTCGATATTCTGATATTTGGCAAGCAAAAAATTAAAAAAATAAAATAAAATGCAACATTTCGTAATCATTAAAAAAAATTAAACTCTTTCCTGTTCTATTGACTTAGATTGCCGAAAAGTATAATATACTTGTAATCAGATTTGATGGGAGTTTCAGTCACCCGCAGGTATGAGTGCATATCTTAAAGTAAGGATGTGATAGCATGAAAATTGAAAAAGTGAATGAAAACCAGATTCGCTGCACCCTGACCAGGGAAGACCTGGCGGACCGCGAATTAAAAATCAGTGAATTAGCTTATGGAACGGAAAAAGCAAAAAATCTTTTCCGCGACATGATGCAGCAGGCTTCTTTTGAATGTGGCTTTGAAGCGGAGGACATTCCGCTTATGATAGAAGCAATCCCTCTTAATGCGGATTGTATCGTCCTAATCATCACCAAGGTGGAGGACCCCGAGGAACTGGATACCCGTTTTGCCAAGTTCGCCCCCTCCGTCCATGACGAAAACGACAGTGATGCCGATGACGCCGACGATGCTGCGGACGACACCGACGATATGCTGGATTTGTTTAAGAAATTGCATGCAAACCGCAAGGCAGCCGGAGATATGCTTTCCTCCGCAGCCGGTTTGATGAAGAAAGAAAAAGAAGACGTAAAAGAAGACGATAAACCTGCACCCATTACCCAGCTTGCACGGCTGTTTATTTTCAATTCCCTGCACGATGTCATTGCCAGTGCAAAAATAGTCGGCTACTGTTACGCAGGCAGCAACTCCTTATATAAAGATGAATCTGAGAATGTTTACCTTTTACTGGTAAAGGGTTCTTCCAACTTTCCAAAGGATTTCAACCGTGTATGCAATATCCTTTCCGAATACGGCAGTCCCCGCAAGTGCCAGCCGGCGAGTCTTTCCTATCTTGCTGAGCATTACACCTGTATTATTCCCAGTGCAGCTTTGCAGAAGCTTGCAGGGATAAAATAAAAATCCGTCGGTCTGAAAAGACCGGCGGATTTTATCGTCTGCACATAATTCCGATTACAGTGCGGCAATCTGCTCCATAAGAGCGTCAATATCCATACCGTGCACCATGGCTGCTTCTTCCAGGCTCTCTCCCTGTGCGGAAGGACATCCCAGACAATGCATACCTGCTTCCATAAGAACAGGTGCTACTTCGGGGGCTTTTCTTAAAATTTCACCGATTGTCATATCTTTGGTTATGTTTTCCATTGTTTCTTACCTCCTTTGCTCGTATTAGTATAATACTTTCCCTAAAAGTTGACAAGTCATTCCTGATTTTGGGTTTTATTTAAAAAATTTCATTTTTCTGTACTTGAAGAAGAACATAAAAACCCTTGTATTTATAGCAGATTTATATTAAAATATGCATGATGATGGTTCTTAATATACTATTAAAAGGAGGATATTTATTATGGCATTCGCAATTAACGATACTTGTGTAGCATGCGGCGCTTGTGAATCTCAGTGCCCCGTTGGTGCTATCAGCATGGGAGACGGAAAGATGGAAATCAATCCCGATACCTGCATTAGCTGTGGTTCCTGTGCAGGATGTTGTCCTGTAGGTGCTATCGCAGAAGCATAAAAAGAATAAAATGTGCGCACAGTCGCACCGGGATAGTGAAAAAGGCAGCTTCAGGCTGCCTTTTTCACTATCCGCATTTATTTCTTTCCGCTTCTTTTACCTGTTGATTTATCACTACTATGAAAGGTATGGTATTTGCATGGAAAATAACTATTTAATCGTAGTCGATATGCAGAAGGATTTTGTAACCGGTTCGCTGGGCAGTCCCGAAGCCGCAGCCGTTGTCCCTGCCGTTGTCAAAAAAATAAGCACCTTCTCCGGTACCGTCCTGTTTACCAAGGACACACACGGAGCAGACTATTCCGAAACCCAGGAAGGACAAAATCTTCCGGTGCCCCACTGTATTAAGGGAACGGACGGCTGGGAACTCATCCCGGAGCTTGCCTCTTTTGCCGTATCCAAAGAAGAAACCCCTGTTTTTGAAAAAGGAAGCTTCGGCAGCCCCGAGCTTGCCCTCTGGCTGCTTGCCGCCCATAAGCAGAACCCGATTTCTTCCATCACCCTGATTGGTGTATGCACCGATATCTGCGTCGTTTCCAATGCTTTGTTAATCAAGGCTTTTCTGCCGGAAGTTCCCATCCGTGTGGACGCTTCCTGCTGTGCCGGTGTTACGAAAGAAAAGCATGAAGCCGCACTGGAAACCATGCGCAGCTGCCAGATAGATATTATGTAAAAGGATGTGACCCATGAGCCAGTTTGATAAACGAAATATTTCCATGATGATGGATTTGTACGAAATGACTATGGCAGACTGCTACTTTGCCGAAAAAGACGAAGAAACCCAGGTGGTATTTGATGTATTTTACCGCAAAAATCCCGACCAGGGCGGCTTTGCCATATTTGCCGGTCTGGAGCAGATTGTCGAATACATCGAGAACCTACACTTTGACGAGGACGATATTTCCTATTTTTCATCCCTGCATCTGTTCAGTGAAGAATTTTTACAGTACCTGAAAAATTTCCGTTTCAAGGGCGACATCTATGCCTTCCCCGAAGGCACGGTTATGTACCCCAATGAGCCGGTGCTTACCGTCATTGCTCCTTTAATCGACGCCCAGCTCATCGAAACCGCAGTGCTGGCGCAGATTAACCACCAGAGCCTGATTGCCACCAAGACCCAGCGTATCGTAAAAGCTGCCGATGGACGTCCCGTGTCCGATTTCGGTGCCCGCCGCGCCCACAACATGGATGCAGCCGTATACGGTGCCAGGGCGGCTTACATCGGCGGTGCAGCCGGTACGGCAACCGTTCTTGCCGGCAAACAGTTCGGCATTCCCGTCGGCGGCACCATGGCGCACAGCTATGTCATGTACTATCAGGATGAACTGACTGCGTTCCGCAAGTATGCCGCCATTTATCCCGACAACTGCATTTTGCTGGTGGACACCATTGATGTCTTAAAGTCCGGCGTTCCCCATGCCATTGAGGTATTCCGGGAAATGCAGGCAGCCGATATTCCCCTTACCGTCTACGGCATCCGTTTAGACAGCGGCGACCTTGCGTATCTGTCCAAAAAAGCCCGGAAAATGCTGGATGAAGCCGGTTTTCCCGATGCCCGTATCGTGGTTTCCAACAGTCTGGACGAATATACCATTACCTCCATTCTGGACCAGGGCGGCTGCATCAACAGCTTCGGTGTCGGAGAACGTCTGATTACCGCAAAGTCCGACCCGGTTTTCGGCGCCGTTTACAAAATTGCCGCCGTCAACAGGGACGGAAAATTTGAGCCCCGCATTAAGATTTCCGAATCCGTGGAGAAAATTACCAATCCCGGCTTAAAGGAAGTGTACCGCATTTACGATGAAGAAGGCCATGCCGTTGCAGATTTGCTCGCCAATTACGATGAAAAAATTTCCACCGACAGACCCTTCCGCTATGTTGATCCGGAACAGCCCTGGAAAAACCGTTCCTTTGAAAATTTCACGGTAAAGAAACTGAAACAGCCTGTGATTAAATCCGGAAAGCGCGTGATGCCCATGGTTTCCCTTACCGAAATCCGCGACTATGTAAAACGCCAGCTTGCCACGGAAATCTGGCAGGAGGAGCAGCGTTTTGAAAATCCCCACAGACATTACTTAGACATGACACCGGACTATTACGAGTTAAAAATGAGTCTGCTTCACAATCTGAAGGAAATTTAAGTCCTGCGTCTTTGCAAAAAGGAGGAAACGCATTTATGGAACAACTTGCCGTCATCACCGGTACTTTCAATCCTTTGACAAAAGCGCATATCTCCATGGGACTTTTAGCCGGAAAAAAACTGGGAGGGGACAGCCGTATCGTATATGTCCCCTCCCGGCACGACTTTCTCACCGGCTGGAAAGAAATGCCGGACAAGGATATTTTATCCGATAAAACCAGAATTTCCCTTTTGGAAACTGTCCTCCCACATTACGGCTTCACTTTGGAAACCTGTGAAACCGACGGCACGGTCACGGGCTATACCTATGACACCCTGTGCTACCTGTGTGAAAAGTACCGCATTTCCCGTGAAAACTGCTATTATGTATGCGGCTCCGACAAACTGCCCGAGCTCTACCGTTGGAAATATGCAGAGGCTTTCCTGTCCGGATTTTCATTCCTTGTGTTCAGCCGGAATGAAGATGATTTACAGACTCTGCTTGCTTCATCACCTCTGGTATCGGACTACACTTCCCATTTTATCTCTCTGGGCACCATCCCCCACATGGAGGAAGTCAGTGCCACCCGCATACGGGCAGCCATTCCCGACCTTACCGGTTACGACTGGACTTCCTATGCCGAAACCCTTCTGCAGCTGCCACACTGAAATCTGTCCTCCTGAACGCTGCACTGACATCTGTCCGCCTGAACACTGCACTGACATCTGTCCGCCAGCCCAAATACTGCGCCAAAATCCGTGCCATTAGGGCTGTGGAGGCTTCGGCTTTTCTTTTGCGCTTTCTTTGACGGCTGCTTTCTTTTGCTCTTCCACGCTCTCCGTTTTGTCTTGTTCCGCTTTCTTTCTCTCTGTCTTTCTGTCGTCCTTATTCCAAAGGAGTCCTCTCTTTTTCCGCAAGAGCTCGTCCACCCGGCGGAAATGCTCCTCGTCCCTTTTTATCTGGGCGGCTTCTCTCTCATCCTCCCGTTCCTCCTGCATGCGGAACTGGTAGTCCATTTCCTTTAAGATGCTTTCCCTTACTTCCCGGCACATCGCTTCATTGTTTTCCTGCAAAACTTCCCTGAAAAGCTGTTTTAAGAGCCACTGCAGACGTGCCGCCTTTTCCTCTCCCGACTCTTCACCCACCACCGACGTTGTCTTTATGGGCTCCACTTCTCCGGTCACTTTCTCGGCAGCTTTTAATACTTCCACCGTCTTTTGGCCATGCTGTGCGTCAGCCGGCATCTTTTCCGCAGTTTTCGCTGCACTAACCGCTTTCTCTGCCTGCGTATTTTCCCCGTCCGCCAGCCTGTCCAGCTTTCCGTTTTTTAAAATAAGTCTGATTGCTTTCAACTGCAGTCCCCTCTCTTTCAACTCCCTGATTTCCTGAAAACGTTTTACATCCTCTTCCGTGTAGTAGCGGTGTCCCAGCTCGTTTCTCTTGATGGGAAGCTCCAGTTCCTCCTCCCAGTACCTCAGTACGTGCGCTTCCACGTGTACCTTTTTCGCTGCATCTGAAATAAAAAGTGTCTGTTCCATAAAAATTCCCCTTTCCTTTCTGTAACATGACATTAAAAAAGAGAACAGGGATTTCCTTGTTCTCTTTCGTGTGGGTTCTGTATGTATGCCCTTCTGTTAAATACCTGTTTTCCGGTATTTATTTTTCCATATTGGCAAATTTTGTGTAATTCGGCAGCCATGCCAGTTCGATGGTGCCGATAGGGCCGTTTCTTTGTTTGGCAATGATGATTTCCGCCACATCCTTTTTGTCGGTATCGTGGTTGTAGTAGTCGTCTCTGTAGATGAACATAACCACGTCGGCATCCTGCTCGATAGCTCCCGATTCACGAAGGTCGGAAAGCATGGGTCTGTGATCGGGGCGCTGCTCCACCGCACGGGAAAGCTGTGACAGAGCGAGCACCGGAACGGAAAGCTCTCTGGCAACTGCCTTTAAGGAACGGGAAATATCGGAAATTTCCTGCTGACGGCTGTCGCTGCCTCTGCCGCTTCCTGACATCAACTGTAAGTAGTCAATGATAATCATGGAAAGATTGTGTTCCATTTTGTATTTACGGCATTTGCTTCGCAGCTCTGCGATGCTGATACCGGGTGTGTCATCTATAATCAGATTGGAATTACCAATCACATTACCGCTTTCAATCAGTTTTTCCCATTCCTGATCGGTCAGGTTACCGGTTCGGATATGCTGCGAATCCACATGGGACTCTAAGGACAACAGACGGTTTACCAGCTGTTCCTTTGACATTTCCAGACTGAATATGGCCACGGTTTTATTTTGCCGGAATGCCACATGCTCCGCAATATTCAGTACAAACGCCGTCTTACCCATGGAAGGACGGGCGGCTATCAGAACCAGATCAGAAGGCTGCATACCGGCGGTGCGGTAGTCCAGATCAATAAAACCTGTAGGAATACCGGTAACCGTTCCTTTTAAATGGGCTGCCTTTTCAATACGGTCCATGGCATTTACCACGACCTGACGGATGGGCACGTATTCGCCGGTGTTGCGCTTCTGCACCACATTGAATACTTTTTTCTCCGTCTCCTCCAGTATCACATCCGTAGGCTCCTTGCCTGCGTAACAGATATTGGCAATCTCTTCATTGATGCTGATAAGTCTCCGCAGTGTCGCTTTGTCCGCCACAATCTGCGCATAATATTTTACGTTGGCAGAAGTCACCACCATATCCAGCAGCGCCTTTACATATTCCAGGCTGCTGATTTCCGGGGGCACATCCTTTTCCTTCAACCGGTTCTGCAGTGTCACGATATCCACGGGCTGACCTTCGTTGTTCAGCTCCACCATGGTATCAAAAAGAACACCATACTGTTTGTTGTAAAAGTCATCTCCCGTAACGACATCGGATGCTACCACAATCGCTTCCCTGTCCATAATCATGGAACCAATGACCGACTGCTCGGCTTCCACACTATGAGGCATTACCCTTTTTATGACGGTTTCATCCACCTGCGGCATAGCTTACTCCTTACTCTTAAATCTCAGAAACATGCACCTTCAGTACAGCGGTTACCTGGGGATGCAGCTTCACATTCACTTCGTACATGCCGAAATTCTTGAGAGCTTCCGGCAGGACAATTTTCTTCTTGTCAATTTCAATGCCGTGCTGTGCCTTGCATTCTGCTGCGATTTCTTTGGAAGAAACGGAACCGAAAGCTCTGCCGCCTTCTCCTGCTTTCATCTTTACTTCTACGGTTTTTTCCGCCAGTACGGCAGCCAGTGCCTTAGCGTCGTTAAGCTGCTCCAAAGCTACCTTGTCCGCATTTGCTTTCTGCAGCTTTAAGTCGTTTAAGTTCTTGGAAGTAGCTTCCACACCGATTTTTTTCGGCAGCACATAATTTCTGGCATATCCTTCACTGACCTCAACCACGTCGCCTTTTTTACCTAATTTCTTTTCATCCTGTAATAAAATAACTTTCATACTAAATGGCTCCCTCTTCTATCATTGTATCTATGGTGGACTTTAAGCTGCCGATGGCTTCTGCCATGCTGATGCCTTCAAGCTGCGTCGCCGCAATGCTCATATGTCCGCCGCCGCCCATACGTTCCATGATAATCTGCACATTGACCTCGTCAATGGAACGGGCGGAAACATAAATTTTACCCTGATAATCGGTCAGTACAAAGCTTGCCTTAACTCCTTTGATGTTGAGCAGCTCGTTTGCCGCCTGCGCACCGATAATGGTCGGGCTCTGCACATCCTCGCTTAAGCAGACGGAAATGGCAAAGGACTGTCTGTAAATTTCCGCCTGACTTACCGCATCCGCTTTTGCCTTGTATTCTGCGGCATCTTCCCTGAACATCTTGCGGACACGGGTTACATCCGCACCGCTTCTTCGTAAGAATGCCGCCGCTTCAAACGTACGGACACCGGTTTTACTCATAAAATTGTTGGTATCAATCATGATACCGGAATACATGCAATCCGCCTCTTCGGTACGGATTTTAATATTGTCCGCCGTGTACTGCAAAATTTCGGAAACCATTTCACAGGCGGAGGATGCATACGGCTCCACATAAGAAAGTGTTGCATTTTCAATGGTATCGGTGCCCTGTCTGTGGTGGTCCAGCACCACAATGGACTTACATACACGAAGTAAATCCGGACACTCGGTAATGGACGGACGGTTTACATCCACCACAACCAGAACCGCATTGTTGCCTGCAATTTCCATTGCCTGGCTGCTTCCCACAATCATATCGGAATCGTATTCCGGGTTATTTTTGAACAGATCCACCAGCGGCTGCAACGTATTGGACACATCATTCAGAACGATATGCGCCTTTCTGTCAAGCGCCTGAGCAATCCGGTAAATACCGACTGCAGAGCCAAAGCTGTCCACGTCTGCCATACGGTGTCCCATAATGAGCACCTTGTCCTTGCCGGCAATAATTTCCTTTAATGCATGCGCCTTGACTCTCGCCTTGACACGGGTATTCTTTTCCACCTGCTGGCTCTTGCCGCCGTAATAAATAATGCTTTCCGGTGTTTTTAATACCGCCTGGTCGCCGCCACGTCCCAATGCCAGGTCAATGGCATTTCTGGCAAACTCATAGTTCTGTGCATAGGTAAGGCCGTCCAGACCCACACCGATACTTAACGTAACCGCCATTTCGTTTCCGATATTAACAGTCTTTACATCCTCCAGAATATCAAACCGGGCAGACTGAAGCTGCGCCACGGACTTTTTCCGCATAACCACCAGATACTTGTCCTTTTCCAGCTTTTTCACAATGCCGTCCAGTGCCGCAATATACTTGTTTATCTTTCGGTCAATCAGGGCAATCAGAAGTGACCGTCTGACTTCTTCCACGCTTTCCAGCGCTTCTTCGTAATTGTCCAGATAAAACAGGCCTACGGAGAGGCTCTGGTCATCCACCTCCTGCAGGGCAATATGTAAAGCGGTTTCATCAAACAGATAAACGGCTATCAGATAACCTTCGTAGCCTTCTGCTTCTATCATGGCGCTGTTTTCCGCCATTTCCTTCAGGGAAATCCGCTTGAATTTGGCAATGTATTCCTTGGAATCATAGGTCAGCTCATACTGCGCTTCCTCTACGCCCTCGTTGTCCGGAAGCTTGTCCCTGGTAATGGACGGAAACAGGGCAGTGATGGTTTTGTTGTATCCCTTCGGCTGATGAATAATATTTTCGAAGGCCACATTGGTCCATATCACCTTGCCCGTATCATCGAGCAGAGCATGCGGAAGCTCCAGTTCCCTTAAAAGCCTTTTCTGAATTTGTCCGTACTGGGTGGCAAAGCTCACCAGCTCATTCATAATAACGGGCTTATTATAAAAATAGAGTGATAATGTTACGGCAAAATAAAAGAGTGTAAAAAAGCCTAAAAGAAGTCCTGCACGGTAATCTATTGCCACTATACCGGCATTGACCACCAGAAGCAGCCCTCCAAGATAAATGGAAAACTGCAGATATGTCTTAATTCTGCCTTTTAATTTAATTCTTTTCTTCATGTACGTTGTAACCCCCGGAAATACCCAGTGAACGAGTATCTATACTCATGTAGTATAGCATTTTTTATTTCATCTTTCCACCATAATTATTTGTCATTTTATAACGAAAAAAGCAGGGAAATGTCAGTCCCTGCTGTCTTTTGTAATGTCTTTCATGTTTTCTTCCAATTTTTCTTCAAATAAATCGGGAGAGTATGAATTTCATACTCTCCCGTAACCGTTCGGCTTAATCGCAGGTATAAGGCATCAGTGCTACGTGACGTGCACGCTTGATAGCAACGGTAAGTGCTCTCTGATGCTTTGCACAGTTACCGGTGATTCTTCTGGGAAGAATCTTGCCTCTCTCTGATACGTATCTCTTTAACTTATTTACATCTTTGTAGTCAATTACATTGTCCTTGCCACAAAATACACAAACTTTTTTTCTTCTGCGCATGCCACCTTTTTTTCTCATAGGTGCATCTGCTTTGTCTGCTTTATTGAATGCCATGTCAGTGTGCCTCCATTCTTAGAATTATTAGTTAAACGGCAGTTCCTCATCAATGCCGTCCGGGATGTTCATGAAACCGTCACCGACACCTGAAGGTTCAGGCTTGAAGTGATTGTTGTTTCCTCCCGCAAAACCGCTATTATCCCCAGAAGCATTTTTGCTCTCGGCAAATTCCTGGTCCTCGACAACTACTTCGGTGGTGTAAACTTTTACACCGTCCTTGTTGGTGTAGCTGCCGGTCTGGATACGTCCGCTTACTACAAGCTTGGTTCCCTTGTGGAAATACTTTTCCGCAAATTCACCGCTTTTTCCAAAAGCAACACAATTGATAAAGTCAGCAGTCTGCTCATCATTACTGTTGTTTCTGAAATTTCTGCGGTCAACTGCCAGTGTGTATCTCGCAATTGCCAGTGCATTTTCGCCCTGAGAATATCTTACTTCAGGATCTCTGGTTAATCTTCCCATAAGAATTACTTTATTCATATAAGTCCCTCTTTCCGGTATACCAGGAATCCTCGGAATACCCGGTATGCCTATTAAGCTTCCTGTTTAACGATTAAATATCTGATTACGTTGTCCATAATACGAACACGGCTCTCGATTTCAGCGGGAGCGGTTGTTTCTGCATCGAACTGGATGAAGTAGTAGAAAGCTTCTTTCATCTTCTGAACTTCGTAAGCTAATTTCTTCTTACCCCATTCATCAACGTTGGTGATAGTACCGCCAAATCTCTCAACCAGTGCCTTGCACTTGTCGATTACGGCTGCTCTTTCATCATCTTCGATTTTCGCACTTACAACAACTGTTAATTCATATTTGCTCATGCTTTTTACCTCCTTATGGTCTCTGGCCCCCTTCTGCGGGAGCAAGGAATAATGTATCACGAGTTAAAATGATACCATAGAAATGCCTGTTTTTCAAGCCTTTTTCTTAATTTCCCTGACATTTTTTTCAACCAGTTTTCGTGCAATCATAATCTGGTGCCCACATCCCAGGCATTTTAAGCGGAAATCCGCGCCGATACGCAATACCTCCCATTCTTTACTTCCGCAGGGATGCTCTTTTTTCAGGGTAACAATGTCTCCCACCTGAATATCCATACTGTTCCTCACCTTTTCAACTGATTTTTCACATGCTCCGCTGTTACTTAAGCTGTCCGAATACTTCCCCTATGCTTGCAGGAAGAAGCAGATCCGCTTCGCTGTCCCTGTCCGTAGCTGACTTGTTGACCAGCACCAGATGTTTTCCACGGAAATAATTGATCAGCCCTGCCGCTGGATATACCACCAGGGATGTACCACCTATAATAAGAAGGTCTGCATTACTGATAGCCCGGATAGCCTTTTGCACCGTATCCTCGTTCAGTCCTTCTTCATATAATACCACATCCGGTTTTATCATGCCTCCGCATTTTTCGCAGTGTGGAACGCCTTCCGCTTTTTTTATATAATCCACGTCATAAAAGGCTCCGCAATCCTCACAATAATTACGCAATACACTGCCATGCAGTTCCAGCACATTTTTACTCCCCGCCGCCTGATGCAATCCGTCGATATTCTGGGTAATGACCGCCTTCAGTTTGCCTTCTGCTTCCCACTGCGCCAGCTTTTTGTGTGCCATATTGGGCTTTGCATCCAGAAACAACATCTTATTTTTATAAAAACGGTAAAATTCTTCCGGGTTTCTTCTATAAAAAGTATGGCTCAGAATCGTCTCCGGCGGATAATCATACTGTTGATGATACAAACCGTCCACACTCCTGAAATCCGATATGCCGCTTTCTGTGGAAACACCTGCACCGCCAAAGAAAACGATGTAATGGCTCTCATCCAGCATCTGCTGAAATGCTGCTATCTTTTCCTTTAAATCATTCATTTAGGTTTTCTCCTCCCATCCTGCCTTTAGATAAACATTTCCGTTCATTGCCGGCAGTACCTTTCCCCGGCTCTTAAAAATGTCCCATCAGGAAATCTTTCACTACACCGAAGAATTCGCGGAGCATATTGTTCGGCAGATAGAAAGCGGTTGCCGGAGCGGCAATTCCAACTACATTCCTGTAACCTGCCGCCTTTGCCAGTTTCACGGCACGGAATACATGAAAGTTATTGGATACAATGCCCACCTTGTCCGCATCCGCCTGTAAAAATTCTTTGCTGAAACGGATATTCTGCTCCGTATTTACTGACTTGTCTTCCAATATTATTCTGTCCGGCTCTATGCCTCTCTTTACCAGATAATCACACATCCCCTGTGCCTCGGACGCAGGTTCATTACTGCCCTGTCCGCCCGATACAATCACCTTCGTATCAGGATGTGCCGTTAGATATTCATATGCCGTATCCAGTCTATACTGCAGCACCCGGCTCGGTCCGGTTGTTTTCAATTGCGCTCCCAGCACCACAATATAATCCAGTTCTTTGTCGGTATTTTTAGAAAATCCGCTGATAATGCATCCTTCCGTAAACAAAAATACCGCCAGCATCAGCAGAAACAAAGTGCCTGCCGTAATATTCAGCCAATGCGGCATGGCGTGCCATATACGTCCCCCGAATATGCCCCATAGTGTAAAAGCAACTCCCAGTATTCCCCATATGAGGAAAAACCAGGTGCCCGTGCCTCCTGTGATTGCCAATGCCAGACAATACAGCACACAGAGTATCCCTACTATCATCCAAATCATATGCAAAGTTATGCCCCTTTCCTGTCTATAGCTAACGTTCCTGTTGTGTTTCCTTCCTCTCTTCACCATAACAAAAAAAATCTCTGAAATCAATCAGAGATTTTTAGAGGCGACAACCAGATTTGAACTGGTGATCAGGGTGTTGCAGACCCACGCCTTACCACTTGGCTATGTCGCCATACTCCCCGAGTAGGGTTCGAACCTACGACCCTTCGGTTAACAGCCGAATGCTCTACCGCTGAGCTATCGAGGATGACTCCGACGGGAATCGAACCCGTGTTACCGCCGTGAAAGGGCGATGTCTTGACCGCTTGACCACGGAGCCACATGCTAATAATAATTTATGCAGTACCAATCAGATTGATACTGCTGAATTCACAAAATGTATTGTGCCTTCAAAACCGAACATTGAACCTCTTATCTCTCTTTTCAGACTTCCGTCTCCTGCCTTCTGGATAAGCCCTCGACCG